>JADMIO010830140.1_pt1 | contig 84081 bp, 69 predicted proteins | sample 8958161 | NCBI WGS metagenome assembly JADMIO01 (sample SAMN16585339, study PRJNA669376) | soil metagenome | isolation source: Crop rotation soil | place: USA: Cullars Rotation, Alabama | collected 2011 | reverse complement strand
GCGACAACTTGTCCACGTGGAATTCTAAGCTTAGGATCCCAATGTGCTGGAAAGAACCCATTGAGTGGACGACCCTGTATGCGGGGACGCCCTGAGAGCCTCCGGTACTTCGATCTCGTGGTCCAAGTAACAAGCCGTGAGGATTGGGTAATCCGCAGGAAACCTGCGCGCGATTGCGCCGAGGGATCCTCAGAGACTATACGGGTCGGGACTGAGACGTCCAAGATATAGTCCAGCCAGCAACCCCAGCTTTGACGGGCGGTCAGGGAAAGCCTGATGCTGGAAGCTAAGCAGAGGGCCGCAGGTTCGAGTCCTGCCGGGGGCATTCACACCAGTTTGTGGCGGCATTAGCTCAGTAGGTTAGAGCGCCAGATTGTGGATCTGGAGGTCGTGGGTTCGAGACCCACATGCCGCCCCACGCCACAAAAGAAGTTTAGCCACAAAAAGGCACAAAAACACAAAATAACGTTTGAGAAGTTAAGCGCCTAATCCTCCCATAGGAGAATTAGGCGACTTTAACTCATTCAACTATTTTGTGTTTTTGTGCCTTTTTGTGGCTAATCGATTTCTTCCTGGTCCTTTTTCTTTACTGAGTACGAGTCGAGATATTGAGCATCGTGGCCGCGGGCGATGAGGATGAAGGCGGAGTGGCCGCGACGTTCCTCAATCTCCCAGGTGAATTTGTGATTGCCTGGAGCGATACTGCGCTGCGCTGACTTTAGATCGGCCACTTCCTGATAACGAATGCGTGGCCCATCCGTGCGCGCGATCGCCGTGACGTAGCGCACGCGGTTGTCAGCATCGAACCCCACCAGCAGGTGTGAGATCCGCGGATCCCTCAGAGCCCAAACCTCCTGCCGCTTTCCCTGCTCTTTATCCAGACTGCCGATTGATTTCAGACGAGCGACCGCGTCGTCGTGCTTCATGTCGAGACTGATGCCCATGATCTCGGGGCGTGGCCGGACAGCGGCCACACCCACGAGAACACTGATCACGAGCAACAGTGAAAGACCTAATAGTTTTTTCATGGCTACTTGGTCTTCACACTGGCAATGTTGGAATAACCAGACTTGCCACCCGCGTTCGCTGCCCGCACGCGATAGAAGTAAGTCGTCTTTCTAAACAGAGTGTTGTCCGTGTAGCTGCGCACGTTCGCGGCTACTGTGGCTACCTGAATGTAACCTCCAGACATCGTCGTCGAACGTTCAACTACAAAGCTCTCTTCGTTGCTTGAATTGTCAGCCCAACTCAAACCCGCCGAGCCTTTGCCGCCACTCGTCGCCGCGAGCGAAGACGGCGCCGCCGGACGTGACTGGCACGCCGCATTGCCGATCAACGTGTAGCCAACTGCCGTACTCGGACTCCCATAGTTCGCATTGTCCGGCACGACGGCAACCACCGGCACACGCACGAACATGCGCGACAGCCTGCCACCCGCTTGCGGGTTGCCGATCTTGCTATTCGACACAACGAGCGTGATCGTGTCTGCCTGCGTGTTGTAGTTACTGCCCGTGTCGAGATTACCGACAGTCGTCGCCGTGCCCGCAGTGTTGTCTGCATTGTGGATGTAAGTGCCGTACTTGAAGGTGACCGCTCCGAGCAGGTCAGTTCTCATATCGACAAAGTATCCATTGTTGTCGGCGCCGGTGAAATACACGCGCCACTGCGTGTTGGGCGTGAGCGGATCCGCAAGGTCGCCCATCTTCAAACTAAACACGAGCTTCTGCGAACCATCAGCAGAATAAGGCTCCGCGATGGACAACGAACGAATGTCGTGACTGCCAAGCTGGTCCAACGCGTCTCCCGCCGGATCAGTCATGATCGTGACACCTAAACCGCTGCATGCAGTTTCAGTTGTTGCCGGAACGACATGCGGCGACGACGCGCCCTCACCATTTGCATTCGACGCGGTCACGCGATAGTAAAAGTTTCCGCTGGCGGCATCGTTGTCAATGTAAGAGTTAACATCCGCACCAAAACTCGACAAAAGACTCTCTGCTCCTCCTTCGACACCGCGATATAGACGATAGCCGGTGATTGCTGAACCACCGTCTTCGGGGATGGACCAGGTCAGGTTCGCTGCATCGCCATCTCTGGTTGCGACTAGCAGCGGCGCCTGAGGCGCACCGCTCGCCGGCGGATCGTAAGCCGCGAACAAACGCTTGCCGCCGGTCTGGCGAATGATGGTCGCTTTTTGTGTGCCATCATTGTCGAGGCTATCGATTTTGCCGTCGCCATTGCGATCGACTCCGCGAATGCATTCGGCGCTAACACAGCCGTCAGCGTACGCTGCGAGCGCGCGGCCCTGTTTATCCACCGTAATATCGTTGAAGTCGAGGAGATTGCGCGTACCGTCCGGACAGGTCGTACCCTGAGTACAAATAACTCCTCGCTGCACCGGATCGTTCGGTGTCGCGTTGGCCGTCACCCAGGTCACACCACCGTCGTAAGTCGTGGCAATGTATCCATACCACGTGCCCTGGAACGCCAGATCAGTTCCCCTGCCATTCGCGCCAGGCGTGCTCGAGCCAAGGAAGAAGTAAGCAGCGCGGTTGCTATCGCCGGCCACGACTTCCGGGAAGACCGTGTTCTGAACGCCCTGCGAAGCGCCGACATCCTGCACGTTCAGCCAGGTGGCGCCGCGATCGTGCGACACCGCAATCCGAGCATGTCCATCGCCATCACCGTAGCCGAGATAGACTGTGCCGTCGGCGCCGACGCCGACTGAAGGATCAGTATCACCCGGGGTGCTTCCATCGACTGTCCGAATGGTCCACGAGAGACCATTGTCTTCTGAAACAGCGACTCCCTGTTTGCCGCCGCAGGATCTATTCGGCACGTAAACGGTACCATCGGGTGCGACTTTGATGTGACCGTGGATTCCATCGCATTGCACGAGTGTCCACATCGGAATCGCAAGACTGAACGTCAAACCGCCATTATCGCTGCGGGCGATCTCCGCGAGGCCGACGTCCTGCGAAGCGTAATACACCGCGTTCGGATAGATTTGCCCGTTTAAGCCGGGTAGCTGGATCGCACCGCCTTTGAGTGTACCGTCAGGGTTCTTAGCGTAAGGACCGGCGCCGATCGTCTGATGGTCCACGCCCGAGTTGATGCCGGAACCCTGGCTGATGGTCCAGGTCGTGCCATCGTCATCGGAAAATGCCGTCGCGGCCGCCTTACCAAGCAGTTGAGAAACGAACGTGCGGTTTGGTCCAGCACCACTGTTGGTGAAAAGGATCGGGTCAAGTGAAGTAATCGAGGTGGTTGGCGCGCTCACATCTTCCCACGTTGCCGGCGCGGGCGACGTCGTGTCGTTCCACTTCACGCGCAGCGTCTGTAACGCGGAGACAAACATCGCCGCGCCTGTGTTCCAGTTGGCGCCGATCGATGGCTCACCGGCGGAATTGCCTAATTCCGCGGGAGCTTGATAGTTCGTGTAGTGCGGCGCCGTTTCTGTCGATGGCGTTGGCGTCGGCTGCGGCGCGGGCTTGTTCTCGATAACCGCGCTGCCGTGATACTGATCGGCCGCTGTCGCCAGGTAATAGACGGCGTGCACCGTGTAGACGCCGGTGCCGGTGACTGACGGATCGATCGTCGTGTCTTCCCATGTCAGCGGGTCAGTCGGCGATGTAGCACCGCGTCCGGAGTTGGCGACGACGGGTCCGGCGTTCGAGTCTTTGTGAATGTAGAGATCGTAATCGGTGACTGGAAGCTGCCATTCGATCTTTATGTGAATCAGCTTGCCGGCCCAATCCGCCGTAGTCCCACCGACGGTTAAGTTGAAGGTGTCGCACGTGAGACCTTCCTGACATAGATCTTCGCCGTTGATCAAGAGCGGCGCGTTGAGTGCTCCACCTGCGACGGCCGTACCGGTCCAGGTAAGGGGTGTGGTTGCCGTCGGATTGATGGTCCCGCCGGTCGGGTTGGATGCGCGCGCGCGGTTAAACCCGGGCAGCGCAAGTGTAAGCAGCGCGAACACGAAACCGGTGGCTATCAAAGCGCGGCGTGTATCTCTCGGCTGCCAACTGAATAAAGAATTTCTTCGGAACGTGGGATTCTGGTGAGTCATCTGCTTTTCCTCGCATCAGCGGAGCCACGACAACTATCGTTCGTCGTTCTGTCGGGGGCTCCAGTGTTTAACCGCTTGAGGGGTACGGACGTCGGGAACGTGGAATTGCAGAATGTGATTTAAAGGCCAGGCGTAACGAAGCAGTCACGCAATTTGTGCGAAATGTAGAGAACTCCTTGTAGTGTTCTTGTGGGAATAATGGGGAATTCTTGCAATGCAGGTTGGTCTCCTCTGTGATCTCTGCGTATCTCAGCGTTTTCTGCGTTAGATATCCCTACGGCTAACTTTAACGCCGAGGACGCAGAGATACGCAGAGATCGCAGAGAAGAATCCAAACACTACATCGCAAAATTTACTTCGACTTCGAGACCGGCGAGAGAGTCAGCGTGTGCGCTGTTGAGGACAAAGAGGTCGGCTTCGACAACTTCGAGAGGTTTAGAGAACAAGAAGCCTTGGCCATACTGGCACTTCAACGATCTAAGTTGCTCCAACTGCTCCTCGGTCTCAACACCTTCAGCAACAACCTGCATACCCAGATTGCCTGCCAGCGTCACAATCGTTTTCACTATTTGAAGATTCTCATCAGCCGCATTCATGCTCGTCACAAACGAGCGATCGATCTTCAACGTGTCGACCGGAAAACGGTTGAGATAACTCAACGACGAATATCCAGTGCCGAAATCGTCGATGCTCAAGCGAACGCCGAGACTGCGAAGTTTCGCGAGCGTGACGGCAGCTAATTCGGGATTCTCCATCACCACCGTCTCAGTAATCTCCAGCTTCAAGTGCCACGGATTGATCTGAGATTCCTGTAACACCTCTTCAATACGCTCGATCAGATCGAGCTGCATTAGCTGCTTGCCCGAGAGGTTCACGCTCATGATTAAATCGCGGTTCGACAACGAGTATTGCTGCCACTTTCGCAACTGGTGACACGCGTCGCGCAATACGCGCAGACCGATCGGCAAGATCAGTCCAGTCTCTTCTGCGAGTGGAATGAAATCATCGGGTGAAATAATACCGCGTTCCAGATGTTGCCAGCGCACGAGGGCTTCGAAGCCGTGCAGCTCGCCGCTAGCGAGTGAGACGATCGGCTGGTAATAAACACATAGCTCATCCTTCTCGAGCGCGCGGCGCAGATCGCTCTCGAGCCGTAGGAGCGTGACGGCGCGCGTGTGCATCGCGGTATCAAAGACTTCGCAGCGCGCTTTGCCACGATCTTTCGCGCGATACATCGCCGTGTCCGCGTCACGAATAATGTCTTCCGCTTCTGTATAGCCCGAGGTGCTGAGCGCGACGCCGATGCTGGCCGTCGTGATCGCTTCGTGACTGGCGAGCTTGAAAGGCGCGGAGATCGCCTGTTGCACTTTTTCCGCCACGCGCACAGCGTCTGACGTGTCCTGGATCGCATCGAGCAGGATCGCAAACTCGTCCCCACCAAAACGCGCAACCATGTCCGTTTGCCTGATACACGCTTCGAGCCGGCGCGCGACCAGTTTCAGCAATTCGTCACCGCACGGATGGCCCAAACTGTCGTTGATATTCTTGAAACGATCGAGATCGAGGAACAGCACACCAAACAAATACTTTTCATTCTGCTGAGCACGCCGCAGAGCCACGCGTAAGTGATCCGTAAACAAACTTCGATTCGGCAATCCGGTCAGGGCGTCGTGAAAAGCAGCATGGCGAAAGTGTTCACGACTCTCTTCCAGTTCCCTGCCCGCACTCTCGAGCTTCTTGACGTAACGATTGAGCTCCTCGACGTGTCGCTCGGCTTGTTCGGCGCGTTCACGCTCAGCGCGTTCAGCCTGCGCAGCGGTGGAGCGTATGTCTTCGAGATATTTTTCGTACGTGAAATAGATGATCGAGATGATCGGCAGCGGCGCCAGCACGGCGTAAAAACTGACTGTGGTCTCGAGTTTGATAATACCGCCGGCCACAAAGGCGCCGATGAAGTAAGTTAGCGACGACCAAAGGTAATTGTTGGCCCAGGTCTGCCAGAGTGGTCGATCAGATTTGCAAGCGAGACAGATCGCAACGATCCACGTGTGGGCCAGGTACTGGCTGACGGCGACGGTACTTAGTAGCACCAGCGACGTCGATAACGATTGTATGTCTACGTGAAAGTCCGGCCCGAAAAGCAGGCGCGCGATCACGCCGGTGATGAACGCCGCAGAACCTGCCGCGGCGGCATTGAACAAGACCGTGATCCAACGCTTGCTGAGATGCCGTCCGGCGCTCAACCCGTCTGCCGCAGCAACTACCACCGCTGCCGCTGGTCCATAAAGAAGGAGTGTCAGGAAGACGAAACTGTCGGCGACAGTAATCGTCGTGTTTACGCGCGGGACCTTGATCGCGATACGAGAGCTGATGACGACGGTCAGCAGGAACAACAGGCAAAATCGAAAATCGAGTTTCGCGAAAGGCAGTGTACAAAGTGAATAGACGAACATCGCCGCGCCAGCGACGACTACCAGCCACATGTACCGATTGATTAATCGTTGTTTGCCCATTTGAGTTTTGGGGCTTTAGAAGTAAAGCAGATCGTAGCGCCCGCCGATGTCGAAGCCGAGCTTTAAGTAGAATGCTATTGTCCGCGTGTTTTCATTATCGACGAACAGATGAATCGCCTGCGTCCGTTCCAGCAACTTGCGACCGACCGCGGCCAGACAGTTTTGGCCAACGCCCTTACCTCTCTCTTCACGCGTGACATACACGCCTTCGATGTAAGTAGCGCCAGGTGTTTCGGTAATTACGTCTAACTTGAAGATCAACCGGCGGTCCTTCATCAGCACCCAAACGCGATTCTTGTCGATACGACGCAGGTAACGTTGCCGGAATCCGACAGGATCCTTTTGTAATGGATTGACGCCGCTCGTTTCGACTGCCATTGCGGCTTGAGCGCGGACGATCGATTCCAGATCTTCGGGTCTGGCAAGACGTAGTTCAGGAACGTCTTGTCGTAGTTGAAACTGTTCACTGCGCCGCAGGAAGAGCACTGGAGAAACGTGCCGCGGCGACTGGCTATTGTCTGCGTAATAGCTCCAGAAGCGCTGCACTGCGCTGTGCTCGCCCATCAGCAAATGAGGTGAAGGGCCGCGACGCGCAACCGAAGCGAACCCCTCAATGGCGCCTTCGCTGAAGGCGTCAAACAAGATCGAATGACCGATGAGCGCGACGCCTTCGAGCTTCTTCTGCTCGTTGCGGCATACGTAAAAGCGCCCGCGGTTTTGTGTGCTAACGAGGCCGTTGTCGCGGATGAATCCGGCCATCACGACGTTCGTTAGCGACGGCGCCGCAAGCGCGGAAAGGATCGTGTCTTCCGTTCCCGCTTCTGCCGGCGCGAACTCAAGCGAGTCGCGCTGCCAGGCTGAAACAATCTCGTTTTGCTGCGGGATGCAACTGCTGTCGAATTTACATGCTACGCTGGCCATCGTTTTGCCCTCGCAACTACTGCACCGAGCCGTCGTCCTGCACGGCATCCATGTCGTTACCTGCGTCACCACCTGTGAGAACTGACAATGCCCAGATTGGGCCACTGTCTCCGATGGCGACTCCATCTCCGATCGCGACACCGTCCGAGAACAAAATTCCGTCACCGATGGCGACGCCGTCGCCGATCGCAACGCCAGTTGAGAAGCTTGAACCCAGCATGAAGATGTAGCCGTCGCCGATCGCCACGCCGGTACTTGTCAGGATGTTGTCGCCGATCGCCACCCCATCGCCAATCGCGACTCCGTCACCAATCGCAACTCCATCGCCGATCGCAACGCCGTCACCGATCGCCACGCCGAGATCGTAGATACGTTGATACTTCGTAATCAGATTGACTCCCGTTGCGTAGCCGCGATTCAAGAGAATGCCCTGCGCCCACGGGAAGGTGTAACCATCAAGCGTCGTGGAAGGTGTCGGAGGAACTGTCGTGATCAGCAGGTTTGAGCCCGCCAAAGTCGAGTTTGAGAGATCCGTGCGGATCAACTTCGCGAGCCGGATCGCGCCTTCGATGTTGAGCTCACCGGCGCCTTGCTCGAGCATGTTGTATCCCTTAAGCGGCTGGGCCGTGTACATCAGGATCATCTTGACGAGACTCGGCGTGAGCTTTGGATTCGCCTGCAGGATCAACGAGACAGCGCCGGAGACGAGCGGGGTCGCCATCGACGTACCGCTCATTCGCATCATCTTGTGATTGCTGCCGCTCGTAGGAGTGCACTCGAGCTGCGGATAATCAGTGGCGAGCCGGTTAGAACGGCCTTCAGCAGCGATGAGTTTGTTACCCGGCGCGACGAGATCCGGTTTGATGATGTGGTCGTAATACCTGACGCCGTTAACAGTGCGATAGCTCCGCGTTGGGCCACGCGAGCTGTAAGTCGTGACGCCATCATCAGCCCGCACATCGGTGCCGAATGAGTTCGCTGCGCCAACAGTGATCACTGAAGGATCGTTGCCGGGGGCGTGAATGCGTCCGTATATTTTGCGTCCGGTGGCGTCGGTGCCGTCATTACCAGCCGCCGCAACCACCACTACTCCGGCGTTAACCAGACGTCGCGCGGCCAGGCACAGTGGATCGTCTTTGTACGAATCCACTGCCGGCGCACCGAGACTCAGATTCACAACTCTGATCTTGTACTTCTGATAATTCTTATCGCCGAGAGGCTTGGTTGGATCACCCGGGGCGAGAAGCCAGTTCAATGCTTTCAGAACATTCGATACCGCCCCGACCCCGCGCGAATTCAGCACCCGCAGATTGATCACCTTCGCTTCCGGAGCGATACCGGTGTAAGCGCCGTGCGCGACGTGATCCAAGCCGGCGGCCAACGAGGCGACGTGAGTGCCGTGGCCGTAAGGGTCATCAACTCGGCCCTCGCCAGTGAAATCTAACTGCGCGTCGATTCTGCCTCCGAGCTCGTGATGATCCTTGTCGACGCCGGAATCCAGCACCGCGATGTTTACATCTTTGCCTTTTAATCCGCTGTTGCCGGACTGCAGACGCATGAACGCCGCGCCAGTAGTCTTCTCGACGTGGCCGGTCATTTGGATGTCTCTGTCTTCGGAGATGAACTGGACTTCGCTGAAGTCTGCCAACTCGCTGACGACGCTGAGTGGCAGCTCGACTGAAAACGAATTGAGCTCTTTGAAGTCGTCTTTGATGTGAACGCCGTTGCGCTGCAGGAGCGCGTTCAGGCGGCCCGTCGGTGATGAGTTGAGTTGAATGATGACTTGAACGGTCTCGCTGCTCGTGCGGCCGCGGAAGGTTCCTGAGATCTTTTCTTCTTTGCGTCGCGAGGTTGCGGCCAGCCGTTGCAGGGTGTTCGACTCAGCGCTAACGCTGGTCGTCACCACGCCGTTCAGGCAAAGCGAAAAGATCAAACCGCCGGCAATCAACAATGAGGCAGCTAGCGATGACTTGAAATATTTCATAAAACCCTCGAGATTGGAAGACATAAACTCACGGTCGAGCCGGAGTGCATGGCCTGTGCCGCGATATTTTTGGCGCGTTTTGAAAGGTACTTAGCTGGTGAGGTCACGATGGCAGGTCAAACTGAATTTTGACCGGTCAACTTGCGAAAGGAAGGCGCGGCGTTATTTAATGCGCGCTGACATCAACGAGAGGATCAATGAATGCCGGACGAGCAAAGAGTCGCTAACAATTCACAAACTTACGTCGCTGACGCCGACACTTTCCAATTCGAGACAGTTGAACAGCAAAACGGGCAGGCGACGGTGATTCGTTTCCGGCTCGAGGATCCGCGCTATCATGCGGGCGACGTGCTCGTAGTGCTAAGCGGCAGTGAGATCCATTTTCACGGCATGATTGGACAGTTGGCTGACGGCTGGGCCACGGCCAGCGATCGTCGCGGATCGCTCCTGGCTGCGACTGTTCAGTAACGCTACCTCACATATCCTGACGGATACGCGACGCGCACACCCGGAGTCGAAGATTTCACTTCGAGTTTATGAAATCCCTTGCTCAGATGTGTCGATAGAAAAGTCAGCGCGGCCTGTTTCTGTAAGGAAGTATCGAGATCGCGAAGGAACGGCACAAAGCTGACCGGCGCGCCCGTGCCCTGGAAAAAAGGTATGCCGCCAGTCTCGTCCGACAAACGCTGCAGCGAGCTCTGCGCATTACTGGACAGCTCCGGGTGCGCCGCCGTGACAATGGACGGCGCGTAGAAGCTGTAGATCGCCACGCCGCGTTTCTGTGACTCGTTCACCGCACGCTGCAAATCAACACTCTGCGTCGGCGAGGACGAATCAACACCACGCGAAATATCGAGACCATCAGACACGAGCAAGATCGCACGGCGGCCGAGTGGCTGACCCTCGAATCGTTTCAGCGCTTCGATAACTTCAACGTAAGGATTGTACGGACTGTTGCTGGCGAAACCTGTCGGTGGTCGCAGCGCGCTCGCTGCTTTCTCGAGGTCAGTCGTAAATCGCTGTTTGACTTGCAGACTGCCCGTGCGCAGGTAACCCACCATCACGCGCGAACCTTTCGGCAGTTGGCGAATGAAATCCGCCATATCCTTGATCTCGTTCCCCACTCCCGGCACCAGGTCTTCCTGAATCAATACCGTGAGCGTGATCGGTGAATTGGTGCCGATACCTCTGACCGAGATGATGGTCTGTGGCTCGCCGTCCTCGTGAATCGATAAGTCGATATTCTGTAACTCGGTTTCCTCTTTGACCCGGATCGTAACCGGAACGGTGACTGGCTTGCCGGGACCACGCGTGGGGCCGCCGTCGCCCGCAATGCTTTGGGGCTGGCCAAAGGCTGACGAGGTGAACACGACAAAGCCAACGGTGATGGACAACTGCAAAAGGGTCAGGTGGAGTCGTCGGAGCGTCTTCATTGAATTTCCTCTATGGTACAGGCGACATTATACTGATGTTATGAAGGAAGCGCTTGTGACGAGCCAGTCGAAAGGGAAACTTTCCGGCAAAGATGCCACGACGGCACGATTGCTGAAAGTTGCGCCCTGGATTGCCATGGCAGCTACTTCGCTTCCGGCACCGCTGGTATTCCTTGTCCTATTTCTTACCGCGACGGCCACAGATACGGCTGCCGTCTATCTTTTGTTGGCCGGCCTCTCGTTGACACTTGGGTTTGCGCTGGGAGTGGTAATCGCCGCGTTTCTGTTCTTTTATCGCAAGCGATGGCTCTCAAAATTGCGAGACCGGTTAGCATCGGATGGAATCACGGCGAATGAGGTTGTATGGTTCCGTTCGGAATTGACGTCGGCTGAGCGGGCGGCGCTGGCCGAGATCGAGCAGAGTAACCCGCTTTTGGCGGATGCTTACCTCGAAACACTGGCGAACCGGCTGATGGCGTCCCGCGTTATTTCGCGGTCTAAGCGGGAAATGTTGCGAGTTGAAAGGCAAATCAACCGGGCGCGGACGCTCCACACGCCCGAATCCGCGTCGTTACAGAAGGAGCTCGCGGATGACCACGATAGGCTGCAACACCTGAGGGATCAGGCAACGGATCATTTAGCTAAAGCCAAGACGCGGCTACAGACGATCGAGGCGACGGCGCGGCGCAGGCTCACCGAGGGTGAAACCGACATCATGATGCAGCGTCTGGGGAGCGCGCAGGACCAGTTGCCGCTCGTGCTGGAGATCGCTCAGTTGGAGCAGCAGGCATTGCGGGAGGCTAATGCTGAGGCGAATGATCCCAAGCTGCTTGGGGTGGAATAGGGTTTTCTCACGCAGCGGCGCAGCGGCGCAACGAAACCCGTCTTACGTTGCGACGCTGCGCCGCTGCGTGAGACTTCTTAAACGGTAGACGCCGGGCGCCAACCTGTCAGCGAAGCCTTCATCAACAAGTCCCCAGTTTCCCAATCCGGTTTCGGGTGAGCGGAGGCCGGTGACGCGCGCCAGCTCGCCGCGGAGAGTCATTCCGGCTCCGACCAGATAGGAACGCGCGATCTCTTTCAAAGCCTCGTCCCTTCCCGCGCTCTCGTTAAGCTGGTCTGCAAATCGCGCCTCCGGAATCGACCAGATGTAAGTAAAAGTCGGCTCATACAGCACTTCCGTCGGGATCAACCTCAACGAGCGCTGTAGCTCAGTCATCGCTTTATCAAACCGCGCTCGTTCACGAATCCCACTCTCCTCGCGCAAGTCGCGCGTCGCCATTTCCCACTCACGCCGCATGATCTTGAGTATCGTCTGCGCATCCGCCGACAGCATCTTTTTCTCCAGCTTGCGCGGCATGCCCCAGAGCGCGTTGAAGAACGGCAGCAAACGCGGCGCGATAAAGGTCGACCGCCCGCGCAGCAGCTTTCCGTAAAAGCACTTGCCACGCCGCATCACGTCGTCCTTGATGGTCCACGCGAGACGACTCTCCGGATCCTTCTGCACGTTGCGGGGCATGTGCGCATCCCGCCGGCCACAGACAGCGACGTAAAGCGACGGCCCGGGCCGGCGCGAGTCAGTCAAAGTCTCGCAGAACCCGACGTCTTCAATGAACCGTTCAGCGGCGTAAACGTCGTCGACGCGGTTTTCAGGATCGCGTCGCCACATGCGATCGCGATGGATCTCGATCTCCTCAGGAAGCATGGGACCGATTCTATCAAAGTGATTTGAGGGAGCGGTCAACCTGAGCAGATCGGTCAGCGTTTGGTCCATAGCTGATTTTCAGTCCAAAGCAGTTAAGTTGTTACTACACAACGTTCTACATCACTTTCGCGAGAGTGGCACGGCCCTCGCAGAGGTGGCTGCGCCAGTCGCATGTCCAGAACTGGCAAAACTCGATACGGAGATAGCGACACGTGACATCGATTAATAGAACAAAACGCTTCCTGGTGCTGGCCTTGCTGGCAAGCCTCACACTGGGACCAAGCCTGCTGGGCGGCAACGTCTTCACCGCCTATGCAAATGGCAAGGAGTCCCGCGGAAGCAATGGGAACAAGCCGGTGAAAGTGGCCTCAGACCTCAGCGAAACACTCGCCGGGAACAACAATGGCAGCCTGGTTAAAGTAATCCTCCAGCTCAGCGACAAGCCCAGCGGTCAACTCAACGCCCTGCTGGCCTCAAACGGTGTCAAGATCAGAAGACATTTCAACAACCTCAACTCTTTTGCCCTCGAATTACCCTCTAACGTAGTTGATGCTCTTTCGAATTTTCCTGAAGTTGCTTTCATATCACTCGATAGCGAAGTTATGACTCTGGGCGGCCACATCGCCCACACTACCGGCACTGATAACGTCCGCTCGATGAGCGCCGACGGCATGCTCGACGGCAACGGAATCGGAATCGCAATCGTCGACTCCGGCATCTACGCCGCACACACTTCTTTCACTGATACATTAACTGGACAGTCACGCATCGTTGTTAGCCAGGATTTCACTGGTGAGGGTCGCACGGATGATCCGTACGGTCATGGAACCCACGTCGCAGCGGCAGCAGCCGGAAGCGGAATCGTCTCCCGCGGTGAATACATCGGCATCGCTCCGCGCGCGAAGATAGTCAACCTGCGCGTGCTGAATTCTCAGGGCGTCGGCTCGGTGTCGAATGTTCTCGCAGCGATGAACTGGCTGCTCTCGAATGCGTCTCTTTACAACGTTCGCGTCGTTAACATGAGCCTCGGCATGCCGGCAGTCAACTCATACAAGTTTGATCCGCTCTGTGTTGCGGCGCGCGCGCTTGTCAATAAGGGCATCGTCGTTGTTGCCGCGGCCGGTAACAACGGAAAGAACAGCGCGGGACAGAAGGTTTATGGACAAGTTCACTCACCCGGCAATGAACCGTCCGTGATTACGGTCGGCGCAGTCGACACACACGGAACCGATCAGCGCGGCGACGACACAATTGCGACTTACAGCTCGCATGGTCCGACGCGCAGCTTCTGGACCGACGCGAACGGCGTCAAACACTACGACAATCTCGTCAAACCGGAGATCTCAGCTCCCGGCAACAAGACGATCTTTGCGGAGTCGCCAAACAATTACCTGCTCTCGCAGAACCCGTCGCTGGATGTGAAAGTCAGCGGCGTCGCGACGCGCAAACAGATGATGCTCAGCGGTACCTCAATGGCTTCGCCCCTCGTGGCAGGAGCTGCGGCTCTCATGTTTGAAGCCAATCCGACTCTCACCCCAAATTTGATCAAAGTGCTGTTGATGTACACCGCGCAACAGCTTCCGAACCAGAACATGTTCGAGCAGGGTGCGGGCGAGCTGAACGTTGACGGCGCAATCCGTCTCGCGAAGCTTGTTCGCACCACCATCAACAGCTCGACGACGCTCGGCGCATCGCTGCTGACTGGTCCAGCGCCCGCGCCACGAACAAGCATCGCGGTCACTGGCGGTACTTACACGTTCCCATGGTCGCAGGGCATTATCGTGGGCCAGACTTATGCCACCGGCTCAGCGCTCATCAATCAATACCAAAAGGTTTATGCGAAGGGCGTGATGATTAGCGATGGCGTGTTGGTAGGTGATGGCGTCCTGGTTAGTGACGGCGTACTGGTCGGTGATGGTGTTCTTGTGGCCGATTCCACAGTATTGACGCAGGGCGTTCTCGTTGGCGACAGCATCATCACGAGCAACGGCACCACGCTCGGTGTGGGTACACAGTTCTTGTCAATCAACCTAATGTTGAATGGCGTGCTGGTCGCTGATGGCGTGTTAGTTGGTGACGGCGTCCTGGTTAGCGACGGCGTGCTCGTTGGTGACGGCGTGCTTGTCGGTGACGCGATGCTCCAGGCGTTCAACGCTCTGACGAATGGCGACGCCACCAGCTCGATGACGATTGTGCCCGATGACAACACGGATTACTTAGGTTACTAGGACGGGTTACTAAAACCGTAATTCAGAATCCCCAGACTGATAGGTAACCAATGTTGCAGACGAGCACAGTACCAAAAGTAAATAAACCTGCTCTCGAGTCAGTTTCGGTCCACCGACTGGCAAACAGCGAGGCAGCGGAAGTGCTCGAGTTTTTAGCGCAGCGCCCGATTCACACGATCACGATGATGGGAATGATCCACGACAACGGCATCGTCAGTCCATTTAATCGCGGCACGTTCTACGGCTGTCGCGACTTGAACGGGCAGCTCGAAGGCGTGGCCCTCGTCGGTCATGCAACGCTGATGGAAACGGTTTCGGATCGCGCCCTCGCAGCACTTGCGCAAGTCGCGCGCGAATGTCCGGGCACTCACATGATCATGGGTGAGAAAGAACGCGTCGCTGACTTCTGGAGTCACTATGCAGACACCGGCCGCCGCCACCGTTTGGCTTGTCGCGAGTGGTTATTTGAGCTGAGCTGGCCCGTCGCAGCCCGTGAGGAAACTAATGATCTAAGGCCGGCGACTGTCGCTGAGCTGGAGCTCGTGATGCCGGTTCAGGCCGAGCTTGCTTATCTGGAAAGCGGAATCAATCCGCTGGCAATTGATCCGAAAGGTTTTCGCGAGCGTTGCTTGCGACGTATCGAACAAGGAAGAACATGGGTAGTAGTTGAAAACAACCTCCTGGTTTTCAAAGCAGACGTCATTTCGAAGACTCCCGAAGTCAACTATCTCGAAGGTATCTGGCTGCGTGAAGATCGTCGCAATAAGAATCTGGGCACGCGCTTCATGTCAGAGCTGATGCGACGGCTGCTGGAAAATACCAAATCAGTCTGCCTGCTGGTGAACGAAACGAATGAGTGGGCCCAGGGGTTCTATCGCCGCTGCGGCTTTCACTTCCGCGCTACTTACGAAACCATCTTCCTGCCCAGGAAGGAGCAAGTGCAGAACTAAACTTATATCGCCCGATCTAGCTTGATAAAAGCAAGCTGGTTCCCCCCTCATCACCTGGCATGAACCTTCATGCCATCCCTGGCGCCATGGAAAATAAACTCTTCCGGCCATTCCTCTGCGTAGTAGTTGTAAGCGGGAGCCTCGCGTTCACATATTCCGCGCTTCGGATCGACTTCCGCCTGTTCGACTCCCACTTCGCTGTTCTGGTCGCGATGGCCTTGCTGCTCACGTCGCGCATCACGATTCCGATTCCGCGTTTTAGCTCGCAGATCTCAGTTTCTGATACATTCGTCTTTCTCGTGCTGCTGCTTTACGGTGGCCCACCGGCGGTAGTCATGGGCGCGCTCGAGGCAGTCGTGTCGTCGTTGCGCTTCAGCCGGCGACTGAGGACCGTCGCCTTCAACTTTGGCTCATCCGCAGCTTCGATCCTGATCACCAGCAGCGTGATGCGGTTGGTCTTCGGCAATGTGATGACGCTGCGGATGAATCCGATCACCGGAACGTTCATAGCCGCGATCTGCACGATGGCGCTGACTCACTTCGCGGTCAACTCCGGCATCGTCGGCATTGGCGGCGCACTAAAATCCGATCAACCGATCTGGCAAACGTGGCGCAGGCATTATCTCTGGGCTTCGCTCACTTACTTCGCGGGCGCCTGCGCTGCTGGCGTGATTGCCGGTCTGGTCTATTTCATCGGCGTTTATGCATTCGTAATCACGCTCCCGATCATCGCCATCATCTTTCTAACTTATCGCACCTACCTGAAGAACGTCGAGACATCCGCCACACAGGCAGCCCAGGCTGAGAAACACGTCAAGGAGCTGTCGCATTACATCACCGAGCAGGAGCGCATTCGCGAGCAGTTCTCGCAGATGGAAAAACTCTCAGCGCTCGGCGAGCTGGCTTCAGGTGTCGCACACGACTTCAACAACACGCTCTCCGGCATTCTCGGACGCGCACAGTTGCTGCAACGCACTGACGATCCGGAAAAAATGAGGCGCGGTCTCGAGATCATCATCAAGACCGCCGAGGATGGCGCGAAGACAGTCAAACGCATTCAGGACTTCGCGCGACAGCGTCGCGATCACAACTTCGAGCTCGTCTCGATCGATCAGATCCTAATGGATGCGAGCGAGATCACGCGGCCTCGTTGGAAAAACTGCGCCGAAGCGTCGAACATTCACATCTCGCTCCAGTTGCATATCGAATCGAATGCGATGGTGATGGGTGATGATTCGGAGCTGCGCGAAGTGCTTGTCAACATGGTCTTCAATGCGATCGACGCGATGCCGGAAGGCGGCACCCTCTCGCTGACGACGCGCATCGCGAGCGAGTCAGTGATCATCAAGGTCGTCGATACGGGTGTCGGGATGTATCCGGAAGTTCGTTCGAAGATCTTCGATCCGTTCTTCACGACGAAGGGCAAAGCCGGTCTCGGACTCGGCCTCGCAGTCAGTTTCGGGATCATCAGGCGACACGGGGGCAACATCGAAGTCGAATCGCAGTATGGAAAAGGAACTGAGTTTTGCATCACGCTGCCGGTCGCAAAGATCGGTGAGAAGAGTGTGAGGCAAGTCGAGAATGTGGCGACGGAGGTGACGCACACTGCGCGTCCGCTGCCCTCGATGGAACGACAGCGTACGAGACTGCTCGTGGTCGATGATGAAGATTTTGTGAGAGAACTACTGAGCGAGATTCTCGAAGGTGAGCTCTGCGATGTTTACCTCGCGGAGAGTGGCAGTGAAGCGTTGTCGATGTTCAGAGACATGGAATTTGAGGCAGTCTTTACTGACGTCGGCATGCCGGGGATGAGCGGCTGGGAGCTCGCGCGTGAGATCAGACAGATCAATGCGAACATCCCGATCGCGGTGATTACCGGTTGGGGCGAAGCGGTCGGCTCGCATGAGCAGAAAGCTGCGGGCGTCAATTGGGTCGTACCGAAACCGTTTACCGCCGACCGCATTGCCGAGCTCGTGCGTGATATCGATGTAGCGCGTCAAAAGTCTGTTGCGACAGCGGCGGCTTGATCAAGTTAGACAGGATTACAGGATTTGCATGATTAATAGGATATCTTGTTAATCATGCAAAATCCTGTAATCCTGTCTAACATCCCGTCAGAAACCAGTGCGTCCGGCTTCGATCGCGCGCTTCACACTCTCCTCCACGATCTCCAGCCTGAACGGCTTCAACAGGTAATCAAACGCACCATGACTCAGCAGACTCTCCGCCTGCCCCTGATCGCTGTGCCCGGAAACGATGATCACCGGCGTGCCGGGATACAACTCCACCACCTTCTGCAGCAACTCCCTGCCATTCAAACCCGGCATGGAAATATCCGTCAGCACAACATCAAAACCCTGCGCTTCCAACTTCGCCAACGCTTCTTCTGCGGTGTTTGCGGTCTGACAGGAATAGTCCGTCGATAACAGCTCGCAAAGCGTATCGCGGATCACGTCGTCGTCATCGACGACCAGGATGTCTGCCATAGTTCTCCTCCAACGTTAGGCATCTCCTGGGCGACGTTATTGAGATTTACCTTTGATCTATTTCGTAATGGTGAGGTCCAACTCAACGGTCTGAATCATAACATGCTCTCGCGTCGAACGGCGTATGTTATTCTCTTGCGCGATGACTGCTCCTGGCGTGAAAGCAACCGTGAAGTTCGTGAGCGACGATCTTTTTCTCGGCATCACGCCGTCAGGTCACGCTCTCGCGCTCGACACCGATGGCCAGCGATCAACGGCGCCATCGCCGGTGGAGCTGCTGCTCGTCGCACTCGGCACGTGTACGGCAACTGACGTCGCCGGCATTCTTGCGAAGAAGCGCCAGCACGTTACGAGTTACGTCGTCGAGGTAAGTGGCACGCGTCGCGATGAATTTCCACGAAAGTACACGGCGATGAAAGTTCATCACATACTCACCGGCCGATCGCTCTCGCCTGCCGCAGTCGCACATGCAATCGAACTCTCCGACACGAAGTACTGTAGCGTTGCGGCAACGCTGCGACCCACAGTAGAAATCCAAACCAGCTTCGAAATCATCGAAGAGCCAGCGCTTGAACCTCGGGAGTAATTGAGGGTGTTAAAAATCGTCGTCGCCTTTTTCCTTTGTCTTTTAGGTGCACTTCCAACAACTGCTACACAGTCTGCGAGCGAGACGTCTCTCGCGGCCGTCCGCCGAAGCGACGCTGCCGACCGCGACGCGCAGGGCAATCTGAAGAAGCTCACACCCGCCGAGCACATGCGCCGCGCCGCGATCTATTTGAGCGTTCGCGCCTTTGCTGAAGCTCGTGCTCACTGGCAAACATTCATCGACAACTACCCGCAGGATCCACGCGTGCCTGAAGCGTTGCTCGGCATCGGCCGTTCTTACTTTCTCAGCAAGGTCTACGAAGACGGTTACGTCGTGTTCAATCAACTAGCCCAGCAGTACAACGGCACGAAGGAAGGTCGCGAGGCGTTGAACTTCAGCGCCGCTTCCCTGCTTCGCATGGGCAAGTTTTCCGAGGCCGCCGCGCGCTACGCCGAATACGTCGATCGCTTTCCGAATGGCGAGCGCATCGACACTGCGCACCTGAATGTGATCGACACGCTTCGTGAAGCAAATAAACCTTGTGAAGCGCTGCAGTGGGTGACGCGCACGAGGCAGCGATTCGCAGGCACGGCAGTCGAGACGAATGCGATGTTCGCGGCGCTGCGTCTCTACGTGGCGGAAGGTCAGTGGAACGATGCGGTAAACATGGCTGACCAGTTATTGAAACGATCGTTTCCGAAAGCAGTAACGACGTCGCCGTCTGAGGTGGCTTATCTGAAGGCATTCAGTCTCGACCACGCGGGACGAAGAGAAGAAGCGATTACGGCTTACCTGGCAGTGCCGGACAGTATCGAGTCGTATTACGGCTGGCTCGCGACCGCGCGCTTAACGGAGCTCGCTGGACGATCGCGCGCAGAGATCGTCGCGAAACGTGAGGAACGTGTAAACACGGCGATCGACGCGGTCGCTGACACTTATCCTGCTCCCTATCGACAGGTCATCCTGAGCGCCGCCAAGTCTCGTAAACTCGATCCGCGTTTTATCCTCGCGCTGATTCGTCAGGAGAGTGTGTTCAAGCCCACCGCGAAATCACCGGCGGGCGCGCGCGGGTTGTTGCAGTTGACGATGGATGCGGCGCAGAAGTATGGGCCGGGCGCGGGACTGAATGCGTTAAGTGAGAACCAGCTCTACCAGCCTGAGACTTCAATTAAGCTTGGCGCCGAATATCTCGAACACTTAATCACGCTGTTTCCAGAGATGCTCGAACCCATCGCGGCTTCATACAACGGTGGTGAAGACAATGTAGCGCGCTGGCTGGAGCGCTCGAAGCGCACCGACCCCGGCGTGTTCACCGCCGAAGTCGGTTTTGACGAGACAAAAGATTACGTCCAGAAAGTCATGTCAAACTACCGCGTCTATCGCAAACTCTACACCGCTGATCTAATCCGTAAATAATCCCCGGTTAATACTTCGGCTCGGGACAAAACCCTCTCGAGTCTTCACGCCGGCGTCTATACTCGTACCGGATCGTCACTTCCCCCGCTGCCCGTGAATCCAAATCCATATCAACCCAACGAACATCATTCCGCACATTTCTCCCGATCCCCGTCGCCGCTTCATCATCATCGCTGCGGCGAACAGACTGAGCAGACGATCCAGACGAAGTAGATCGGGGCGCTTCCATCGAGTCTTTATCGCGCGTGACCGGATACGACGGCGTGATCGGCACCGGACGATTTCGCTCCCGGAAGAACACCGCGGCAATCACGCCGAGGTTGGCCGTCTGCCCGAGCTTCGCTCCGTACGAATCCCGTTCGTTCGTGAAGTAAAAACGCCGCGCGCGCTCGGAGCTCATCTGCCAGCCGCTGATCGTTATCGTCTGATACGGCTCGATCACCCATTTGCTCGCATTCCATGCGGACGTGTGTCGCGCGTCGATGGTATTGAGCCCGTCGACCGAGAGCGCCACGGCCACGCGATCGGGCGAGTTGTTGCGCAATCGCAGCTCGTATTCAGCGCCCTGAAGCGCCTCAACGTAGGTCCGGCCGCGCGAATAGTATTCGTCCAACGGCCGTCCGTCAACGAGCACGTCCAAGTCAAAGTTTTGATAGGGTTTCGTGAGTCGATCGGATGAATTCTGCCCGAGACCGAGAACCGTGATGACCAGAATTATCGTAAGGCTGAGTAGCAGTTGAAATCGATGCATGGCATGGCCTCCTCGAATCAGGAACGCTCGGTCTGTAACTTCTTGCACAAAACTGGCGCGGGTTTTGCAGGTAATTTCCGCGACAAGGGGGTTTTCAGTTGAGTAATATCGGCGGGAACGCTACAATTACGGACCACTCCGGGGATGAAATACAGACAACTGTAGTCGTAAACATCAAGTGAGGCTTGAGGATAAGCATGGAGTATGCCCTAACTGCAACCAAGACCGAGGCGCCGGCCGGCAGCTATTACGATCGCATCGCGCGTCTCTATGACTTGACCTTCAAGGTCAATGGTTACGGTCGTTCTCTGGATCAATACTTTGCCAGTCACCCGCTGCCAGTGTCGCGCGGGGCAAAGATTCTCGACGCCGGTTGCGGGACCGGCCTGCTCACTCTTGCCGTGCTGCGCTCGATACGGTTTCCCGTCTCAATTACGGCGCTTGATTTGTCGTCGACTTCGGTCGCGGCTGCGCGCAAGTCGCTCTATTACAGCTCAGGACGCAAGCGCGACGTGACGTTTACGCAGGGGAATCTGCTGTGCTTGCCGTTTGCTGATGAGTCGCTCGATCTGGTGGTGACAGCGGGCGCGTTGGAATATGTGCCGCTGGAAGAGGGATTGAATGAGCTCGCGCGCGTGATCGCGCCTGGCGGGCACTTGCTGCACCTGCCGGTTCATCCGAGTTTTATCGGGGTTTGTCTCGAAATACTTTTCCGCTTCAAGAGCCATCCGCCGCGCGAGGTGAAAGATAAAACTGAGCGCCATTTCCGGATCGTGCACCAATATCGATTCCGCCGCCGCGAGGCGATCGGCTGGAGCAAGACCGCCATCCTCGCTCAGAAGGTTTAGCCACAAAAAGGCACAAAAAGCACAAAATGATTGAATGAGTTAAGGCGCCTAATTCTTCTGTGGAAGGGTTAGGCGCTTTAACTTCAGAAACATCTTTTGTGCTTTTTGTGCCTTTTTGTGGCTAAAATTTTATTGTGGCATTAGACGCATGATGCGATCGTCGTCTTCGGTGGGCTTGCCGCGGCCGTCGCGGTTTGAGGTTGAAAAATAGAGATAGCCGTCGGGTCCTTCGGCGACGTCACGAATACGGCCGTAGTCCTTTACCACGTCTTCCTGTCCGACAACTTTTCGTCCATCAAGCGTGACGCGAATCAATCTCCGGCCAACCAAACATCCGAAAAAGAAATTCCCCTTGAACTTCGGAAACACCGAACCGCGATAAAACATTCCACTCGCAGGCGCACACGCCGGCGTGTACTCCAGTAATGGCGACTCCAATCCTTCGCGCGTCTCTTTGTGATGGATGATCGGCCAGCCGTAGTTCTTTCCCCGCTCGACGATGTTGACTTCATCTCCACCGCCCGGACCGTCAAACCCGCTCGGCCCGTGTTCAGTCTGAAACATGAGATTCGAGCCGGGCTGCCAGTCCATGCCCTGCGCGTTGCGATGACCGTACGTCCAGATCTCAGGTCTCGCATTCGCCTGGCCCACGAATGGATTGTCCTGTGGAACGCTGCCGTCGTCGTTCAAGCGCAAGGTCTTGCCGGCGAGCGAATCGAGTTTCTGTGCGAGTTCGCGACGTGTCGCGTCGCCGGTCGTGACGTAAAGCTTTCCATCCGGACCAAAACGAAGGCGACAACCAGCGTGAAACTGCGCCGCGGGCAAGTCTTCGATGATCACTTTGCGATCGACTAAACCTTCCGGCGCTTCGCGATAACGCACCACGCGCACACGCACACCATCGCTCGAGTAAGCATAAGACAAGTAAAGAAAATGATTCGTGCTGAACTGCGGGTGCAGCGCGACACTCATCAAACCGCTCTCGCCTGACTTCTCAACATCCGGCACAACAAAGAGCGGCTTCGGATTCAACGCGCCCTTTTCAAACACGCGCACGCGTCCCGGACGCTCGGTAAAGATCATGCGACCGTCAGGCGCCCAAACGATCGACCACGGCACCTCGAGCCCGCCAACAACCTTCTCGATTTTGAAGCGAACATCTGACTGTGCGGAACTTTCAGTTTCACCAGCGCCGCGTCCTGCGGGCGGCTGGCTACAAGCGACACCCAACGCTACCAGGAGCGCGATTAGCGAATAAATTTTCATGCGGATCAGTGTTGAATGTACTCGTGCAGTAATTTTAGCTCGTCCCCCTGTTCGCCAACTTCAACACGCAGCAGATCGCGCATCGAGAGCATGCCTACCCAGCGCTCGCCGTCGACCACGGGCAGGTGTCGACTGCCAATCAGCTCCATGCGTTCGAGCGCCTGGTGCGGCGTCTCGTCACACTGAATCACTGCGCGGAGCTCGCTGGTGACGTCGCCGACTTTCACGTTGTTGGGATCGCGCTTCGCTACGATGACGCGTTTGAGCACGTCACGTTCCGAAAATACACCCAACAACTTGCCACCCTCGTCGACCACGCAGACGGCCCCGATATTTCTCGCGGCCATGAACTCCGCAGCTTCCTGCACGGTAACCGTGGCCCTCGTAGAGTAGGGCTCACGGTTGCGGATCACGTCCCGGATAAGCATCGCTTTCGCCTCCTATTCTGTTGTGGGGTCTGGATATTATAGAGAATGCCTGCGCGCCTGTCTCTATTAAAACAGGCTTAAAACAGGCTGGCTTGAGCCGTCGGACGGCGGAAGGTCGAGCCGGCAGCCTTCTGGTGCGTGCGCTTCTTATTGAAACCGAGACGCTGTGAGTGAATTTTGAAGAGACGTTCAGTGGCTTCCCAGTATTGACCTTTGCCACGCATGCGCTCGCCAAACACGCTCGAGTTGAGCTTGCCGTCACGTGCTTCGCGAATTCGATTCAAGACACGATCGGCTTTCGTCGGCAGCTCCGCGCGCAAGCGCTCTTCGAAATACGGCGCCACGTTGCCGGGCAGCCGCAGCATGTTGATGAATGCATACTCCGCGCCCGCTTCCTTCGCTCGCTTCAACAACACCGGGATGTCTGTCGAAAGACCCGGAATGACCGGCGCGATGCCGATACCCACTCTGATTCCCGCCGCGGCGAGCGCTTCCATCGCGTGAAATCTCGCTTCCGGAAGCGGTGCGAACGGCTCAACTGCGCGCGCCGTTTCAACGTCCGTGAACGGGATCGTGAAGAACACGCCGAGACTCGCGTTGCGCGCGAGATCCTGAAGCACGTCGATGTCTCTGCGAATCAACGCCGACTTCGTGATCACGCCCACTGGATTGCGAAACTCGGCGCACACTTCCAAACAGCGTCGTGTCAGTTTGTAATTAGCTTCGAGCGGAATGTACGGATCGGAGGTGAATGAGAAAACGATCTCCGTGCCTTTCCACGACGGTCGCATCAGGTCTTTGCGAAGCAGCTCCGGCGCGTTCACTTTTGCGACGATCTTGCGATCGAAATCGGTGCCCGCGCCGTAGCCGAGATACTCGTGCGTCGGGCGGCTGAAGCAGTAAGTGCAGCCGTGAATACAGCCACGATAGCAGTTGACGGTGTAATCGAAACCGACGTCGGGACTGTTGTTGTGTGTGATGATGTGGCGCGTCGCCGTCTCTTCGAAGACTTCGAGCTTCGCTTGGGGTGGTTCACCGATCCATTCGACTGAGTGCGTTAACCACGGATTAGGCGGATTTTCTACGTACTGCATAAAACTTTATTTCATCCGCGCTAATCCGCGGTTGTAACGGCGATCGACTCGAGCGCGCTGAAAGTAATGTACACCTGCTGCCCGGGCGAGCCCGCAGTCTCAATCAAACACACATAATCATTCGTGACTTCAACGATGCGTCCGGAATAGATCCCGCCCGACACAGTCTTCACGTCCACTACTTCTCCCTTGAAGCGGCGAAAAAGATTTTCAGTGTGTTGTCCCGGCATTCGTCACCTCGTTTCTGTCCACGTCACAAAGAAGTAGCGATACTTGTCAGGATCTTCGAGCGTCACAAAGCGCCCGCCCCAGCCTTCGTCAACCGGCGGCAAAACGTCCGCGCCGCGCGCGATCAGATCATCGTAAAACTGATCGACATCCGCAACTCCGACGAAGAAGTGTACACCACGCCCGCGTCGCAGCATCGTTTCGAGATGTTGCGCGAGCGTGATCCTGAGCGCGCCGCCACGAAGCTTCGCCATCGGAGGCTCCGAGTCGTTATTAACTGACTCGACCTCCATCCCCAGCACTCCCTCATAAAACGCCAGCGATTCCTCGAGACTGTTAACCTCGAGAAAGAGTAAATCCAGACCAGTGATCATAACGTCATCAACACATACAGCCCGTAACCGCCGCTGACAATCGCCGTCCAAAAAGCGAGCTCCTGGATCTTCGTGTGACGCTTGAATGGATTCGTCACCGGCAACGAATCGTTCACCGCGACCATCGCGCTGCGCGCCAGCAGCACACCGAATCCGAGCACCAGCAGCGCCAGTATCACGAGGGGCCAGAGAAACATCATCCACTGGTAACGCACCAGCAACAACAGGAACGCGCCCGCAAACAGACAAAGTCCCGCGCTCAGGCAGTGACCAAATACTCCAACGTCTCGAGCGGCTGGCGTCGTCACCGGAGTAAATCCGTAACTAGCAGCGCCGGGTCTGTGTCGCGTCGCGTCGTACGTGCTGCGCAGCGTCTGGTCTTTGAGAACGCCGTAAGCCTCGTTCAAAGACTTCATGCGTTCTTCGCTGCCGCCGCGATCCGGGTGGTGCTGCGACGCTTGCCGTTTATACTGCCGCTCGATCTCGATCTGAGAGGCCGCCTTGTCGACGCCCAAAACGCCGTAGTAGTCTTTGTTCGAATCGAACTGGCTCATCGCGAATTGCCTGATTTTAGGGGCGTGATATTAGTTTGGCAATGAAGAGTAACATTCTTCTCTGTGCAGTCTCTGTGTTCTCTGTGTCTCTGTGGTTATCTTTTTCTGAGAAATAGCGAACCACAGAGACACAGAGAACACAGAGGTTGCACAGAGAAGCAGCTAGGAGGCATTGATTGCTCAAGGTTGAGAACCTTTCGAAGGAGTATTCCACTCCCGCAGGACCACTGCGCATCGTTTCCGATGTGTCTCTGACGCTGCCGCCGGGTTCGGCAGTTTCGATCATGGGACCATCGGGCAGCGGCAAGAGCACGCTGCTTTACATGATGGGCGCGCTCGAGCCGCCGTCGAGCGGCACCGTTACCTTAAAAGGACAGAACCCGTTCCTGCTGAGCGCGAAGGAGCTCGCCGCGTTTCGCAATCAACAGATCGGTTTCGTTTTTCAGGACCATTGCCTGTTGCCACAGTGTTCAGTGATTGAGAACGTACTGACACCGACGATGGTCGCAGCCGCTGCGAACGGCGAACCAACACGCCGCGCTACTGAGCTACTCAAACAAGTCGGACTCAGCGAGCGTCTGGACCATCGTCCGGCGCAACTTTCCGGCGGCGAGAAACAACGCGCCGCACTCGCGCGCGCGCTGATCATGACGCCGCAACTGTTGTTATGCGATGAGCCGACCGGAAATCTCGATCAGAAATCGGCTGAAATCGTTGCCGATCTACTTCTTGAAACTCATCAAAACGCCGAGACGATCTTGATCGTCGTGACGCACAGTAAAGAGCTCGCTGCTCGTTTCCCCCAGCGCTTCGAATTGACAAACCAGCATCTCGAATCGCTTTGATGCAAACCACTCAACTCATAAAACGCAGTCTCGCGTACTATTGGCAGACGAACCTCGTGGTCGTGCTCGGCGTCGCGATTGCTGTTTCCGTGCTGGCAGGCGCGTTGCTGATCGGTGAGTCAGTGCGCGGCAGCCTGCGAGATCTTTCGGCACGGCGGCTCGGTAAAACTGACGATCTGATTGCCGCGCCAAACTTCTTCCGTGAACAACTCGCCGCGGATCTCGCGAACGGGATCGGAGCGACGTGCCCGCTGATCGCAATAAAGGGCGTGGTGGTCCACGAGCCCAGCAAGCGACGCGCAGGTGAGGTGAAGGTTTACGGGGTTGATGAGCGGTTTTGGAAGTTCAATGGGATCGACGGTGTGAAGACGCCGGAGAATCGGAATGTGCTCGTGAGTCAGAGTCTGGCGAGTGAGCTTGGTAGTGGTCCAGGCGAGTCGATACTGCTCCGGATCGAGAAGCCTTCGGACATTCCGCTGGAGTCGCTGCACGGGCGCAAGGAAGATCCCGGAAAGACAATCAGGTTAAGTGTGAGTGGGGTGCTTGGTGGTGAGTCGCTGGGAGAGTTTTCACTGCAACCGCAGCATGGCGCGGTGCGCGCGGTGTTTGTGTCGCTCGAGTTTTTGCAGCGAGAGTTGGAGCAGGATGTCGGGGCTGGCAGGATTAACACGATACTCGTGGCCCAGCATCAGCAGAACGCCGCGGCGCTGCTGAAAGAAAAAGCGACGCTCGAGGACTTTGGGCTGAGGCTACGCGTTCTCGATAACCAGCGCGGCGTTTCACTCGAGAGTAATAGCCGGATCATCAATGAACACGTTGCGTCAGCAGCAAACGAAGCGGCCAAAGCGCTCTCGGTCCGAACCGTTCCGGTGCTTTCGTATCTTGCCAACAGCATCAACTCTGGCGACCGCTCGACGCCGTACTCGCTCGTAACCGCAGTCAATGATGAGACGCTCGCGCAGATTGCAAAGACGGCGATATCAACTTCGCAACACCCACCGATCATTCTCAACGATTGGACCGCGCGTGATCTCAATGCAAAGCCTGGCGACACGGTTTCACTCGAATTTTATCTCTGGCATGAAAACGGGCGACTCGAAACGAAGAAGGCTGATTTCCAGTTAGCGGCGGTTGTGCCGATCGCAGGGTTCGCCGCGGATCGGGATCTTGTGCCTGAATATCCGGGGATCACTGAGTCGGAAGATATGTCGGCGTGGGATCCGCCGTTTCCAATCGATCTCGGGCGGGTGCGGAAAGTAGATGAAGACTACTGGCACCAGTATCGCACCACGCCCAAAGCGTTCATAGAACTCACGACGGCGCAGCAACTCTGGGGGACGCGCTTCGGCAAGCTCACGTCGATTCGTTTGGAATCGGCGGGCAATGACTACGGCGAACGCCTTCGCAAAACGTTGGATCCGGGGTCGATGGGATTCCAGATCGTTCCGGTGCGCGATCAGGGGCAGTCAGCTTCGCGTGGCGCGACGGATTTTGGCGAGTACTTTTTGTATTTCAGTTTCTTTCTCGTCGTGGCGGCGTTGATGTTGACGACGCTCTTTTTCAAACTCGGCATCGAGCAGCGCGCGCGTGAGATCGGGACGTTGCAGGCGCTCGGGTTCTCGGACAGTGGGATACAGAGGTTGTTTCTGGTTGAGGGGACGTTGCTGGCTGGGATTGGGAGTCTGTTGGGACTCATTGGAGCGATCGCGTATGCGGCGCTGTTGATGTACGGGCTGAGGACGTGGTGGGTCGATGCGGTTGGAACGACGGATCTGCGGTTGCACGTGTCGTGGTTGTGGCTGGCGGTTGGGGCGGTTGGTGGTGTGATGGCTGCGGTCGTCTGCATTTTCTTTACGTTGCGGCGGCTAGCGCGGTCGTCGACGCGCAGACTATTGGCGGGCTCTCTCTTTGAAGATGATTTCTCACGCAGCGGCGCAACGGCGCAGCGAGTTTTTCGTCGCGCCGTTGCGCCGCTGCGCGAGAAATTCTTAGGCATCACTTTGAGCGTTATAGGAATCGCGCTGCTCGCGCTCGGCGCATTCCAACTGATCCCGCAGGCTGCAGGCTTCTTCGGCGGCGGCGTTGTTCTTCTGATCGCCGCTGTGTGGTTTATCTCGCGTTGGCTGAAGCGTCCCAGCCGATCACACATTCACGGCACCGGCTGGTGGACCATCGCGCGTCTCGGCTTCCGCAACGCGACTTACCACCCATCCCGAACTGTCCTCTGCATCACACTCATCGCCTCCGCCGCATTCATTATCGTCGCGGTCGACTCGTTCCGCCGCTCCAGCGTCGCCGCAACCGATCGCAAGTCAGGCACGGGCGGTTACCCTTTGCTCGCTGAGTCGCTGCTACCCATCGTCCATGATCCCAACACGAACGAAGGCCGTGAATCACTCAACCTGAACACCTCCGAAGCAATCCTGAAAAACCTGAGCTTCGTAAACTTCCGCGTCCGTCCCGGCGACGACACGAGCTGCCTCAATCTCTACCAACCTCGCAACCCGAAGATCATCGCTCCACCGGAATCCTTCCTTCACGACAACCGCTTCACTTTTCAAAATTCAACTGACAACCCGTGGCTCCTTCTCGATCGCGAACTCGACGATGGCGCAGTACCAGTCATCGGCGACGCAAACTCTTTAACTTACGTGCTGCACCTGAAAGTCGGCGACGAGATGACCGTGGACGGGGCGAATGGTCCATTGAAGCTCCGCATCGTCGCGGCTCTCTCCGACAGCATCTTTCAGAGCGAGTTGCTGATGTCGGAGAAAAACTTCCTGCGGCTGTTTCCCTCGGAAGAAGGCTATCGCATGTTTCTCATCGACGTTCCGAACCGCCAACAAGCCGCGGAAGTCTCGACTGCTCTCGAAGAGCGCCTCTCAGACTTCGGCTTTGATGCAGTCTCGACGGAAGAACGTCTCGCGGGCTTTCATCGCGTCGAGAACACATACCTCTCGACGTTCCAGATGCTCGGCGGTCTCGGTCTCGCCCTCGGCACACTCGGAATGGCCGCCGTCCTGCTGCGCAACGTCTTCGAGCGACGAAAAGAACTAGCCCTCCTGCGTGCGGTGGGGTATAACTCTTCACACTTCGCGGCAATGGTGATTACGGAAAACGTTCTGATGCTCGTGCTGGGTTTGGCGGTGGGGTTTGTATGCGCGCTGCTCGCGATTGCGCCCGTGCTATTCGAGCGCGGCGGGCGGCTTCCAAGCATCTCGCTCGGCCTGTTGCTATTGGCCGTTTTGCTTTCGGGCGCAACTGCATCCCTCGTGGCCACGCTCGCCGCCTTGCGCTCGCCATTGCTGCCGTCATTACGGGCTGAGTGATCCACAATTTGGAGGGACAAATGAAACGTGTGGGAGTCGTGACTCTTTTGTTCGTGGCTTTTGCTGTCGCTCGCGCCGACAACTGGCCGCAGTGGCGTGGTCCAAACCTCAACGGCGTTAGCAACGAGAAGAACCTGCCCCTCAAATGGACAACTGAAGAGAACGTCTCCTGGAAAGTCCCGATGCCTGGCTGGACCGGCTCGACACCGATCATCTGGCGCGATCGAATCTTCCTCAACGTTGCCGACGGCGACGGTCTCTTCCTCTGGTGTCTCAACAAAACTAACGGCGAAGTTCTCTGGAAGAAACCGCTCGGTGGCGGCAACGTGAAGATGCGCAAGCAAAACATGTCGTCGCCGTCGCCGGTCACTGACGGCAAGAGCGTCTACGTGATGACCGGCACCGGCATACTCAAGGGCTTCGACTTCGATGGCAAAGAGCTTTGGACCAGGGACATTCAGAAAGAGTACGGCCAGTTTGGCTTGAACTGGGGCTACGCTTCTTCACCGCTCCTATTCGACGACTCACTTTATGTCCAGGTGCTGCACGGCATGAAGACCGACGATGCGTCGTACGTGATGCGCATCGACAAGAAGAACGGCAAGACGTTGTGGAAAGTCGATCGGCCGACAAATGCGATTCGCGAGTCGCCTGATTCTTACACCACGCCGGCGCTGCTTCGTTATGGCAAGGCGACTGAGATCGTGATCACCGGCGGCGATTGTGTTACCGGTCACGATCCGGCAACGGGCAAAGAGCTCTGGCGTGCGAATGGTCTCAATCCCAACAATGATCCCTCGTATCGCATCGTCGCGTCGCCGATAATTTTTGATGACATTATTTACGCGCCGACGCGGATCAGGCCGCTGCTCGCTTTGAAAGCGGGTGGACGTGGCGACATCACGAGTTCGCATGTGCTGTGGTCCACCGTCAACGGGCCTGACGTGCCGACGCCCGTCACTGATGGCAAGTATTTTTATGTCGTGAACGATCGTGGAGTCATGTTTTGTCTCGACGCGAAGACTGGCGCGGAAGTTTACGTGCAGCAACGCATCAAGCCGGGGACTTACAGCGGCTCGCCGGTACTTGCTGATGAGAAGATCTACATCACGAATGAAGATGGGATGACCACGGTGGTTGCTGCTGGGCCGAAGTTTGAAGTGCTGGCTGAGAATCCGTTGAATGATTACGTGCTCAGCTCGCCGGCGATTTCGGATGGGCAGATCTTTATTCGCACTTCCGGGCATTTGTATGCCATCGGAAAGAAGTAGTAGCCACAAAAAAGCACAAAAACACAAAAGGGAGTTTCGAGATGAAGAGGCTCGTAGTTCTGGTAGTCGTGATGGTGTTGGTGGCGTTGAGTGTGAGGGCGCAGGAGTCGCAGCTCGGGCGGGTGGAGTTTCCGACGTCCGGATCGAAGGAAGCGCAGGCGCATTTTTTGCGCGGGCTCGCGGCGTTGCATTCGTTCTGGTACGAGGAAGCGCTCGACGCGTTTCGTGAGTCGACGAAAATCGATCCGGATTTCGCGATGGGCTACTGGGGCGAGGCGATGACTTACAATCATCCGCTCTGGTCCGAACAGGATATCGCGACCGCGCGACAGGTGCTGGCGAAGATCAAAGACTCAGCGAAGCTGACTGATCGCGAACGAGCTTACATCGCTGCGGTTCGTGCGCTTTATGGTGAAGGCGATAAGCCGGCACGTGACGCGGCGTACTCGGCACAGATGGAGAAGATCTATCTCGCCTATCCGGAAGATCTGGACGCGGCCGCATTCTATTCGTTGTCGCTGCTTGGCATGGCCGGCGGCGCCAAGGGTTATCGATTGCAGGCCAAAGCGGGCGCCATCGCGCTCGAGGTCTACCAGAAAAATCCAAACCATCCGGGTGCGGCGCACTACATCATTCATGCGTTCGACGATCCGGACCACGCGATCCTCGCGCTCCCGGCTGCGCGTCGTTATGCGAGCATCGCGCCCGAAGCACATCACGCGCGCCACATGCCGTCGCACATTTTTCTGCAACTCGGTATGTGGCCCGAAGCTGCGGCGTCGAATGAAGCGGCCTGGGAGTCGTCTGATGCGTGGATGAAGCGCAAGAACCTCTCGCTCAGCGTGCGCGATTATCACAGCCTGCATTGGTTGCTTTACGCGTATCTGCAACAGGGCCGTTATAACGACGCGGAGAAGTTGCTTAATCTGATGAAGAAGGTGATGGCGGAGTCGACCTACGACAACAAGCTGCGACCGGGTTACTACGAGAACAACTACGCGAACATGGCTGCGGCTTTCATAGTCGAGACTGAGCGCTGGAACCTCGCCGCTGAGCTCTTTCCTGAAAACAAGCCGGCGAGCAGTTCCGAGCAGATGTCGGGCAGCCACGGTAGTCATGGTGCGATGCAGAGTGGATATGGGTCAGCGACGTTGCGCACGTCGGCAGCAAGCGTGACGTTGCCGTTCTTTGTTCGTGGTCTCGCCGCGGCGATGAATGGCGCTGTGATAGAGCCCAGCATCGCGGGATTGCAGGAAACTAAAGCGAGTGGTGAGATTTTTGCGCTCGAGATCGGGGCACTGAAAGCTTCGATGTACAAGGATCACGGGCGAGCAATCGATTTGATGAAGCAAGCGACTGCTCTCGAGGAAGCTATGAGTGCGCCGTCTGGTCCACCGGGACTCATCAAGCCATCACACGAGCTCTTTGGCGAGATCCTCCTGCGTGCCGGCAAGCCAAGGGAGGCCGCGGAACAGTTCAAAGTGGCACTACGACGACAACCAAATCGCGCCCGCTCCCTACTCGGTGCCGCCCGTGCCGCGGCACAGACCGGCAATCAATCAGGCGCGCTCACCGCCTACACGGCGTTGATGGACCAGTGGAAACAAGCAGATCCTAATCTGGTTGAGTTGCGTGAGGCGCGAGACTACTTGAAGCAAGCAAAGCGCTAAATTAGATTTCTCACGCGGCGGCGCAACGGCGCAACGGCGGGTTAAACTCCTCGTTGCGCCGTTGCGCCGCCGCGTGAGAAACATTCTTCAGTTATCGTTTTTCCCTAACATCAAACGCGTAAATGGTGTCTTGGTCTCTCAGGTATAACCGTCCACCCGCAACCACCGGATGCGTCCACGTCGGCAACGAGTCCTGTGGAATCCGGAAGCGTCCCTTCTCCTTGTAACCAGTCGGTGTCGCCTCAACCAATCCCACTACGCCGGTCTCACTGAGGCAATACAAATTCCCATCAGCATAGACCAGCGACCCTTTCCCAACACTCCGATCGCGCCATGCAATCTCGCCCGAATTAAAATTGATTGCCGTCAGAATCGAACTCGAAAACCCGTACAGATAATCGCCAATCAACACCGAGCTGCTGTGATGATTCCGCATGTCCCTCGAAAACCAGACCTCCTGCGCCTTGTTGTCCGGCTTGATCTCAACCACGCCACCGCCGGTCCCGTAATCCGACGAGATAAACACGCGATTCGCACGCACGATCGGCGTCGCGACATTCGCGGTACGGTTTGCCGGTCGCGAATAGTCCCACAACAAACGGCCATCCTTCGCGTCGAGCCCGACCGCACGCTCACTCGTGAAGAAAACTACCTGCGTGACGCCGTTGACTTCGACCGGAATACCCGACGAGTAACCAGCCGGATCGCTCTGGCTCTTCCAGATGAGGGATCCGTCAGCTTTGTTGAGCGCTACGATTGAAGCGCCTGGCCCACCAGGATTCACGAGGAGCTTGTTGCCGAGTACGAGCGGCGACTCGCTGATGCCCCACTGTATATTCTCGCCGCCAAATTCCTTCAGCACGTTCTTGGACCAGACGATCTTGCCGGTCTTTGCGTCAAGCGCCGACAGATCGCCGTTACCACCGAGCGCGTAAACTCGATCTCCGTCGATCGTCGGCGTACCTCTCGGACCGTCGCCACGATCGTTGCGAAAAGCCGAGCCGTGCGCCGTGGCCCACGCTTCTTTTCCAGTCGCGATATCGAAGGCGATGACGAACTCGCGATTGCCGCGCAGTCCCATCGTGTACAACTTGCCATCCGCGATGGAGAACGACGAATACCCGCGTCCCGCACCCGTCGCCTTCCAGACGAGCGGCGGGCCTTCAGCGGGCCACTGCTTGAGTAATCCCGTTTCTTTGGAGATGCCGTCGCGGTTTGGACCCCGCCACTGCGGCCACAAAGCAGCCGTCTGGGCCATCGCCTGCCCCGCCAAAGTTAATAACGCAATCGTTGCCGGCAACAGAAGTCTGCGTTTCATTCTGATCTCCTTCGTGTGGAAAACTCTTAAATCCGGGGAGACACGAAGATGCCGCTTTTAAGATGACGGCTTGAAGTACAAAACCAAACCACCACCTGCAGCAGCCAACACAAACCCGAGATAGAGCAACGGATTCGGCGTCGTCTTGGGCGGATGCAGCCACATCGAATACAACACATTAACGAGCGGCGCGCCCGCGAATACGAGCGGCATTACGTAAGTCGGCACGCCACCTGATTTGAACGCGTATATGATGCAAATGGCGCCCGCTGCACCTAACGCTCCACCGATGATGGCGCCAATCGAGCCCTTCGTCGTGAAGCCGTTAAGCTGGCCCTGCGAAGAAAGCGTGACGAGCGGCACCAGCACGCCAATCAGGAAGTAAGCGATACCCACACATAACAGGGCGCGCATCGGATTGTTACCAAGCGCAACCTGGCCGCCATGCAGAGCGGGACCATACAAGCCCCACGAAAGCGCAGCGCCAAGAGCAAAAAGGATCCAAAGCTGCATTAGGTCCTCCGGAATGAGAGATGATCACAAGAGGCACAAAAACTGAATTCACAAACAGCACAAAAGCAGCACTCTCCTGGCTTTCTCTTTGTGTGACCTCTGTGCCTTTTTGTGGCTAAAACTCTTGTGCCTCTTTGTGGCTAAAACTGAAACACGAGACAGGCTTTCGCCGTAATGTCTTCGTCTCTAAAGTTCCGCGCATTCTAACATCAGTGGCTTAGACATAATAGCAACTCATTTGCTAAGGTCTCGCAAACACGCAGGCCGTCCAAAATCTCGAACGAGGAGCGCCAAAATTTTGAAGTCGAGCTTTCGAACCCTCTCTCTAATAGTTCTGTCACTACTCGTACCTGCTTCGCTGGTCGCGCAAACACATCGCGCCTCGCTGCGAGGGACGATCTACGATCCGAATGGGGCGGTGATTCCCGGCGCAAGCGTCTCGATGAAGAGCCTGGAAACCGGCGATGTCCGCACGGCTACAGCTAGCAGCAATGGCGAGTACGCTATCACGTCCCTTCCCGCGGGTGATTACGAGATCAGGGTCCAGTCGACAGGTTTTATTAATTACGTTCAAAGGATTGCACTCCTCGTTAACCAGGAGCGACTGCTGGATATCAATCTTACTGTCGGTGGGCCACAGGTCGACAAAGATCTTATAGCTGCCCCGGCTCCGCTGAAGACAGATTCCACTTCACTCGGAACCGTGATCGAGAACCGCCAGGTAACCGGACTGCCGCTCGATGGTCGCAACTTCTACGAGCTCAGCCTGCTCGTACCCGGCGCCGTGCCGCCTGCTCCCGGCTCGGCCGGATCCGTTCGTGGCGATTTCGCGTTCAGTGTTAACGGTGCGCGTGAAGACGCAAACAACTTCCTGCTCGATGGTGTCTACAACGTCGATCCAAAACTCAACACATTCGGCGTGCGGCCGTCGGTGGATGCGATCCGTGAGTTTGAGATGCTGACCAGCACGTACGATGCGTCGTTTGGTCGCAATCCCGGCGCGCAGGTCAATGTAATCCTGAATTCGGGGTCGAACGATTTTCACGGTTCTTTATTCGAGTTTCATCGTAACGCCGCGCTCGATGCGCGCAACTTCTTCGCCCCCGCATCAGAATCGAAGCCGAAATACATCCGCAACCAGTTTGGCGGCGCGCTCGGTGGTCCAATCAGGCACGATCGTACGTTCTTCTTCGCTGATTACGAAGGCACACGCTCGCGCGAAGGCATCACGCGCATCACCAACGTGCCGACTGCCGAAGAACGCGTCGGCAATTTCTCGCACAGCGTGTTCGGAGTCCCAACCAACCCATTCACGGGCATGCCGTTCGACAACGGCGTCATCCCTGACTTCTTCCAAAACCCGGTGGGCCGCGCGATCGCGGCCCTCTATCCGCTGCCGAATCGCAACGTTCCTTTTCAAAACTTCGTCTCATCGCCGGTCCAGCGCGACGATAACGACAGCTTTGACGTACGTGTCGATCACAGGCTGACCAACCGCGCCGATCTCACGTTCCGTTACAGTTTTGGCGACCGCGATTTGTTTGAGCCGTTTACCGGTTCGTCTTTCTCCCTCCTTCCGGGTTTTGGCGACACGGTGAAACGTCGCAGTCAAAACGGCATGGCCGCGCTGACACTTTTACTAACGCCCCGTCTCGTGAATGAAAGCCGAGTCGCGTTTAATCGCGTGGCAGCATCGGTCACGCAGGAGGCGAGCGTGCTGAATTCCGAGGTCGGTCTGCCGACGATTTCACCACGCGAGCGCGACCTCGGACTCAGCTTCATCACGATCACGGGTTTCTCGCCTCTCGGTGACGAAGGCAACAATCCGCAGGACAGCGTGACGAATGTTTACCAGTTTCTGAACAACTCGAGTTACGTTCACGGGAATCATCTGATCAAGTTTGGCGCGGACCTGCGGTTTTCACAGCAGAATGCTTTTCGAGATGTTGAGTCGCGCGGGCGTTTACAGTTTTCGCCGTTCTTCCAACTCACTGGCAACGCGCTTGGCGATATGCTGCTCGGATTTCCGCTCTTGACGAGTGTCGCGCGCGTCGATAACCCGCAAAAGATTCGCACCGAGAGTTACAACTTTTTCATCAACGACAGCTATCGCGTCACGCCGCGGCTGACGCTCAACGGCGGCTTGCGTTATGAGTACAACTCGCCGCCGGTCGACGCTGACGATCGTGCGACGATCTACGATGTAGCCACGCGCAGTCTCGTTCCGGTCGGCACGAACGGCGTTCCGCGCAGCGGCTTCGACGCTGATAAGAACAACTTCGCGCCACGCGTCGGTTTCGCATGGTCGCTCAATACGGAGACTGTGCTGCGCGGCGGTTATGGCGTCTACTACGATCAGTCGCCGCTCGCGCCGGCTGAGGCGCTTTATTTCAACTCGCCATTTTTCGACAACAACATCTTCTTCTCGTTACCGGGCTTGCCGCTCACGCTCAGCGATCCGTTTCCGTCGTTCTTCCCGTTCCCGCTGCCGGATTCCGCGCTCGCGATTCAGCGTGACCTGCGCACCGGGTACATGCAGCACTGGAATCTCAACATCGAACGGCAGATCGGCCAGAATGGCGTGGTCGAAGTTGCGTACGTTGGATCTAAGGGAACGAAGTTGTTGACGGCTCGCGACATCAACCAGCCGCAGCCGAGCGTGCTGCCGCCGGGACTGCCTTTCGTGCCGCGACCTGATCCGCGTTTCGACGATATCGACCTGCTCGAGTCGCGCGCCAATTCCAATTACAACGCGATGCAAGTGCGTTACCAGCAGCGGCTGACGCGTGGCTTCTCGGCGCTGGCGTCGTACACGTGGTCCAAGTCGATCGACGACGCTTCAAACTTCTTCACCAGCGCAGGGGATCCAAACTTCCCGCAGAACAGTTACAACGTTGCTGCCGAGCGTGGTCTGTCTAACTTCGACGTTCGTCACCGGATGTCGCTGAGTTATTCTTACGAGCTTCCCTTTAGAAAGCCGGGCGATGGTTTAGTCGCCAGTCTCGTGAACGGGTGGGAAACGTTCGGCATCGTCACGCTTCAGTCTGGAAGGCCGTTCACCGTCGCGCTGCTTTCCGATATAGACAACAGCGGCACGGGCCGATCGATTCTCGGCTTTGGCTTCAACGATCGACCTAACCTCGTCGGGAATCCTGAGCTCTCGAACCGCACGACGGATCAGTGGTTCAACACCGCTGCGTTTGCCTTTTCGTCACCGGGTACGTTTGGAAATGCGGGACGAAATATTCTGGAGGGACCGGGATATCAGAACGTCAACATGTCGATTCTGAAGAACACCCGATTTAATGAGCGGGTCAACTTGCAGTTCCGGGCCGAGGCCTTCAACCTCTTCAACCACCCGAACTTCAACCTGCCCGACAACTTCCTCGGCTCCCCCACCTTCGGCCGCATCACCTCCGCCCGCGACCCGCGCCACATCCAGTTCGGGTTGAAGCTATTGTTTTAGCCACAAAGAAGCACAAAAACACAAAGAGCGGAATTGAAAAGTTCAGAGTTCAGGCAGCAAGCTAAAGCTGCTTGAACTCTGAACCCTCACGTGTGCTTGTCAGTTATTGTGGAAGTAGAACAGCAACGTCGGAATGGAGCGATGCAAGCGCAGTGTCGAGGGTAGCCAACTGCGCTGCGTGACGACGAGCCAATTCAGCTAGCCAGGCATCCGTTACTTGTTTAGACCCTGATAAGTTTGTGAAGGAAACCTCTTGATAACTGAATCGTCATTCCAGAAAGCATGATCAGGCATGGCATGAATTGCCTCGAGTACTGACCATGCTGCGGCTGCACTAGGGTCTTGCGCTACCGTCATGTGAACGCGCAACAATGTGCCTTCCATAACCGCGCACGTTGCAAAGGGTCCTGTTTGCGAGTCGAACCAGCGCTGGGCTCGATCGTGAAATTCGTGTGAATCGATTGCGAGCGCGACTAAAAGATTTCCATCAAGCAACCACATTAGCGAGTCGAGTCGGACTCAAGCTCGATGCGGGCTACGTCGGCTGAGGTGAAGTGGATGCGACCTTTGGAGATGGGAAAGTTTCGTTTGCTGCGGCCCAGTGTGGATTGTTGGGAGGAAGCTGCAGCTCCGTTGCGCAAGCGTGCTTCGATGAAGCGCAGCAATTCCTCCTGCTTGTCCTGCGGCAGTGACTCGACCGCGGCTTCAATTTCAGCAAGCGTTTTCACGTAAAAAACGATACCACGCAAACTGGGCATGAACAAGCCATAGTCTCTATTCCGCGGATTCCGCGTTCATCTGTGGCCGATCATCGTAGGACAAATACTTGGCTGATAGAAGAATGTCGGATTCTTCTGGTGATGGTGTTTGCGGGACCATCGTGCCGTCGAGTTGTTCGTAGAGGGGGGCGGGGATATCGGCGAACTCCGACATTGGACCGTAGACCGAGTCCACGCCTTCACGAAATACATCTCCGATCAACAGGTTGATGATGTGGACGCGCTCTTCGGGATATTTGCGCAGGAAGCCCGAGAAGCTGAAGCCGTCGTTATAAAAGGCGTACACGAGTTTGCGCATCGACTCGATGCCGCGATCGAGTTTGGCCTGGTACTGGCCGAGACGCGCGGCGGAGAAGTCGTCGTGATTGAAGGCGTCGTGAATCGCGTCGGCAGCGAGCTCCGCCATTTTCAACGCCAGCAACACGCCTGACGAATAGATCGGGTCGAGAAAGCCGTACGCATCGCCGATGATGATGAAGCCATCGCCCGCATTGTGTTTCGAGCGGTACGAGTAGTCGAGAATCGAGTAGATCTTGTCGACGCGAGTGCCCGGCGCGACGCGTCTGCGAACCGGTTCACACTTGTCGATCTCCTCCTGAAGAATCTTTGCGAGATCCTGGCCGCGACCCTGCACAAGATACTCGGGATCGGCAACGATACCGACACTCGTGATGTCGTTCTCGAGCGGGATATACCAGAACCAGCCGCCACTACCCGGCTCAGTTCTCAACACGAGCGTGGCGCCGCCGTTTAAATCCGGCTCGCGATACGCGTCTTTGTAGTACGAATAGATCACCGCTTTCTTGAGCTTCGGATCGCGTACGCGCCAGCGAAACTTGTTCGACAGCATCGCCATCTGGCCAGTCGCATCCACAACGACTTTCGCGAAGAACTTCTCGCGCGTGCCGTCCGGCATCTGCACTTCCACACCGACCGCGCGATCACCTTCAAACAGCACTTGCTTCACCAGCGCGCCCTGATGCACAACAACGCCCTGCTCAGCCGCATGATCGATCAGCAAGTGGTCGAACTGCGCGCGCGTGATCTGCCACGTGACAGCACTCTCGTGATGCACCGCTTCAAAGAAGTAGAACGGTCGCGACTCTTTCCCCGCCGAATTCGCAAACTGCACACTGTACTTTCGAACAAATGGACTTTCCTTCAACTTTTCGAGCACACCCAACCGTCGAAAGGTCCAGTAAGTGTCAGTCATCAGCGACTCACCGATGTGATGACGCGGAAAGATTTCTTTTTCGAAAAGGATTACCTTGCGTCCTTCGCGAGCGAGAATGCCGGCAACAGTGCTCCCTGCGGGTCCACCACCCATTACGATGACGTCGAAATTATTATTGGTATTCATGCGTAGCGTACGGTTCTCAGTTCAGGCTCAAAAAAATCGATGAGAAAATGATCCACTTGCAAAAGACCGTCCCGAGTCAGAGCGATTGTGCCGTTGTGACGTTCGAGCACGTTCTTTTCTTCCAACTCTTCATAAACAGGACGAAACTCATTCCAAACGTCGACACCGTATTTCTTCTGGAAGTAAGCGGTGTCGATCGATCCGGTCTTGAGCTGCAAAACCATCTCGCGAATGAGTCGCTGTTTCGGAGTCAGTGAAACGGCCCGCAGAAGCGGCAGGCGGTCTTCGTTAAGGATGCGCACGTACTCTTCGAAGTTGTGCGCGTTCTGGAAATTGACGCCGCCAAAATGCGAAAACGACGAGACACCGATGCCGATCATATCGCCGCCATGCCAGAGCGCGTCGCGATAAATGAAGCGGCACGTCTTTTTCTTCGTCGCGACAATATCGGTGCCCGCGATTTCGTAGTCGTGCGCAAGAAATTGTTCGAACGCATAGTTGAGCCAGCGGCGTTTGGTGTCCCAGCCGGCAATTGGCGACGCGGCGCCCTTCTTCAAAATATCCTGCGAGATGACGGTGTTGTACGGCAGCTCCATCTGATAGATCGTGACGGAGTCGGGTTGAAGCTCGATCGCGCGTCGCACTGCTTCACGCCACTTCTCTTCCGTCTCGCCCACCATACCCGCGATGAGATCGATATTGACTTGCGGGAAGTCGACTTCGCGAGCCCACTGGTAAGCGCGATAGATTTCAGGCGACAAATGTGCGCGGCCGTTTGCAGCGAGGATCTCGTCGTCGAAGTGTTCGATGCCGAGGCTCAAACGCGTCACGCCGATTGATTTGAGTGTTTCGAGTTTCGCTTTCTGAATCGTGCCGGGCTCACACTCGAAAGTGACTTCTTCCGCGTTCTGCCAGCTCACGTGTCGATTGAGACCGTCGACGAGATATCGCAACTGCTTCTCGCTGATGTACGACGGCGTGCCGCCACCGAAGTATGCGAACCGAAGCTTGCGTCCCTGGAACCCAGGGCTGCGGCTGTAGATCTCGTTCTCTTTGATCAGCGCGTCGAGGTAGACCTCGATCTCAGACGCGTTCTTGTCTGTGTAGACTTTGAAGTAGCAGAACAGGCAGCGCTTCCGGCAGAACGGAATGTGAATATACAAACCTAGCGGATCGTCGACGCGCGGCGGCTGATTGAGCGCGTCCAGCGCCTGGGAAACAAACTCGGGCTTCCACTGGGAGAACGGCGGATAGTTCGAGACAAAATAATTCCCTACTTCAGTTCTGGTTTGGGCGATATCTGCCGTCATAAAACCAGTCAAGTTAGCATCAATTCTGTGCTATGAGCAATTAGGCTTCTCTGTGCAACCTCTGTGTTCTCTGTGTCTCTGTGGTTGTACTGAGGGAAAACCACCACAGAGACACAGAGAACACAGAGGTTGCACAGAGAATACTACGCGATGATGCGAAACTAGGTTGCGCTATCATCAACTACCATTGTATAGAAAGTCGATGCCCCCTCGACGTGGATTCACTTTCTCGGACATTCGTCACTATTTACCGTATTTCCTGATGCTGGTCGTGTTTGTCGGTGGGGTCTGGTTGATCCTCACCCGCGGCGCGCACCTCCAACCCGCGAACGCGATTGCAGCGGCTCCCACTGGACCAACGTCGCCAACTCACATTCTTTGGGAGAACTTCCGGACCTCGCTCAGCATTCTACTCACGCAGATCATCGTCATCTTAGTTCTCGCCGGACTGTTTCGACGATTGTTTCGGTCGATTCACCAACCGCCGGTGATGGGCGAGATGATCGCGGGCATCGTGCTTGGCCCATCTGTGCTCGGACTGATTTCTCCCGAAGCAATGACGTTTCTCTTTCCCGCGTCGTCACTCGATACGCTGCGACTGCTCAGCCAGATCGGCGTCGTGCTCTTCATGTTCACCGTCGGCATGGAGTTGAACATCCAGCACGTACGAGAAAAAGGATCGGCGGCGGTGATGATCAGTCACGCAAGCATCATCGTGCCTTTTCTGCTCGGCTCAACGCTCTCACTTTTTCTTTATCGCGACCTCGCGCCCGCTGGAACCTCGTTCAACGCATTTGCGTTATTCATCGGTGTTGCGATGAGCATCACTGCCTTTCCGGTGCTCGCACGGATTCTTGAAGATCGCAATTTGACGCATACCGCGCTCGGCTCGATTGCGCTCACGTGTGCGGCAGTTGATGACGTTACCGCATGGTGCATCCTGGCGCTCGTGATAGCGCTCGTGAAATCCGGCGGCATCGCGAGCTCTGCGATCACAGTCGGCTTAACGCTCGTGTTCGCGGTGGCAATGATTGTTTTAGTGCGACCGCAACTGGCGCGTGTCGTCAAAGAACCTGATTCGCAGCAACACCGGCGCCGTTTGATTCCGATCATTCTAGCTTTCGTCCTGGCTTGTGCACTGATCACGGAGACGATCGGCATTCACGCTTTGTTCGGCGCGTTCATCGCGGGCGTCGTGATGCCGCCTTCTACCGAATTTCGGATCTTTCTCAAAGACAAGCTCGAGGCGTTCGGCTCGTACGCGCTGCTGCCGCTCTTCTTCGCATTCACGGGATTGCGCATGCAGGTTGGCCTGTTGAATGACTGGCAAGGATGGGTGATGTGCGCGGTGATCATTCTGGTGGCGATCGTGGGCAAGCTGTGTGGCAGCATGTTGATGAGTCGTTGGACCGGCATGAGCTGGACGATGTCGTTCTCGATCGGCGTGTTGATGAACACGAGAGGATTAGTTGAGCTGGTAGTGCTCAATATCGGTTACGATTTGGGGATTTTGTCGGGACGAATTTTCGCGATGATGGTGTTGATGGCCCTCGTGACGACGTTCATGACCGGGCCATTGCTGAGTCTGGTAAGAAAATGAAAAGGAGATCGAAGATGGCTAAAACTCTATTGATGACCGCCGCAATCTTTGTGCTCTCAGTGATCGCGCTGGCGGCGGCGAAACCAAGCTTTACTGGCACGTGGACGATGGACCGGGCGCGGACCTTCGGCCTTCCGGCGGACATGAATCAAACTCTCACCATCACGCAAAAAGACGATCGGATCGAGCTCGAGACAAAGCTCATTCAGCCGAACAATGAGCGTACGATCAAGGACACTTATGTGCTTGATGGTAAGGAGTACGATTTCACGCCTGTGGTAGCTCCGAATCAACCACCGGCAGCAGGCAGGCGAACGTGCGTGTGGTTGCCCGGCGACCGCGGCATTCAGGTGACTGATGTAACGACGGCGGAAACACCGAAGGGACCGGTCAAAACTCAGACAGTCCGGAAGTGGACCCTCTCAGCTCAGGGCGAGCTGGTGGTTGATATGTACGTAGACAATCCGAATGTCTCGTACGAAGCAAAGCGGATATTTATTAAGAAGTAATCCACAGATTACGCAGATCTGTGTCATCAGTGGACTACTTTCCTGAGATATCGAACGCGGCCATCTCGTTTGAGTTGCGGACCAGGAGCTTTCCACTCGCGATTGCCGGGTAATTCCACGTTTGGCCTGATACAGCAGTGAAGCGCGCTACTTCGGTGTATTTGTCGGGTGAAGCTTTGACCAATGCCACGTCACCTTGATCTGAAGTGACGATCAGGTGATCGCCGGCGAGGATGACCTGCCCGTACCCGTAGCGCCCTTCTTTCCACTTGCGCTCGCCAGTATTCACGTCGAGACAAACGAGAATGCCTTCATCAAGTCCGTAAACGTACCCGTTATGAAGAACTGAGGGATTAAACTTGTTCTTCATATTCTTGTTTTCCCAGATCGTCGACGCCGTGAAACTGTTCCCACTCCCCTTCACTTCAACCAGCGCCGCGCCCTTCCCGTAACCCGACGAAATGAAGAAACGATTCCGATCGACGATCACCGGTTGCGAGACGTTGATGCCGTTGTCCGTATTCCACGAATAACTCCACAACAACGCTCCATTCTCAGGCGCAAGCCCCACCACGCGATACGAGCTGACAACGACGATCTGGCGGCGCCCGGCGAGCTCAACCAGCATCGGCGAAACGTACGCCTGCGGATCGTCGAGCACTTTCCAAACCGGCGCGCCGTTATTTTTGTTGTAAGCAACGACAGATTTGCCGTTAGCCCCACCAGGCAACACGATCACCTTGTCGTCGACAATGAGCGGCGACGCAGCCATGGCCCACGGCAGATTACTCGCCGAATTGTCACTGAGAATGTTTTTGCCCCAAATCACCGTTCCGCTATTCGCATCGAGACAGCGCAGCTCGCCGGTGGCGCCGAGCGCATAAATCCGACCCTGGTCCCACGTGGGCGTCGCACGTGGTCCATCGCCGGTCGAATCAGTAAATTGAGCGTTCCACTTCTGCGTCCAAACCTCGTGGCCGTTGTTGATGTCGTAAGCAGCGACTACTTCCTGGCTGCGACGCTGTTCGATCGTGTAAGCCTTGCCGTCCGCGACGACGAACGAAGCATGTCCAATGCCGACAGGCTGCTTCCAAAGCTGGTGCAATCCGCTGGCGGGCCAGTTAGTAGAGACACTCGCTTCCTCGTACTTACCGTCACGCTTTGGCCCGCGGAAATTAGTCCAGTAGTTTCGTGAAGGAGGAGCGGCGACGGGTGACGCGCCCGGCGATGCGGCGACACTCGCGGACGGACTCGGACTCGGAACCGCGGCTGCCGGCGCGGGTTGTTGTGCAGCTTGCTGGTTGCGATTCTGCTCGAGCTGGGCGTAGTGCGAATCATTCGACCTGCTGCACGCCGCGCAGAACACTAGCGTCAGAAGAAGGAGTAATCTTTTAGTCATAAAATCCGTCCTGAGATCCTTCTAATCCGTGGTTACGGGATTAGACGGATCTTAGCGGGTTTATGTTCCAATGCAATAAAGATTCTTTTCACCGCGGATGAAGATGCGGCCATCAGCAATCGCGGGCGACGCGTAGACAGGCTCGCCGACCGAGTTCGTGCCAAGGATCTCATGCTTCGGACCGGCTTTGACGATGAACGTGTCGCCGTCTTCGCTCGTCATCAGAATCTTGCCTTCGAACGCCACCGGCGACGCGGTGAACGTCGCGGGAATCGGAATGCGGCCACCTTCGTATTTCACTTCGCCGGTCTTCGCGTCGATGCAGGTGAGAATGCCGCGATCCGTCGTCAGATAAAGATAGTCGCCATACAAGATCGGCGAGGGCACGTAGGCAGTGCCTTTCGCATACGTCCAGAGTGTGTTGCCCGTGAGATCGCCGTTCTGGCCGAGTTTAATCGCCATCGCGATCTTGGCCGGGAAGCCGGCGACGAGAAACACCATCTCGTTGTTCGCAACCGGCGACGGAATCGCATTGCTCTCGACGCCCTTGTGGCGCCAAAGCTCTTTGCCAGTCGCGGGGTCGTATGCAACCACCGCCTCGAAGCCGCTCGCGATCAACTCTGCACGCTTTGACGTGCGGACCAGCAACGGCGTGGACCAGCTCACTTGCACCTTGCGCGGCGTTCGCCAGGCTTCCTTGCCGGTCTTCTTGTCAATCGCAACGATGAACGAAGCCGCGCCATTCTCTTCGTCAGCCTGAACAATCACCAGATTCTCGAACAGGATCGGCGACGTGCCTGTGCCCATGCCGACCGTACCGAGTTTGCCAATGTCGGCTTTCCACGCGAGCTTGCCCTTGAAGTCGTAGGCATAGAGACCTTCGGTGCCGAAGAAAGCGTAGACCAGTTTGCCGTCAGTTGCCGGAGTTGAAGCGGCGTAGGAACTCTTGCGGTGACGATTGTCGTAGGGCGTGCCTTCCCACGCCGTCGACTGCCAAACGATCTTGCCGGAATCGCGATCGATGCAGATGACTTTGAACGTGTGTTTTTTATCAGCGCCGACACTGTCCGGATGTAAAAAGGGCTTGCCATCATCTCCGGTATGAGCCACGGCCTTGGCGCCCGGCACTACGGCTCCTTCGACTGCGGTCGTCAGGAATATGCGATTGCCCCAGACGATCGGCGATGAATGCGAGCGGCCGTCGATCGGAGTCTTCCACTTGATGTTCTTCGTGGGACTCCATTCAACCGGAAGATTTGTCTCATTCGAGACGCCCGAGCCGTCCGGGCCGCGCCACTGTGGCCAATTCCCTGCCGCTGTCTTCTCCGTTGGAGATCCCAGCCCTGTAATCGCCAAAGCCATTCCGACGATGATCGTCAATGCAATTCGTTTCACTTTTTTAGTTTCCTTTTCTGGGCGTTCTAATCCGTCAAAAAAGATCCGTGGCTCATTTTTCACCGAATGCGTAGAGGTTGGAGACTGTGCGCACGATCAGCAGCCCGTCCGAGATGGCGGGAGTAGCCATCATCACCTCGCCAACCGGATTCTTCGCGAGCAACTCATACTTCGGTCCGGCTTTCACCACGAACACATCACCGTCTTCACTCGAAAGATAAATCTTCCCATCAGAAGCGACAGGCGACGCCGTGAACGCAGCGCCGGTTCCACCTAAACGTTCCTGGTAAACTCGCTCGCCAGTCTTCGCGTTGTAAGCAGTCAACACGCCCTGGTTCGAGCAGGTGTAAAGCAGATCGCCATAGACGATCGGTGTCGGCATGTATGGACCACCGCGCTGTTTGCTCCAGGCGATGAACTCACTCGACTCTTTGCCGTCCTTGAGCGTGAGATCGCCGTTACCACCCGGCTTGATCGCGTAGATCGGCTGAATCGGCGCGTAACCGCTCGTGACGAAGATCAAATCGAAGGCGACAAACGGCGTCGGCGTGGTGATCTCTGACATCGGACCGAGGGACCACAACTCTTTTCCAGTGGCAGGATCGTAACCGCGAATTTTTTTTGGACCGACGGTGATGAGCTCAGCGCGCGTCTTGCCTTCATAAACTGTCGGCGAACCCCACGAAGGAAGCTCTTCACGCGTCGTCTTCCACAGCTCTTTCCCGTTCTTGATGTCGTAAGCAGCGATGAAGGAATTCTTTTGAATGTCGGCCTGCACGATCACCATGTTCTTGTAGATGATTGGCGAGCTGCCGTACTCCCACTGGTAATCGACGTCGTAGAACCAACCGGCATCGAGCACGCCGAGATCTTTTTTCCACAAAAGCTTGCCGTCGAGATCGTAGGCGTAGAGACCTTCGGAGCCGAAGTTGACGATCAGATACTTGCCGTCAGTGACTGGAGTCGAGGCTGCGTGCGACGACTTCGGATGGCGCTTGATTTTGGGAACACCTTCGTAAGCCACGCGCTCCCAGAGAATCTTTCCGGTCGCTTTATCGAGAGCGTAAACCTTCCATGCGTGCGACGGATCGTCCTTGACCGGCGTGACGTCGCCATACAGGCCGTACTTCTTTTCGTCTGTGCCGCTGCTGACGGCAGTAACTACAAATACTTTGTTGCCCCAAACGACGGGACTCGCGTGCGAGAGACCCGGGATCGGAGTTTTCCAACGGACGTTTTCCGACTTCGCGGCGTCGAATTTTACGGGCCGCGCTGGACCTTCATTGACGCCGGTCGCGCCTGGTCCACGAAACTGCGGCCAGTTCTGTGCGAAGACAGCGGTGGAAGCAACGGTGATAAGAATGACGGACAGTGTGAGTCGTTTCATGGTTCGCTCTCTGGGTAGTTGTTCAGTCAAGCCGCTTCATTACGTTAGTAGTTGCGCCCTGCTTGAAAGTCATGCTCACGACTTTCTCGCCTTCGACATTAAACGCGAAAGTGATTCCAGCAAACGCGATGGGCCGGAACGTCGTCTTGTCCAACGCCATCAACGGTATTACCTGGGGCCCAAATCCGGCGACAAACAACTTGCCGTCTTTCACCGAGATTGTCGCCTCTGGACCAGTTTCTCCTTTGTACTTGCCGGCGTACGACTGGAGCGTTGCGGCGTCGACTTCCAGCGGCGGCGTTGCTCCGGCCTTCTTGAGTAAGTCAGTAATCGCCGTCGAGTTGGCACTCATCGACAACGCGAGTGCAGCAGTCAGAGTATCGGGTTTGATCTTGCTGAAATCGAGGGCCATCTTCACGACTTCTTCTTTACTCTGCTGCACGCCCGTCATCAGCACGTCGTCGCCGCCTTCAGCACCTTTCGACAACAGGAGCTGGACCACACTGAAGTGATCGTTCCCTAAAGCCCACGTCATCGCCGTTGCCTTGTAGAAAGTGTCTTTCACATTGAGGTCCGCGCCACGATCGACGAGCACCTTTGCGACCTCCGCGTTGCCACGCTCAGCCGCTTTGAACAGGGCCGTCTGGCCGTAGCGAAACTTCGCATTAACGTCGGCGCCTTTATCCAACGCGGCAGTGACGGCAGCAACATCACCCTTGCGCACCGCTTCGAAGAGCTGATCGTTGAGCTCCTGTTTGGGGTTGGTCTGGGTTTGTGGGAACAGCAGAACCAGCAGCGAAAAGAGGAAGAGCTTTTGTACCAACATGATTTCTCCTGGGGCAGGATTTCAAGCCCGCGAAGCGGGCGGAAGCATAAAGCCTGGGGCGCAAGCCCCAGGTTAGCGAATTTAAATATGGCCCAAGCCCGCAAAGCGGGCGACAGCCTGTTTGATTAGTTTGACGCGGGTGCTCATGCGAATCATTATGAGCGCTGTCGCCCACTCCGCGGGCTCTATCGTGAATACTTATCTGGATCCTGGGGCTTGCGCCCCAGGCTTTATGCTTGCGCCCGCTGTCGCGGGCTCAAACGATTCTGCTAGAATCAAGCGAAAAATATGTAACGAAGCAACGTGAGCTTACGTATTGTACATCCTGCGGGTTGCAAGCGCGCAGAACTTCTAATCCCGAACAGCTTTTTTGCGGACTCGAAACCGCTTTTATCCATAATTAGTGGCGGGCCTCCAAAATGACTAACCTGATCTCCATTTCCTTGAATCTTTGTCTTTTTCTGTCGCTCTTCGCACTTGGCGACTGGACCGAATGGCGCGGACCAAATCGCGATGGCGTCTCCACCGAAAAGAACCTGCCGGTCAAATGGTCTCCCACTGGCGAGAACCTCGCATGGCGCGCGCCATACGGCGGACGCTCGGCGCCGATCGTCATGGGCGATCACCTTTACCTGCAGAACATCGCCGGCAAAGGCGAGACCGAACAGGAACGTATCATGTGCTTCAACGCTGATACCGGAAAACTCCTGTGGGAACATCGCTTCAACGTTTACTTAAGCGACGTGCCGCCACATCGCGTCGGCTGGGCCTCTCCGGTCGGCGATCCGGCGACGGGAAACGTCTACGTGTTTGGCGTCGGCGGCACCTTGATCGGTCTCAACCGCGATGGAAAAGTGTTGTGGGAACGATCGCTCGCTGAAGATTTCGGACTACTCACGACACACGGTGGGCGCACCGTGTCGCCGATCATCGACGGCGATCTCGTGATCGTTAGCGGCGTGACTTTTCAGTGGGGCCAGCATGGACGCGGCGCGCACCGGTTCATGGCTTTCGATAAAAAGACCGGCGAGACGATGTGGGTAAGCGCTCCGGGCGGCCGTCCTTATGACACGACGTACGCGCCGCCGATCATCGTCAACGTCAACGGCACGCGACTCCTGATTCAGGGCGGCAGCGATGGCTTTGTTTACGCGATCAAACCGCAAACCGGCGAGCCCGTGTGGAAGATCGAGATCAGCAAACGCGGATTGAACACCGGCGTTGTCGTCTACAACAACCTCGCGATTCTTACGCACAGTGAGGAGAATCTCGAGTCGAGTGAGATGGGCATGATGCTCGCTGTCGACGCCGCATCCAAAGGCGAGATCAAGAAAGACCAGATTAAGTGGAGCAGTTACGGCTGGCAGGGCGGCTTCTCTTCTCCCGTGCTCGATGGCGATCGTCTGTATCAAGTCGATAACGGCGCGAACATTGCCGCTTTCGACGTAAACACCGGCAAGCAGCTCTGGCTCAAGAATCTCGGCACGATTCAGAAAGCCTCACCCGTGCTTGCGGACGGCAAGCTCTACCTCGGCACGGAGAATGGAAAGTTCTACATCCTCAAACCGTCTGCCACTGGATGCGAAATCCTCGATGAAGATCAACTCGGCACCGAGGAGCAACCGGAAACGATCATCGGCTCCGCAGCCGTTTCAAATGGTCGCGTCTATTTCGCGAGCGATTCCGGTCTCTACGCGATTGGGAAGAAAACGAGCCACAGTTCTTCGCAGACAACCGCGAACGCCATGGGGAACCACGTCAGCTCGCAACAAGCAACGTGGGTTCAAGTGGCGCCTACCGAGTTGATTCTCAAGCCAGGCGACAAAGTAAATTTCCGCGTTCGTCTCTTCGACGCGCAGGGAAACTTCATTCGTGAAGAACCCGCCGCAACGTGGTCACTCGATCAACTAAAAGGCACGATTGAGAATGGTCACTTCACGGCCAGCTCCGACGCGGTCGCTCAGGCGGGGTTGGTTAAAGCAACGGCGGACGGTATCAGCGGTACGGCGAGCGTGCGTGTGTTTCCGCCGTTACCCTGGAGTGAAAATTTCGACTCCTTTGCTGTTAACACACTGCCGCCGGCGTGGGTGAACACTGCGCTGAAGTTCAGCGTTAGCGACCAAAACGGAAACAAAGTGCTCACAAAGCTGACCACAGGCTCTTCGTTGCTGACCCGCGCACGTGCCTACATTGGACCGTCAGACTGGTCCAACTACACGGTCGAAGCCGACGTCAATGCGACGCAGAAACGCCGCCAACAAGGCGACGCCGGCATCATCGCGCAACGCTACATCCTGACTCTTTACGGCAACAGCCAGATGCTGCATCTCGAGCCGTGGCAGCCGGAGATCAAGCGCACGAAGAGCGTGCCGTTCGCATGGAAGCCTGACACTTGGTACCGTCTCAAGCTGGAAGTCCAGAATCTGCCTGACGGGACCACACGCGCCCGCGGCAAGGCCTGGCCCGCAAATGAGCCGGAACCCAGCGCGTGGACGATCGAAAGCATCGACCCGATTCCAAATCGCCAGGGCGCGCCCGGAATATTCGGTAACGGCCTCGCGGAACTTTATTTCGACAACATAAAGGTGTACGCAAACAAATGAGAATTAAAAGCACCAAATCCATCGCTATCATTTTTCTGAGCCTGCTCAGTGCTGCTGTTTGCGCTCTGGTGCCCGTAGTTACGGCTTCCGATCCGGGTTCCGGCGATTGGCCCATGTGGGGCGGCACACCGGATCGCAACATGGTCTCCAACATGAAGGGCCTGCCGTCGACCTGGGACGTCAAGACGAAGAAGAACGTGAAGTGGGTGGCCCAACTCGGCTCGCAGTCGTACGGCAACGCAGTCGTTTCCGGCGGCATGGTCTTCGTCGGCACGAATAACGAAGGACTGCGCGATCCGAAGATTACGGGTGACAAGGGTGTCCTGATGGCGTTTCGCGAGTCAGACGGACAGTTCATGTGGCAGATGGTCCATGACAAGCTCGTCGCCGGACGCGTGAACGACTGGCCCTACCAGGGCGTCGCTTCGTCGCCCTTAGTCGACGGAGATCGCGTTTATTACGTTTCCAATCGCGCGGAGCTGATGTGTCTCGATACGCAGGGTTTTCGCGACAAGGAAAACGACGGTCCATATACCGACGAGAAGCTGACTGGCGAGACTAACGCAGACATCGTTTGGAAGTTTGACATGATCGAGGAGGTCGGCTCACTGCCGCACAACCTCGCGAACTCGTCGCCCGTGATAAACGGCGATCTGATCTTCGTCAGCACGTCCAACGGTCAGGACGAGAGTCACGTCAACATTCCGTCACCAAAAGCACCGGCCATCATTGCCGTTAACAAGAAGACGGGCAAACTCGTTTGGGAAGACAATCCGGTTGGAGATCGCATCCTGCACGGGCAGTGGTCGTCGCCGACGGTGGGGACGATTGGCGGCGTGGTCCAACTCATTCATGCGCAGGGCGACGGCTGGATTCGCGGTTATGAAGCGCAGACGGGCAAGAAGCTCTGGGAGTTTGATACGAACCCGAAAGATGCCGTCTGGCCCAAGACGCGCAACGAGCTGATTAGTACGCCGGTGGTTTATCAGGATCGAGTCTATATTTCCAACGGCCAGGATCCGGAACACGGCGAAGGCGTCGGCCATATGTACTGCATCGACGCGACCAAGCGCGGCGACATCACGAAGACCGGGCTTGTCTGGCACTACGACAAGATTCGTCGCTCGATCTCAACGCCCGCCATCAAAGACGGTCTGGTCTACCAGGCTGATTTCAGCGGCTTCCTGCACTGCCTCGATGCGAAGACAGGAGAGGTCTACTGGACGCACGATCTGTTTGCGGCAATCTGGGGTTCGCCGATGCTGGTTGACGGCAAGATTTATCTCGGCGACGAGGACGGCGATGTTGTGATCATGGCGGAGGGCAAAACGAAGAAGGTGATCGGCGAGATAAACATGGGCAGCTCTGTTTACTCGACTCCGGTTCCGGCGAACGGCGTGCTCTTCATTTCGAATCGCAATCAACTGTTCGCATTGTCAGAAGCAGCCGCCGGCAAACCCGCGACGGCAAAAAACTGAGCCACAAAAAGGCACAAGAAGCACAAAAACCGTTCATTAATTCATTTGTGCTTTTTGTGCCTTTTTGCGGCTAAAAAGAAAATGAAGAGTTTTGATTTTCAACCGCGGACGCGAGTGGTCTTTGGCGCCGGTGCGATTGAGTGCCTCGGCGAGCTTACGCGCGAGCTGAACTTTCGACGCACGCTGCTCGTCGCGGATCATGGTCTGCTTGCGAGCGGACACGTCGACGAAGCAGTTGGGCCATTGAAGAAGGCCGGCGTCGAGGTATTTTGTTTCCACGATTTCGAAGTCAATCCTGACTCGCGCATGATCGAGAATGGAACCGCTTTCGTCGCGCCGTTGAAGATCGATTCGATCATCGGACTCGGCGGTGGCAGCTCAATGGACTGCGCCAAGGGCATCAATTTTCTGCTGACTAACGGTGGCCGCATTTCTGACTATCGTGGCTACGGCAAAGCGACGCAACCGATGCTGCCGATGATTGCGATACCGACGACGGCCGGCACCGGTAGTGAAGGTCAGAGTTACGCGCTGATTTCCGACGCCGAGACACACACGAAGATGGCGTGCGGAGATGCGAAAGCAGCGTTTCGCGTCGCGCTGCTTGATCCGGCGTTGACGGTTTCGCAACCACGAAGCATCACGGCGACTTCCGGTTTCGACGCGATTGCACACGCCGTCGAAACTTTCGTCACCACTAGACGCAATCCACTTTCCGAGCTCTTCTCGCGCGAAGCCTGGCGACTGCTCGAGCCAAATTACGAGCACGTGCTGAGCCAGCCAGACAACCTCGAAGCGCGCGGAGCGATGCAATTGGGCGCGTACTATGCCGGTGTTGCAATCGAGAATTCGATGCTCGGCGCCACGCACGCCTGCGCTAATCCACTGACTGCGCGTTATGGGACTGCACACGGTGCGGCGATCGCGATGTTGTTGCCGGCGGTTGTGCGTTGGAATGAGCGCACAGCCAGTACTGATTACTTCAGGCTGCTTACCTCGTCCACCATCGCCGGACGAAATAACCACATGACACCGACAGAAGAGCTGGCGCGACGACTGGAAGAGCTCGTTGAAGCAGGTGGATTGCGTAGCAGCCTGCGCGAGGTCGGAGTCAAAGAGACAGAATTGCCGGAGCTCGCGGCAGAAGCGGCGGAGCAGTGGACGGGCACGTTCAATCCGAGACCCTTCGATAAGCAGGGCGCGCTTGAGGTTTATCAATGCGTTTATTGAAGACTTTGATTCTGGTAGTTTTGCTTGCAGGTTGCGTGTTGGCCCAGGAGACGCCTGCGAACAACTGGTCGCAGTTTCGCGGCAATCAATCGTTGACCGGAGTTTCGCAGTCAAACGTTCCCGCTTCACTGAAACAGTTATGGACGTATGAAGCGGGCGAATCAATCGAATCGTCGGCTGCGATCGTCGGCGGCACAGTCTTCGTTGGCTCGCAAAAAGGCGAGCTGGTCGCGCTGAGTCTTGAAAATGGATCGGTCTACTGGAAATTCCCGACGGGGAACCCGATTGGCGAGTCGTCACCGGCGTACAACAATGGCGTGGTTTACATCGGCGATTTGGGCGGCTGGCTGAATGCGATCAATGCGACCGACGGAAAGAAGTTGTGGGCCTTCAAAGCGAATGGCGAGATCAAGTCGTCGCCGGTCGTGGTCGGCGATCGAGTCTTGATTGGCTCTTATGACGAAAACCTTTATTGCGTCTCGGCGCGGAATGGCTCGCTGATCTGGAAGTTCAAGACGAATGGGCCGGTGCACTCGACGCCCGGCATCGCCGAAGGCATGGCTTTCATTGCCGGTTGCGATGAGCTGTTTCGTGCGATCCGGATTTCCGATGGCAAAGAGGTTTTCAATGTGTCGTCAGGAGCGTACACGGGCGCGTCGCCGGCATTGCGAGGGGGCTTCGCATTCTACGGCACGTTTGACAACGAAGTGTTGGGAGTCAACCTCGCCGGGCGTAAAGTCGACTGGCGTTATGAACATCCGGAACGAAAGTTTCCGTTTTACTCGTCGGCCGCGGTGACGAGCGCGCGCATAGTTGTTGGTGGACGCGACAAGATGGTCCACGGTTTGACGTTGCAGGGGAAAATGGCGTGGACGTTTGCGACGCGCGCTCGAGTTGAATCGTCACCGGCGATTGCTGATGGACGCGTGTTTGTGGGATCGAATGACGGACGGTTTTATGTACTGAACCTGGGTAACGGCGCGAAGCTTTGGGAATTTGATGCCGGCGCGCCGCTCTCGGCGTCACCGGCGATCGCGAATGGACGTATCGTGATCGGATCCCAGGATGGACGCTTGTACTGTTTTGGTTAGATCCATCCACAGATTACACAGAATATTTATCTGTGCAATCTGTGGATAAGTCACTTCAACACCGCGACGACTTCGATTTCAATCTTCGCGTCACGCGGCAGACGCGCTACCTGGACAGTCGTCCGGGCCGGCGGATCGCCTTTGAACTGCTTCTTGTAAAGCTCGTTCAGAGTGTTGTAGTCGTTCATGTCGGCCAGAAACACGGTGGCCTTCACTACGTGATCGATGCTGCTGCCTGAAGCGTCGAGTACCGCCGTCAGATTCTTGAACACCTGCTGGAACTGTCCTTCAAAACCTTCGGCAAGCTGCCCCGTCTTCGAATCGATTCCGATCTGTCCGGAGGTGAAGACGAGATCGCCCGTGACGATCGCGGGCGTGAAGATCCCATTCGGGGTGCCGATCTTTACTGCCCGTCGTTTCCCGGTTTGAGCAGAAGCATAAGACGAAGCACACGCAATAACAATCAACAGCAGAATGAGTTTCTTCACGGCTTTTGACCTCCAAAATACTTCGCCAACGTGCTCGTGGCGGGTTTCTGAGTGAGCAGTGACACGACAATCATCAACAATGTCGACCCGATCACCATCGGCACAACGGGCATGAATCCATAGACCGCCGTGCCGCCGGGAGTTCGAGTTAGAAGCTCAACGCCGCCGGGCGCCCACACAACTGTCGCTGGCCCAGGGGCCGGCGCAGGGACCATCGCCTGCAACACGGCAACAGCAACGACAGTCAATGCGGTCCAAACCGTGACCGCGAGCGCGCCCCACTTCGTGCTTCCTTTCCAGAACAACGCTGCGACCAGCAATGGAGACAACGCTGCATAACCAGAGAACGCATACTGGATCGCGAGCTCAAAGATCGTTTCCGGCGCTTGCAAAGCGACAATGTAAGCAAAGAGCGTGATGAGAACGATGAAGAGACGTCCGGTCTGGACCTGCACCGCTTCGCCGAAGCGGCGCTTACCGCCGTAGAAGGCGAAGACGTCCTCCGTGAACATGGTCGAGAGCGCGAGAATTTGCGAGTCACTGGCCATCACGGCGGCCATGATCCCCGCACCCAGCAATCCAGCGAGCCAGAGTGGCGCATATCGTTGCAGCAGCAGCATGATCACATCGTCGGCGGCTGACTTCTCACGCAGCTCATCGCGGTGCTCGGGATCCATCGTGCGGCCCTGGGTCGCTAGCACGCGCCGCGCTTCCTGTTTTTCCCGAATCTGCGGAATGTCTACGCGATTGGCCATCACGCCGAGAAACACGCACGGCAACCAGATCGCGAGTATGCATATCGGGTAAAAGATAACTGTCTTCTTAAACTGCGCCATCTTGCGTGCAGTCAAACAGAAGATCAGGATGTGTGGAAACGCGATCGCCGAGAGCGGGATGAACGTGTAGCTGAAAAAGTAGTACGGCGAGATCCGCTCACGCGTGAGCAGCCAGGACGTCGCTGGTGTTTGTAAAGACTGCGCCGCGGTGCTAAAGCCACCCATGCCGATGCCGATGACAGCTAAGGCGATGGCGCCGAAGCATAGAAAGAGCACCGTCTGAAAAGTATTGACCCAGGCGGTGCCGCGCATGCCGCCGAAGAAAACGTAGCTCATCACCACGAGCGCGACGATTGCGCCGCCAAACCAGAATGGAACGAGCCCGCCGCTGATGGTGTAGAGGGTGGTGCCACCGCCCATGATGCCGATGATGATGTAGGGCACGAGGAGCACGGCCTGGACGACGAAGATCACCGTTCCGATGTGAGTGCACTCCCAACGATCACGAAACATCTGCACCGGCGTCATGAAGCCGTACTTCTTGCCGAGCGCCCAAACGCGCGTGCCGATCAGGAAGATCGTGAATGGAATCACGAGGCCTGACGACGACGCCATCAAGCCGAACGTCACGATGCCGTTGTTGAATGCGTGGCCCGACGATCCGAGAATCGCAAACGCGGTCATGTTCGTGCCAAAGAGCGAGAACAGGAACACGAATGGACCAAGCGAGCGGCTCGCGAGGAAGTAGTCTTCAGCTTCTTCTTTGCCTTTCGCATGACGAAAAGCAAAGATGCCGATGTAGAGAACGGTGGCGAGATACAGGAAAACTACGATTGCGGGAATCAACGGGTGGCGTCCTCCTCCTCAACCTCTTGTTCAAGGTGAGACGGCCAGGCATACGACACCAGCAGCCACATCAGCAGCGCGGCGGCCACTGAGAAGCATCCTTGATAGAAGAGCCCGATCGGAATGAAACCAAAAACCAGGCGGGAGCTACGCCAGAACCAGATGTCCTGATGAAGCACGTACAGTACGACGACAGCAAGAACAAGCAGGAGTTTCTTCACGGAGGCCAGAACTTAGCAAGCCTCTCGAACCAGTGTCAAGCTTTTATAAAAATGTCGGGGCCACAAAAAGATGAATAATTCAATTTTGTGGTTTATGTCCGTTGGTCTTTGCCCTGGACCGGTGATGGCAATCGATGTTGTGTCGCTTGATCATGCGATCGAGGGTTTTGCGATCGACCGCGAGAATACGCGCCGCGGCCTGTTTGTTTCCGCGGGTGTGTTCCAGCACACGGGCAACGTGGCGTCCCTCGATTATGGACAGCGTGACCAGATCGTCACCAGCAGCATCAGGTGAGATGTTTTCCTGATGATCCGGCAGGGGCGGCATTGCGATCGAGACCTCACTCAGCAGGTTAAAGAGCTCGTTGCTGAATCGTCCTGCCTCAACTTCCTGTGCGAAGTTACAGCTACTGGCGGCAATTAGTCTCACGCTGACCTTACGCGTCTGGTTCAACTCACCAGTTTGCACGAGGCGCATGAGATTTAGTTGCACGGACGGACTTGTTTGTGTGATCTCATCGAGAAAGACAGTGCCACCATCTGCTTCCTCCAGGAGTCCTTTTTGATCTTCGTCTCCGAAGAGTTTTGCTTCAATCAATTCCGCCGGAATCCACGCGCGGTTGATTACAACAAAAGGTCGATCGCTGCGGTGGCTGTGATGATGAATGGCGGCAGCCACCACTTCCTGACCTGTACCCGGCTCACCGGTCAGCAGAACGGGTGAGTCTGTGGCTGATACAAGGTCCACTTGTTTCATCATCTCGACAAACGCCTGGCTGCGTCCGGCCAGCTCAATGTCTGAATGGTACGCAGCCGAGCGTGGCGTGGGTGAGGTTCCTTGAACTCCCAATTCCCTTGCCCGGTTTTCATCTTCTCTCACAAGCGCGTGCGCGTTTCCTGCATTAGCGATACTCGTCATGCTCGCGGTCCTCCACTTGCCAAACTTCCCTGGATTAGAAATTTTATTTAGGAGAGGGACGACAACCTCGCCCTGGCCGTCGTCCCTCTTTCCACGCGCGAGGATTTCACCCTGTTTACAACGCGCGCGTCTCGTAGGATTTCAATTCAAAGCCGCGTTCGACCATTCTTGAGGCAACACAACTACTTGCTGAGGGGAGTGCTGCTCATCCGCGCATTTCCCGGCGATCTCAAGTTGGTGAGCCAAATGTTTTACCAGTGCAGAAGCACCGTGTTAGCCCGGTTTGTCGTTTGAGAGGTTTTGCCTATGTCTGGCAATTGCGTTGTACCCAACAAGCACGGCCCATCTAAATCATTCAGCAGGTAGAGGTTAAGCCGTAATGAGAGGGGGCGCAATTGGGGAGTTTCCTGAATTGGACTCAGACAATTCCTGAGCGTTTTGCCCCACTTGACCGTCTTGGACCAATGGAATCGGTCATTCGACTTCGATAAGGCCCACGATTATGGCGTAGCGGACCAGCCCGGCGACGTCGTGAATACCCAGTCGTTCCATTAGCTGGGCCCGGTGAGTTTCCACAGTCTTTACGCTGATTTCCAGCTCGCGAGCAATCTGTTTGGTGGTTCTTCCTTCAGCGATGAGACGCAGGACCTCGCGTTGCCGCGGGCTGAGAGTAGCGAGGAGATCTCGCTTCGTGCCGACCCTGCCCTGTTCGATGACCGTGTTTTGCGCGGTTTCCGGTGAGATGTAGCGTTTACCGCTGACTACTGTCCGGATCGCGTCTTCGAGTTCTGTACTGGCCGCACTCTTTGGTAAGTAACCGGCTGCTCCTTCGCGAACCGCGCGGATGGCATATTCACCTGCTTCATGGACCGTCAGCACGATGACCCTAATCTCCGGATACAGCTTGGTTAACTGGTCCAGGACGTCAAAGCCGTTACCGTCAGGCATGGTGATGTCGAGGAGTAGGAGATCGGGACCGAGTTGACGGACCAGCTCGAGGGCTTCGCTGCCTTTGCCGGCTTCGCCGACGACGAGCACGCCATCGATCCTTTCGACGAGGGCCCGAATACCCGCGCGCACCAGCGCGTGGTCATCAGCAATTAACACACGAATCGGGTTCATCTGTCTGGGCTGCCTTTTTTCCTGAGACTGCTCTCAGTCGGGTATAAGTGAGTATGAGAATTTAACAAAACCAAACCACACGATCCGTTTGGATACATCATTACGAACCTCCCTGAACGTCTAGGGAGCTAAGATCTGGAGCTATTGAGAGGTAAGTGTACTGTGTGGGAGGGTCTTGAAGAAAGTGCTGCTTAACGAACACCTTTTTGTAACACGTGTGTCAGAAGTGTTGGTTTGCTTTTTGATGAAAACTGATTAGAATGCGAACCATGGAAACAAAACGCTTCACATTTCCTGATACAGTGCCTCTGGTCCAGTGGGAAGAGGGTTCCATACGCGTGCGAAACTCACGCGTGTCACTTGACACTATAATAATCCGCACGCAAATGGGAGATACGATCGAGCGAATACACAGCGGATTTCCGACAGTGTCAGTCTCACAGATCAAAGAAATCTTGGCTTGGTACCACGATAACAAGACCGAGGCCGATGAGTACCTTCACCAACAAGAGGAAGAGGCTGAAAGAATTTGGCAGAGGATAGAAAGTCAACCTGGGTACAAAAAAATAAGTCGCGAAGAGCTTCTTCGTCGCAAAGCACAGTTAACTAAAACCTAACCTCACTTACATTACAAAAAAGATGATTCGTCTCCTCACCGACGAAAATTTTAGCCATGATATTCTGCGAGGCCTGATTCGCCGGGTGCCGCACCTCGACTACGTGTTGGTCCGCGACGTCGGACTCGCTGGTCAACCGGATCCGGTATTACTCAAGTGGGCCGCGAGTAATTATAGAAGCATCATGACTCAGGACAGAAAGACTATGATTCCGTATGCTGAACAACTAATGAGGCAAGGAGAGCTTATGGCCGGCTTGATTGTAGTTCCACAAGGTTTGGGAATCGGTCGCGCGATTGACGATCTTGAGCTTATAGTTGAGTGCTATTCGGAATCAGAAATGCGCGACAGGATAGAACGCTTGCCTCTCTAAACCAGCGACGGCGGGAGCACGAACTGTCCGAGGTGTGGACCCGAGTAGTTCTGCGCGGTGCGCAGCGCAAGAGCCAACGCTGGTCGCGTCGTCTCGGGCGTGATCACCGCATCTACAAACCCACGCGCTGCGGCGTACTTCGCATCCAGCTCCATATCGTAAGTCTCACGCACCTTATCCATCTCAGCCGTTAACGCTTCGTCAGGCGACTCACCACTCTTTTTCAACTTCTCCAGTTGACTGCCAAACACAGCCTGCACCGCCGAATCGCCTTCCATCACTCCCATCCGTCCGGTGGGCCAACTGAAGATGAAGTCCGGATCAAAACCCTGCCCCGCCATCGCGTAATACCCTGCACCGGAAGCGTGATTCACGGTCAAAACGATCTTCGGAACAGTCGCAGTCGCCATCGCTTCAACAAACTGCGCCCCGGCGCGGATGATTCCGGAGTGCTCAGCATCAGATCCAATCATGAACCCGGAAACATCCTGCACAAACAACAACGGCGTCTGATGCCGGTTGCACGTCTCGATAAAGTAAGCCACTTTCTCCGCTGACTCCGTATAAATAATCCCACCGAACCGCGGTGGCTTGCCGCCGGGCACGCGGATCATTCCTCGATGATTTGCGATCACTCCGACCTGGATGCCGAAAATCCGAGCGTGGCCCGTGATCATCTCCTTCGCATAATCAGCCTGAAACTCGTCGAGATGACCATCGTCAAGCAAACACTCGAGCAGCTTTCTCACGTCGTACGGCTGCCGGTGATCTTCAGGAATGATTTCGTAAAGCTCTTCCGCAGGTCGCAAAGACTCGCTGGCAGACTCAGTCGCGTACGCATTCGCCGGCTTTGGTAACTCCGACACAAACTCGCGAATCTTCTCGATGCAAGTTTGATCGTCAGGAACTCGATAGTGCGCAACACCTGACAACTCGTTATGAGTGCGAGCACCGCCGAGCGTCTCGTTGTCGATTGTTTGTCCGGTCGCGCCTTTCACAAGATTGGCGCCACCGAGACCCATGAACGACGTTCCCTCAACCATGATGATGATGTCAGACAACGCGGGCAGATAAGCGCCGCCGGCAATGCATGGTCCCATCACCGCCGAAATCTGCGGCACTTTCAAATAGCGGCGCATGATCGAGTTGTAATAGAAGATCCTCGAAGCGCCGTACTGGCCCGGAAACACACCGCCCTGGTACGGAAGATTCACACCCGCGGAATCGACGAGATAGATGATCGGCACGCGCGATCGCATCGCAATCTCCTGCGCGCGCAGAATCTTCTTGATCGTCTCGGGCCACCACGAACCCGCTTTTACGGTCGCATCATTCGCAACTACGACGACTTCCCTGCCTTCAACCCGCCCAACTACAGTCACAACACCAGCACCCGGCGCGCCACCGTCATACTGGTCATACGCAACCAGCAATCCGATTTCCTGCGCATAAGAATCCTTATCGAGCAACAACTCGATCCGTTCTCGCGCAGTCAGCTTGCCTTGCTGGTGCTGGCGATCGATCTTGTCAGGACCACCACCACGACGCAGTTGCGTCTCGAGTTGCAGAAGTTGATCGGTTAGTTCGCGCAGACGCGACGGTTGTTTTGTGGCAGTACCGCTATCAGACTTTTTCATCAGTATCTTTATCGTTGCTTCCAGATGGTGCGCAGCAGTGTACTGGCGTCAATTGACGAAGGAACACCTTCAACAACGGCAACACGCGAGCCGCGCAGCTCGATCGCTACCCGGCCAGTCGAAGTTTCCCAGTCGATCCGATTGTCATCCGGCCTCAATTCCTGCGCTTCAGAATATCGCTTCGTAGTACGTCTTGCATAAGCATCAAAAAACTCTCGTGCATCTACCGGCGTGTCCCATGCAGTTAGCTGGACGACAAAAACTTCGTCAGGCTTGCCGGTTTCATAAAGCGCGAAGCGATCGCCGCCCCAACCTGCCGCCGCTTGCTTCGACTCCGTCGCGTCATTCAGAAACTCATCGAGGATCAAATAAGTTCCCCACTCGCCATTCACATCGTAGTCGATCCTTTTCCACTCTGGTCCAAGCACACTTCCGAAATCCGGAAGTGCGATTTTCTGCGGCTGTTCGTACGAAAAGTATTTCTCAGCGTGAAGAATCTGCTCACTCGATTTCGGGAGGGTTGTAAACGCTCGCGAAACCATCTCCCAGCCACCGCGCTTGTAAAGCTGCGTGGCCCACGCTGATCCTTCTTCATACGGGAACAACAACGACTCGCGCAACGCGCGTGGTGCTTGTTTGAACTGTTCGGTCCCTGTCTCCTGCCCGCCTAAGCTGCGAAGAAACGCGAGCGCAACGAGCGGGTTCTTCGCCATGTAGAGAGTCATCGCGAGAGTCGCATCACCTTCGATCAGCGCGTGCGCGGCGAGCTCGGCGTCAGAATCGCCCTTGGGCCAATTCTCGAATCGCTTGAGATTGAAGTGCTGATCCTGGAGTGCGTGCGTTAGCTCATGGGCCATGACGGGCTTCTGACCTTCGAGCTCGATCCAATCGGCGAGATAAAACTGCTGCGCCTTTGGATCGTAGTAACCAGCAACCTGTTCCGTCAGGAGCTTGATCAGAAACGTGCGATAAGCAAAATCTTTCGGCGCCAGGCCAAAGACCTTGAGCAACACTTCAGCCGCGTGCATCTCGGCCGGAGTCGTTTCGGTGTCGAGATTCTTGATGACCATGCGCTCGATCTCACCGCGAGACTGGGCGCCACTCTTCACCGATCTCAATATCGACAGCTCGCGGAGCTCGCTCGTTTCCCTCAGCATCTCCGAGGTCATCGAGACCACGGCTGCATGCGGGGTACGGCTTGTTACCCCCGTCTGGGCCTGTCCTTTTGGCAGGAAATTGCCCGTACCGAGACAGAACACGATCAACAGGGCCAGCCCGGCGCTAATTTGCTTTGACATATTGGTCTTTCACTCTTATAGTCCGCTAAACGTTTACAGCTAGCAAGGATCGGGAATCCTCTTCGTTATGAGTTCAGAAGGCTTTGCTCAGATGACAAGCTCTGCCCCTGAAGATGTATTCGACGTTTGGCACGAGACCCTGATTCGTGTGCGTTACGCCGAAACTGACAAGATGGGCATCGTTTATTATGCCAACTATTTAGTCTGGTTCGAAATCGGCAGAACGGATTACTGTCGCGCGCGCGGCTTTTCTTATCGCGACATGGAAGAAAATGAAGACGCGTTCCTCGTTGTCGCTGAGTCGTATTGCCGCTATAAAGCTCCCGCCTATTACGATGATGAACTAATAGTTCGTACCCATATTACAGAATTGCGTAAACGCTCGCTTCGCTTCGGATATGAGATCGTGCGCGCATCCAGTGGACAGGTCGTTGCCGAAGGTGAAACGGGACACGTCATCACTGATTCGCGCGGTCGAGTGCGTTCATTTCCGGAAGGATATGCGCAAAGATTGTTGTCTCCGCCATTGATCAAGTCACATCCCGGGGCAATTGTGCCCAGCGAAACCGCACCTGAATGAAAAATCAGATACAAGTCCAATAGGTCGTATAGGACCGATCTTTTCTTCGTCACAACTTTTCCCGCCACGGTGTTTCTGATCCAGAGCCCCAGATTCTTTGTAACTTTTTTCAACTTCGTTCGTTTTAACTTCAGAGCCGGTGCCGTCACCGGAAACCAAATTGAAAAGCCTCGCCGCTACTTCCGATAGCAACGAGGCTCTGAATGACAATACAAGTTCGATCGCCTCGCGGCGCTCAAGCTGCATCGTCGACGCCCGCATCTTAGCGCACCTGGTGGACGAGCTTCAACCTGGGGAGGGTCTACCATGCGCCGCTATGCGATCCCGTTTGCACTTCTCTCTCTGCTGCTCCCGATAACGGTCTTCGCCCAATCGCGAACCCCCGAAGCTGCTCTCAATCACTTCAATGACGCCCTGAAAAAAGGCGGTAAAGGCGACTTCGACGGCGCGATTGAAGAATACACCCGCGCCATCCGCCTGAGCTCGCACTTCAACACGAGCAAGAGCTCCGACAGCCGTTTAGGTAACTCACTCACGGATTATTCATCGGAAAGCGTCACCGTCATCGATCCTTTTACAGCCAACGCTTACAACAATCGTGGGCTGGCGCGCTTCAGGAAGAACGACTTCGCAGGCGCCGTCGAAGATTTCGATCAGGCCCTGAAAATCAGACCGGGTGTGGCTGACATCTACCTGAATCGTGGCGCGTCGTTACGAGCAAAGGGCGACTATGAAGCCGCGATGAAAGATCTCGATCGTGCACTCGCACTAAAAAAGGACTTCTTTGAAGCCTACAGTAATCGCGGCAGTTTGAAACTGGATATGGGAGACCCGGCCGGGGCGCTCGTCGATCTCAACCGCTCGATCGAGATCAATAACCGCATTCCCGAACCCTTCTTCCAGCGCGGTTACGTTTATGTCGAGATGAAGGAATACGATCGTGGCATCGCCGACTTTGAGCGCGCGATCAAGCTCAACCCGAACATGGCGTGGGCATACCAGGGACGCGGCACCGCTTTGATGTTGAAAGGGAAGATGCTGGAAGCGATTGCAGACTTCAATCGCGTGATCGAGCTTGACCCGCAAATCGCCTGGGCTTACTTCAATCGCGGACTCGCGAAGTTCTACGTCGGACGCGAGAGCGAAGCACAAAAGGATTTCGACGAATGCCTCCGATTAAAACCGGAAATGAAAGCTAAGCTCGACGCTCGAATTGACCTGGCAAAGCACCTGCGACGCATTGCAAATTCGCAGTAGAAGAGTACCTATTAATCGTGGCTGAGATTTAAGCGTTCGATCTTCCTGGCCTTCCCCGAAGCCTCATCGATGTCCAACACGGCGGCGCAGATCCTCACCTGCCCTGTCGCATGTTCCGCACGTCGCGCTGTCACTGAAGTAAACCGCGCGATGACGTCAGACTTTTCCATTCCGATAACGCCCGCGTAGCTGCCGGTCATCCCGAGATCGGTCAGGTAAGCAGTGCCGCCCGGCAAAATTCTCTCATCAGCCGTCTGCACGTGAGTGTGCGTCCCGCAAACTGCAGACACGCGTCCATCAAGATGCCATCCCATCGCGACTTTTTCTGAAGTCGCTTCAGCATGAACATCCACCAGGCGCACGGTGGCTTCCGGCGGCAACGAGTCGATCACGCCGTCGATGATCCGGAACGGATCGTCAGAGGGCGGCATGAACACACGACCCATGACATTCATCACAGCCACTTGCGTCCCGTTCACTTCCCCGACCCAGTAACCACTGCCGGGCGTGTTGGGTGGATAATTGGCTGGACGCAGCAGTCTTGGCTGCTTACGGATGTACTCGATCGCTTCCTTTTTATCGAAGATGTGATTACCGGAAGTCATCACGTCGATGCCGGTGGCAAACAGTTGTTCACACAACTGCGGCGTGACGGAAAAACCACCCGCGAGGTTCTCCGCGTTCATGATCGCGAGGTCGATCTGGTGTTGCTCGCGGAGATCCTGGATGCGCTCGAGCACGGCTATGCGCCCAGGCTTCGCGACCACATCTCCGATCATTAAAACTTTCATAGATGAAGAATTGGTAGTGAGAATAAAAAAACCGCGATTCACGACTCGCGGTTTCTGGCAGGAGGGAAATCCGCATTTGCCGTTCCGAAGCCGTAATTGAACCTGCACAAACAGGTGGGTGACCTCTTAATGCCGCAGCCTCTGGCAGTTCTTAACGATGAAGAAATGCACTGGCTAAACGACCTCGGTCTCCCTAATCAACGGCGTTGGCTCAATCATCGTACACTCGGTGACGAACACCGCAGAACGTTCCCCTCCGCCGCGCGCATAGTAGCATAAACAGCCGCAAAAAAGCACAAAGAGATCTAGCCACAAAAAGGCACAAAAAGCACAAAATGATCCTTTGAGAAGTTAAGGCGCCTAATTCGTCCAAACGAGAATTAAGCGCCTTAATTCATTCAACCATTTTGTGCTTTTTGTGCCTTTTTGTGGCTAGATCTCTTTGTGCTTTTTGTGGCTAACCGAGGGTGAGTTTGCCGGCGCCGCCCTGCTCGTTTTCGAGACTCGTGCGGACCTTCAATAAGCGGTCAAGCATCTCTGCACACTCGGCGCTACGCGCGGCGAGTTGTGAGTCTGCCTGCTCGTGCATGTTCTTCAGGCGGTGCAGCTCATCGGCGATGTGAAGCGCGGCGAGAATCGCTACCTTTAAAGAATCGACAGTGAGTGTGCCCGATGAGATCTCTCTCATGCGGCTGTCGACAAACTCCGCGAGTTGAATGATGTATTCAGTATCACCATCAGACCGAATGTTGTAGGTCTGATTGTAGATCTCAACGCGAATGGTGGGACTGCTGGGAGTGGCTTCCATACTGCCTTTATTGATCACGCGTCCTAACCCGGAACTCATCGGAGCTCCTCAGCCATCTCGGGATCGAGAGCAGCGACTGCATCCAGCATGGCTTCAACCTTCATGCGAATGGTCTCACGTTCGGCGAGCAGCTTCTCAACCTGATTCTCGAGTCGCTCCTTCTCATTAAGCACGTTGCCCATGTCGCGGTGAATGAGCGCTAGTTCCTTTTCCAGGTTCTCTTTTTCCTGTCGCAGCGTTTTCGTGAGCTCGATGGTGCGATAGATCTTATCTTCCAAGTGAGAAAACTTTTCCAAGCCTGACAGACCTACCATCTTTATCTCCCGCTGTAGTTAGATTGAAAAGCGCGCAGGGATTATCCGTCTTCACGCCTGCGAGCGCAAGACTCATTTCGCAAACAGGCAAGATTTATTTTAGCGCTGCTCCGCTCCGAACGTTTCGAGCAACGCGGAGGTCACACGCGAGTGCGACTCTTCGACTTCCTCGTCGCGTAGAGTGCGATCGTCGGAGCGATATTCGAGCCGCAGAGTCACCGAGCGTTTTGATGATTGAATGTTCCCGCCGTCGAAAGTGCCGACGAGCTTCACGCTGCGGCAATCAGCCACGCGTAGGTTACTCACCGTCGCAAAAATCTCATCCAGCGAGACGTTTCGATTGACGAGCAGCGAGATGTCGCGCGTCACGGAAGGATATCGAGGCAAGGGTGAATACTGGATCGCTTTCGCAGGTCCACTCAGCAGAGCGCCGAGGTCCAACTCGAGCAAATAAACCGGCTGGCGAAACTTGTACGACGCGGCCACGTTTTCAGCGAGCCTGCCGATCGTGCCGATCGCTTTACCATCACCACTGCTGATCAGCGCGGTTTGCCCTGCACGCAGATGACGCGCAGAACCAGGCGCAAATTTCAACGGGCTCAAGTTCATCCAATCGACAGCCGTTTCCAACGCGCCTTTCAGATCGAAGAAGTCGAGCTCGCGTTCACCTTGCGCGCGGTCCTCTTCGAGCGCGCTTCCGGTCGCGACTACTGCGAGCGACAGTGTCTCGTCAGGTAGCTCACCGGCCTTGGAAGTCGAGAAAATGCGCCCAATTTCGAACAAACGCACGTCTCGGATGCCGTGATTGAAGTTGTGACGCAGCGACGTCAGCAAACCCGGCAACAATGTCGAGCGCATCCACGCGGCCTCTTCGATGATCGGGTTTGCGAGTTGCGGCTGATCGTGGTCGTGTTCCGCGAGCGCCGGGATCAGATCGAAGCGTGACTCCTGCGGAATGAAACTGAAATTGATCGCTTCATCGTAGCCGAATGCATTCAACGCGCGTCGCAAGGAACGTTGCTGCATCTCGTACGGCTGGTACTCACCTGAATGGCTCGACGGCGGCAGCTCGGATGCGATCTTCTCGTAACCGGTGTGTCGCGCGACTTCCTCGACGAGATCTTCTTCCTGATCGACATCGACACGCCACGACGGCACCTTGAAACTCATTCGATCGTCTGACTCGGCAGTGCGCTCAAAACCGAGACCCGTAAGTATGCGAACAATCTCACCAGTCTCGACTAAGAGCGACGTGAGTGCCGGAATGCGTTTCGGATGAAGATCGACGACGCGGTCGCTGAACGGTTTTGGATAAACGTCGATCGCGTCTTCCGTTGCAACACCTCCTGCAAGCGCGCAGATCAGTTCGACGCAACGCTGCTGTGCACGCAGCACGCCTTCCGGATCGGCGCCGCGCTCAAATCGTCTCGAGGCTTCGGTGTCCATGCCTAGCTGGCGCGCAGTTTGTCGGACGGACTGCGGAGCAAAATACGCGCTCTCAATCAGCACGTCCGTGGTTTGCGTCGAGATCTCGGAATCTTCACCACCCATGATGCCGGCCAGCGCCACGGCCTTCTCGGCGTCGGCGATCACAAGCATGTCATTGGTAAGCGTTCGCTCCACGCCGTCGAGAGTCTTGAGCTTCTCACCGGCACTCGCGCGGCGAACGATGATGCGGCGACCGCCGAGTTTGTCAAAATCGAAGGCGTGCAAGGGCTGGCCCAACTCGTGAAGCACATAGTTGGTGACGTCGGCGACGTTATTGATCGGACGCTGTCCAATCGTTTCGAGGCGTTTGACCAGCCAATCCGGCGATGGACCAATCTTTACGCCGCGCACGAGCCGGGCAGCGTATCGCGGACAAAGATCTGGATCCTTAATCTCTACAGCAGTAAAATCGGCCGCCCGCCCATCTGTTTTCGGCGCCTCAGAATCAGGCAGACGCACGTGACCTTTTTCAATCACCGACACTTCGCGCGCGATGCCGACGTGCGACAGACAGTCAGGCCGGTTTGAAGGCACTTCGACGTCGATCACTGCGTCGCCGTTGTGCTCTTCGACGGCGTCGATTGCGAGACCAACCATCGTCAGCCGCTCACGCAATTCCGCGGGACTAAGCCTGGTATCCGTAATCTCTTTAAGCCACTTGTAACTAATAAGCATTTATTCAAACTTTTCCAAAAACCTGACATCGTTCTCGAAGAGCAGCCGGATGTCGTCAAGCTCGTACATCAACGCGCACATGCGATCGATGCCGAGCCCAAACGCGAACCCGGAATACACCTGCGGGTCGACGCCGACCGCGCGCAGCACGTTCGGATGCACCATGCCCGAACCGCCCAGCTCGATCCAGCCCGAGTTCTTACAAATGCGACAGCCACTTCCCTTGCATTTGAAGCAACTGAAATCAAACTCGGCGCTCGGCTCCGTGAACGGGAAGTACGACGGGCGAAAACGCGTGACCGTGTCAGGCCCAAACATGCGCCGCAGAAACTCAGCCACCGTGCCTTTCAAGTGCGCCATCGTGATGCCGCGATCGACGCACAAGCCTTCCACCTGGAAGAACATCGGATTGTGCGTGGGATCGGGAGTGTCGCGACGAAACACGCGGCCAGGCGCGATCATCCTGACGGGCGCGCCGCGACGTTGCATCGCGTGAATCTGCACGGTCGACGTCTGCGAGCGAAGCGCGAAACCGTCGGTCGTGTAGAACGTGTCCTGCCACGCGCGCGCCGGGTGGTTTTCGGGAATGTTGAGCGCGTCGAAGTTGTAGAAGTCTGTTTCGATCTCGCGATCGTCCTCGATGGCATATCCGAGCGCGACGAAGACATCTTCGAGACGTTCACGCAGCAACGTGATCGGATGGCGATGCCCCGAGCGTGGACGACGACCGGGCATCGTGACGTCGATGCTCTCGCGCTCGGTGCGTGCGTTCTCGATGTACTCTAGTAAACTAACTTCGGCCTCATGGACCAGCATGTCGAACTTCTCTTCGGTCGCTTGAACCTTTTGACCGAAGCCAGCCCGCTCTTCGGGCGCAACCCGGCCAATTAGTTTCTTGGCAGCAGCTAGTGCGCTCTTTTTTCCCAGATGCCGAGTGCGCAACTCAGCCAACGCACGCTGTTCGGCGACCGCTTGTTCGAGTCCCAGCGTTGATGGATCGCTGATAAAAGGGAAAAAGCGTTCGAAGTCTTGCTCGAACGCTTTGACGATTAAATCTATTTGAGCCTGAGGTGATTGTTCAGTCATTTAACAGGATGAACAGGATTTTCAGGATTAACAGGATATTATCTTGGGAATTCTGTAAATCCTGACATCCTGTCTAATTTTTCTTAACCGCAACCCACTTCCCTTGCAACTGGCCCGAGTAGTCAAACTCGCCCGACAGTTTCCCGTCGATGACAGTCGCGCTCATCGAGATAGTGCCGTTTGATCCTTCAAGCTGAAACGACAGTTGACCATTTTTCCAGGTGCCATTCTTAAGCTGCGCCTCACCGAGTTGCGAGCTGCTGCCGCCGGAAACGCTCTCGCCGTCGACTTTCAGCGTCAGCAAGAACGGGAACGGCTGACCATTCGCATCAGCAACCGCTTCCCACTGCCCGTTGAGATTCACGGCGCCAGCCGGAGCCGCCGGAGTAGCTGGCGCGGCGGGCGCGGCAGCCGTGACCTTCTTCAACTCGACCGGCACCTTCTCATTGGCTCCGTGGATCAAGTTGCCGACCAGCTTGTCGCCGTCAACTTTGCCGACGAACGACGCGTCTTTACCAAAGTTGAGCGTGAGCGTTCCGTTCTCGAGCTTAGCGTCCGTCGATTCGATGGTCATCGTGCCGTGGGTCGCACGTCCCGAGATCTTCCCAGCGTCGCTTTTCAGCTCGAGCGAGACTTTCTCCTCAGTCGTCGCGCCGGGCCGCTTTACCATACCTTCGTACGTGCCCGACAGGTTCGGCGTCCCCTGCGCGAATGCGATGATGCTGCCAAGCAGGAACGTGAGTGTCAGTAATAGGGTTTTGTGTTTCACTGATTTATTCCTTTCAGCCTTAGGCTGCCTTGTTTTGCTGTTCACGCTCGAGCGCGGCCTTGGCGTGGCCGGCTACTTCAGCAAACGATTCCGGTTGATGGACGGCGAGGTCCGCCAAAACCTTGCGATCGAGATCGATCTCCGCCAGTTTCAGACCATGCATCAACTGCGAGTAGTTCAAACCATTCAAGCGAGCCGCCGCGCCGATACGAACAATCCAGAGGCTGCGAAAATCGCGCTTCTTCAACTTGCGTCCGGTGTAAGCGAAATTCAAACCTCGCTCAACTGACTCTTTCGCGGACCGGTAAAGTTTCGACTTCGTGCCGCGATAACCTTTTGCCAGTTTCAATATCTTCTTGCGTCTCTCGAGACGCTTATTGCCACGTTTTGCTCTGGGCATAAATGATTCCTCCTTATTAAATCCATCCACAGATTACACAGATTGTTTTTATGAAATCTGTGTAATCTGTGGATGAAGTTCTATTAATCTCTTCCGTAAGGCAACATCGACATCACGCGATCGTGATCTGCCTTGGCGACGAGCACATCGATATCGAGATGGCGCTTTCGCTTATTCGTCTTCTTCGTCAAAATGTGTCGCGCATGCGAATGGCCACGCTTGATTTTGCCGGTGGCCGTCAGCCGCACACGTTTGGCCGCCCCTTTATGGGTTTTAAGTTTTGGCATGATTGATTCCCTTCTATTAATTAACTATTGACCTTGGGCGGGCACCTCTGGCTTCGCGCCGCCACCGCCGGTCTTATGTCTCTTTGGTCCAAGAATGATGAACATCTGGTTCCCTTCCATTCTTGGCCGCGCTTCAACCTCTCCTACGTCCAAGAGGTCCTTCTCCAATCTCTCCAGTATTCGCGCACCCAGCTCACGGTGCGTCATCTCGCGACCGCGAAACCAGATGGTGGCTTTGACTTTGTCGCCTTCCTGGAGCCACTCACGCGCATGCTTCATGCGATACTCGTAATCGTGATCGTCCGTTCCCGGTCGAAACTTCACTTCCTTGACCGTGATCGTTACCTGTTTCTTCTTCGCTTCGTTTGCCTTCTTCTTCGCTTCGTACTGGTACTTTCCGAAATCGATGATGCGACAAACAGGAGGATCGGCGTTGGGAGCGACCTCGACCAGGTCCAATCCCTTTTCCCGGGCGGCGCGCACGGCATCGCGCACGTCCATCACGCCCAGTTGTTCTCCCTCTTCACCAATCACGCGCACCTCAGGCACGCGAATTCTCTCGTTGATACGAACCGGCGGCACGCGCCTGTTATCAGGACGCTGACCGCGACCTCGAAAGCCTGTAGCTATTCTGCACCTCCTAAGATTGAGCCTCTCGGGGCTTAGTTGTTCGTTAACGCGCGGGTTTTAACTAACCGCTGCGCCATCTCTTTGAACTCAGCAATGGACATCACACCGATGTCGCCCTTTGCACGTTCTCTCACCGCCACCGTCCGTTGCTCCATCTCGCGATCACCGAGCACGAGCATGAACGGCACTTTCTGTAACTGTGCGTCACGTATCTTCGCACCAATTTTTTCGCTTCGCAGGTTTGCCTCAACGCGGAAGCCTGCCTCGCGAAGCTCACGCGCTAATTCGTCCGCATAGTCGTTGACTCGATCCGTGATCGGCAACACTGCGACCTGAACCGGCGCCAGCCACATCGGGAACGCTCCGGCGTAATGCTCGATTAACACACCGAAGAAACGCTCCATCGATCCAAACAGCGCCCGGTGAATCATGATCGGCCGGTGCGGCTTGTTGTCTTCACCGATGTACTCGAGTTGAAAACGTTCCGGCAGATTGAAGTCAAACTGGACCGTCGTCAGCTGCCAGGCGCGTCCAATCGCATCCTCGACGCGAATGTCGATCTTCGGCCCGTAAAACGCCGCTTCACCTTCAACACGCTGGAACGGAATACCGCGACTGTTCAAGGCGTCCCTGAGCGCCGCTTCGGCACTTTCCCAATCTTCATCCGCGCCAAAAAAGAGACTGTGGTCATCTCCTCTTACTGAAAGATCGACCTTGTAATCGTTAAACCCAAACGCCTTGTAGAGGTCGAACGCGAAGTCGATGCAACTGACAATCTCGGCACGCACCGTTTCCGGCGTGCAGAAGATGTGTGCATCATCCTGCGTAAACCCGCGCGCACGAATCAGTCCATGCAGCGCACCCGAAAGCTCCGCGCGATAGCACGTTCCCAGCTCCGCGTATCGTAACGGCAGATCGCGATATGAATGTTGCGCCGACTTGTAGATTCCGATGTGAAACGGGCAGTTCATCGGCTTGATGCGAAACTCCTGGCCCTCGAACTCCACCGGCGAGAACATCGAATCGACGTAATTGATTTCGTGCCCGCTCGTGAACCACAGCTCGCGCTTCGCGATGTGCGGCGTGAAGACCAGCCCGTAGCCGCGCAGCAGCAGTTGCTCACGCAGGTAGTCTTCCATCTCCTTGCGGATCGCGCCGCCTTTCGGGTGCCAGAAGATCAAACCCTGGCCGTAGTCTTCCTGAATCGAAAACAGGTCGAGCTCGCGGCCCAGACGACGATGATCGCGCTTCTCAGCTTCTTCACGTTGCTTGAGCCACGCGTCGAGCTCTTCCTGCGTGAAGAAGGCCGTGCCGTAGATCCGCTGCATCTGCTGTTGCGACGCGTCGCCCTTCCAGTAAGCGCCCGCGAGCGAAAGCAGTTTGAAAGCCTTCAACTTGTTCGTGTTCGGAACGTGTGGACCAAGGCAGAAGTCGATGAACGGTGAGCCGTCGATATAGTAGACGCTCACGGAGTCGCCCGCCTTCTCGTCGATCAGCTCACACTTCAGAGGCTCGTCGCGTTCACCAAACACGCGCAGTGCTTCGTGCTTGGAAATCTCCTCGCGTCGATAACCAAGATTCTTGCTCGCGATCTGCTTCATCCGTTTTTCGATGACGGGCAGATCGGCTTCCGTGAGCGGTCGTGGCGTGATCACGTCGTAGAAGAAACCGTAACGCGGATCGTCGAGCAGCGCTGGTCCGATGCCGAGTTTCGTTCCCGGGAAGAGATCGAGCACTGCGGCAGCCAGGAGATGGGCCGTCGAGTGACGCAGCACTTCGAGACCGTCACGCGTTTGCGGGACTATCGGTTCGATCTGAAGCGGCTCGATCTGAATGGCGTCGCCGTTGCTGCCGCGAACGGTGTCGAGTGGCGCCATCAGATCCACTTCTCGATCGCCGATCTTCGCTGCCAAAGCCTGTTTCGCCACATCGCGATCGAGCTTTTTGAGGGCCTCAGCCACCGTCGCCGAATCGGGCACGGGAACTGGTTCACCGTTTTTCAGTTGTACATTGATCTCGCTCATTTAAATCACCCCTTACGCGCCACGAAAGACCAGGATTCCAGGCGCGTGCGGGGACTACAACAAAGACCTGAGTCCCAAGGCCGAAGACGATCCCTACGATTTACGATTCACCTAATTATTGTTACTTCAGTCGATCGGATTCGATAGGAGCGCCTTCGCCGCGCGCCCGCCTGGTGCGGGTCGGCAATCAAAAAGTAAAGAATCGAGTAGTTGTTCGATTCATGCGAAGGTCTTCCGGAGCGTCCTATCAAAAGTTAGAAATTACCAAGTAACGAGCGCCGATTCTAGCAAAGCCTTTGTAATTGGGCAAGTTACAAATCCGTTGCTCTTCTCTGCGGCCCTCTGCGTATCTCGGCGTTCTCTGCGTTAACTTCGCTATTTAACGCAGAGGACGCCGAGATACGCAGAGACCGCAGAGAAGATGTTAATATACGGCGGTCCAAGAGCTCCCAACCTCCTTTTGGGCGAAATCAAACCTCCAGTGCGAGAATTTATGAGACTTGAAAACTTCCCCCAGATTGCTGCCCTGCTGCTTGTCCTGACCATTTTTCATTCCGTTTCAGCCCAGCAACAGCCATGCACGCAGCCGTTGACGCTCCCGAGCTCAACCGAGCCAAACATCTTTTCAGACGAACAGGAAGTCTATCTCGGCGACGCCGTGGCCGCGCGCATCCAGAACCAGTACCACGTCATCGAGGATCCGGAAGTCACTGACTACCTGACGAAAATCGGCGAGCGTCTCACGAAACACTTGCCCATAAACCGCCTGCGATTCCAGTTCTTCCTCGTCGACTTGCCTGACGCCAACGCCTTCGTGCTTCCCGGCGGGCGCATCTTCGTTTCACGAAAACTGGTCGCAGCCGCGCTCACCGAGGACGAGCTGGCCGGCGTCATCGCACACGAGCTGGGCCACCTCGTCGTTCACCAGGGCGCGATCGACACGACGCGCCAGTTCAAAGAAGCACTCGGCATCACCTCGGTCGGTGACCGCGCCGACATCTTCGAGAAATACAACCGTCTGATCGATAGCTTTAGACTAAAACCCGGCGCCTTTAAAGTTCAGGACCGCGAGAAAGGTCAACTCTTCGCTGACCAGGCCGGCATGTTCGCACTCATCGCCGCCGGCTACGATGGCGAAGCGATGGTGCACTTTTGGGATCGCATTACCGAAACGCAAGGCAAGAAAGGTAGCTGGCTGACAGACTTCTTCGGCACCACGCGTCCCGAACAAAAGCGACTCCGCGAGATGGTCAAAGCAACTGAGTCGCTCCCAGCGGAGTGCCGCCAAAAAGTTGCCGCCACCCAATCAGAAGTCTTTGCACTCTGGAAATCGAAAGTTGTTGCTTACAACGGTCTGGGCCGAAAAGAGCGGCTGCACGGAGTGCTCTCCAAACAACAACTGAACCCGCCGCTGCTCAGCGATATCGTTCATCTTCGTTTCAGTCCGGATGGCGCTTACATCCTGGCCCAGGACGACGCCGGTATCAACGTGCTTTCGCGCGAACCGTTCGCGCCGCTCTTTCGCATCGACACCGAGTTCGACACCTACCACGCGAACTTCACTCCCGATTCGAAGGAGATCGTTTTCTACTCAGACAATCTTCGCGTCGAGCGCTGGAGCATTGCCGAAGCGCAGCGAACCGACGTGAAGGAAGTTGTACTGCTGAAAGGCTGCTTGCAAACTCAACTGTCGCCTGACGGAAAACTGCTCGCGTGTCTGGATCCGGATTTCCACTTGAATCTGATCCGGGTGGAAACTAACGAGACAGTATGGACCAAGAAGGACTTCTACAAGCCGAACTATTACGAAGCCCTCAGGATCTTATCTCTCTTGAGCCTGGTTACTGACGACACCACCGATCTCAATCTGCCGATAACTCACATGAAGTTCTCGCCGGACGGCAAATACTTCGTTGCGGGCCATCATATCGCCCGAAGCTTCCAGGGAACGGCCGCTGGTGATTTTATCGAGGCGATTGATACCACCTCGTTCGCCAAAGTTTCCCTTCCCGACTCCGTCAAGAGATTGGTCGCCGGCGGTTTCACGTTCATCGGCAACGATCGAATCGCCGGCATCAATCCCGATAACGTCAAGAAGTCGGGCGTCGTCAAGTTTCCTACTGGCGAGCTGGTTGCGGAGATGGAGTTGTGGCGCAAAGGCATGAGCGCGGCCACGCGCGGCGACTACCTGCTGATCCGGCCCGTGAAGGATTACGCGGTCGGCGTGATGGACATCAACAGCAAGACGATCACGAAAGCTAACGAGCGCGCCGCACTCGACATCTACGAGCCCTTCTTCATCGCGGAAATGCGTAACGGTCAAGTCGGACTGTACAAACTGGAGAAGAATGAAGTCGTCGCGACTGCGGTTTTGTCGAACGCCTCGTTGGGACGTTTACGTGTCGCCGAGATCTCGCCTGAGTTGAAATGGCTGGCGCTGTCCGGACGTTCACGCGGCGGAGTTTGGAACCTCGGTAAAGGTGAAGCTGCTTTGCAGTTGCGTAATTTTCAGGGCGGGTACGTCAGTGATGAAGGTTATTTCTTTGGCGAGTTTCCGAAGACGGAAGACGTCGAGCGCAACGTTGCGCGGTTCAATCTAAAGAACGGTGAAGCGGTTGCCGGACCAAAGATCGAAGGCGACAGCTCGCATCAATACGGCCAGTATCTGTTTACGATCAAATCGGCGAAAGCTAAGGAGAAACCGCCTGAAGCAAGCGACACAGCCGAGAAGATTAACCCGGCCGAGTACCGGCGCAATGTGATCATCGAGATGTTTGACGCGCGCACGATGAAGAGCTTGTGGTCGCAGGCTTTTCCGAAAGAAGCGCCGCGCGTTTGGCTCGCGCCAGGCAATCAGACGATGGCGTTGCTCTGGAGCGTCTCATCCGACGCGGCGAAGGCGGCAATCAGCGGCGATCCGCAGCTCACGCAGTCACTCGCGAAGATGAAGGAGAAAGAAGGCGACTACTTCGTCAAGATCGTCGACGCACAAAGCGGAAATGAAGTCGGCAAACTGCTCGTCGAAACCGGCAAAGGATCGTTTCGCGTTTCGAACATCTTTGCGGCCGGCGATTCAGTGATCGTCACGGACACGCAAAATCGCGTGCTCGTCTATTCGCTCAAAACCGGCGAGCAGAAAGGGCGCGTGTTTGGCGCTTACGCCACTGTTGCACCCGCGTCAAAACTGTTGTGCGTTGAGAATGAGAGCGGTAAGTTAGCCCTCTACGATCTCGCGACGATGGAAAAGCGTGATGAGTTTATCTTCACGAGTCCGATTTCGATGTTGCGCTTCAGTCAGGATGGAAAGCGCTTGTTTGTTCTGACAGTCGCGCAAACAGTTTACATTCTCGACGTATCGCCCATCGCGAAAACATAATCCACAGATTACGCAGATTTTCTATAATCATCTGTGTAATCTGTGGATAACAACTTATCAGGAGACATCACGCATGCGCCCTGCATTTCGCGGTTTAGTTGTCGTTTTCCTGCTCTGCTCTTTTCTGATCCAACTTTCAGCACAAACTTCGAACCGGACCAACGGCGGTGGGCGAGCTAGACCAGCCGCGACTGCTCCTGATCCAAACGGAAGCAAAGCACCAGTCAGCGAGATGCGCGCGGCGATCGAGCGATACACGGTCGATCGCGGCAGTCTCCAGCGATCGTATCCGGTCGCTTACTCGCGCTCGCGCCGTGAGCGCTTCAAGAAGTTTTACGATGAGTGGCTGGCGTCGCTGCAAAGTCTCGACTTCGACTCGATGAGCCAGGATGGCAAAATCGATTACATACTTTTCAAAAACCATCTCGAATATGAGCTGCGACAACTCGATATCCAGGCGCGCCAGCTCAGTGAGATCGAGCCGCTCGTTCCTTTCGCCACCACGATCGTCGATTTGGAAGAAGCACGACGGCGCATGGAGCCGATCGATTCCGCAAAGATCGCGGCCACGTTGAACGACCTGAGAAAACAGGTCGACGAGCGGCGTCGCGCGGTCGAGCTCGGCCTGCGCGGCGGCGATGCCAGCTTGAAAAAGACGGTTGCGAATCGCGCGGTCCTTGCCATCAACAGCCTGCGCGGCAACCTGCGAAACTGGTACACGTTCTATAACGGCTACGATCCGATGTTTACGTGGTGGAATGAGGAGCCCTACAAAACACTCGATCTGTCGCTGACAAACTACGCAACGTTTCTGAGCGAGCGTGTCGTCGGCATTCGCTCAGAAGGAAGTGGTCAAACACAGGCGGGACAAGGGCGTGGTCCAGGTGGTCCAAGCGGTTTTCAAGGCGGGCAACGTCCTGGCGGCAACACCGCGCGACCCGGAGACTCGAGCGACATCGTCGGCGATCCGATCGGACGCGAAGCGCTTCTCGTTGAGTTGCGCTCGGAAATGATTCCGTACACGCCCGAAGAGATTATCGCGATCGGCGAAAAGGAAATGGCGTGGTGTGAAAACGAGATGAAAAAGGCGTCGCGGGAGCTCGGTTACGGCGACGACTGGAAGAAAGCGCTCGAGCACGTCAAAAATCTTTACGTCGAACCCGGCAAACAGCCGCAGATGATCCGCGATCTCGCGGTCGAGGCGATCAAGTTTGTCGAAGATAACAACCTCGTCACCGTTCCCGAGCTGGCGAAAGAGAGCTGGCGCATGGAGATGATGACTCCAGAGCGACAGCTTGTCAGTCCATTCTTTCTCGGCGGCGAAACGATCCTGGTCTCGTTCCCGACCAACACGATGGCCCACGAGCAGAAGATGATGAGCATGCGCGGCAACAACATCTATTTCTCGCGCGCGACTGTCCATCACGAGCTGATTCCGGGTCATCACCTGCAAGGCTTCATGTCAGCGCGTAACAAGCCCTATCGGGCGATCTTCGGTACGCCGTTCTGGAGCGAGGGCAATTCGCTTTACTGGGAATTGTTGTTGTGGGATCTGGGCTTTGCCAAAACGCCGGAACAGAAGATCGGCATGCTCTTCTGGCGCATGCACCGCTGCGCGCGCATCATCTTCTCACTCAGCTTTCACCTCGAGAAGATGACGCCGCAGGAATGTATCGAGCTGCTCGTTAACAAGGTGGGCCATGAACGCGACAACGCGACTGCCGAAGTACGACGTTCATTCGACGGCAGCTACGGTCCGCTTTATCAAATCGCGTATTTGATTGGTGGCTTGCAGCAAATGGCGATGCACAAAGACCTGGTCGACTCCGGAAAGATGACGAATCGTGCTTACAACGATGCCCTCTTGAAGGAAAACCGGATCCCGATCGAGATGTTGCGGGCGGCGATAACAAACCAGAAGCTTACGCGCGACTTCGTTACGAATTGGAAGTTTTATGGGCCCATCCAGTGAATCCTGAAAATCCTGTAAAAGAACTTAGACAGGATTTCAGGATTTTACGGGATGTACAAGATGATTACCGTCCATACGCGAGTCGTAATTTCACGAACATCGGATCGGTTGGTTTGACGCTGGGACGGTAGAAGAGGAGTTGAGGGGGCGGCGCGCTCGCGGTCAAGGCGCGGGTGCGCGCGTCCTTTTCTTCTTTGGTCCAGGGCTGGCCCGCCGTGGCCATCTCCAAATGACCGACACTCGTGCCCCACGCCTTCTCCCAGCTCGCTACCTGTTCATCAGTGAGCTGCAACGCCTTGTCCGTGATGTTGAGACCTTCGAGTTTCGACGGCGTGACGATCACGCTCAACACCTCAGCTACGTGGTCTGCCCTCGTCTTCTTCATCACGAAAAATGGCGGGCTGTCGTCCTGCGCGGGAATGTCCAACAGCCGTCCGATCGCAACTTCATTATCACCACCACCGGTGCGCTTCGTCGGAAAGATCAGATAAGGCTCGCCGAGCGAACCGTCCGCATACTGTTCACGATCGATGATGTACACAAAACCTGCCCGCACTGCCTCGACACTGATTCGCAGTCGATCGCCCTGGCCCAGTCTCGTTGTCGCCGAGATTCGCTCGGGCACCCACACAGTCGCATCATCGTGAACAATCAGCCGCTCGCCGGAATCAGTTGGCCGCGGCGGGCGCAATCGCCAGAGAGTCATTCCCACAACTGTCTCGGGCGCGACATTGTTCACGGGCACATTCGGTGTCGCATTGCGATAGGCGCGCCGCCGGTTCGTGCTCTTCTTCGTCGTCGAGCTACTGAACGCGGTATCCCAAAGCTTTCGCGTCATGTCTTCCGGCCTTTGCGCCGAGATCGACAACACGAGCAGGACCAGCAAAGTAAGACTTAAAAGAACTCTCATTTCCATTCTCCTTGCATCACGAACGGCGCCCAAAAGTACGGCGACTGCCATTGCCTCGTGCGCAGCATCTCGATCTGCGCCGCACGCAACGCCGCCGCCGGCGTCTTATGGCTGCGCAGCATTTCCGTGTACAGCCGCTGCATCAACGAAGCCGTGGCCTTGTCGTTGACATTCCAAAGACTCACGACCACGCGCCGCGCCCCCGCGTACATGAACGCGCGTGTCAAACCTTCGACACCTTCGCCAGTGACTTCTTTTCCGAGTCCGGTTTCACACGCACTCAACACGACCAGCTCGGCCGGCAGCTTGAGGTTGTAAATGTCGTGCGTCCGCAGAAAACCATCCTGCGGCTTCCCTTCCTTATCGAACATCGAAAGAACGATTGCGGAAAACCCCGCGCGCTCGGTGTCGATATAACCGTGCGTGGCGAAGTGAACGTAGCGATAGTGACTCAACTCGCCGCTGCCGGCTATGGCGCGATTGGCGTTGAAATCAACGGCCTTTAGCGTTGAGCCGGCGGGGGAAACGGCGAGTATCTGATCTGCTTCCCAACGTGTGAATGGCAGACGCGGGATCGAGAGTTGACCAGGGCCGCCGGGACCGTGCTGGATGATGCGCGTCGCAGCCGGTTCGTTCACACGCGCGCCGGAGCTCAGGCGATCATCGTTCGTGGAAAACACCGGGTCCGCAATCACCGCGACAGTCTCGGGCGCGAGTGGACGGTTCGCTAGAATCTGACGCTGCAGCGCAAATGCTGACGCCGACGGCAAACTCACAAGCTCGTGATCGATGATCAGTGGTCGATTCGGCGCGACTGCCAAAGCCGCGAACGGCACATACTCCAACGCGCCATCCGCCACGACAACCAGTCGTTTCTTTCCAAGCTCACCGTACACAGGCGCGAGGATCATCCGGCTCAGCTCGTTCGCCGCCTTCTGATACTCCGCGTCGGCGCTCGCGATTCGTGTTCTACGCTGCGCGGGTGATTCGGGTGTCACGATGGTGCGTGCTGCGAGCGATCCATTAACACGGCGCACAAGGTCCGCGATTTCTTCCCGCTTCGGCAGCGCGTAAGTTTTCAACGAGCTCTGCGTGATGACCCAAACGTAGCTGCGCTCTTCGCCAAGCGAGTATTCGAGCAACACGGTATCCGGATCCAACTCGCGCTGAATACCCTTCAAGTCGAGAGGCTGCGGTTGAGTCAACGCCGAATACTGTGGGCTGCTCTTGCGAATGGCAGCCAGTACTTGCTGGTACTGATCTTCAAGCTCACTAAGCTCGCGCTGTAGCCTGCTAATCTCAGCGGGGCTGCCCTTGCGCGCCTTGAGCTGCATCTCGCGTTGTGCTTTTACGTTGAGAACGCGCGTGAGATCGCGCTCCTTTTCGATCAGCGCGACATCAACTCCCTGGCGAATATCAATTCGTGCCTCGCTGAGTTGTTCCAGCAGGCTACGCGCACGACCGCGCTCGCTCGCATGCAACGCTTCAGCATCGAGCTTCTGCTGCATCAGGACATCGATATAAAACTCGTAAGCCTTCTCGACCGTCGCGCGATAAGACGCGCGTAACTGCAAACTACCCGAACGCGTACGCACCGTCTCGCGCAACGCCAGCGACTCTTCAATATATTTACGCGCATCTGCCAGCTTGCCGCGTTTCTGCTCCGCGCGCGCGATGCCTTCAAGCACGAGCGCCGTGCTGCTCAGATCGTCGATGTTGCGAAATATCGCGAGCGCCTGGTTGTATTGCTCAACTGCTTTCTCGGGCTCGCCCGAAAGCCTGTAGGTGTCGCCGAGACTCATGAGCGTTACTGCTTCTCGCCGAACATTTCCCGTCGCACGTTGGATCTCCAGCGATTGGCGATGACGCGCAAAGGCTTTCTCATACCGGCCCTGTGCCGAATAGACGAGGCCAAACTCGTCCAGCGTTTCACTCGCATCCGCGCGGTTGCCGGTTTGCTGCTGGATCGCAAGCGCCTGCTCGCAATAGCTCAGCGCCTTCTCGAAGTCACCCATGCGCCGGTAAACACGCCCGATATTGAGGAGCGTGTAGGCTTCCGAGTTTTTGTTTCCCCCCGCGCGAATTATCGGAAGCGACTGTTCGAGATATTCCAGCGCCTTTTGCAGCTCGCCTGACTGGGCATAGGCAACACCGATGTTGCCGAGCGTGATCGCTTCATTCGGTTTCAGACCGCTCGCTCTGAAAACGTCCAGCGCCTGCGCATAATACTCGAGCGCCGTTTGCCAATCGGCGAAGTCGCTATAGATCCTGCCGATGTTGCTGAGAGCATTTCCTTCAGGCACGCGCGAACCGATCTGGCGCGCCAACTGAAGCGCACGTTGCTGGTGGCTCAAAGCCTGTGAAACTTCTCCCACGGTGTGAAGCATGCCGCCGATGTTTGTTTCCATGGATGCTTCCAACCGCTGATCACCGACGGAAATTATCAATGGCAGTGCCTGATTGAAATATTCAAGTGCGTTGCGAGGCTCGTTCAAATCGCGATAACACAAACCAATCGAATAAAGCGTGAGCGCCTGTCGCTCTGTGTCTTGAGCCGCTCGAAACCCCGGCAACGCCTGTTCATACTTCTCGATTGCCGATCGCTTTGCATCAGCCTTTTGTTGCACGCGGAGTTTTCTGGCGTCGTCAAAGATCAGTTGCGCAGTCGCGTGGTCTTTATCGATTGCGCTCGCGTCGCGCAAAGCGATGATTTTGATTTGATAACGACCGGGCGAAGCCTTGGGATCCGGCGCGCTCACGTCGACGCGATACTCGCCGACGGTTGAGGCCACGATCGTCACCGGCTCGAGGCCCCAATCACCAGTCGGACTGTCGCTCTCGGTTAATTGCTTGTTGTCAGGAGAAAATGCAGCCGTGACGATGTTGATTCCTTCCTGAACGACGACCGCGTGCAGGAACTGATTTGTAGCCAGAGTTATTCGATACGAATGAGTTTCACCACCCTTAAGCTCGCGGCTCACTTCGGAGAGCACCGGTTGCTCAGTCGTTTGCGCGAGCACCGCGCAGACACTGAGCAAGAGCACCGCAACTGTTTGCACCAGCAATTGAAGAAATCTTTTGCGCATCATGGTGAGTGGGGGTGACCAGGGACGGCCACCCCTACAAGCAAATCGTGAGTGTTGTTACTTTCCAGCACAGTGGGATCCGAAGCTTGGAATTCACGTGACTTGAAGTCGCGGC
>JADMIO011288084.1_pt1 | contig 84103 bp, 81 predicted proteins | sample 8958161 | NCBI WGS metagenome assembly JADMIO01 (sample SAMN16585339, study PRJNA669376) | soil metagenome | isolation source: Crop rotation soil | place: USA: Cullars Rotation, Alabama | collected 2011 | reverse complement strand
GCCGCGACTTCAAGTCACGTGAATTCCAAGCTTCGGATCCCACTGTGCTGGAAAGTTTTGTTTTGAATATGGTCGTAGTAACAATACGGCCAGCCAAAATCAGATCCTTGTGTTACATGCAGAAATTCTTCTGCGGGAAGTTCAGCACTCATTGAATCAGTAAAAAGATCAGGATATAGAAACGATAACTGGTCGCGGCCATGTTGCATCACAAACAGGTCATTGGTGTTGGTGTTCCAGTCAAGTCCGACCACGTTCCTTAAACCGGTGGCATACCGTGTACCCTGGGCCTGCGATTGGTTTGCGACATCGCTTTTGAATTGCCAGATGCCACCCGCATTATCGAGTATAGGGCAGGGGTCCTGTCCGGGTGATCCTGGTGTGCGATCCTGTTGCTGGCACGAATTGGATGGGGCACCAATGTTGACATAAATGTTGTGGTTGTTGTCGAGGGTAATGGATTTGGAAGTATGCTGGCTTCCGATTGTTAGCCCGGTTATTATTTTTTCAGGTGAAGCCGTATTCTCAATCTCATTATTTGCATTGAACTTGTAGCGAAATACTTCTTCATCAGAAGACGCATAAAGGTAGCCGTCTTTGATGGCGATGCCTGTACCGGGAAAATTGCCGAACCCTGTTTGTGTTTCGGCTCTTCCATCACTGTCATTATCCTTCAGCATTATGATCCCGTTGCCCGACTTCAGTTGATTGAGTTTCACATATACATCACCATTGGCATTTACAGCAATATGCCTGGCCGGTCCCGTTTCGTTTGCAACTGTAATGGCGCCGAAACCAGCGGGTAACTTTAAGCCTCCATTGTCTGCATCAGGTGTAAGGGCAGAGACCTGACCGTTATTATTGTCGTTGTCATTTTTATCACACGCTGAAAAAACGCAAACGGATAAGAGAAGGAAAAAATAATAAGGAAGGGAAACGTTTTTGAAATGATTTTTCATAGCTCACATGTTTAGGGGTAAAAAAATAAACTGCACAAACATGATGAGTCAAATAGCATACCTTTTCTGATATATTATTTTATACAGGATGAACGCGTTTTTTTATGAGGCCTGTGGAAATAACTATACATGTGAAGATCTTATAAACGCAATGTGCGTCAGCATTTGCTCAAAAAAAATATTTTTATTACTAGGCAACTTGAGCAGCGTTTTTACCGATGCAGCGATCGATCCTGTAAAAAAAAACAGGCTGCCGGAAATGGCAGCCTGATGCAAACAGGTTATCCGGTTCACAGTAGAATTAAAACAATGCAGTTATTTTTTGCCACCAGGGCTTTTCTTTTTTTGGAAAGAAAAGCGGGTATGCAGTATATGCCTGTATTTCCTGTAATATTTCCAGTTCGAGCAATGATCTTTCTTCTGCTGTCAATTGTGTGTCTTTTGATGTGCACGAGAGCCACGTTTGTATCTGTCTCGTTTCAGCCGGCAATGATTCTCCATTGATGTATCGTTCCAGCTTGCGGTGTAAAATTTCCGATTTCATGGTACTAATTTTTGGGATAAGATAAAAGGTTGATGAGTGAAAGTTTATTGGTAAATGATTGCAAAAGCCATTTGACAGTAGAGATTGTAGTCTGTGCCCCGATACCGGTTTGTCCTGCATGCTGCCTCATCAGCTCTGAGGGTTTGTTGATTACGGTATATTGCCCTGAAATAGGCTTCCTCGCGGCCAGCAGCGATTGCACGCTGAATTCGTTGGAGAATCTTTTTTCAAGACAGGTGTGATCGCTATTATCGGCCAGCTTCTCACTCAGAGATTTAACAACCAGCCTTCTTACTTCCGCATACAAATGTTGGGGAAGAGAAAATGTTACCGGCAGTGAACGGCGTTTTTCCCAAAGTTCAATAAAAATGCTGCTGACGATCTTCTTTGCGTCGGTGCGTGATTGAAGTTTCCTGTAACTGTAGAGGTAGAGACTGTGCCAGTACTGGCGGTAGAGTTCTTCGAAAGCATCTGTGTCATCGAGACCCAGGCGATCGATCAGGGCCTGGTCCGTTGTAAGAATCCTGCTCATAGGGGTACATTTAAAAGTTAAACAATTCAGGGTATTGGAATTGTTTTCGCAGGAAATGGAAAGATTTTAAAACAGTTTCTCGGAGGAAATGGAACAGGTAAGGGAATGTTTCTCGCAGGAGGGATATTAAAGAATCGAATGCTAAACTAAACAACTTGTGCTAAGCCTGCAAGTGTTTCAAAATATTAATTGTTCACATGGGAAATTTACTTATTCCGCCCTAATTTATTGTTTATAAACACGCTAATGTGTATCATTCGTATGTGGATATTTTAAATAAGCATGAAATTAAAATTGTTAAATCCTGTTATGCTACACGATTTCACTTAATTCAAGCCAGCGAAACTCTTTTTCATCAAGGAGCCGGGTTACCTCACCTATACGCACCGATAATTGTTGTAATTCAGGAAACGGGGTTGTACTGTCATTCAGGCGCGCGCTTATCGATTCCTTTTCTTTGTTAAGGTCAGCGATCTCCTTTTCCAGGATTTCAAATTCTCTTTTTTCTTTGAACGTGGGCTTCTTTGTACTTTTCTTTGCCGGCGATGCCTCGTTGTTAATGGGCTCCTTTATTTCCCGCATCCTGCTGCCTTCGCCCGTATCAACGGGTGTTGCGGTTCCGGCTTCTTTCAGCCATTCCCGGTATTGTGAATAGTTGCCCGGGAAATCGTGAATTACACCATTGCCTTCAAAAACGAATAGATGGTCTACCAGCCTGTCCATGAAATACCGGTCATGACTTACGATCATCAGGCACCCGGGAAAATCGGCGAGGAAAGATTCCAGTACACCAAGCGTGGGAAGGTCGAGGTCATTTGTAGGTTCATCAAGCACCAGGAAATTAGGATTGCGAAACAAAATCGAAAGCAGGTGCAATCTTCGTTTTTCACCACCGCTCAGTTTACTGATGAAAGTGTATTGTTTATCCGGGTCAAACAAAAAAAGTTGTAAAAATTGCGCAGCGCTCAGTGTACCGCCACTTGCCAGCGGAAAATGTTCGGCAATATTTTTCACAAATTCGATCACGCGCAAATCCTCTTTTACTACCAGTCCCTGTTGTGAGAAGTTGCCGAAGATGACCGTATCTCCGGTATTTACTTTACCGCTGTCGGGCTTTTCAATTCCCTGGATGATATTTATGAACGTTGATTTACCCACGCCGTTTTTGCCAACAACACCGATGCGGTCACCCTTTTTAAATGTATAGTCAAAACCTTTCAGAATTGTTTTATCTCCGAATTGCTTCGAGACTTTTTTTAATTCAACGATCTTCCCGCCGAGCCGGTTCATTTTCATTTGCAATTCTACCTGTTGCTCTTCTATTCGTTTTTTTGCTTTCTTTTCTACTTCGTAAAAATTATCCTGGCGGCTTTTACTTTTTGTGGTGCGTGCACGTGGCTGCTTCCTCATCCACTCAAGCTCTTTGCGATAAGTATTTTTTGCTTTATCAATAGTGGCCGCATCGCTTTCAATCCGTGCAGACTTTTTCTCCAGGTAATTTTCGTAATCCCCTTTGTACACGTACAGGTTGCTTTCATCCATTTCCCATATTTCGTTGCAAACTGCGTCCAGAAAATACCGGTCGTGTGTAACCATCAGCAAAGTGACGTTTTCTTTGTTGAGGTAGTTTTCAAGCCACTCCACCATTTCTACATCCAGGTGATTGGTAGGCTCATCCATGATCAGCAACACATGCTTGTGTTCAAAGCCGATGTCTATGAGCGTTCTTGCAAGAGCAACCCTTTTGCGTTGCCCGCCGCTCAGTGAACTTACCGGTTGTTGCAAATGATGAATATTGAGTTTGCCGAGCACCTGTTTTACTCTTGTGTCAAAATCCCATGCACCAAGATCATCCATTTTTACCACAGCTGCATTCAATACTTCGGCAGGTGTGGTTTCATCTATGGCTTCAAATTCTTTTATGGCCGCTATCACGGGGTGGTTGTGAAAGAAAATGTTGTCTAGTATGTTTTTGCTTTCATCAAATATGGGTTCCTGTTCAAACAGTGCCACGTCCACGTCTTTATTAATCCAAACCGTTCCGCTATCCGGTGATTCTTTACCGGCGAGTATTTTCAACAGTGTTGATTTACCGGTGCCATTCCTTGCTACAAGCGCAATTTTATCACCTTCCTCTATATTAAAAGATATGCGGTCAAATAAGGGTTTTATCCCATAGCTTTTTCCCAGGTTATCGACAGATACATAATGCATTTGACAAAGATACTGTGATAAAAATACAGGATTGGATTTCGATTGTTGATTATAAGACAATTAGAACAGAAGTTTATGGCATAATTTTTTTACTGGTTTAAAAAAAACATTTCATGAACAGTAATATCGTAGAGGCCATTCAAAAAAGACTGGGTTATCCACCGCTTAAAAAAATTGATCCAAATATCCAGGAGACAACCGGTAATTTGCAAAGCAGTATTGAAGAAAAGTTGGGTCAATCGGCTATCCCCGTTGTTTTGGCAGGTTTTTTCCGGTTAACGAGAACTGATGAAGGATGCAGGAAAGTGATAAATAGCAATAAGGAAACGAACTGGCTACAAAAGCTGTTTGGTAACCAGGAAGATCTGGCTGTGGAGAAAGTTGCCCAATATGCCCGTGTAACCAACGATGAGGCCCGTATAGACATGGAACAGGCTGCAAGGGAAGCTTACAAACTATTGGTGGCAGTTTCCGGAGAGAAACAATCTCATGAAAAAATTAAAACATACCTGAGCAACCAACGTCATACAATTTTAGTATATCTCCCCGCAGCATTGCAATTAGGCTATCTATTAAATGATAACGCCATGGACGACAGGACCAATAAAATGGAGGGACCGGTCTCAAGTTTTATGCACACCATAGAAAACAAGCTTTCCGGGGGCGGGAACTAGTAGTTAGTTTAAGTCGTTGAGAAAAAAATGAGCAAACATATCAGTAACACAACGAGTGCAGTGATCCATATTTTCATTCTTTCCCACTCTGCCGACTTTTTGTGACGCATCACGAAACGGTCTATCGCAGTTGACAGATCACCGTCTTTTACATCCAGTTTCCTGGCACGGCTGGTCAGTGGCTGTATAAATTTATAGGGAAGCCCCTGCGCAATTTTAAGCGTTGATCGTACGATTTGTTCGTTTACATGATGTTCCCTAAACCCGTTGATTGTATGAATATTCTCATCAGACAACAACTCGCAAAGGTAAACGTAAAGACTTTCATAATGTATCCGGTGCACATCGAGTGTTGATACATATCTGTCAAGTGCCAGGAACTTTTTCAATATTGTTACCGGTGTTACTATTTCATTGATTATCGCTTTGCCGGTACTTTTCGCTAACCACCGTTGCTGGAGGTAATATTCTTTTTTGACGGGGTTACTTAATGTTTCATAAGCTTCTTTTATTTCTGCAAATTTCGCGGATGCATAAAGGTCTGCAGCGTGCTTATCAGGATGATAGAGATGCGCCAGCCTGCGATAAGCTTTTTTTATTTCATCACCCGTAGCCGAAGGGTCAATTTCCAGTATTTTATAATAATCTTTTACCTGCAAAACCCTGCGAAGATAAGAGCGATGATGCGAATGCTAAATCCGCTACCGTTTATTTTAGGTACTTGTCGAAGAAGGCAATGGTACGCTGCCAGGCCAGTTTCGCTGCAGCCTCATTGAACCTGGTTGGTGCAGTGTCATTGTGAAACGCGTGGTTTACGTTATCATACACATATTGTTCGTAAGTTACACCGGCTTTTTTCAAAGCCTCTTCATAGGCTGCCATTCCTGCATTGATCCTTTCATCCAGTCCTGCGTAGTGAAGCTGAACCGCAGCTTTTATTTTCTGCACCTCTTCAAGGTTAGCCGGCCGGCCATAAAAAGCAACCGCTGCCTTTAGCTTCGGTACATTAACAGCGAGACTGTTGGCCATGGCACCGCCCCAGCAAAAACCAACGCACCCAAAATTACCATTGCAATCCTTGCGGCTTTCGAGGTAAGGGTATGCTTTTATAAAATTCTGGAGACTTTCCTCCGGTTTCAGCTGTTGGAATTTTGTTCTCGCTTCGTCTTCATTAGCGGGCGTACCGCCTAAAGGTGAAAGTGCATTGGGCGCGATAGCAAGGTACCCGGCCGTTGCAGCGCGTCGGGCCACATCCTCGATGTGCGCGTTCAATCCACGGTTCTCATGGATCACGACTACTGCCGCGTATCTCTTTTCTTCTTTTGGCCTGGCCACATATGCCTGCATGTCGCCATTTGCACCTGGATAAGTAATCCTTTCGGTGAACAACTCGTCGGCGGAAGTTAGCGACGCGTGAGCGCCATTCACTTCTATGAATGGAAGAATAGCAAGGGCTGCCGTCATGCTACCTGTGATGAGCGAAAGTTTTTGAAGGAATACGGTTCGTGAAAGCGGCTTGTGGGTGTATTCGTCATAGAGGTTAATGATGCGCTGGTCCATAACAGTTTTTTTAGTTTTATGAAGTTACGAATACGGATGTTAAAAAATTTTACCAAAAGTTTTCACAACAATGGGCAATACCGCTGATAAGTGCAACCACATGGCATATGAATAGCTCATATTTGTAATAGAATTTATTCCTGCTATTTGAAAACTTTAAAGATTATTACATGAAACGATTATCCGCCATTTTGAGCGTCGCAACAGCCATGTTGCTGATTAGTTCAATAAATAATTCGGTGTCGGCACAGCGTGTCGGTGTCAGTATCACTTACCAAACTTTTTATGATGAATTAAGCCCGCATGGACAGTGGATTGATTATCCTGAATATGGTTATGTCTGGGCGCCAAATATCGGCAGTGGATTCCAGCCATACAGTACCGCAGGTCATTGGGTATGGTCTGATGAATACGAGTGGATCTGGGTTTCTGATTACTCGTGGGGCTGGGCGCCTTTTCACTACGGGCGTTGGTTTCATGATCCATTTTACGGATGGATGTGGGTACCGGGTTACGAATGGTCGCCTGCATGGGTGTCGTGGAGAACAGGCGGCGATTATTATGGATGGGCACCGATCACTCCGGGTATCAGCATCAGCATTGGCTTTGGCAATTACAACCCTCCATCTGACTATTGGTGTTTTGCTCCCAGGAGGTATATTAATTCAAGACATATCAACAACTATTATATAGACAGGAGCAGGAACACAACGATCATCAACAATACAACCATTATAAATAATTATGGCAATCGCAACAACGTATTTGTAAATGGCCCACGGCGTCATGATGCTGAACGTTATGCTGGCAGCATCAGGCCCGTCCGGTTCCGTGATGCCGACCGGCCGGGGCGAAGAGAATACCGCAACAACCAGGTTAGTTTTTACCGGCCACAAATACAGCGCGACAATAATCGCGGGCTGGCGCCAAGGCAATTTGATCGGTATGATCGAAATAATAACAACAGCACATCGGGGAGAAATGTATTTGACCGGGGCCAAAATCGCAACGATGTGCGTAATGATGCAAGACAGGATGCAGACGCGAACCGTGGTGGAAGAAGAAATGTTTTTGACAGGAATAGCAACGATCGTAATAGTGAAAGACGCCAGATGCGCAGGAATGCTGATGTACAACAGCCAGAAAATAATACGCCCCGTAGCCGCAGAAACGTATTTGACAGGAACCGGGAACGCAATCAAAATAACCCGGCCGCCAGTCCGCGTGAAATACAACCGCGCAATGAACGGCCTGCAGAACGCAGAAACGTTTTTGACAGGGGACAAAACCGCAATGAAAACAATCCCGTGAATAACCCTCGTCAGGTGAGTCCGCGCAACCGAACTGTTACGGCGCAACCAGGCACCGAAAACCGCAATCGTATGGAGCGTCGTAATGTGTTCGACCGTAGCAGGAACAATGATGCGCCAACACGTCAGCAAAGGCCACAAATTTCAAATGAAAACAGGCAGCAAAGACAAATGGACAGGCAGCCACAGCCAGGCCGCCGTTTTGAATCACGAAGCAATGATAACCGGACCGAGACCCGCAGGAATAATGGTGGCAATGGACGACGGCACGGGTAATGGCAATAGATAAAGATCAAAGACCCTTCGGGGTCTTTTTTTTATGCATTCTCCTGTTTGGTAACTTAGCTACTCAATTCGCATGCTTTGAAAATACTGTGGACTTATCTCAAACCGCATCAATGGCTCATCTTACTTTCGCTCACCCTTGCAGGCGTTGCACAGTTACTAACCCTGATAGACCCTATTATATTTGGAAGGATCATAGATGACTATGCTACCAACAGGGCCGGCAAATCTGAAAGGGAACTCGTAAATGGAGTAACATTCTGGTTGGTGATTGCGGTAGCTGTTGCATTACTGGCAAGACTTTCAAAAACTTTTCAGGAATACGTGATGCGTCTTGTGGTGCAAAAATTCGGCATGCAGATTTTTAATGACGGCCTTAAGCAAACGCTTCGGCTTTCTTTTGAAGAATTTGAAGGCCAAAGAAGTGGTGAAACACTTTCTGTGTTGCAAAAGGTGCGAACTGACACGGAGCGTTTTATCAACTCATTCATAAATATTCTTTTTTCGTCGGTCATTGGTATCGGCTTCCTGATCTGGTACGCAATTACAAAGCACTGGTTGCTGATCCCCGTTTTTGTAATCGGCGTATTAGTGCTGGGCGGGTTAACCGGTTTGTTGAGTAAAAGGATAAAAACACTGCAGCGTTCAATTAACAGGGAAACCAATCAGATGTCAGGTGCCATCACAGAGTCTCTACGGAATATCGAGCTGGTAAAAAGTCTCGGTCTCACTTACCCGGAGATAAAAAGGCTGAGGGAACAAACAAAAAAGATTTTTGATCTCGAGATGATGAAAGTTAAAAAGGTGCGCACACTTTCTTTTTTACAAAGCTCATCGCTTACACTCCTTAAACAATCCATTTTGTTCATCCTGCTGTGGCTTATTTTTCGCGATGTACTCACAACGGGTGAGCTGATAAGCATGCAGTTCATATCTACAACCATATTCGGGCCGCTTCAGGACCTGGGCAATATCATACTAGCCTATCGCGAAGCAGAAGCTTCTTTGCGGAACTTCGACAAGCTGATGAAACAGCCTATTGAAACAAGGCCCGAAGAGCCGGTAAAGATCGGCCTCTTACAAAGCCTGCGATTTGATAATGTTGTTTTTCGGCATCGGACTGCATCACACAATGCAATCGATAACATTTCATTTGAGGTGCAAACAGGAGGCACTATTGCATTCGTTGGTCCATCGGGATCTGGTAAGTCAACATTGGTAAAATTGCTGGTTGGTTTATATAAACCGGTAAGCGGGAAGATATTTTTTAATAATATCCCGGCAACAGACATTCGTTACAACGAGCTTCGCCGGCAAATAGGTTTTGTAACACAGGAAACACAACTTTTTTTCGGGACTATACGGGATAACCTGCTTTTTGTTAAATCTTCTGCTACCGATGCGGAAATGCTTGATGCACTGAATAAGGCTTCATGCGAGGGCCTGTTATCGAGGTCGGGTAAGGGACTTGAGACAATGCTGGGAGAAGGCGGTGTAAAATTATCTGGCGGAGAGCGCCAGCGAATTGCCATAGCCCGCGCATTGTTGCGAAACCCGGGACTTATGATATTCGATGAAGCCACTTCCGCCCTTGACTCCCTTACCGAAGAAGCAATTACTGAAACGATAAAAGAAATTTCGGAACAGCACGACCCCATCGTAATTATGATCGCACACCGGCTTTCCACCATTATGCACGCTGATGTGATATACGTACTGGAGAAGGGAAAAATTGCCGAATCGGGCTCACACCATGAGCTGGTTGAAAAGCGGGGACTGTACTTTGCCATGTGGCGGCAACAAATAGGTGAACGCAGAGATATTACCGTATAAAAAAACGGCCGCTTATTTGCTATTGGATATTTGAAAATATTGTATGCGGCTGATCTTCTATCCATATATCTTGTTCATAGCTTTTTCTTGCAACAATAAAAAAGACACCTCGCAGGACAAAACTGCCGGTGACAGCCCTGGTGCCCGGGAAGAAGTATTGGCGGACAGCGCAGCACCTGCCACGAGAGATACAGTGCCGCAGAATATCCAGGTTGACAGTATCATTCATCTTTCATTTGCGCCAGGCACCCATGCAGTGCAGGTGGAAGGCCACCTTGACAAAAAAGGGGAACCTGTAATTTGTCTTTTGCCTGTTGTACAGGGCAAAAAACTAACTGCTTCCGTTATTCCAAAGAATGAAAAAGCAACCATCCGCTTCAGCCAGATATATATGCCGGATGGTAAGTCTGATGGTCCCTTTGGCCAGGTGCTGACTTATAAGTTGCAACAGCAGGGGCTGTATAAAATTTTGATCTCGCCCAATAAAATGGCCGGTGATCCGGCAAGCACTGATTTTGTGTTGAGGGTAAAAGTTGAATGATCACCTTTCCATTTTCCTGAGCCGTATGACACAACCCCCGGCCGGCGCCATCTTAATGGTCACATTCTTATCTTTAGATAATTCCATTTCCGACAAGTTATAATCAGACGGATAACGATCCGCATTGATACCGTCAGCAAGTATTGCGGCCATATAATTCCCTTCTCCCAAAAACGTAAGATCTATTGAAAATTCGCGTGCAGTGGAATCGGTCATCGCACCTATAAACCAGTCGGGTCCTTTTTTGCGCGCCGTTATAATGTAGTCCCCCAATTTTCCATCAATAACAATTGTGGTGTCCCAGACCGTGGGTATGCTTCCCACCAGTTCCATGTACCGGGGCTCAAGCCAGCCTTGTGATGGATTGCCCGAAAACAACTGTATCGGGCTCTCATAAACAATGAACATTGCAGACTGGTGGCTACGGGTTCCCATGGCCATTACCTTATCACCAATGGGACGAAAAGTTTTTGCCGTCGCGTTGTCCAAGATGCCCGGTTCATAATCCATAGGACCTGACACCATCCGGATAAAAGGCAAAAGCAGGTTATGCTCCGGTGTTACTTTTTCACTCCAGATATTATACTCTGAGCCAAGAACCCCTTCACGCGTTACTGCGTTTGGATAGGTGCGATTAAATCCTGCCGGCTTATAGGCGCCGTGAAACATGATCATGATCTGATGGTTTGCGCACGCCCCGGCGATCCTTGTATAAAAATTAACCATGCGCTGGTCATCGCGGTCCATGAAATCTGTCATGATGAAGTCTACGCCCCATTTATTGAATTGTTCGAGGGCAGGTTCCAGTTGACGGTCGAGTGTCAATGCCAGCGTCCACATGCTCAGGCCGATATTTTTTTCCCGTGCATAAGCAGAAATTTCTTCCATATTGATGGCCGGGTTTATTTTGAACAGGTCATTATTATCACTCCAACCGGCATCCATCATGATACGTTCGAAACCAAAACGCTTTGCAAAGTCAATATAATATTTATACGTTGCGGTATTGACGCCCGATTTAAAGGGCACATTGAATAAGTTCACGCCTATTATCCATTCATCCGTTCCTTTACCAGGTTTTATCCATGAATGATCTTTTAGTTTTGAAGGCGAGGCAAGCCGGTACACGATGTCGTTCGCGGGAAGTTCTTTATCGCTTGCAGCAATAATAATTACCCGCCATGGGTATGCCCGCCCGCCTGTTGTTTTTGCGATATAGTCAGCTCTCCTGGTCACCACCGCCTGCTTAAATTCGCCACCCATGATCTCCTCTTCCAGGGGATATGGTGCAAACCGCCCACGAAGCATATTGTTGTTGCTTCCGGACAGAAACATACCCGGGTAATCAGCCAGGTCTGATTCGGTAATAATCATTTTTGGTCCGGCAGCCGGTGTAACGAGCAGGGGAGAGAAAGAAAGGCTTTCGTTGCCTATGCTGTCCAACGGGCGGATTTTATAGAGTTCTTCAAAACTGGTATGATATACATCGGCGTTTTCTCTTTTCACAACCTCGGGGTAATACACTATGTGATTGCCGGGAAAATTAAAATGTGCGGTTTCATCTTTTATAACGACGCTGTCTTTTAAATGCGTCAGAAACCGGTAAGCCACACCATCATTGTATACGCGGAACAGGAGGCTTATTGGTTCATTGAAACGAATCGTTAGTTCATTGTAAACATCCGGTATCCGGTTTCTTTTTTCGGGGACAGGAGATATGATAAAGCCATTATTCGCTTTGTTAGCCGTTTTTTTGAAACGGGGTTTCCCGCTTAAATTTGTTCCGGTGCCTAAAGAAATGTTGACCGCTGACGGCAACAGCAGGATTTTACCGTCATAGTAAATTGAATAGAAAACACTGTCAGTTGCTTCAACTACAACTTTGATCCTTTTGTCAGGTGAATGTATTTCAACTTTATCCGTGGCATTGCAAAAAGTAAAACGTAAAAATAAAAGGGGAAGTAGACAGTTTTTCATCAGCCATCATTTGTATCTCAAAGTAGCAAATGTTTTCTAACTAACTTTTTACTTAGTGTCCGCAGCAGGAACAGGCAGAACGGCCGTAAGACCGCCTCATTTTACGGGCAGGTAAATACATAGGAAAGGGTATGCCCTGTAATGCCTGATAGTTGCGTTTGCAGAGAAGAATACTCAATGCTCAGTTTTTAACTGACTCGGAGTTCTTTGCCAGCGCAACTTATATGTCAAAGCCGTATGCTAGGCTATCGGCCTCTTGAAGATCGGTGGAAAGCCACAACAGTGGTGAGTTCTATAAAGACTAACACTGCGGCAGGCCCACTTTTGCGTGTTCCACTTTTTTCTTGATAAAAAAGTGGAGCAAAAAATCAAGCCCGCCTGACCGGACGGGCAGGGCTTCAGAAAAATGGCTAAAAATTACTGCGCAAACCTATCGCCAGCGAACTCGCTCCGTAGATACGTTTGATTCGAAGATGCCACGGGCTCAGACAACGCACGGCTTGCTCCGTAATTTTCTTAACGCCATTTTTCTGAGGCCGGTCCCTCAAGTTTTATCTGATAAACATGAAGTTTCACTGCTGACGGTTACCGGCTGCTGTCATGTCCTAGCTCCCCGCTCCCCGCTCCCCACTCACCACTCCCCACTCCCCGCTCCCGGCTCACTCCCACTTCCTTCGTGATTCCTTCGGGTTTCCTTCGGTATTCCTTCGCAAATCCCCTATGGAGCCCCGAAGGATTCCCGAACAAGACACGAAGGAGACACGAACAAGGTCGGTCGAACCCTGCCCGGGCCCCCAATAATAACTGGCTGAGCCTCAGCTTAGATACTATTAAATGTGCCGATTGTGCCGATTCCGCCGATTCGGCTGTTTATGCTGAATACGCTAAATGTGCCGATTCCGCCGTGGAATTTGCAAAACGCCTTCACGCAGGGATAGATTTGTGTCAACAGTTCCTGGTACCACCGTTCTTTGACATTAATGTTTTTTATTCCATTGGGATCATTTTCCCCGGACACTACTAACTCCTAACTCAGAACCCTGTCCATTGTGATTCCAACACAGATTTCAGAAAGCACTTCTAAGATCTTTACAAAATGAAATTCCCGCGATCATTCTACGTAAACCTTTCTTCGTCGTTCAATGCTTTTATTTTTGAAACGAGCAGGCTGATGGATATACCGAGAAGGCCGATCACGGCGAAGGAATACCGCAGGCTCAGAAGTTCGGCAATATAACCGATCAGGGGAGGCCCGATGAGGAACCCCAGGAAACTTATACTCGACACAGAGGCAAGCGCGATGCCAGCGGGTATTTTAGGGTGTTTGCCTGCTGCGCTGTACACCATCGGCACGATGGACGAAACGCCGAATCCAACGACCAGGAACCCGAGTGTGGCGGTAATGATATGTGGAAATATCACCGAAATAAATAAGCCCGCTGATATCAGTACACCGCTTATTTTTAGCATCCTTTTTCTTCCATACTTAGCAATTAACCGGTCGCCGGCGAAACGACCCGATGCCATAGATATCATAAAGCAGAGGTAGCCGAGGGCAACCAGCGTTTTCGGTGCGTGTACCACATCCTGGAAATACACACCGCTCCAGTCAAACATGGCGCCTTCGCTGGCCATACTTACAAAGCCGATAAGACCGAGCTGAGCAAGTGCGACGTCGGGTTTTGAAAAAAAAGATCTTTTTTCAACCGCCGCCGAAGATCGTCCCCATTGCAGGTATTTTTGGCAGACAAGAATAGTAATGAAAATCAAACTAAAGATGATCCAGAAATGTACATAGGGTGAGATCTGTTGCGACATCATGAAAAGGCCGATCGCTGCCCCTGTGAAGCCTGCCGTACTCCATACGCCGTGGAAGCTGGTCATGATAGGACGACCATATAGTTTTTCGGCCTGTATTGCCTGCGTGTTAACGGAGATGTTGCACATATTGCCGCATACGCCAAAAAGAAATAGTCCCAGGGCCAGCTGCCATTGTTGTGTTGCAAGCCCAAGGTTGGTAAGACAAATGACATATAGCACAGCGCAGATCCGCAATACTTTTTTGCTTCCATAATTGGTAACCAGTCGTCCCGAAAATGGCATAGCCGTCAACTGACCGGCCGGCAGGAGCAGGAGCGTACTGCCTAAAGCCGCATCTGTCAATCCCAAAGTATTTTTGATTTCCGGTATGCGGCTCGCCCATGAGGCAAAACTCAGACCCTGGCAAAAAAAGAAAGCCGAGACCGCCAGGCGCACCTGGCGCTTTGTATAGGTGGAATCTGCCGGCGATGTATCGTGTTTTGTCCTGGCAAAAAGCGAAACTACCGGTGTAATAAGTTTTTGTGAAATCCTGAAAAAGTCACTGCTCCGCGTCTTCATGTTAGTTGCTTTAATTATGGCAAGCAACTCAGCGTTATAAAAGGGCGTAAAGGTACAAATAACACGGGATACAGCGGTTTTTGGAGCCGGTGAGTACTTCCTGTATGTTACAGGGACGGGTGCTGCCACGCGCTATCCGCTGAATGGCAGGATATCACCGGTATAAAAAAGTATCGTTAAAAATCCTTATTGCCTTGTGTTGATGTCGCCGTCTTCATTTTCTTCATCCACACTATACGGGTTATTCTCTTCGTCTTCTTCACCGATGTCCTCATTGTCATCATCGAGTTCGCTGCCAGGCACATCGAGGTCGTCGCCGGCAAAGCCACTTTTTTCATTTAACACTTCGCCGTCTTCGTCCAACTGGTCCAAAGCAGCAGCATCCAGGTTATGTTGATCACGTGTGTCTGCTTTCCTTACTGCATCAGACAAAACTTTTCTTTCGTCCGCTGAAACGTCACTGTCTGGCGAAGACAGGTCATCATTATCAGGATCGTCGAGAATGCCTGCTCCTTCTTCATCAGCTGATGATATGGTGGTATCACCCATTTCGCCAGCTGGCGGAACATGAACATGTTCCTGGCCCGGGATATCTTCAGCATCGGGCAGGTCCATTTCAAATCCTTCACGCTTAAGCTGTTTTTTATCCTTTGGGGAATCCTGCAGATCTGAATTTTTTTTCGTTTTCATTTTAAAAAGTTGAATGGTATATAAATTATTTAGAACCTATGCTTTCATGTTTTAAATATTACCAGTTATATAAACGAGCCACTCAAATCCCACGACCTGTTAATATGGGGAAACTTTGCCCCCGGCATGCCGGACATACAAATGTTTTGTCAGCTGCGATCAGCAGTAAACTGTTTAATAAGCAATGGTGAATGGCTTTTGCATTCTCCCGAATAACGGCAACATGTAATTCGTCGCTCATAGATTCCTGTTTTGCAGTGGCGCCGGCTTTACTTTCTCATCTTAGCCGCTATCATTATTATAATAACAATGACCAGACCGACCAGGAAGAAAGCCCACCACATTCCTGCCTTGAATATTGTTTCAACCGCTCCGCAACTGCTAAAAGCAAGGAGTGTAAAAAACAATACAAATAAAAACGGTGCTACTTTCATAACTGAACTTTAGTTATGAAAATTCAACTATTATACCACTTTATAAATCACGGTTGAAACGGGGATTTGTGTAACCAGTGAGACTGGAAAGTGTAGCGGAAGCGGGTTGGTAAAAAAAATTGAAATAACAGGCTTTTGTGAACTAATCGCGGAACTCCTGGCTGATCATGAGCCCATAAAATCCGCCGTCAAGCACACCAATACCGAGCCTGCCAAAGGAAGGGTGTAAAATATTCGCCCGATGGCCGGGCGAGTTCATGAGGTTGGTGTGAGCAATCTCGAGCGTTTGTGCGAGGGCAAGGTTTTCGCCTGCCGCTATGAACTTTACATTTGCCGCACGCATCCTGTCGAACGGGGTTTTTCCTTCCGGCGTATTGTGAGCGAAATATCCGCGGGCAAACATGTCGCGCGAGTGGGCCCTTGCAACCCGGGTTAATTCGGGATCAGCTTTCAGCGGAGGCAACCCTTCCTTTGCTCTTTCTTTATTGACCAGCTCAAGCATTTTGATTTCAAGGAAAGGACGTACATCAGCTTTTTCTACGGTAAATCCCAGCGGTACATTTTTGTTTGATGCAGGATCAACCATCAGGCTGTTCATGGTGTGACGGACGGCTTCATCAAACACAGGCGCCAGTTTTTTATTAGCCCATTCTGACTGCATGGCAAGTTCGGTCGCCCACCTGCTTTCCCTTGTTTCGCGAGTGACGGCATTTTTTATGGGTAAAGCGAGCAATAGCGCAGAAATAACGATAGCGATGATCCATCCACTGATAGCACCGGGAACAATGCCAAGAAACCGGTTTAGCCAGTTGCGATGGCTTTGTTCAGGCAATGACCGGATAATAAAGGTGGTGATCATTCCAATGAGAAGACGCGTTAAAATTAAGATGGAAAGAAAAGATACCGGCAGGCGCCAGACACCGAGGTTTGCAATTTTATCAAGACCGTGGGCAACCGGGCTGTAAAAAATATAAGCTGCGATAAAACTGCCGGCCCAACCTAGTAAATCAAGCGAGCCAAATATAAATCCGCGGCTCACACCTGCCCAAATGGTCAAAACAAAAACCAGGATAAGTATGAGGTCCACCCAATTCATATAGTACAGTTTCACTTGGTGAAAACAAATTGCATGCCCGGGCTGCATGCTGCCTGTGCAATTAAAAAACATTGTTTCCGTGGAAAAAGTATTCGGAGAATGTTAATGTTTCAGCCAGTCGTTTCAATCAATTGAGTATTCTTTTGCAAGTTCCTAAGCACTTTTAAGGCAGGTGTTAATCTTAGTTCAATGTTATGTGCTATTTGTTTTCAAACAGGCCGTTAATAAAAAAAGGGGTAATAAATTCCATCATTTATCTTCAGCCGGCAATTTCAGGAGACAAAGACAGAAATTGATATTTGAACCGTGGGTTTATTTTTAAATATTTAAACAGCTTATTGCAGAAATGCATGACAGAGGATTATGGAGTTTTAAAGCAAATGAATTAGAAATAAAGTGGTTACGGGTTTTTTTTGCAGTATTCCGGAACAAACAAACGTGAAAACATCATCTCTTTAGGGTTAAAACCACACGCGTTTGCGTTAAATTTCTGACCGAAACAATTAGTATTTATCCAAATTATTACTATTTTGGTAGGCCATGCAATCCATTGAAAATCGTTCGTGCTCCTTATGAGTCTAATTTTTCAAATATTGCAACCTCGTCGAGAGTACTTCAAAACCGGCTATTCCAGGCTGGTGGATTTTTTAAATTCTTCTGCTAAAATTTTGCTGTCTGCCTTACATAGAATCAAAAGGACAGGGGTGACGCGCGATATGAATGAGTATGAGAAGAGCCGTTTAGGTATTTTCAACTACCTCAACTTCTTTCAGCTTATTTCAGGTGCTATCGTCCCCATTCTCGGTATATTTCAACCGGGTAATATTCCCGTGTCGGGATGGGTGCTCGCATGCATGCCACCTTTCCTGAGTGGTGTCGTACTGTTTCTCAACAGTCGGTACAGGTTTCAGGAAGCGTTGCTCGTGTATTTTATTTTTTACCCACTTTTCACATGTCTCAGCTATATCAACGGCATCAATTTCGGTATTGAACTTTCCTTTGTCCTGTATGGCATCCTGGCGGTATTTTTTATCCGCGACATCGGGTATATGACGTTTTCGATCAGTTTCTCCATGGTAAGTTATTTTATACTCGTGGTTGTTTTGAAAAAGTATCAATACCATTTGGAAAAGATCAATTTTATTGGCTACCTGATCAACCAGGGCCTGGCGATCATTTATATTTTTTATGGCCTGTACCTTATAAAAAAAGAAAACACAAATTACCAGTATAGTATCTTAATTACTAACGACACACTGCAAAAGAACAACGAGGAAATACAAAAGCAGGCGCAGGAGCTTGACCGGTTGAATTCATTAAAAAATAAATTATTTTCTGTCATATCACACGACCTTAAAGCTCCCATGTATGCTTTACGTAACCTTTTTGAGGATATACAACGGCAGGACATGCCCGCGGAGGAAATTAAGGAGCTGGTTCCCGATGTGAAGAATGACCTCAATTATACGGTGAGCCTGATGGATAACCTGCTGCAATGGGCCAAGAGTCAAATGCAGGCTTACACAGTAAGAGCCGAAGCGCAAAACATAAGGGAAATGATCGACGAAGTAACACGCGTGTTATACTTGCAGGCGGAGGCGAAGAAAATACATATTGAAAACAAGGCCGCAGATGGTTATAACATCTGGGCCGACCGCGACATGATCAATCTTGTGTTACGCAACCTGATCTCGAATGCTATAAAATTTTCCCCGGCAGGAGCCAAAATCTTTGTAGGTACTTTCGACCAGCACGAAGTAACAGAAGTGTATGTAAAGGATTCAGGCAAAGGCATCACGCCTGAAGAGATGAAAAAAATTAATAACCAGGATTTTTATACAAGCAACGGTACCGCACACGAACAGGGAACAGGACTTGGTTTGATGTTGTGCAAAGAGTTTTTAGCCAAGAACAACGGAAAACTACGAATTCAGAGCGAGCCCGGTAAGGGCAGCGTGTTCTCCTTTATCCTTCCAAGGCCGGCATCTTAAGTTACTTCGGCATTGTTTATTCCACACTCTTTTTCAGGTTTAATTTTAAATGCAGGTCCAAAATGACTGGTGTGTCGATTTTGGATTTCTAAAAGAAAATTATAGTTTTGTTACCTACTCTGCCTCAGCTATAATATTCCCCGGTGGGATTCCTGTAAAAAACCTTCTGTTAACTTATATGAAGACCACGTTTTATTATGGCGAGATCTCTACTATTTGTTATAATACAGGGGTTGGTTATTGGTACACTGAATGCGCAGGCTTTTTCAGTTGATGACCTTGTAACCCTGTCAACGTTGTCTCCAAAAAAATTCGACAATTACATGTCAGAGAAAGGATACTTCTCTGCCGGCAGGCAATTGCAGGATGATGCAATGGCATTTACTTTCTTTGAAAAACAAAAACAAAAACCAGAAGACTCACTTTTCGAAAGCCGGCGCGTTGGACTTTATAAAAAGGACAACGAGTATTGTTTTGCTTTTAACACTACCTCTGTTAAAGAGTACAATGAAGGACTGGCAAAATTGATGAACGGTGATTTTTATTATGGTGAAAAAAAAGATACAAGCCAGTCACCACTTTTTTTTCAACGTAAAAATATTAGGGTTTACGTAAGTACTGCCATTGAAGAGGGAGTGCCTGTATATTCGTTTGTGCTGAAACGAAAACAATTACCGACCATTGTCCACTTTGCTGAAGATCTCCTCGGTTTTGATTCACATGAATACCTGGTTGCTTATTTTGGGGAACAGAATGTGCAAAAGGATGTTTATTATTTCTCGGAAAAGAAGGTCAAGAGATGTTCCGTATTGTATGGCAACAGTAACCGACAGGTTGTGTTTGTTTGGGAGGACGAAAATAATCTTTGCAAACTTTCATATGTACTGATAAGCGGCGTGATTCCAACTGAGAATGCCATACCCTTTAATGACAATATCAGCCGCAACAAATGGCCATTCAAATGCGGCATCTATTCCGGCATGAGCATCAGGGACCTGCTGGCGTTGAACGGCAATGACTTTACTTTCTTTGGATTCGATTCCGAGTTTGCCATGATGGTGGATCCTGCAAACACAGGTAACGTTGATTTTAAAAAAGTAGGCATTATGCTTTCAAGTCTCGATGGTGCTAATCCACCATTGTTGAAACGGGCCAGGGTCAGCGCCGAGCAGGCTGTTGAAAACCGGATTGCGTTACACGTATTTTATATAATGCTTACGCCTTGATGAAATTGAAAACATCTCCATCGGGCATTGTACATCATCGTTCAAGGAAAGCTGTTCAGTTTTCCTTGAACGATCTCCCATGTTCATTTGTCAATTAAGCAGGCATAGCTGTGTAAAACGCACTTACACTTCTGCTTCCATATAACTTTCAATGGGCTCACAGGTGCATACCAGGTTCCTGTCGCCATAAGTGTTGTTAACCCTTCCAACAGAAGGCCAAAATTTATTAAGCGTTACATAATGCAGCGGAAATGCAGCCGACTGTCTTGTATAAGGCCGGTTCCAGTCGTTGGCAGTCACCACAAATTGTGTATGCGGCGCATTTTTTAAAGCGTTATCTTTTTTATCTGCCTTACCCTCTTCAATATCTTTTATTTCGGCCCGGATCGATAACAATGCATTGCAAAACCTGTCGAGCTCAGCTTTGTCTTCACTTTCCGTGGGTTCTATCATGATGGTGCCCGGTACGGGGAAACTCATTGTCGGCGCGTGAAATCCATAATCAATCAGTCTCTTTGCAATATCCTCGGCTTCTATTTCGGCTGATTTTTTAAAGGGTCGCAGGTCAACGATGAATTCGTGCGCACACTGCCCGTTGTGGTTGGTGTATAAAATATCGTAGCTGCCGTGAAGTCTTGCCCGCATATAATTTGCATTCAGGATGGCATACTGTGTTGCTGCTTTCAGGCCTTCAAAACCAAGCATGCGGATGTATCCGTAGCTGATCAGAAGAATACTGGCAGAACCATAGGGTGCAGCGGAAACGGCATACCTCTTTTTTTGTTCGCCGTTTTCGGCTAATTCAACATGACCGGGTAAAAATGGAGCAAGGTGTTGCTTAACGCAAATTGGCCCCATACCCGGTCCGCCACCGCCATGCGGAATGGCGAATGTTTTATGAAGGTTAAGGTGACAAACATCTGCACCAATGAGCCCGGGCGCTGTTAAACCAACCTGTGCGTTCATGTTTGCCCCATCCATGTATACCTGCCCTCCATGTTGGTGAATGATCGAGTTTATCTCTTTTACCGTTTCTTCGTAAACGCCATAAGTGCTTGGGTAAGTAATCATCACACCTGCAAGTTCGGCACTGTGCAGGGCGGCTTTGGCTTTCAGGTCTTCAACGTCGATGTATCCGTTTTCAAGGGCTTTTACAACAACTACTTTCATTCCCGCCATGACTGCAGAAGCCGGGTTGGTGCCATGTGCAGAAATTGGTATGAGCATAACTTTGCGGTGATGGTCGCCGCGGCTTTCGTGGTACGCTTTGATCGTTAAAAGGCCGGCATATTCGCCCTGTGCGCCACTGTTGGGCTGCAGGCTGCAGGCATCAAAGGCTGTGATCTCGCATAAATATTTGCTTAATTCTTTAACAATGTAATGGTAACCTTCTGCCTGGCTGGTCGGCACAAATGGATGCAACTTACTCCAATGGGCCCAGCTCAGTGGTATCATTTCAGAAGCGGCATTCAGTTTCATGGTGCAGCTTCCAAGAGATATCATTGACGTGTTGAGAGAAAGATCTTTATTCTCCAGGGCTTTTATATAGCGCATCATCTGGCTTTCACTATGATGAGTATTGAAAACCGAATGCGAAAGGTAAGATGACGTTCTGGCGAGAGCAGCAGGGATATGCTGAAGTTCCGCGTCTTCGCTGATGTCGAAGGCCACGGGGTCACTGTCATTTTCAAAACAGTTGATCAGGTCGTAAAGGTCTGCCGTAGTAGTAGTTTCATCAAGCGAAATCCCAATATGAGTACGATCGATATATCTTAAATTGATGCGCTGTCTTTCAGCTTTTGACCTGATGGCATCGAGTTCGTCTGTTTTTACAACAATGGTATCAAAAAAATTCTGTGACACCAGCTCAAATCCTCTTTGTTCGATCGCTTCGGCAACTGTTTGAGTTAACAGTGCCGTGCGTGTGGCAATATTCCGCAAACCCTTCGGTCCGTGATACACCGCATACATTGCGGCCATATTTGCCAGTAAAGCCTGGGCTGTGCAGATATTTGATGTGGCTTTTTCCCGTTTTATGTGTTGTTCTCTTGTTTGCAAAGCCATGCGAAGTGCCCGATTGCCCTGCGAATCTATACTGACGCCGATTATACGGCCGGGGATATTTCGCTTGAAATCTTCCTTTGCCGCAAAAAACGCAGCATGTGGTCCGCCATAACCTATCGGCACTCCAAAACGTTGTGCTGAACCAACGGCAACATCAGCACCAAGTTCACCGGGAGGTGTGAGCAAAGTAAGTGCTAACAAATCGGTGGCCATGGCAATAAATGCACCTGATGCGTGAACCTTTTTTATAAAGTCACGGTAATCCTCAACAGAGCCTTTGTTGTTTGGATATTGTACAATGGCACCAAAGTAAGTGTTATCAATATTTGCTTTCTTGTAATCACCTTCTACTATCTCTATTCCAACAGGGACAGCCCTTGTTAAAAGCACATCTTTTGTTTGCGGAAAAATTTCGGTGTCAACAAAAAACCTGGGTCGTTCAATATGATCCTGCCTGTTCAGGAAATTAAAAAACATTGTCATGGCTTCGGCAGCTGCGGTGGCTTCATCGAGTAAAGAAGCGTTGGCTATAGGCAAGGCAGCCAGGTCGCTGACCATGGTTTGAAAGTTTAACAAGCTCTCGAGCCGTCCCTGTGAAATCTCCGCCTGGTAAGGTGTATACTGGGTGTACCAACCCGGATTTTCAAAAACGTTCCGGAGTATCACCGATGGGGTGATCGTACCATAATATCCCTGCCCTATGTAAGTTGAAAAAATCTTATTCTTCAATGAAATTTCCTTCACATGCTCAAGATATTCGTGCTCACTCATCGCGGACGGAATATTAAGGTCGTGCTCCATCCGGATACCTGAAGGAACGGTTTGTCTTACCAGTTCAGGGAGGCTCGAAACGCCAATTGTATCAAGCATTTCCCTGGTATCGTTTTCACCGGGCCCGATATGGCGTGGAATGAACTCGTTGGATTGTTGTTCGAAAAGGGTCATTTTATTTATAGTCATTTAGTCAATGTGGTTATTTGATGCCAGGACAATCATTTTTGCACAACTAACTGGTTGGCAAGCCATTGGTTCAAAGAGTTGCACGGACCGCCACCACTTTCCAGTTCTTAAACGCGGGCAAAGTTACGTGAGGACGGGGATAAAAAAAGTGAGTTCCGCGACTGTGGAAAACAGGTTGTTACTTTGCATATGGACCAGGAGATTTTGAAAAATTGGGAGAAGAAATCGCGAGACAGGCAGAGGCTTTATAAGCAATACCTGCACCGTGCAGATAAAAACAGGGTTTTGCGTCAATTGCCGGCATTGCACAAAGAAGCGTTTTCGAAAGTGGATTGTTTGAAGTGCGCGAATTGCTGCAAGAATTACTCACCCCGTTTCAAGACGACCGATATAAAGAGAATCGCCAAACATTTACGGGTAAAAGAAAGTGTGTTTATTGAAACATACCTGGTTGTCGATGAGGATGGTGATTTTGTTGTCAAAACCCGGCCCTGTCCGTTCCTTGGCAGCAATAATTTTTGTACGATATACGAAGAACGGCCCTCCGATTGCCGTCGTTTCCCCTATACCGACGAAGACGTCATCTATAAACGCCAGCAGCTGACACTAAAAAACGCATCATTTTGTCCTATTACTTATTTCGTGTTGGAAGGATTGTTAAAAGAGGAAAAGGAAAAATAGGGCGAACGGAATTCCTTTTATTCAGAAGATGGCGCTTTTAGTAGAGGATTGAAATTGCTAGGCGAAAGGAGACATCTGAAATACGTTTGCGTAAGAAATATTCAATGCTCAATTTTCAATGGGCTGCAGTGGTCACGGAGGCTGGTCATTGAGGATTGAGCGTTGAGCATTGGATTGAACATTTTTTTGCCTATACCGATTCTTCAATCTTTAAGCGCTATCCTCTCAGAGGACTTCTGGCAGGGCACAAATTAATATTCGAACTTTCTTAGTGATGGCGCTTTTATCCATGTTAAAATCACAACACCCAGCGTCATGCAACCACCGAAAATTACAGAAGGCACCACGCCAAGGATCCTGGATGCGACGCCGCTTTCGAATTGTCCCAATTCATTACTCGAATTAATAAACATTGAACTTACACTGCTGACCCTGCCACGCATATGATCAGGTGTTTTTAATTGCATCACTGTGCCCCTCACCACTACGCTAATGCCGTCGAGCATGCCTGCTACCATTAATGCTACAAACGAAAGCACAAACCAGTTAGAAAGTGCAAATAAAATTATGCAGGTGCCATACCCAGCCACAGCGATCATCAGCTTACGGCCCTGCGATCTTTTCATTGGCGCCAGTGTCAAAAGTACCACCACGCAGATGGCACCAATGTCAATAGCCGCATTGAGCCAGCCAAAGCCCATCGGGCCGATCTTCAAAATATCCCTTGCAAATACCGGGATCATCGCTGTAACACCACCAAACAACACGGCAAACATATCGAGGGTAAAGGCGCCAAGCAATTCTTTTGTTTTGAAAACGAAACGCAGTCCTTCTTTTACGCTTTCCCATGTCCTTACTTCGGCGTTTTGGACCGGCACAGGCTTCGGCTGTAGTCGCGTCAATACTATCAATGCGGTGATGATAAGTGCGCAAATCATGATCTGCGTTCCGGTTGTGCCCACCATGGCAATCATAAAGCCGCCCATGGCGTGACCTAATACCGATGCTGAAAGCCAGCTTCCCTGGCTCCAGGTGGTTGCATTTTGTAAATATTGCCGCGGAACGATAGTTGCAATCAATGCACTGAAACACGGACCGGCAAAGGAACGGAAGATACCTGTGCAAAAAATAACAGCGTAAATACAGTAGCTGATATGAATATTGTCCACATTGTTGTCAACCACCGGTGTTGTTAAAAATAAAAGAACGAGTGCGGCACATACATAGGCAAAAACACATTTCAGCAAAAGTTTTCGCTTTTCACTGATATCAATTACGTGTCCCGAATAGAGCGCCATTGAAAGCGCTGGTATCACTTCTGACAAACCAACAAGCCCAATGGCAAAGGGGTCGTTGGTAAGTTCATATATCCACCAGCCTACAAGTGTGCTCATCATGCGTAATGACATAATAAAGCAAAACCTTCCAAGCACAAGATTTTTATATTCCGGGAATCGCACGGCTGCAAATGGATCATTCGTTACCTGCGTGGTCTTGGGGATATCGTCCATAGTTAAAGCATGCAAAGGTAGAGGAGGGAAATTGAATATTAAGTTTGGTGACGGGTAGAATTTTTTGAAGCTGTTTAGCCGTTTGCCCGGAACGGATCATGCCTTTTCGTTACTGTAAGCGATGACCTCATGCAGGGAACTACCCTTGCCCAATGACACTGAGTTACTTTCCGGTTCCCTGACTGCAGGGAAGTTATGACAGTCACTTTTCCCAGGCTATGGAAGCGTTATATAATGCTGACCGTTATCATATTCATGTTCGAGTGCATCGGTAATGGTTTGCAGGTGTTTTTTATTGGAAAGGAAGTCGGCATTCGTGGCGTCTACAAACAAAGTCTTGATGTTATGGTCGCGGATGTAGCTCGTGTAGGTTTCCTGGATGCTGAACAGGTATTGGTCGGGAATGTTCTGTTCATACGAGCGGTTGCGCTTCCGGATGTTTGCCTGTAATTTTTTTACCGGCGCATGCAGATAAATCAACAGATCGGGTTGAATCAGCTGCTGGTGTATGATATCGAATAATCGTTGATAAAGGCGGAATTCATCTTCCGGGAGAGTAACTTTTGCGAACAAAAGACATTTGGTAAAAAGGTAGTCGGATATTGTCAGCTGCCTGAACATATCTTTCTGTTGTAATAGCTCCTTCAGCTGTTTGAACCTTTCGGCCATAAAAAATAATTCAAGGGGAAAAGCATATTGCGAGGGGTTTTCATAAAATTTGGGCAGGAAAGGATTATCCGCGAATTCTTCCAGGATCAGTCTTGCATTGTAATGTTTCGACAACAGATGCGCCAGCGTAGTTTTACCAGCTCCAATATTCCCTTCGATGGTGATAAAGTGATAGTTCATTGTCTTGATTCAAAAAGCCTGTTAGTGCTGGCCGAACCGCAAAGTAAATAAATTGAAATCATGCATTCCGGCAGGCGGTTATATTGTGGATAAATCCGGCGTTCAATCCTTATACAATGAAACCTGCAATGGATCATTACAATCAGCCAGTAACCTGCTGACAGGTTGTTTTAAAACCGGGTGGATTTTTCCGGCTGCTATCTCAGCAAGGGGTACCAGCACAAATCTTCGTTCCTGTATGCGCGGATGTGGGATATCGAGACCCGGTTCTTTTATAATATCATCGTCAAAAAAAAGGATGTCAATGTCTATCAGCCTGGGGCCGTACTTTTCGGTCCTGCTTCTCCCGAGTCTATTTTCGATCGATAAAATTTCAGACAACAAAGCGCGGGAATGAAGTGACGTGCAGACTTCGAGTGCCTGGTTTAAAAACGCCGGTTGATCTTCCTTGCCCCATGCCGCTGTTTCGTAAAGAGAAGAAGCGCGGATCACTTCGCCGCAATATTCACTGATTAACAGAGTTGCATTCCTGAGGTTTTCCTTTCGGTGGCCCATATTGCCGCCGATCAATAACCATGCTGTATGCGTGCCAGTTGCTTTTACCATCGGCTCAAATATCTTTATTTTTGATATTCAACAATGAAATCCGTTATGTGGAATTTCTTTAAAATAGTTTTGGGATGCCTACTCGCACTTATTGTTTTTAGCCTGCTCGCAGTTTTTTTCCTTCTATCGATGGCAGGTGGCCTTGCATCCAAAGACAAGCCGGCTATAGCTTCAAAAACCGTTATTGTTTTAGATCTTGGCCAGCAATTCAGGGAACAGGTGCGCCAGAACCCGCTTGGCATTTTCAGTAGCGATGAAAAGGATGTGCCCGGACTTTATGATGTGGTACGATTGCTTCAAGTAGCAAAAACCGACAATGACATTGCCGGGATCTATATCATTGCAAATAATAATCCAAATGGCTTTGCAGCCAACGAAGAGATCAGGAATGCACTAAAAGACTTTAAAACAAGTGGCAAATTTATCCTGGCACATGGTGATATCATATCACAATCGGCATATAGCGTAGCCAGCATTGCTGACAGCATTTATGTAAGTCCACAGGGTTACGTGGAATGGGATGGTTATCATGTAGAACTTGCTTTCTTTAAGGGGACCCTGGAAAAACTGGATATCGAACCACAGATTTTTTATGCCGGCAAATTTAAAAGTGCCACTGAGCCTTTTCGCACAGAACAAATGACGCCGGAGAATGAGCTTCAAACTTCTGTTTGGTTAAATGACCTTTATAGCGATTTCCTGGTCAAGACTGCCGGGGTACGCAAAGTTGATACCGCTACCTTGCATAAGCTGGCGATCGAAGCTGCTGTTCAAAATGCAGGTGACGCGGTCGAACACCGCCTGGTAGACGCTGTTAAGTATGATGACCAGGTGAAGGATGAAATAAAGTCGAAGCTTGGGATCGGCAAGTACGACAGGATAAATTTTGCAACCATTAATACCTACTTTGCTGCTACCAACATCCATAAAAGAAGTGGTGACCGGATTGCTTTGATTTACGCTGAAGGGAATATAGTGGATGGTAAGTCTGATGAGGGGATTGGTGGTGAAACTTACCGAAACCTGGTACGGAAGGCAAGGCTCGACAAAACAATAAAGGCAATTGTATTCCGTGTTAACTCCGGTGGCGGAAGCGCAATGGCCAGCGAGGCGATCTGGCGTGAGCTGGCACTGGCCCGGAAAGAGAAGCCGGTTATCGTCAGTTTTGGTGATGTTGCTGCTTCGGGTGGTTATTATATTTCATGTGCGGCAGACAGCATTTTTGCTTTGCCCACAACCATTACCGGTTCCATTGGTGTATTCGGTATTATTCCAAACATGGAGGCATTTTTTAAAAATAAACTGGGCGTTACATTTGACGGAGTAAAAACGGCGCCGCATGCCGATGCAGGAGCCATATACAGGCCACTGGACGGTAATGAAAAAAAAATGGTGCAGGCAAATGTAGATATGATCTACGCACAATTTAAACAGAGAGTAGCCGACGGTAGAAAACGGGATACTGCTTACATTGACAGTATAGCGCAAGGGCGGGTATGGACAGGATTGCGGGCAAAAGACATTGGATTAATTGACCGCTTTGGTGGCATTGACGACGCCGTAAAAGCCGCCGCCGCGAGGGCAGGCCTTACAGATTACAGTGTCAGGGAATACCCTGAACCAAAAAATATCTTTGAACAGATTTTTGGTCAAAAAGACCCGATGAGCTATACAGATAAACTGAAGCAGGAATTAGGTGAAGAAAATTTTAAGATTTACCAGGAACTGAGGAACGTCCGGCAAATGAGTAATTCGATACAGGCAAGGCTGCCGTTTTCTTTTTATGTACATTAGTGAACTTCGATGATAGCAGGTCTTATGTAAGCAGTGTTAGCGAATGAACTACATTTGCTCACCAACTTTTGCAAATGTCAAAATCATATAGCCAGGCCAGAGCCTTATGGGCCATCACCCGCGCCAGTTTCAAAGCCATTTTTGCGCAGCCGGTTTCAATAGTATTCAGCTTACTGTTCCCTATTATTTTCATTTTAATATTTGGTGCTTTCGGCAACAATGGCATACCCACACAAAAGATTGCTGTGCGGCAGGGGTCAGACACGGTGAACGCTATTTTCGATAGCCTGAAAGCAAATAAATATGTGAAACTGTCAAGATACAGCGATACAGCCATTATGCGCGATGAACTGGCAAAAGGTAAGTTAACGGGCATTTTATATATACAACCTGTAAGTGACACAACCGGCAGTAAGCAGTACCTCGTGCACCTTCAATCAAGTTCAGCGAGCGGCAATTCACTGTACCTGTTTTTGCAGTCGCTCAGGAATCTTGTAAACGAAATTGAATTGCAGGGAGTGGCTCCGCAGTCTAAACAGTTTATCATCCAGCCGGAGATTGTGGAAGGCCAGAAGTATCGCCAGATAGATTTTGTACTGCCGGGTCAGGTTGGGTTTTCGATCCTTTTTGCAACATTATTCGGCATCGCTTTTACTTTTTATACGTTACGCGAACAATTGGTATTAAAAAGATTTTACGCTTCACCGGTAAAACGGATCAATATTTTAATCGGTATAGGAATAAGCCGTTTGTTTTTCCAGGTGGTAAATGTGGTGGTATTGATCCTGTTTGGTTATTTCTTTTTGCATTTTACCCTGCAACATGGTTTTCTAACGTTTGTGGAAATGCTGGTGCTGTCGGCAATACTGTTGTTTTTGCTGATGGGTGTTGGACTGATCTTCAGCAGTGTTGCGAAGAGCGATGCCGTGATACCCTTGTTTATAAACCTGTTTGGATTCCCGCAAATGCTGCTGTCCGGCACTTTTTTCCCGATAACGGTATTCCCTAAATGGCTCCAGGATATCTGCTATTTCCTGCCGCTGACCCAGTTTAACGACGCCATGCGAAAGATATCTTTCGAAGGACTTCATTTAACCAATACCTGGAAGGAGATCGGCATATTGGGCATATGGATCATATTGACCTATGCCGTGTTGGTAAAAGTGATCCGTTGGGAGTAAAGTGTTGTTGTTTCTTAGAATTGATGTTTGTTTAAAGTCATCGAATGAAATTTCTGAAATTATTTATCATCAGTGCCGTCCTGCTGTGTGCGGTGGTTACATCCATATCTTTCCTGATACCATTTAATGTACGGATATCGCGTGCTATCAACATGCATGCTACTCCATCTGCCATATGGGGACATGTGGATGATATGCATCAATGGCCATCCTGGAATCCATTTTTTGGAAAGCACTTAAAAAGCCAGCCGGTATTCGACGACACTTCCGGCAAGATGGGAGCAAGCATGGAAGTAGGCGGAACAATGATTTACTGGAAGCAGAAAACTACGAATGAGAAAGTTGCAGTCATGCAAAAAGCGGGCTTTAAACCGATAGTTACCGGTTGGAATGCAATTACGCACCAGGGCAGTGACTCTACTACAGTGCAGTGGTATATGGACTTTAAGTTACGATGGTATCCATGGGAAAAATTTTCAAGCCTGTTGTTTGAGAAAAACTATGGCGTGCGTATGGAACAGGGTTTAAGCAATTTAAAAAAGCTGGCGGAAGCTACCGTTGATCACTAATCCGGTGTTCATCTGGCAGGTTATTTGTAGATTACGGCAACGGTCGTTTCCTTGATCGGCAAGCGACATCATTAACTAACAACTCCTAAATCATTAAACGATGAAACCTGTTTTGCTATTAGCGGTAGCGATGACCTCTATGCTTTTTGCGTCCTCGCAGGATGATAAATCAAAACGTCCCAGCCCTCCGGCCCAGGCAAAAGGCACACTTTCGAGCGGTGCTGTCATAACAATTGATTACAGCCAGCCATCAGTAAATGGAAGAACAATTGGTAAAACAGTCGAGCCAATGCCCGGCAAGGTTTGGCGGACGGGTGCAAATGAAGCCACTACGTTCGAAGTGAACAAAGCGGTTAAAGTGGAAGGAAAGGAATTGCCGGCCGGTAAATATGCTTTGTTTACGATTGCCGGCGACGATGAATGGACGATCATTTTTAATAAGACGGCGAATCAGTGGGGTGCATTCAAATACAATGAATCAGATGATGCCCTGCGGGTAAAGGTAAAACCTTCAAAAGCTCCGCAGTTTGCTGAAAAGATGACTTTTAACGTTGACAAAAACGGGACTGTCACCCTGCTCTGGGGCGATAAAAAAGTGGACTTTAAAGTGGTGTAAATTATAATCCTAACTTTGACAAGCCGTTTCTTTTTTGAAGCGGCTTTTTCATTTATAAAAGAACCCCGGCGTGGGTGCAACGATTTAGTTCCTATGATTGTCAGTCAGAATACCTCAACTATATGGATCACCAGCGGCTGGTAAAAGAATGCCTGAAAGGCAAACCGCAGGCACAGCGGGAATTGTATGAGCATTTTGCTGAAATAATGCTGGGGGTTTGCTATCGCTATACCCGTTCAATGAGGGACGCTGAAGATGTATTACAGGAAGGATTTATTAAAGTTTTTCACCACCTGAAGCAATATAAGCAGGAAGGTGAGTTAGGCGCGTGGATCAGGCGCATCATGGTGAACACGGCGCTGAACTACCTAAAAAGACATCGCAAATACCAGGAAGAGATGTTTTTTACAGAAGAATATTTACATCCTGTGGCAGACGATGACCCGGCTGTCCGGCTTCAGACAAAAGAAATTGCAGACCTTATACGCCAGTTGCCGCAAGGCTACCAGGTAATATTCAACCTTCATGCAGTGGAAGGATACTCTCATGTGGAAATAGGAGAAATGCTCGGTATCAGCGATGGCACATCGCGCTCGCAATATTCACGAGCAAGAAACCTGTTGATAACATGGATAGAAAAATATACTTCAGAAAAGAAAAAGGAAAAGTATGCGGGAAAATGAATTTGAAAAAAATGTTCAGCAAAGGATGGACGATTTCCGGCTCCGGCCATCCGATGCGGTATGGGGGAAAGTAGCTGGCGAACTGCACAGGAAAAAGAAGCGGCGTGCTGTATTCCTTATTTTCCTCCTGGCAGGGTTTGGCCTGTTGGGCTACTCAGGCTTTTATTTTTTAAATCACCCAAAACAAAATATAGTTGAAGAAAATTCTACGCTTACCGCACCACAGTCATCAAAATCCGGCAAAGGACCTATGACAGTACCACCGGCAACTCAATCGCGCAAAGCAACCGGTACTCAACTTTTCTCAAGCGAACAAACAATAAATAAAGACAAAGACGCTGAAAGTATTTTACCGGAGAAACAACTGCCAACAGTTACCGACATAGAAACGCGCCGTGAAGCAATCGCGCGCCAAAAAGTGGTAAAACAGCAAAATGCGTCTCCTGAAATATCCGATAGAGCCACTGTAAAAAAGAGAACAACCAGGCAACCTTTCAAATCAACGCCTGCAAATAAGATCCATGACAAATATGCCCTCAAAAAGACCGATCGCGACCAGCAGCATGAAATAAATATCCCGGATGAAACGGAGGCGGAACGAATAGCTGGGATGGGCGGTAAAAGTGAAGAAAAAAGTAATCCTGTAACGGATCCTTTACAAGAACAAAAGGAAGATAGCTCAGTTTCGAAAGCGGTCGCATTAAAAGATATAGTGGACAGCAGTGCACTTGCAATTGAAGTTGAAAAGCCAGTAACACGTAAATCGCCAAAAATACGATGGGGTGTTGACTTTTCTGCCGGATCAACTGATAGTCGCAAATCTGCCCTGCCATTTTCGAATGGACAAAAAATTTTGGATGCCTATAATAATGTACCACAAGGTGGATTTCCCGGCAGTGCTGGTTATTTTCCAATACAACCGCCTTCACCTGTTGATGCGGGCGTGGGATTTAAAGTGGGTCCTGTTGGGCTACTTCAAATATCAACACGAAGCCGGGTATCTTTCGGGCTGCAATATGCTTTCATGAGCAGCAGGATGAAGACCGGAACTTACACTGCTACAAATGTTGTTGTCAACAATGCAATTACCCAGTCACTTCGCCTGAGCGCGGTTTACCAGGGTATTTATCGCGAGGATTTTACAAATCGGTATCATTTTATCCAGGCCCCGGTTATTTACCATTGGCAGCTGAATAAAGGAAAAAAATTGCCGATAGACTGGAATATAGGTGCGTCTGCAGGCTACCTGGTGGCAACAAACGGCCTTTTATATGATTCTACGGCCGGCGGTATTTATTATCATGATAAAGATGCATACAACAGATTCCAGTTTAATGTGCATACAGGCTTCTCATTCCGCTTCGGAAATAACAGGAAGATCCAGTGGTCCGTTGGCCCTGAACTTTCCATGGCCATGAACAAACTTGTGGATGATCCTTACAGTAAAAAACAATACCTTATGTATGGCGGTGTGACTGGTCGTTTAATATTTTCAAAAAAGAAATAAATAATAACGCAACGTTATTTATTGTATTGGTGTCAGTCTACTCAAACCACGCATTATGAAAAAGCAACTGACTGCCAGTATTGCGATACTGTTGATCTTCCCAATTCTATTTTCAGTGCCTGCCTGCGTAAAAGACAAATGCAGTGAGACACATACTTACACTTATTTCATTCCGGTCTATAAGGAAAGGGAAGCAGTAGTGAAAAACATTAAAAATAATGCACCGAAGCAGATCGAAACTCCGGGTAAAATATACATCTACGACAAGTATATTTTTCTGAATGAAATAGACAAAGGCATACACATAATCGATAACAGTAATCCTGCAAATCCGCAAAATATTGCGTTCGTTGATATTCCCGGAAATATGGACATAGCTGTAAAGGAAAACGTTCTTTACGCGGATATGTATGGCGACCTGGTGGCACTCGATATTGCCAACCCAAAGGATGTAAAGGTTATTAAGACGCTGGAGGCGGTGTTTCCCGAGCGAAACTGGGGGAATGGCTTTTTTACAAGCAACAACGGTAATATAGTAGTTGACTGGATTCAAAAGGATACTGTTGTTGTGGAAAGTTGTACAAAAGGGAGCAACATCTTTACCGGCGGGCCGGATGTATTTTTCGATGCAGCCACCAGTAATGGCACAAAATCGTCATCACCTGTAGGAAAAGGTGGTTCGATGGCAAGGTTTACGATTGTAAATGATTACCTGTATACAGTTGACAGGCATACATTACGAAGTTATTTGATCAGTAATGCAAAAGACCCGGTGAAGAAAAACGATGTTTATGCCGGATGGGATATTGAAACAATCTATCCATTTAAGAATACTTTGTTCATAGGATCAATGGGAGGCATGTTTATTTACGATATTACCACACCTGACCTGCCTGTTCAAAAAAGCAATTTTGTGCATGCACGTGCCTGCGACCCCCTTATTGCTGACGAAAAATATGCTTACGTTACCTTAAAGGCTGGTTCCAACTGCGGACCGACAGAGAACGAACTGCAGGTTATCAACGTGGAAAATCTTTCGGCACCCTTTCTTGTAAAGACTTATCCTATGACCAGCCCCTCGGGTTTAGCGAAGGATGGCGATCTTTTACTGATCTGTGATGGCAGTACAGGTTTAAAAGCCTTTAACAGCGAGGACCCGGAAAATATCAGGCTGATCAGTACGATAGGCAACATGGTCACATACGACGTCATTGCAATGAATGGCGTGGCACTGGTGGTTGCAACAGGCGGCCTGTATCAATACGATTATTCTGATCCGGCCAACATCAAACTTTTAAGTAAAATTGAAGTTGGAAAATAAAGTTATGAGCAAGCTGTTACTGGTTTTACTGTTTGTGCCGACGATGTTGTTTTCACAAAAGAAAAATAACATTTTTAAATGGAGCACAATTGCTGCTGCAGGATTAACCGCAGGACAGGCTGGGGGTAAACCTGTTTTTCAATTATCATCGGGCGTCAACTATCACCGGTTTTTCACAGGCATTGGTGCCGGATACGACAACTATGAATTCAGGACCATTCCTTTGTTTGCCGATTGGAGATGGCGCTTTGGCAGTAAGCAGGCAGGATTTGTATATGCGATAGGAGGATACAATTTCCCGGTGAACAACGAAGAGATTTCTGAGTGGGCGAAAACGCGGGATGACCTTAAACCGGCATTTTATTTCGATTTAGGGCTCGGCGGTGGTATTCCGGTTGGCAAATCAAACAGGTTGTTGCTTAGTGTCGGATTCTCTCGCAAAGAAGTAAGGCAGTGGAAGGTTTTCTCTTACCCGTGTTTTACCGGTGATTGCCAGGACGATATTTATCGACTGAAATATAGCTTTGGCCGGATGACTGCTAAATTAAGCTGGGAACTGGAGTACTAGTTTAAGAGCCGGGGTTAGGAGCGGAGCCCGAGGGCGTTTCTGTTTTATGAGTAACCGTTGGGTACGGAGCCCGTGACAGCGCCTTCCTCCAATCATGCCTCGCTATCCATGTTTCACGTCTCATCCCTGATTTTTGCCGGAATTTGCGTACAAGCCTTTGTGCATCTGCATTTTTTTGCTGGTTTGATTTAATTCCACTAAATTGATAGGGATTGCAAACCAAGGGAAATGCTTAAGAAAGAAAGGCAAACCTTTATCCTGCACCGGGTAAACCTGCATAATAAGGTTTTATCAGTTGATCTGAGCCAGGAAATGAAAGTCTCTGAAGACACGATACGTCGTGACCTCAACGAGATGGCGCAGATGGACAAACTTATAAAAGTACATGGGGGTGCACTTTCAAAATCTTTTCATTTATCAGTAGAATCAAACCGCTACGTGTATGCACTGAGCGGTAAAAAATCCATAGCTCAAAAGGCAGCGCTTTTGATCAGGGATGGTATGTTCGTGCTCACCAGTGGCGGTACTACTATTATTGAACTTGCAAAAGCATTATCTCCGGATTTAAAAGCAACGTTTATCACAGTTAGCTTGCCTGCAGCATATGAGTACATCCATCACCCAAACATTGAGGTAATATTTATTGGCGAGAAAATCTCAAAGAGTTCACAGATCGCTATTGGTGGTGAAACTATTTCGAAGATCCGGAATATTAACGCTGATCTCTGCTTCCTGGGTACGAACGCCATTGATATTGAAAATGGACTTACTGACAACGACTGGGATGTGGTAGAGGTGAAAAAGGCGATGATCGAATCGTCGCAAAAAGTAGTATCGCTTGCTATTGCAGAAAAGCTTAACACGTTTCAACGTATAAAGATCTGCGACCTCCGGCGGATCGATACGTTGATAACGGAACTCGAACCCACCGACGAGCAGCTTACGGAGTATGTGAAAACGGGAGTGGAGATCTTATAAAGTTTATACGCTTCTTCTTTATAAACAACTATTGCTTCATTCAAACAAAGTATTATGAAAAATCTGCTATGGTCAAGGCAGTGGAAATGGAGACCTTGCTCCATTGTCCTTGTCTTGCAACTTATGTCGGCCGTCGTGCTGGCACAGGTGAATATCACTGGCAAGGTAACAGGAACTGACGGCGCTGCCCTGTCTTCCGTTTCGGTGACAATACAAAACACTACGATTGGAACTACCACTACTGCCGACGGAACTTACAACCTGTCAGCCACCATTACTCCGGGCACATATACTATAGTATTTTCCGGGGTTGGTTTTAAAACAAAACAACAAAGTGTTCAGGTTGGAACCGCAGCAAGTTACACCGTGGATGCGCAACTTGAAATTGATGCATTAAGTATGGACGAAGTAGTAGTAACGGGTGTGTCTGCAGGAACAACCAAACGCCAACTGGGTAGTTATGTTAGTACCGTAAAAGGCGACGATCTGAACAAAGGTGCAACAGGTAATGTACTTGCTGCTTTGCAGGGTAAGACGGCAGGTGCCCAGATCATACAAAACTCGGGTGACCCGGCCGGTGGTATTTCGGTCCGGCTTCGCGGCATAAGTTCAATCAATAGTTCGTCCGAGCCTTTGTATATTGTAGATGGTATTATTGTCAATAATGCAACAACCCGTGTCACTAATACATCTGGTAATTACGACGGGCAAAACTTTGTGGGTACGATCGGGCAAAACCGGCTGGCGGATATCAATCCTGCCGATATTGAAAGGATAGAAGTATTGAATGGAGCCGCCGCCGCAGCTATCTACGGATCCAGGGCCAATGCAGGTGTGGTCCAAATTTTTACAAAGCGAGGCAGTACCGGGGCACCCATTGTCAGCTTATCAACAAGTGTGCTGGTAAGCAAACTCCGGAAAGCCGTAGATGTGAACCAGTCGCCGACAAAGTTCGGTGCATCGCCTGATTTAGAAACACAGGATATATTAACACCTGCATGGACCTCTACAACTCCTGTAACGCGGTATGATTACAATGACTATATATTCCGTACAGCCATCGGAACAGATAATACCGTATCGGTAAGTGGTGGCAGGGATAAGACAAAATACTACCTGTCCGGCTCCTATTATTACAACCAGGGTATTGTGAAGAATACAGATTTCAGGCGTTATAGTTTTCGCAGCAATATTGATCAAACAATAAATGATCAATTGAGTTTTTCATTCGGACTTAATTACATCAATAGCTCTTCTGACGAGAAGCCCGATGGCAACTCATTCTTTTCACCATTAAACTCGATAAACATAATAGGGAATTTTCATGACCTCTGGACGCGCGACGCGGTAGGAAATATAAGAGCCGTTGGTGAGAGACAAAGGGTAAACCCCGTGTCTATCATTGAAGACATTAAACAACGGCAGGAGACAAGCCGTATACTTGCCAATACAGCTTTAAAATGGAAACCCATCCGTAACCTGACACTGGACTATACGCTTGGCATCGATAACTATAGCCAGAATGGAAAAACGTTCATTCCACCTTTTGCATACCCGGTTAATACAGGATTTTACGGCGGAGGTCTAACACTTGATCCTGCACAGAATGGCTATGCCAGTTCCGCTAATAACAATTATTTCCAGATCAACAACGAGATTAATGCAACATACCAGGCCCGTATTTCAGATGATTTGAACTCTACAACGCAACTTGGATATTCTGTCCAGTATGAGCGTTCGAGTTATAGCCTTGTACAGGGAAGGGGATTGGCGCCGTTTGTAGAGGTAGCTACGGGTGCTGCCACCGCTTTACCAAGCGCTGACAGCCGTGGTGAGTTGTCGGTGTCCGGTGCATACATTCAGCAGAATTTCAAATTTAAGAACCATTTGTTCATAACCGGTGCAGTAAGGGTGGATGGTTCATCTGTGTTTGGAGAAGACGAGCGGAGCCAGGTATATGTGAAAGGAAGCGGTAGTTATGTTTTATCGGATGCTGACTACTGGGAGGGAATGAGCATGTCAAGATGGTGGAACCTTTTCAAATTGCGTATGGCCTATGGCGAGTCAGGCAATCTTACTGGTATCGGACCTTATGAAAGATTTAATTCTTATTCAAGTATTGCATTCCTTGGCAAAACGTCCTTCTTCTCAAGCTCCACCTTAGCCAATACAAATGTGAAACCGGAAAGGCAAAAAGAACTTGAATTTGGTGCTGATCTTGGTTTTGTAAACAACCGCATTGGTTTACAGTTTAACTACTATATTAAAAAAGTAGATGACCTGCTCATCAGCCGTGTTATAGCACCAACAACCGGGTTCTCAAGTTTACTCGACAACTTCGGGTCTCTTGAAAACAAAGGATTTGAAGTGATCCTTAATCTCGGTGTAGTAAGAAATAACGACTGGAACTGGAATATGACAGGTGTTTTCAATCGCAACAGGAACAAAGCAGTGAGGATTGGACAGGCATTAACTTTGTTAAGTACGAATGCCGGTGCACCCGTTGCCATACTCGAAGGACAACCGATTGGGGTTTTTTATGGAACTTTCTTTGCACTTGACCCAGGTGGCAGTCAAATCAAGAATACAAGCGGTATCCCGTTAACTGAACGTGGAGTTCAAAACAGTCCCTTGTCATATACCACACAGCGGGGAACCGACGGGTTGCCTTCGGGTGCCGTTTTGCGTAAAGTGATCGGCGATCCAAATCCCGACTATACTGCGTCATGGATAAACGAAGTGACTTACAAGAAATTCAATCTGCGTGTGCAGTTTGATGCCGTTCAGGGGGTGGATGTTTTCAATGCAGACTGGCGGACGCGCCAGGGTGTGGGCAACGGAAAAGTTGCAGAGCAGGAGCAAAGAGGCCAGCTTCCGCGTGGTTATGTACTCGGTGTATACAACATTGAGGAATGGCGAATTGATGACGGGTCTTTTATAAAGCTTCGGGAAGTGTCGTTGGGTTATGATTTTGGAAAGATCAAAAATATATTCAGCGGACTTACTGTTACTTTAAGTGGAAGAAATCTTATAAGTTTCGACGATTATAAAGGCTATGACCCGGAAGTTAATTCCGGTGGTCAAAGCACCATATTACGTGGTATAGATTTCGGTTCTGTACCTATACCGAGAACATTCAGCCTGGGTGTGCAAGCGAAATTCTAAACCTTAAAAACAGCAATTATGTTATTCTTTAAATATAACAGTTGGACGATGATTGCCCTGGCGGGTATTCTTATCATCTCCTCGTGTAAAAAAAATTATACGGATCCAAACCGTGCTACCAGCGATCGCGTTTTAAATTCGGCGAACGGGTTAACAGGCGTTTCTGTGGGTTTACAAAGAGTTTATTCACTGGGACGCGGAAGCTCTTTATATAATGTTGTAACTGCAAATGGTTTCATAACAAAGGAATTGAAGTTGTTGAACCAGGGCAACACTGCCGAATACCAGTTGAGCCAGGGCGGCACAGCCGTTGATGGCACCAATACAATGCTCGCAGGGCTTTGGACAACCAGCAATAAGATTATTTATGATGCCGACCAGGTTATCAATGCTGCGCCCAACCTGCCTGACCAGGGAATTGCCAGCGGTTTGATCGGGTATGCTTCAATATTCAAAGCCTTGTCCATTGGTAATATGGCGATGTTTTGGGAACAGGTGCCAGCGGAAATTGGAACAAATGTTTCATTCATCAGCCGGGTAGATGGTTTTAAAAAGGCAATAACCGTTATTGATAATGCGCTTGGCGCGATCGGTGCCAACCCCATCAGCAGCGCATTTACGTCTTCCATTCCTGCCGGCATTGATATCGTGAACACGTTGCATGCCCTGAAAGCCCGGTATTCATTGTTTGCAGGGGATTATGCGCAGGCGCTTGCATCGGCCAACCAGGTTGATCTGACAAAAAAATCAGTGCTGAATTACGAAGCTGCCTCACCAAACCCGATATATGATGTGGCAGGATCTAACTTCAACGTATATCAGCCTGTAGATTCAACTATGGGTCTGCCAGCTGACCTGGCGCCGAATCTTTCAGATAAAAGAGTACCATTTTATATGGTATTGAGCGGATCAAGCGCTTCGCGATTCTTAATGAAAGGTTTTGCATCCAATACAACCACAGCATTTCCGATTTACCTCCCCGGCGAAATGATTTTAATCAAAGCAGAAGTCTATGCCCGGCAAACACCGCCCGATCTTGCAAACGCGCTGATCGAATTGAATAAGGTGGTGACAAAAGCACCTTCCGCGGATCCTTTCGGCGTGGGAGCCGATCTGCCACCGATTGCAGGTCCGCTTACGCAGGATGAAATATTGGAAGAAATATATCGCCAGCGTAGCATTGAATTATTCATGTCGGGATTGCGGCTTGAGGACATGAGGCGTTTCAACAGGCCCAATTCCGAAAGAACACGTAACCTGCTGCCCTATCCATTCAGGGAACGCGATAATAACCCCAATACGCCTGCCGATCCACCGTTTTAACGCGTAAGCAGTTTTCATTATACATTGCAGTAGTTAAGTAAAGGTTGCCGTAAGGCAACCTTTTATTTTTCTTCCCGCAAAAAGTTGAGGTTTCTTTGCATGCCTTTCCATTTAGCCCGGCTGATGGGTGAATGCTTAAATATCTTTTTGAAGGCGTCTTCTGACATCTCTTCCCATTCTTTCGTGGAAAAATTTAAAATTTCAGGCAAGGGAGTGAATTCATTTTCCGAATGTGCTTTGCTAAACCTGTTCCACGGGCATACATCCTGGCAAATATCACAGCCAAATGCCCAGTTGTCGAACCTGCCTTTCATTTCAGATGGTATCAGCATTTCTTTTAATTCAATGGTATAATGTGATATACACTGGCTGCCGTTGACCACTTTGCCTGGAAGTATCGCATTTGTGGGACATGCATCGATGCACCTGGTGCAGTTGCCACAAAAGTCTTTTGCATATGGCTCATCATATTCAAGTTCAAGATCAGTGATCATGGTTGCGATGAAAAAAAACGATCCACTGCTTCTTGTAATGAGGTTAGCATTTTTGCCAATCCATCCAATGCCACTGCGCTGTGCCCAGCTTCGTTCCAGCACCGGTGCCGAGTCAACGAACCCGCGGCCATTGATCTCACCTATGTTTTCCTGCATTAATTGCAAAAACGTTTTCATTTTTGCACGAATTACCTCGTGGTAGTCTTTACCAAAAGCGTATTTTGAAATTTTTATCGCGTTTTCGTTTTGTTGTTCGGCTGGAAAATAATTCTTCAACAACGTGATCACTGATTTTGCGCCGGGTACAAGTTTGCAGGGGTTTATTCTTAATTCAAAATGATTTTCCATATACGACATGGAGCCATGCATACCCTGGCTGAGCCATTTTTCAAGTCTTGCGGCATCATCGTCAAGTCTTACAGCGCGGGCAATGCCGCAAAAGTCGAAACCAAGTTGCGATGCAGTTTGCTTAATGTATTTCGTATATGTATTAAAGTTTGTCAATATGATTGATCAGGATTAAATGCTGATATTCAGCAAAGATACTATTGGAAAAACCACGAATTTTTTGGTTCTTGTGATTTTTCCACCAAAATAACTGCCACCACTATGAATGTCAGAATTGCTTTTTGCAGTTTCCTATTATTATCTCTTCTTCAGAGTAACGCACAGGAAAAATCGAAAATAAAGTTTGGTAAAGTTTCAGCTGATGACTTTAAAGAGAAAACATATAGTGTTGATACAAGTGCCAGTGCAGTTATCATCGCGGATATCGGCTCCACTGAAATCGTAGGGAACACCAAAGGTGGTTTTTCACTTGAGTTTAAGAAGTTCAGGCGTGCACGCATCTTAAACAAGAACGGCTATGATATTGCAAACGTTGAAATCTGGTTATACACGGATGGGAATGCCGAGGAAGATTTGAAGAGCCTCAAAGCTGTTACATACAACCTTGAAAATGGTAAAGTTGTAGAAACAAAACTCGAAACAAAATCGGCTGTCTTTAAGGATAAGATTGACAAAAACCGTGTAAAAAAGAAGTTTACCTTCCCGAATATTAAAGAAGGATCTATCATTGAGTTCGAATATAAACTCACGTCTGACTTCTTATTCAACCTTCAGCCCTGGGATTTCCAGGGCAGTTACCCGCGGTTGTGGAGCGAATATAATGTGAGTATGCCTGAGTTTTATTATTATGTGACACTGATGCAGGGTTACAGGCCATTTTATATCCAGGACAGGAAAGAGCGCCGTGACAACTTCGTCATAATTGATAATAGTAGTGTGAGCTCAAGCCAACGTGATGGATTCTCTGCAGGCGTTACAGACTTCAGGTGGGTGATGAAAGATGTGCCAGCAATTAAGGAGGAAAGCTACACGTCCACTATCAGCAATCACATTTCCCGCATTGAATTCCAGCTTGCCGAATTAAGGGATCCATTCGTCCCGAGAAAGATCATGGCATCGTGGCCTGAAGCATGTAAAAAATTACTGGAAGACGAAAGCTTTGGATATTCACTTAACCGCGATAATAGCTGGTTGACTGAGGTGATGGATGAAGCAATGCGGGGTGCAACAAATGAATACGATAAGGCGCATAATATTTTTACTTATGTGAGGGACAATATGACTTGCACCAATTATAACCGCAGGTCGATCGATAAAACATTAAAGAACGTATTGAAGACCCGGAATGGAAGCGAAGCGGAAATAAACCTGCTATTGACTGCCATGCTTCTTAAAGCCGGATTTAATGCAGAACCTGTGATGCTCAGTACGCGTTCCAATGGGTATACTTACCCCCTTTACCCCTTGATTGACCGGTTTAATTATGTGATCAGCCGTGTGAGCCTGAATGGGAAATATTATTTCCTCGATGCCAGCAGGCCGCGGCTTGGGTTTGGCCGCTTGAATTATGATTCTTACAATGGACATGCGCGGGTGATCAATCCTGAAGCAACACCAATCGATTTTTCGTCAGATTCACTGCTGGAGGGGAAGGTAACTTCCGTCTTTATCATTAACGGGGAAAAAGGCAACCTGGTAGGGAGCCTGCAGCAGGCACCAGGGTATTATGAATCGTACAGCTTGCGAGACCGTATCAAAGAAATCGGGAAGGAGCAATTGTTCAGCGATATAAAAAAAGGTTTCAACGCTGAGATCGAGATCGCTGAGCCGGTGATCGATTCGCTTAATAAATATGATTACCCTATTGGCATAAGGTATAAGTTCGATATGAAAATGGAAGATGATGATATCATCTATTTCAATCCCATGTTTGGCGAGGGCTGGAAAGAGAATCCCTTCAAATCGGCTGAGCGGCAATACCCGGTTGAGATGCCTTACACGTTCGATGAGACGTATTTGTTACGGCTCGACATACCCAAAGGATATACGATCGACGAGCTGCCAAAACAGATCATGGTTAAGCTGAATGAGAACGACGACGGGTTTTTTGAATACCGGTTGTCAGAGTCGAATGGAGCCATCTCGTTGCGGTCACGTATAAAAATCAAACGGGCTTTCTTTATGCCGGACGAATACGAGATGTTGCGGGAGTTTTTCAACCTGGTGGTAAAGAAGCATAGCGAACAAATTGTTTTCAAAAAGAAAAGCTGATGAAATTTAAGCTACTTCTGGTAACGGGTCTTCTGCTGTTATCCGGTGTTGTTGTCAAAGCCGGTGACGGGGACTATGCAGTATCGAAAATTGCACCGGCATTGCTGAAGAGTGCAAACGCCGTTTTGCGGCTCGAAGAACTGAAGTTTGAGATCAATAGCACAAGGGAGACGATTGAAACAAGGCGTTTTGTTATTACTATCCTTAATGAGAAAGGAGATCACTGGGCGGATTTTTCTGAACGTTATAATAAGTACATCAGCATAAACGATTTTGAAGGCATATTGTATGATGCCAATGGCAGGCAGCTAAAAAGAATAAAGAGGAAAGATCTGGTTGACCTGAGTGGTGTGTCAGATGAAAGCCTGATGGATGACAGCCGGATCAAACAGTATAATTTCTATTACCGGGTGTACCCGTATACAGTTGAGTATACCGTACAAATAGAAAACAAAAGCACCCTGTTTTTCCCGATGTGGGCACCACAGGCGGGTGACAATTTATCGGTCGAATCGAGTACGATCAGCATTATTTCCAGCCCGGATTACCTGGTACGTTATAAGGCATTCAAATATCCAAAGGAGCCAGAGGTAAAGCAGGAAAAGAATAAAAAAATAATGACCTGGTCTGCGAAGAATATGAATGCGATCATTCGTGAGCCCTATTCGCCGATGTGGTTTGAGCTGACGACGGTTGTTATATTCGGGCCCACAGAGTTCCAGATGGACGATTACAAAGGCAATATGCGAAACTGGCAGGACTTTGGAAAATTCGTGCATTCGTTGCGCCAGGGACGCGACCAACTGCCACCACATGTAAAACAGGCCGTACATGCTATCGCAGATCCATTGAAAGATCAAAAGGAAAAGATAGCCAGGCTGTACGAATACATGCAAAAACATACCCGATATATAAGCATACAACTGGGCATTGGAGGATGGCAGCCATTTCCTGCCAGTGATGTAGCTGCAAAAGGATATGGGGATTGTAAGGCCCTTACCAACTATATGTACAGCCTGTTACAGGAAGCGGGTATTAAATCATACTATGCTATCATCCGCGCAGGAAAGAATGCAAAATATATTACCGAAGATTTTCCCTCGCAACAATTTAACCACGTAATCCTTTGTGTGCCCCTGTCTGCAAAGGATTCGGTTTGGCTTGAATGCACAAGTCAGACCATGCCGGCAGGCTATCTTGGCGATTTTACATCAGACCGGCCTGCATTACTGGTAGATGAAAACGGAGGGAAACTGGTACGTACGCCCCGGTACACTATGAATGAAAATCTTCAATCGAGGGTCATCAAAGCTTCACTTGAAGAAAACGGCACATTAAAAGTAGTCGCCAACAATGCATACAGCGGCATGCAGCAGGACGACATACATGGAATGATCCATTCGTTATCGAAGGAAAAAGTCAAAGAGTACCTCCGGGAAGAATTGAATTTTGCAACCTATGACATTAATACATTTGATTACCTCGAAAACCGGTCATCGCTGCCTGTGATAAATGAAACGCTCGATATTACAGTTAGTAACTATGCGACCATAACGGGCAAGAGGTTATTTATCGTTCCGAATGTGATGACACGTACAGGAGGTAAACTAAGTACGGACACCGCCCGTAAATATGATATTTTGCTTCATTTCGAATACAGGGATATTGATTCCGTTGAAATCTCATTACCTGCGGGATATACACCAGAGTCGATGCCGAAGGACGTAACGATTAAAAGCCGGTTTGGAAAATACACAGCTTCGATAAAGTTGAAGGAAAACAAGCTATTTTACTACCGCACGATGGAGCACTACAGCGGCCGCTTCCCGGCAGAACAATACGAAGACCTTGCAGAATTTACAAATGCTGTTTACAAGGCCGACCGGACACGGGTTGTGCTGGTAAAAAAGGACTAACGTGCTATGTACCATGATGGAAGCAGAACCGAACCTTGATGGGTCGTATTCACTTTTACATCTTACATTTATTGTTTTGCTGTTTTGCGGTTCGCATACCCACCTTAACCGCAAAACCGAAAAATGCAAAACCGCAAAATGTAAAAGGAGAGATGACTTTGATCGGGCGTATTCACTTTTACTTTTTAATCAAAGGTTAAAGTCTTTGAAGCACATAAACACCAGGATAAAATCAGTATCTTCGCGCCAATGTTTCGTGATCTGCTATACAATGTTAAAACGCTACAGGTTCAGTATGTATTACTGGACATGAGCAACCATTGTACGTGTTCGTTCCCGGAATTCATGCCTTTTTGCCCGCACTTATACTTCGTGTCTTCTTATAAGAAGTTTGCCTCTGTTGTCTAGCGGGAAGATTACTAACACAATTGCACTTTCTTATTGGTGAGAATTATTCTCAGACGGTATCATTGTGCCTGCCGGGTAATACTTCCATGCACCTGATCTTTCGTGGTTAAATCTATTTTTTTATTAACAACATTTAAGACAATGGATACGCAAGCAAGTAAATTAATCATGCTTAAAGAAGACTTTAATGCATTAACCAAATATATAAATACCAATCAAACCCTGTTATCAACTGTACAAAGAGATTCCCTGCTTGAATATATTGAAGATGCGGAATTGATCGATGGCGAAGAGTTTCCCTGGGAGGTCATACGTCTGGGTACAAAGGTTGTGATCAGGGATAAGGTTGCACGTTATAATTTCACCTATACTGTTGTCAGACCCGAAGATGCCGACCATCGTAAGTGTAAAGTGTCTGTATTCTCGCCAATCGGGTCAGCGTTGTTTGGCCGGCGTCGTGGCGAAGATACATACTGGTTGACACCCAAGGGCAAAAGGTATTTTACGATTATGGCGGTTTCTCAACCTTTGAAACACTGAATTGTAGAACGTAATGCGCAAGGCTATGTCAAGAAATAACACTTTTTCAGCCAGCGGGGCCATTTTTTTGCTGATTGTTTTATGTAATGCTTTTGTGTTACGCGAAGCTTATAGCAGGAATGTCAATTTGTATTGGCTGTTGTTAATTACACTGCCCTTGCTGGTGCTTACTGTTGCTAATATCCGGCAAAAGAAACATGCGATACTTAAGAACTTTCCTCTCATTGGTTACTTACGATATTTTTTTGAGTGGATACGGCCTGAAATACGCCAGTATTTTTTTGAGTCCGACCTGGATGGCAAACCATTCAACAGGAGACAGCGATCGCTCGTATACCAGCGAGCAAAGAATGTCAAGGAAACGGTAGCATTCGGAATGCAAAACAATCCCACTGCTTTAGGTTTTGAATGGGTAGCACACTCACTTTACCCAACAAGTTTAAGCAATGTTGATTTGCGTGTCAGAATTGGGAATGCTCACTGCAGACAGCCTTACGATGCAAGTATATATAACATCGGGGCCATGAGTTACGGCGCGTTAAGTAAGACAGCGATCATTGCACTGAATGAGGGCGCCAGGATGGGTGGATTTGCACACAATACCGGAGAAGGCGGTATAAGTGAGTACCATCTTGGAGGCGGTGATCTGATATGGCAGATCGGAACCGGCTATTTTGGTTGTCGAAATGAAAATGGCCGGTTTCATCCTTTTGCATTCCGAAAAAATGCATTGCGGCCGGAAGTGAAAATGATCGAGCTAAAGTTATCTCAGGGTGCAAAGCCGGGCCACGGCGGTATTTTGCCATCAACAAAAAACACAACTGAGATAGCACAAATAAGGGGCGTGCAGCCGGGAACAACTATTCATTCGCCGGCAAAGCACACTGAGTTTGATACACCGGAAGGCCTGGTTCAGTTTATACAAATGTTGCGCGAATTGTCGGATGGCAAACCGGTTGGATTTAAAATTTGTATTGGCGACAGGCAGGAGTTCGCAGACATATGCGATGCCATTATATCTACTGGCTGCATCCCTGATTTCATAACGGTAGATGGTGGCGAAGGAGGTACAGGCGCTGCGCCACTTGAATTTACGGACCATCTGGGAATGCCTTTATATGAAGCGCTGGCTTTTGTAAAACAAACGTTGGACGAGAAAAATCTTTCGCAGCAAATTAAAATCATAGCTGCGGGAAAGATCATTACCGGTTTTGACGTGCTTAAGGTACTTTCCCTGGGTGCTTCGGCGTGTTATAGCGCCCGTGGCATGATGTTCGCGCTTGGCTGTATACAGGCACTCGTATGTGACAGCGGCAGATGCCCGGTCGGTGTAGCCACGCAGAATCCCTCGCTTTACAAAGGACTGGATCCGTATGACAAAGGTACCAGGGTATACAACTTTCAGGCGAACACTATCAAAGCCACCCGGGAAATGATGGAAGCCTGTGGATTCTCCAGGATCGAAGAGATCCAACCCTCAAAATTTTTCCGGAGAATAGACGAGCAGACTGTTCTAAGCTTTGATGAAATATATTTTAAAAGCACGCCATTCGGAAGAAAGCATCAGCAATTTCTCTTAACCAACAATTAAAACAATCCATTATAGCTTCAACGCTCTGCCTTATTGCCTGTAAGAAATGAATTGTTACGAGGCTGCCTGCTGTGACTACCTTCTCTTACCTGCACTCAAACTTCTCGTCAACAACGCTTTTCAATTGCAAATGGATACCGGCCCTTTCTTCACTCAGCAGGTTTTTCACAACCACCAGGTATGCATACCCGCGGCAAAAATCAATCATCGGCCACGTACCAAATAAGCCGGGGCTTGCCAACGCCGTTGCTTTACCTGCTTTTTCTTCAATCACCCAGCTGCCAAGCGCATAGGTGAAACCTGTAGCAGCTTTAGGTGCGTACTTTATTTGTTCGGGTTTCACCTGTACCTGCATCAGTGCATCCACAGACGCTTCGCTTAATACCTGCTTGTCACCAAACTTACCCTTATTCATCAGCATTACCAGGAAACGCATATAGTCGTCGGCGGTAGAAACAGCCCCGCCGGAAGGATTGACAGCACTGGCATCAACCGTTGTAAAACTGGTTCTCCTCATTCCAAGCGGATTGAACAACTTTTGTTTGATGAGGACATCGAATTTCTTCTTGCTGATTACTTCCAGCACCCTGCCCGCAATATTAATACCTGTATTGCCATACCAGAAATCAGTGCCGGGGTTTGTACGTATTTCGCGCCGTGCAAAATAATTCACCTCTTCCTCCAGTGAGGAGAATTTAGATCGCTGCATCAGTTTTTTCAAAATCTTTGTTTCTTCATCGATGCCGGTCATGTGCGAGAGACATTGCCGGACCGTTATATAATTTTTACCATAACGTTCAAACTCCGGCAACCATTTGCTTACGTTATCATCCAGTGATAACAATCCCTCATCGACAAATTGCATCACCAGTGCTGCAGATAACCATTTGCTGCTACTGGCAATGGGCGCAGCAGTTTTACTGTTGAAGGCACCGGCTTCTTTTTTATAAACCAGTGTGTCGCCCTTTTTCCACAACATTAGGACGAAGTCGTTGCCCAATAGTTTTTGTCTGGCTTCAATTTCGCTGTCGAGCGTTGCAAAATCCGATTGTGAAAACGCCGGCTGCAATAATAGCAGGAAACACGCTATCAGACTGCTTTTCAGGCAGTTTAGGGAGTACTTGTATGACATTGTTACGGTATTTTTGGCTTGGATTATGATTTGCAAAACAGGGTCGTAGTAATAATATTCTCACAGTGTGCCCGGAGCTGCGTCTTTTATAATTGTAGGAACTTGCAGCTTCGGACAATGACACGCAAGAATAACTATTTATTTTTTTCAAATCAGACATTAAGATATGAACTTAGGAAATTTTACCATAAAGGCCGCCGAAGCATTTCAACAGGCGCAACAACTTGCATTTAATGCAAAGAATCCAAATATAGAAACGGAGCACATGCTTAAAGCATTGCTTGAACAGGAGGATTCTCCAGTTGAATACCTGTTAAAGAAGAATAATGTAACGCTCAACCTGGTTGATTCGAGGCTCGATGAGCTGATCAATAAACTGCCAAAGGCATCCACTGACCCGGCGCAACAAATAAGCCGCGAGGTCAATAATGTGATTTTAAGGGCCGGTTCATCTTTAAAACAGTTTAACGATGAATTTATTACACCCGAACATCTGGTGCTGGCTATTGTGCAGGGAAACGATGCGACGGCAAAGCTACTAAAGGATGCAGGTCTTACTGAAAAGGGACTTGTTTCGGCTATAAAAGAATTACGTAAAGGGGAAACTGTAACATCGCAAACCCAGAGGCAGGAATTTAATGCGCTGAATAAATATGCAAAGAACCTGAACGAGATGGCAAGGCAGGGGAAGCTTGACCCCGTGATCGGGCGTGATGAAGAAATCCGGCGAACCCTTCACATACTTTCCAGGCGCACGAAAAATAACCCGATTCTGGTGGGTGAACCAGGCGTGGGCAAAACGGCTATTGCCGAAGGCATTGCTCACCGGATCGTAAACGGTGATGTGCCCGAAAATTTAAAATCAAAGATCATCTATGCCCTTGACATGGGTTTGCTTATAGCGGGTGCCAAGTACAAGGGTGAATTTGAAGAACGCCTGAAGGCTGTAATCAAGGAGGTGGCAGGAAGTGATGGCGAGATCATCCTGTTCATTGATGAAATCCATACATTGGTAGGTGCAGGCGGTGGTGAAGGTGCCATGGACGCAGCAAACATCCTGAAACCCGCCCTGGCAAGAGGTGAGTTGCGTGCCGTGGGCGCAACAACCCTCAATGAATACCAGAAGTTTTTTGAAAAGGACAAGGCATTGGAGAGGCGCTTCCAGAAAATCCTGATTGACGAGCCCACGATCGAAGATGCCATATCCATCCTGCGTGGATTAAAAGACCGTTATGAAACGCATCACCATGTTCGCATTAAAGATGAAGCGATCATTGCGGCAGTGGAATTGTCCAGCCGGTACATCACCGACCGGTTCCTTCCCGACAAAGCGATTGACCTGATAGATGAAAGCGCTGCGAAACTGCGTTTGGAGATGAATTCAATGCCGGAAGAACTGGACAGGCTGGAACGACAGATACGCCAGTTTGAAATTGAACGAGAAGCGATAAAACGGGAGAACGATGAGGCGAAGTTAAAAGAACTCAACACCAGCATAGCCAACCTGGCCGTAGAAAGAGATACTTTTAAAGCCAAGTGGCAGGAGGAAAAGGAGATTGTCGAGAAAGTGCAGGAAGCGAAAGCCCAGGTGGAAAAATTGAAACTGGAAGCCGAGCAGGCGGAACGTAATGGTGATTATGGTAAGGTAGCGGAGATCCGGTATGGTAAGATCAAGGAACAGGAAAAGCTGATCACAGATTTTTCGAAACAGCTTAATTCTATCAGTGAAAACTCACGCATTATGAAGGAGGAAGTGGACGCTGAGGACATCGCCGAAAGTGTAGCTAAAGCAACGGGCATACCCGTTACAAAGATGATGCAGAGCGACAAGGAGAAACTGTTGAATCTCGAAGATCACCTGCACGAAAGAGTGATAGGGCAGGATGAAGCAATTACTGCCGTAGCCGATGCCATTCGTCGCAGCAGGGCTGGCCTGCATGATCCAAAGAAGCCAATCGGGTCATTCATTTTCCTGGGTACAACAGGTGTTGGTAAAACAGAGCTGGCAAAAGCACTGGCAGACTATCTGTTCGACGACGAAAGTATGATGACGCGTATAGATATGAGTGAATACCAGGAAAAGCATACGGTGTCACGGCTTGTCGGTGCGCCGCCCGGATATGTTGGATACGATGAGGGCGGCCAACTAACGGAAGCAGTACGGCGGAAACCTTACAGTGTTGTATTGCTCGACGAAATTGAGAAGGCTCACCCGGATGTTTGGAATGTGTTGTTACAGGTTCTCGACGATGGTCACCTTACCGATAATAAAGGAAGGACTGTGAACTTCAAGAATTCGATCATCATCATGACCAGCAATATCGGGAGCCACCTTATCCAGGATGCTTTTGATAACATAAGCGAAATTGATGCAGAAGAAGCTACAGAGAAAGCAAAAGTAGAAGTGATGAACCTGCTGAGGCAGACTATCCGCCCTGAATTTCTAAACAGGGTAGATGAGATCATCATGTTCCAGCCATTGATGAAGAAGGAGATACGGGCAATCGTTAATATTCAACTTAACAACCTGAAACAGCTTGTGGCCGGGAGTGGAATCGAACTTGTATTTACCGACTATGCAATAGACTTCCTGGCCGAACAGGGTTTTGATCCTCAGTTTGGTGCCAGGCCACTCAAAAGACTTATACAAAAGGAGATCGTTAACCAGCTAAGCAAACGGATACTGGCAGGCGATATAGATAAAAGTCACCCGGTACTCGTTGACGTATTTGACAATACTGTCGTGTTCAGGAACGAGGTGCCGCAATACGAAAAAGTCAGTAAAAAGAAATAGCAAAAACCCCGGCTTTAACCGGGGTTTTCATTTTTGATTTACGCCGGCGCAAATAAATTTTTACGGTTTACCCGGATAAGTGTTCCAGGCTTAAACCCGGCATACTTTTTTCATTATTTTTACGTTACAGGAAAACAAAGTCGTTATACCTTATCAAAACAGATTTATGAGCTATCCAGTATCTTCTTCCGACAGCGGACGGTCTTACACCCGCTACCTCCTTCTCAGTATATCACTGATATTGATTTTTGCCATCGCCTTTGGTGGTTATAAGATCGTATTCAATGATTCCTCATCATCGGGTGCAAAAGCCAATATGCCGTCTGCTGCAGCAGCGGATATTCCCCAAAAAGAACAGGAAATTGCAAAGACGATGGTCACCGAGGAGGAATACCAGCGATTGATGGCTCACATTGTAAATGGCGATTCATCCGGTAAGTGGCCCGTGAAGACGCCATTGCCACTTGAGGGATCCATATTTCCTGCCAAAAGGGTTGTAGCATTTTATGGCAATCTTTATTCGAAACAAATGGGTATTCTTGGCGAACTTTCACGCAAGGAAATGCTTGCAAAGCTCAAACAGGAAGTAGCAAACTGGCAAAAGGCGGATTCAGTATTGGAAGTAATACCCGCCCTGCACTATATAGCAGTTACCGCTCAACAGGCCCCGGGAAAAGGTAATAAATACCGTTTGCGTATGCCGTTTCACCAGATAGATTCGGTATTGAGTATGGCCAAAGAAATAAATGCCCTTGTTTTTATAGATATACAGGTTGGCCACAGCACATTGCAACAGGAGGTACCCGAACTGGAAAAATATCTAAAGATGCCAAATGTACACCTTGGCATTGATCCTGAGTTTTCGATGAAGCAGGGACATGCACCCGGAAAAATTGTAGGTAGTTTTGATGCGAGTGATATAAACTACACAATGGATTATATGACCAGGCTGGTAAAGGAAAATAATCTTCCGCCTAAAATCCTCGTTGTGCACCGGTTTACACAAAATGGCGTTACAAACTATAAACAAATCCGCACAAGGCCTGAAGTGCAGTTTGTAATGGATATGGACGGATGGGGACACCCGCCTTTAAAAATCGGTACCTATAAACATTTTATTCATAAAGAACCCGTGGAATACACAGGATTCAAACTGTTTTATAAAAATGATGTGAAAAATAATGGGCGCTTATTGAAACCGGAAGAGGTGCTGGCATTAAAGCCGCAGCCGGTTTATATTCAATACCAGTGATCTTATTATAATGCTTTAAGCGGTGAATAGCAGAAACTATTCACCGCTTTTTTATGCCGTAAGGCCATGAAACTTCGATTTGGTTGAGCATTTTACAGGTAAAATGCCGCTATGAAAATAACCGCGACAATTAAAACGTATTTTTTTTGACGAAGGATTCAAAACAGCAGGTAAATACCCGTAAGGGGCCTTAAATCTTTGCATATTTGATGCAGATAATGACGGGCGTAATATTTTTTTTACCAATTTTAAAGACGGAAAGCATAAAGCTGGTTTTCTTTAATCCAAAACTTATGCCTTATGAACTACCCTGCTACTTCAAATACGAATCGTGAATGGGTCACATTCGTCTTTCGTATGAGCGTCATTTTGCTCCTGATTTTTTTTATTGGGTTTTTTATTTTTGAAGCGTTATCGTTTGTCCGGCTGTTCGAAGTAACAATCGTGGCAAATCCGGCTGTGAACCTGATAAAATAATAAGGATTGAAAATGGGTTGGCCCTCCTGTATAGGCAGGTAGAAGACCCTGGTCGCAAGACGTATCGGAATTTTACGAATTGAAATTTAAAAGGATTTTGTAAAAAGCTGCATTGCCGGTCAGGAAGTTATTCAACTTTTTGTGTTGATAAATTCTTTTAATCTGTTCGGGTTTTTCCGATATTTTTAATTAATGCAAGAGCACCTTCAACTTCTACAGACCATTTATGATATCGTTAAAAACGATCCGCAGCCCGAGCATTATGGCTGCAGGCCCCGGGAGATCATTCTCCGGCGGTTGCAGGAATGGTCCGTTATTCATCAGCAGCTTTTATTACTTTGTGAAGAGGATTTTGTAACGCTTGAGCAGCAGGACACACTCATTATTCGTATAACTGCCAAAGGAATTGAAAAGGCGAAGCAATCAGGCAAAAAGGTCAGTACAAATTAGTTTTAGTAAAAATAAAAAAGCCATACACGAGTGTATGGCTTTCGATCTGCATTCTTCTATTCGTCATTAATTCTTCTTGCTGATAACTACGTCCTGAACCATCCTTGATTTCTTATTAACTTCGTAGATGACCGGCTTCTCGTCCTTGCCACCTGTAATTTCAAAACTGATAGCTGCATCGCCTAGTTCATCTGTATTTAAAAGGAATTTCTTGCTGTTTTTAATACCCTTCACAACGTCCTTATAAAGTATATTGTTGAATTCATCGCGTACTACGACCACAAATTCATTGTTTTCCTCGCTGTCAAACGACAACTGGAAGACGGGCTGGTTATTTACGTTTCCGATAAATCTCAATTCAACGGGGATTGTCTTCTTTTCATCGTTAGCCAGGGCGGGAGTAAATGCAGCTAAGGTAAAAATTCCTGCAAGTGCAAGTGCTACGACCCGGTTGCTCATCATTGTGTTTTTCATCAGTCAAAATTTTTAAAGGTTAAAATGCCAATTTATCTATGGGGCAATCGGGGAGGCAATCATTGTGTGGAAAGGAATTCAGTGGTCTGTTTCCTGCCTGGCAGGGTCACCGGTAACTTTCATTGCCGACACAAATATAGAGCGGGTTTTTAATGGCCACAAACCAGCTTTTGCGGGTTTTAGCTGTATCCAAGCCTGGTTGAGCTGTACATAACCAACTTTAAGTAAACATGTTACGACAAAAAAGGGTTTGACGTCCAAACCTGTTTCCGGCAAAAAGCGGCAGTTTTGGTAGTGCAGTCCCTGACCCTTGAAAGCCTGAAATATGATGATTTATTTTAATTTTTTTAAGGGTTTAAGGACCGGGAAAATGGGTGATAAAAAGCCATTGTTTTGTCAAACCAGCGTCAAATTGATGTTTTTTTTTTATTTTTTTTTACCGCAAGTGGTTGGGTATCACGCTGGAAATTTAGCAGCGTTAAAATTAGTTTTTTTGACCATATACTGGCATCAAAAAAATCATATCTTCAAGCGCTTTCAGCCTTTTTTTAAAGGTCTTTTGAATAGTAATAATCACCCAACCAATTAGCCTGAAGGTTGTTATATAGATGATATAATGCCGGGCTGCAGGAGCCCGGCGAATAATAAAAAAGGAGTTTAACAATGGCATTCAAAAAAGAGGTCGAAGAAATCATAGAACCGAAAGACATTTTCGTAGGAAAAAAAGACGCCCCTGTAACCTTAATGGAGTTTGGTGAATATGAAAACGAGGACTGTGCTAAAGCAAACGAAGTAGTTAAGCAGATCCTGGAGGAATATGAAGGAAAGGTAAGATTCAACTTCCGTCACTTTCCGCTGACCCTTATACATCAACGCAGCATGAAAGCCAGCGAAGCTGCTGTAGCCGCAGGACAGGAGGGCAAATTCTGGGAAATGCATAATGTGCTTTTCAGTAACAGGCGCAATCTTGGTACAACAAGCCTGAAACTCCACTCCAAAGAAGCCGGGGTAAACAACAAGAAATTCCTTGATGAATTAGTTAACGGTACCTTCGGCTGGCAGGTGCAGGACGACCTGAAAGAAGGCATTGACCGCGGCGTTAAGGAACTGCCTGCATTTTTTATAAACGACGAACAATTTGTAGGCAAGCCGACTTTTGCAAATCTCAGCGCTGCTATTGAAGCCGCTTTGAAAAAAACAAAAAAGAAATCACTTGCGAAACAAAAAGTATAATTTACAACATTAAGAATATCAAAACCGCTCAAATGGGCGGTTTTTTGTTTTCAGTCCTATTGAGCCCACAAAAAAAAAGGAGAGCCTAATGACTCTCCCTATCTGTAAAATAATCGTATTGATCAATTACCAGCGGCTGTTAGAATAAGAAGGCTTGTTGTTGCTTCTTTCTTCTCTCGGCTTAGCTACCATTACTTTAATGGCGCGGCCTTCAACAATACCGCCATCTAATTCAGCAATTGCTTTTTGAGCAGCTGCATCATCGGGCATTTCAACGAAACCGAAGCCTTTGCTGCGGTTTGTGAATTTGTCCTTAATTACTTTTGCAGAAGAAACTTCGCCATATTCAGCAAAGAATTCCCTCAAATCTTCGTCTTGTACTGCGAAGCTTAAATTTGAAACGTAAATGTTCATCTTAAAAATTAAATAATAAATAATACTTGAGAAAAACGCAGGTAAAGAAGACTAACTATTAGCAGAATGCGTAGCAGAAAAAATCGTTCAATTACAAAATACTGTGTTACTCAAATTAACGAAACAAAGGTACGCTATTATGGCGAAGAACACACTTTTATTTTCCCGGGTATTGCATTTAAAAAAGTTAAATTGGAAACGATCATACACAGATCAATTAAAATTCTCTTATGATATCACAACCTGACGTTGAATTTTGGCTGGCCGGAAGTATTCCAGGCATTACTCCAGTATTACAACCTGCTGCCCACGCCATGCTGCAGGCACGAAGAGAGATCAATGAAGCTTTGACTGATTTTCCAGCACACCTCTTATGGCAAAAACCCGGCGGTGCTGCGTCGGTGGCATTTCACCTCCAACACATACCAGGGGTTATAGACAGGCTGTATACTTATGCAAGCGATCAACCACTTTCAAACGTTCAAATGGATTACCTGCAAAGCGAAGGTAAACACGACTCTATGCTGACTACCGGCTTGTTATTGCAACGTTTGAATTCGCAGGTTGATCAGGCCATTGAACAATTGAAATCCATAGCCGGTGAGCTGGTTTTTGAAACGAGGCGGGTTGGCAGGAAACAAATTCCATCCAATATACTCGGCCTCCTTTTTCACGCAGCCGAACATATGCAGAGACACACCGGTCAATTGCTGGTAACTGCAAAAGTTTTGCGAAACGGTATCAATTGACTAGACGTTTGCTACCCGGAACGGCCGGGTGTCAATTTTTTGCCACACCTTGCCAACAACATAAGGCTCCGTATCAAGCCATTCGTGGAGTTCGTGTTCCGTTTCAAACTGCACCACCATGGTAGATCCGATCATCTTTCCTTCTTCATTGAGCATGGCGCCGCCCAATATTAAATTGCCATTAGCTTTTAATTTGGCGGCACGTTCAAAATGTGCAGGGCGCACATTCATTCTTCTTTCCAAAGCCTGTTCGTCGTTACTGTCCCAGGCTGATATGATATACTGCTGCATGTAAGCTTTTATTTTTTTGTGTTTATTTCCCAAGTGTCGGTTCTGAATGGCGTGACTGGGAGCCCCTCCTTACTGAATAGGTTTGGCATCGCGGTATTGCTAAACCCGAAACGAACGGCAACCGGTTTTTTTATTTTCTTATTAAAAACAATGATCCTGTCTCCTTCAACTTTCACTTCTGCCGGTGCAAATTCCCTGTCTTCGCCCGCAACATAGAATTCAGTAGCTTTTCCATTTTTTGTGATGAAACCGTTTGGTGCATTATCAAAGAACAGGATGGCTTTACCGTTAGTCACTTCCATTTTGTTGTACGTGGGGCTTTTATACGCGCCGGCATTTTTTTTATAAGTTTCAGCCAACGCCCAATTGGCAAGGCGGATCGCCACATCCAGTTTATTTTTCGGGTGAATGTCTTTGATGTCATCAACCAGGTCGGTAATGACCACCATGCCTGTATTCGGTAACGCAAGGGACTTGGATTGCTGCTCCCTGAGCAATGCTCCCACCGGGATTGCACCGTAATCAAAAGGCGCGATTTGAACGTAATAAAATGGAAATTCTTTTTGCCACGCTTTTCTCCAGCTCCCGATCATTGAGGTAAACAATCGTTGGTAAGAACCTGCTGTGCCGGTATTGCTTTCTCCCTGGTACCAGATTGCCCCGGCAATGGCAAAACGGGTCAAAGGAGCGATCATGGCATTATAGGCATTGCCTGGCTCAATAGGCCACCATTTGCTCGGTGTAAGCCTGTGCGACGCGTCTTTTAATTCGGGATCATTGTTTACAACTCCTGCTTCAGTCCATACTTCCGCCGGAGTTCCGCTCCAACTGGCATTTATTAAGCCGATTGGTACATTCAGATCATGTTGTAACTTTTTGCCGAAAAAATAACCAACGGCGCTAAAGCCTTTCAACGATTCGGGTGAGCAAACCTTCCATTGACCAGGCACATCGTCCTGCGGAAACGCAGAAGTAGTTTTGCGGACCTGGAATAAACGAATATTACTATTGTTACTGTTTGGCAATTCGTCCACGATCTGTTTTAGGTTCTGATAGCTGCTCCATTCCATGTTAGACTGGCCGGAGCATATCCATACTTCACCGATCATAATGTTATTAAGTACAATGGTATTGTTGCCACGGATCGTAATATTATAAGGACCGCCGGCAGGCGGGGTGTTAATATATATTTTCCACTTTGCACCATCGGTTACTTCGGTAGAGTCGACAGTATTATTCCATGAAGCGGTCACCAAAATCTTTTCACCGGGATCAGACCAGCCCCAAAGCATTACTTTTGATTGTTGCTGCAAAACCATATCCTTGGAGAGGACTGATGGCAGGCGGATATTGCTCCAGGCAACCGGGCAGGAAATTAGAAAAGCGGCTAGTGTTATAAAAACAAATCTTTTCACGTGATGAATATTGAAGAGGGAAGTTAAATTCAAATTTTTATAAGCGTGGTTTTACAGATTCTTTTTTTTAATTTATTCCAATGTTAATTTGCGGGTATGATCCAGGTTACTGTAACTATTCACAAATTTGAAAAGCAGGGCGAAAAGACGGGATGGTCTTATATTCAGATCCCGGCTGATCTTGCTCAGCGGCTGATGCCAGGCAATAAAAAATCATTTCGTGTAAAAGGATCGCTGGACCAATTCAGGATTTCGGGCGCATCGTTGATCCCAATGGGCGACGGCAATTTCATTTTACCCATCAATGCTGCCATGCGAAAAGGCACTGGCAAAAGACACGGCGCCATGCTGAATGTAAAGCTTGAAGTTGATAAAAAACCATACGAGCTGAACGCAGATTTTTTGGCTTGCCTGGCCGACGAACCAAAAGCAATGGATGCATTTAACAAAATGCCAAAGTCTTTCCGGAATTATTACAGTAAATGGATTGATGAAGCGAAAACAGAGCCAACAAAAACCCGGCGTATTGCGGCAGCAGTATCATCACTGGCAGCCGGAATGAATTTCTCTGAAATGCTGCGATCATTAAGAAAACCATGATCGTTCTTAACAGGAAGTTATATATGGCTACTCCAACAAAAACATCTATTGAAATCGCAATAGCGACAGCTTATTCAGTTAATTTGCTTGTATGGTTACATCAATAAACGATTTCTCTCGGCCTTTTTTTGTGGGCATTGCCGGGGCCGGCATGAGCGCAATAGCCCAATATTTAAAGGGCACAGGCATGCAGGTGTCCGGTAGTGACAGGTTTTTCAATACAGGTGATGCCAGCGATATAAAAACTAAGCTTGAAGCGGAAGGCATCCATTGTTTTCCGCAGGATGGTCATGGCATCACGTCATTACACGACCTTATTGTGGTGTCGGCGGCCGTTGAAGACACAGTAGTGGAAGTGCAAAAAGCGAAGCAATTAAGTATACCCATTATAAAGCGTTCCGAGCTGCTTGCATTGATAGCAGCCAGCAAAAAGACGATTGCCGTTGGAGGCACGAGTGGTAAAAGCACAACATGCGCAATGTTATTTGATATCCTGGAACATGCGGGATTGCAGCCTAGTGTGATAAGTGGTGCCGGGTTGGTCAGCCTTATTAAAAAAGGAAAGATAGGAAATGCTAAAGTGGGCAATGGTGAGTGGCTGATCATTGAAGCCGATGAAAGCGATGGTTCCATTGTCCAGTATAAACCCGAGATCGGGTTGCTCCTGAATGTGGAGAAGGATCACAAGGAACTGGGTGTCCTTATGGATGTTTTTCGTGTATTCCGGGAAAACAGTAAAAAATTTGTTGTAAATGGGTCACACCCCGGCACAAGACAATTTTCAAAGGATAAAAAACAGGACTTTGCTGTTGAAGACTCTTCTGCGGGCGGCTATATAGCCAGCCGTTTTAAACAGGAGGGACTGGAAATTACGTTTTATATAAATGAGGTACCGTTTCACCTCAACCTGCTCGGACGTCATAATATGGAAAATGCATTGGCAGCAGCAGCGGTAGCTGACGGGATAGGAGTTACACTACAAACGTCTGCCAATGCACTGGCAGCATACGAGGGAATTTATCGCCGTAACCAGGTATTGGGCCGAAAGGATGGCGTATGGGTCATCGATGATTTTGCACACAATCCTGTTAAGTGTGCGGCGGCTATTTTATCGTGTCAGCCCATTGCTCCTAAAGTGATCGCCTGGTTTCAACCACATGGTTATGGTCCTACCAAGTTTCTGCGTCATGATTTTGTAGAAGAGATTGGTAAGGTGCTTCGCCATGAAGATGAGATCTGGATGAGCGAGATTTTTTACGCTGGCGGTACCACTGTCAAAGACATATCAGCCAATGACCTGATTAATGACCTCCGGTTAAAGAATAAAAATGCTTTTTTCGTTGAAAACAGGCATGAACTTTTAAATGCAGTTCGGCCACATCTCACGAGCAATTGCGTATTGTTGCTGATGGGTGCGAGGGACCCCTCGCTGGAAAAATTTTCTAAAAAGGTTTGGGAAGACCTGTAAGGTTATAAGCTAATTTCAATAGAACTGGCGGATTCGAACGGGGTAAACAAATGCCAGCAAAGACCGATCAGCAAACTGCAGAGTGTCTTTTGGGCGATATGCATTTTTTGTCCCGTCTTTGATAGCAATCCCTCATGTATATTCAGCTCGCAGACAGCAAGTGGCTGGTCGATAGTTTCTTTATAAACGGTTAAAGCGGGTTTGTGGTCCCGGGTCAAAGTATAAAAGTAACGCTCATCATTTAATACTATGAATTTCTCATTGTGCTCTGAACCGGTATGACCTATACGAATGCCGTATTCGTTGCGTAAAACCGTTTTGTTTTTCAGGAAACCTTCGTCGCGTATTAATATAACGCGTCTTTGATTGGCATACTCGATTCTTGCGGCATTAGAAACTGAATTAAATACAAGCGTACTTAATTTTAGCCCGTTGTTCCATAATGTAAAAACAGTTTGGCCGATAGAAGAAGTGACGGTTTCCCATTTCATAACTTATATTTTTTTAACCCATTACCGGGCAAAAAGTAGGAAGATTCGTTAACCTACGAACAACAGTAACGTAAAATTAATAGTAACTTCATATTGAAGGTGGATGCGGGTGATAACCTGTGCATAAGTTTGAAGTAATCCACATTTTTTTCGGGTTTATTCAATTCAATTTAAATATGACGAGTGAACGGGACAGCAGGTTTTTAGAAAGAGCCATTGAGTTATCGCGATATGGTATGGAAAACGGGCACGGGGGGCCATTTGGATGTATTGTAGTGAAAGGTGATGAGATTATTGGAGAAGGATTTAATATGGTGATATCTTCTAAGGACCCTACTGCACACGCCGAAGTGGTGGCCATCAGAAATGCGTGTAAAAACATAAACGACTACCAGCTCACCGGATGCGAAATTTATACCAGTTGTGAGCCTTGCCCTATGTGTCTTGGTGCTATATACTGGTCACGCCCGGCAAGGGTTGTGTATGCGAATACAAAATCGGAAGCAGCAGCGATTGCTTTTGACGATGATTTCATTTACCAGCAGATCAATACGGACATGGATCAGCGTACTATTCCATTTATACATTATCCTCATCCTGCGGCGCAACATGTATTCGGGCAGTGGCTTGCCATGAACGACAAAAAGATCTATTAAGGGTCAGGCCTCATACTTCTTTAAGAATTCATCAAGAGACAGGGGGCCGCCGCCTTCTACAAAGAAAAAGATCAGCAATAGCAGCACTACGAGCGAAAATGCAAATTCCGAACCGGGCGCGAACAAACCTTTTGGTGCATTAACCAGCAAAACTGCGCCCAGCAATACAGGAATAAGCAGGAGCGTGACAGCCCGTGTAAAAAGGCCGATCGTTATAAAGAATCCGCCTAGCAAATGGACCCATGTAATAATGATCGGCAACCAGGTGTCTGAAAAACCAAGGTGAGACTCCTGTAAAATCGCCTGGAGACTGACTGAGTCGTTCATAAATGAAATGCCCTTGAGAGTAAGGCTAATGCCCAGGGCTACTCTTAAAACTACCAGCCACCTCGGATGATGGGTGGTACTCCATTTTTCAAGTTGGTGTAGCATTCCCATAACAAAATAATTTAAGAGCTGTGAAAGTTTGACTGTAAAAGGTACGGCTTTTTGGGGAGGCTGTAAAATATAAAACCCGTCAGCTTTGGAGCATGCGGTGAATGATCATATAACTCAATACGATGAGCATAATGAAAATAAAAATAGCAAGGTAAAGCCAACTCTGATCCTTCAGCTTCATTTTTTCACGCCGTTGGATCTTTTTCGCAACCTTTTTCTTAAGATCACGGTTCAGCATTTCAACCATGTGCGCGATCTGTTTCCGGTCGCCGATTTGCTGTAATCCATCCATTGCATCGCTGGCAAATTCGTTAGATGACAAGGTTCTTTCAACTTCGTGCTTTTTTGCAGCCGGCAACTTATCCTGCAGGTATAGCAAAAGCGTTTCCTGGTCGATATCTGTTGTAAGGTGGGATAATATGTCCTTTAAGTTGTCCTGCATTGCCTCATCATCAATTTGCATTCATTTTTTTCTCAATCATTGTCCTCAGGTTTCGTTTTCCATTCTGAATATAGCTTTTTACCTGCATTAACGTATAGCCTGTCTCATCACTTATTTCCTGGTAACTTTTCTTTTGCAGGTAAAACAAAGTTACACATTGCTTTTGTTCAGGATTAAGATCATTTATTGATTCATCCATATATTGCAGCGCCTGGTCATTCTGCAAAAGCGCCTGGCGGTCGGTTTCCTCTATGGGTGCGGCAGTCAGCTTTTCGGTTAGCTCAACGGGAATTTTATTTTGACGGTCGCGCAACTTCATCAGGCAATGATTTTTAGCAACCATGTACAACCACGACTTAAAATATTCCACCCGGTATTTTTGCAATTCCTGAATTACCTTCAAAAAAATCTGTTGCACGCTGTCTTTCGCATCCTCTTCGTTTTTCAGGTACTTCATACACACACCAAGCAATAGCAAAGTATAACGCTGCAGCAGAATGCCCAGCCACTCGTTTTCATGACTTGCATAAAACCTGTCAAGCAGCTCCCGGTCGGTACTATTGTTGTAATCGTCTGACTTCACGGAAGTAAAATAGGGTTTTTGGTTCACTTATTTATGTACATCAGCATTTCCATTCCGACAATCCTTGCATTTAATGCTTAGATGCAGGTAAGTTACAATTTCATAACAAAGAGATATCTAACATTTTAATATTTTCGATGAAATATGAATATGGACTTCGCAACAATAATAGCACCGGCTGCTGCCGTGAGAAGAAAGCCGCGACATCAAAGCGAGATGATCAATCAATTGCTTTTTGGTGAAAGCGTCGAAATATTGAAAGAAAAGGGGCATTTGTGGCTTAAAATCCGCAGCCTGCACGACGACTATGAAGGTTGGATAACACGGCATTTATTGCAGTTGTCGGGCCGTGAAGGTGCCAGTGCCCATTGCCGGTATGTTACTGCATCCTTCTTAAGCACAGTTTATCTGAATCAAATGAAAATGCAGGTGCCGATGGGTGCATCACTACCATCGCTTAGTGAAGGCAACGGGGTCGTGGCAGATATCCCGTACCAGTTTGACGGTGATTATATAGCCAGGGATGAGCAGGTGTTTAATGCAGAGACGATCCGTCATTTTACTTTTCAATGGTTGAACGCACCATATTTGTGGGGTGGCCGTACTATACTTGGCGTTGATTGCAGCGGCTTTGTACAGGTCAATTTTAAAATGATGGGGATAGACATGCCAAGAGATGCCTGGCAGCAGGCACAGGAGGGAAAGGAGGTAAAGAAACTAAAGGACGCGGTTTGCGGGGATCTTGCTTTTTTTGATGACAAGGAAGAGATCGTACATGTTGGTATTCTGCTGGGTCCGGATAAGATCATTCATGCGTCGGGGAAAGTGAGGATTGATATAATTGATAAAAAGGGCATCGTGAACAGTGAAACAGGCAAGCGTACACATTCACTTCGGGTAATAAAACGTTACCGGTAAAGCGGTCATTTGAATATTGAATCGGTTCATCTGATTGAAGCAGGTCGTCCGGAATGGAATTTTCACTTCCCCGGGGGTTAACGTACGAGGTCCCGCACCCAATTATAAATCGCCTTGTCCCACCCAAGCAATTTGAATGCGGAATAAAAAAGAAAGACCGCGAAGATTTTTTTGACGAGGTCTTCAGGCAGCCGAAGGGCCAGTTTACTACCGAGCCACCCGCCTGCGATAAATGCGATGCTCATGATGGCTACTACTTTTATATCTACGTTGCCTTTGTTATAGTAATTGATCACTGCAAGTATGCCCACCGGCAGCAGCAGTAGTCCCAATGATGTGCCCTGGGCCTGGTGTTGTGTGAAGCCAAGAAAAAAAACCAGGGCAGGTACAATTATAAGCCCTCCGCCAACGCCTACAAGCCCGCTTAAGATCCCCGCCGCCAGGCCAATTACCAGGATAAGAATGATGACTTCAGCATTCATAGTTTTTTTTTGAAGGGAGTTCATTATACGTGCTTAAAATTTTCTTTATAATAACTGATCGCCTCCTCGATGATCTTGCATGCCGTGTATTTATCCTGGAAATTATCAATGACCACTTTTTTATTTTCCAGCACCTTGTATTGTTCAAAGAAATTACGCAATTCAAGCAGGAAATGCTCCGGCAGGTCCTCTATATTATGATAGTGATTGACTGAGGGATCTTTGGCAGCAACGGCAATGATCTTGTCATCCTGTTCGCCGTTATCTATCATTTGCATATTGCCGATCACATTTGCCTCCACCAGGCACAATGACTGGATGGATTGTGAACACAGAACAAGAATATCGAGCGGATCGTTATCCTTGCCGAGTGTTTGCGGTATAAAACCATAGTTGACCGGGTAGTGAAACGATGAATAGATGACGCGATCAAGTTTCAGCAATCCTGTGGCTTTATCTACCTCGTATTTAGCGCGCGATCCCTGGGGAATTTCGATCAGCGCGTTTACTTTTTGCGGCACTTTCTCTCCGTAGTGTGCGCCATGCCAGGGGTGATTGACGGTCAGCATATTTATTTTATATGGTTTTTCTTTTTGTAAATCTTTTTAAGTTTCATGCACGTATCAACCGGATCCCTGCCCATGTAGCCAGCAAGCCGGATATGATGCTGGTGCCAATGTATAAAAAAAATAATCCTGTTTTTTGTTCTCTTACCAGGTTAATGCTTTCAAGTGTAAAAGCCGAAAAGGTGGTGTAGCCGCCGCAAAGACCCGTCATTAAAAAAAGCCGCCAGTTTTCACTGCCTTCATATGACCTTGTAAATGTAGTCCAGAATAAGCCGATCAAAAAACAACCTGTAATATTAACGAGCAAGGTGCCTGCCGGAAATGCGCCGGGAAAAGCGACCAACATCCATCGGGAGCAAAGATATCTTGCCATGCTGCCGATGCCGCCTCCAAGGCCTACGAATATGAGATCCCTGATCATGGGAGGCTGTCGTTTTTGCTCAGCATAAATTTGAAATCAACCAGCCATGTGCCGTTTGCCTTTATCACCTTCAGTGAATCCACTTTATTTCTATAAGAGTTGGAATATTGGATTACACTCGTGGAGTCGTTAACTTTCCTGTCCTGGTGAATTCGGATAGAGGCAGTCCTGTATTTTTCTTTTTCCTGTGGTGTCAATCTTTCGTTCAGTCGTTCAATAGCATTCAGTTGACCGATACTCAGGGAGTCTTTTACCATGAATGTTTTCGCTTTTTCAAAATCACCCATCAGGGCTGCCTGTATAAAATTGCGTGCTGCGTCAATATCATTGTCCGACGACTTGGAAACCGGCTGCCTGTCATTACTGTTGCAGGAAAATAGCAATGTTACTGTTGCCGCTAAGAGATAAAAAATCTTTTTCATTCGCAAAAGTAATTATTATAGTTGAACGGAATGCGTGCTGGGGGTATCGGTCGATTCCAGTCTGCCTCTTATTTGCAGGGTCATCGATATTTCAAAAAAAAAAGTTCCATTACCGTGAAAGCAATGAAACTTTTATAAAGCCTCTGTAGGCGGTTAATCTTTTGACGGGGACTCTTTGTCCTGCGATTTTTTTATAATGCCCAACGAGCGATGACCTCCATCCTGGGGATTTTCTTTTTCGTGTTCCCTGGTATAGGCACGCAGTATTTGTTTCACGAGGCGGTGACGAACCACGTCTTCCTCATCTAATTCAATATGTGCTATGCCATCTATATTTTGCAGGATTCGTACAGCCGTTGCCAAGCCGCTTTTTTGATTTCGTGGCAGATCAACCTGCGTCATATCGCCGGTTATTATCGCTTTGGCGTTGGCGCCTATACGAGTGAGGAACATCTTTAGTTGAAGGTCGGTCGAGTTCTGTGCTTCATCGAGAATGATAAAGGCGTTGTCGAGTGTGCGGCCGCGCATATAGGCCAGGGGTGCTATCTCAATGGTACGCGTCGTCATATAGTAACCCAGTTTGTCAGCAGGTATCATATCATCCAGCGCATCGTAAAGTGGCCGCAGGTATGGGTCGATCTTTTCTTTGAGGTCGCCGGGTAAGAAGCCAAGGCTCTCACCTGCCTCAACCGCCGGCCGGGTAAGGATGATCTTTTTGACCTGTTTATTTTTCAATGCCCTTACGGCGAGTGCCACGGCTGTGTATGTTTTACCGGTGCCAGCGGGTCCAATGGCAAACAGGATATCATTTTTCTCTGCTTCCTGCACCATCTTCTTCTGGTTGGCGGTGCGGGCACGAACCGATTTACCGTTGGGTCCAAACACTAAAATTTCATTGGGGTTCCGTTCGGTGAAATGGTCAATGGTTTCCGCATCATCGCCGCCAATTACCTGTTCGAAATAATTCTGGCTCATGTGGCCATTTCTTTCGAGGTACGAAATGATCAGGGAGATTTTTTCCTTTGCGCTTTCAACCTGCTCGGGTGCACCACTAAGTTTGATCTGTTTGCCGCGGGAAAGAATTTTAAGAAGGGGAAACTTTTTTTTGAGAATATCCAGTTTACCGTTATTTACCCCGAAGAACTCAATTGGATTAACGGTTTCAAGGTTAATTATTGTGTCAGTCAATGCGGATTAGTTTATACAAATTTCAAAAGCCGGCGTAGGGTAGGTACCGGGTTAGTTTGCGTCTTCTGAAGATGGTACAGAAGCTTTACCCTCACTTTCTCAAATATATATTGTAACTAATGTTACTTCCTAAAGTTACTTATTAACAGTTGTGAATACAAATTTCCATGTGTTAAAATTGATATGACTATGTATATATTGAAGATGGTTGGGATAAGCGCCTACCATTCCACGGATGGGCGGTCAACATGCGCATGTCACAATTGTCTTTCTACATGGCAGCTTTTATATCATTTCCGGGCGGGTCCCAACCCATGCGACTTCGATCGTATCTTGTAAGGGGTACTGTTTAATTTCTAACCCGCTGGCTTTCCTCTGCAGAACCAGTGCTGCGGTTCCTGGCCGCATTGACAGTATTGCGTCCAAAGCTCCTGGAGTAACTTAAGTTAACCGTGACCTTGTTGAATTGTAAGTAGGTTTTCGAAAAGTTATCATTGCCTGTGTTGGTTTGCCATGCCCATTTGAGGCTGGAGAAAATGTTGTTGACCGACAGGCGAAGCTTCTCATTGTTGTTTTTGAATTTCTTTTGAATGCCGGCGTCGAGCTGGCCATAGGGGTCCACTTTATACCGGCCGAATATGGATGCCGTTTGATAGAAGCCTGTTAATTCCGCTGAATATTTATCGCCGATTTGAAAATTTTGCGATACCCTGATATTTACATCAGCCTGCCTCACTTTTAAAATGCCTGTTTCACTGGCCAGGCCGGCCTGCTGCCATACGCCGGTAATATTGTTTTGAACCACCCACCATCTGGTTATTGTGACAGGGAGGGAAATAACCACTGACACGGTTTTTACATAATTAAGATTTTCTGCAAAAATTACCTGTTTATTGGTCTTCGGTTCGATCCGGCTTTGAAAGAGCGCAATAAAGTCGTCATCGTGGCTATAAGCCAGTGAAAACAGGTTTTTATTTAAAGTAAAATCTGTTTTAAAATTATCACTTACCGATGGCTGAAGGGCCGCATTGCCGCTGAAAAATGTGTTTGGATCAAAAAAGAAAATGAAAGGCGCCATATCTGTAAAAGCCGGGCGGTTGATGCGGCGTGTATACGAGAAATTAATACTTTGATCATCTGATAATTTATGTGAGATAAAAAATGTCGGGAACACGCGACCATAATGGCGATCTACAAGATCCTTCTGTAATACAGTACCGAGATTTGAATTGGTGTATTCATACCGCAGGCCTAATTTTAAATTGGTTAAATCGTTTGGGGTCAGGTTCAATGATAAATAAACCGCACTGATATCCTCTTTTAATTTGGCAACGGAAGTGTAAAGTGAGTCTACCCGCCATGTGTTATTTCCCGGGGATCTTTCCACGCTAACATCATTGTCAAACGTGGAGTATGTAATTTTTGCGCCGGTTTCGATCGACACTTTATTGCTAATGTTTTTTGTGTAATCAATTTTGGCAACCCAGAAGTTAATCGGCGTCTTCTTTCGTGTCCGAACATTTTCTGTGCTTAAATACTGATGTGCTCCGTCATAGTATCTATTGCTGTAAAAAAATGGCTGCCTGTTTTTATATACCAGGTAATCGGCGTCAAAGGAAATCATTTCGCCGGGCTTTATGCTGTGCTGGATATTGAAATTGGCCTTGGCATGTTGCCAGTTGTTGACTTCTTCATTGTACACGTCAACCAAAGTATCCTTTTGTCCGTTTCTGAAATTATGGTTCACGATGGTTTCGTGCATACTGTAGCGGTTGATATTGCCTGCCAGTAACAATCCAACGACTGTTTTCCGGTTAAGTTGAATGTCCATGCCTGCACGCGCATTGTGCGTAGTGCGCGTGGGATATCTCTCAGTTGATGTTACGGATTCTTTTACCACACCCTGGTCTGCCACGCGGCGATAGTTTCTGAAATCCGGCTTTCTTTTGTCAATGCCAATGGAATAATCCCCGAATAAATTGATTTTATTTTTACGGTAGTTCACGTTGATGCTGTTGGTTGTAGTTGCCCCATCGCCATAACCGGCCGAAAGGGAAAACGATCCGTTGAAGCCGTAATTGGGATTGGTAAGCAGTACAATATTGATGAAACCTGCATTTCCCTGTGCATCAAGACTAGAAGGTGGCGCTGTGATCAGTTCAATGCGGTCTATATTGCCGGCATTCATTCCTTCCAGCAATTGAATGAGGGCCGTTACAGGCATATAACTGACTTTTCCATTGATCATTACCGTTACACCATCTTTACCACTCATGGAGATCGCGTTGGCCTGCCGGTTTACGATTACGCCGGGTGACCTTTCCAGTATATCCAGTGCCGAAGACCCTGCCGATGTGATACTGTTCTTTACATTTACCACCAAACGGTCAATTTTTTGCTCCAGCAAGGGCCGCCGTGATTGAACATTAACTGCCTGTAATTCCTTTGGTTCCTCCCGCAGTTGTATAGGTTCAAGATGAACCAGGCCCTCAGTTGCTGGTATACGAAGCTTAGGAAGATATACACTGGAAAATCCAATATTGGTTGCCATAACGAGGTACTCACCGGCTTTTACATTATCAAATAAAAAGCTTCCATCTTTTGCGGTTGCCGATCCTTTTACCAGGGCAGAGTCGGTCGCTTTTAATAAAAGGATATTTGCCCCTGTTAGCGGGATCATGCCGGTGCTAATAACGGAGCCGGTAATTTTTGTTTGGGCATGTATTGGCATAACGGCCAAGGTGCAGGCCACGATTGCAACAATGAAGGGAATTCGCATAACGATAAGGTTTTGGTTCAACACATGGATGTCATCAAGGGGTAACACCGAAAGTATTAACATACCGCAGGCGACCATCTAACCGAAATCGGGGATAGGAAGTAAAGAAGTGCCGCGCCGGGGGGTAAAATAAAAAATGTCATCGCAGGTACAGGATGACATTTTAAAGTTACGTGGATTATAATGAGATTTTATTCAAACTTTCCTTCTTTTTTTGTGAGCTGGAAGAACCGGTCAAGCTTGTTGCCAATGGCCTCTTCGAAAGATGCCTGCATGTCTTCAGGTTGCGGGTGTTTGTGTTTCCATTTTGAAAAATAATTCTGAACTGCTGCATCCAGCTTGTCGGTGCCGGCTGCGGCTTCAAGCAGGTACATCCATAACGCGGTTTTTACATATGAAACAAGGCCATACTCTTCGCTATTGGGAAACTTATCGGCGGGAATATCCATTGCCGATTGCATCGGTATGTTTTGATCAATGGTATTGTAGATGGTACTGAGAAAATCGTCAACCGGCAATTTCTTTATTTCGTCCGGGATGCTTTCACCGAAAATGGAATTGCTCCTGTATTTTTCAGCTTCATACCTGAACTGGTAATAAGTGTTGAGGCCTTCATCCATCCAGGTGTGGTCCCTTTCATTGCTGCCGAGCATACTCATAAACCAGTTGTGGCCTATCTCGTGTGCGATTACGCCATCCAGGCTTTCTACTTTTGCATCCGGGCTTGTAATGAGCGTGATCATCGGATATTCCATGCCGCCGCTTGAATTATTTTTTGGACCCTCAACCACCTGTACTACGGGGTATTCGTACTCACCGATCCAGTTGCTGTAGCGTCGTAAGCCATCTTTTATATAATCGATGCTGTTGTTCCAGATGGTTCCTTTCTTATTGTGGTAGTATGAAAATGCATCTACTATTTTGCCACTGGCCAATTGAATGGTATCATATTGTATCACAAAGTCCTTGTCCGCAAACCATGCGAAATCCGGTACGTTCGCGGCCAGATACGTTAATGTCTTCTTTTCTTTCCTGGCGGGTGTGTAAAGCACTGGCTTGCTATTTCGCGCCTTTGCGTTTTTGGTCCCGGCTTTTTTATAAGCTTCCAGCTCATCAGCGTTTTGCATTACACCGGTTGCTCCGACTATGAAATCAGAAGGCACGGTGAGACTTACATTGTAATCGGCATATTCACTATAAAACTCACCCATGTCGAGATAAGGGAATTCGTGCCAGCCTTTTTTATCAAAAACCGCCGGCTTTGGGTACCACTGACATGCCATGATCTGTCCATCGGCGTGTCCTGACCGCGAAAAGTATGGCGGCAGCATTACTTTAAATGGAGTTGATATACTCACGGAATCACCTGGTGCCAACGGTTCATTTAAAAGCAATTTTATAATATCAATGTAACGCGGGTTTGGGTGTGCCTCGGTTTTGGCGGGTTGATTGTTGATCCTGAATGCCAGGCCTTCAATAGAACCGGTGCCATAGTTTTCCAGCTTTTTTGAACGCGCAGTATCATTCTTAATTTGCTGCATCAGTGCGGTTGAGTCGTTCCTGTATGCATTTGGCCAAATATGAAACCAGATAAAGTCGAGTGTGGAAGGAGAATTGTTTTTATAAACCACAGTTTCAAAACCTGTGATCGAATACTCTTTTGGATTCAATTCTGCGCTGATGGTATAACTGAGCTTTTGTTGCCAGTAATCTGCCTGGGCATTGGATACAATTGTAATTAAGAAGCCTGCGAAGACCAGTAAAGTTTTCATTTGTCAAATTGGTTATCATTCAAAAATAGACAAAGCCGGTTACAGAACAAATGTTGTGCTGAGAATTATCAAATAATTCAAAAATCCCGATGGAATTGAAAACCCGGCTGTATTTGCCTTCAAATGGTATGTTATGTTTCAGTAACTTAACCTTATGAACTTCTTAATACGTATACTGATAACGGCGCTCGTTGCCTTTGGCCTGGCAAAAGTTTTAAAAGGAATACAGGTAGATAGTTTCTGGACTGCTTTTGTATTTGCGCTGATCCTGGCTGTATTGAATGTGCTGGTTAAACCTGTATTGATAATACTTACTTTGCCTCTGACTATTGTAACGCTGGGATTGTTTCTGTTTGTAGTTAATACACTTGTGGTATTGCTGGCCAGCAGGCTAATAGATGGCTTCCGGATTGCCAACTTCGGTTGGGGGCTTCTGTTTGCTTTGTTGCTATCGCTTATTACTTCTGTTATTACCAAACAGTTGGACAAGGACAAGAAGACACGGCTTTGAGCTGATAGGGACAGCGTTGTTTAAAAGTCAGAGTACATAAAGAATACCTTCTGATCGGTGCAAACGAGCTGGCATTTTTTTAAATAGTGATTCAGCGGGGAAAGCAATATCATCATTTTTACCCCAGCATATTTTGCCATTCCTGACAATAAACTGTTTGAAACGCTCGAGTGAAAAATATTTAAGGTTTCTGTCTTTCAGATGTTTTTCAAAAAGCGGCAGAAAGTTGACCAATTGGGTAATGCCAGTGGAAAAAGTAACGGCTACTGAAAAATCATTCATATAGCGTGCTGCACGGATACTTAATTTTTTTTTGGCGCTTTTAGCACTTTCACTTCTCCTGTTAGATTTTGCTGATGATTGGATATTTGTTGCCATAACTCAAAATTTTTTCACCGGTTAAAAAATATTCAGCATGTATAGAGCCGGATCGAGGATGGTCTTCAATGGCATTTTAAAGATACTATATACCTGCACCACTAAAAAGTTTTCTTTATACAGTTTGAGAACATTACCATTGCTGGCTTTATTAATTCTTTGATACTCTTATATAAAGATTTTGTTGAATAAAATTGTCCACGATCAACTGTATCCGTTATATATTTTCCGCCCCGATTTGTAAATCGTTGAACCTTAACCACGGATTTGTAATATGGCTATTAAATTTTAACAATGAATATTATATTTAAGGCCATAAAACAAGCCACATGTCCAAACCCTTTTTTCTCAGTTGCATTATTTTATTATCCCAGCTTTTTATCTATGCGAACGATTATGATAAGGCCTGGGAAGCATTACGCAGGAATGACCGCAAACAGGCCAGGGAATACTTGGCGAAAGCCCTTCATGATCCGCTTACTGCAACAGATGCCTATATCACCTCCGTTTATTTGAAAGAATTCGAGGGTGGAACAGCCGATAGCAGGTTTCGCGAAATGGTGATGGAAAAAGTTAAAGACGTAAACCCATACCTTTTTGCGATGTGGTTTAATGATGTTGCTTTGGGCCAGTATGGAAAGAAGTCGGCGGGCACACAACTTGACCTGATTCGCCAGATATGGGACCGAGCGGATGTCAATGGTTCAATTAAAGCTGCGTCAAGGTATGTAATGGCAAGTCACTGGTTGTTCTCAAATCAATATCCGAAAGCGGAAACGGAATGGGCGAAAATAAAAAACCTTGGCAACTGGCAGTTGGCCGGACCATTCGAAAATCTGTCTGGAAGTGGTTTTTATAAATCTTACGGGCCCCTGGAGCACCCGGAGCCTACGGCTGATTTCAAATCCACCAGCAATGCCATGATCCGGTGGTTTACCCCGGCAAATATCAGCCAGGAAGGATGGGTCTTTGTTTATCCGCATATCCCGAATCAGACTGCGGTCTCCTATGCGCAAACATTTGTTTACGTACCAGAGGATGTTAAAGCAATAGTACGAGCCGGTGTGAATGGTTCAATTAAGCTTTGGGTCAACGATGAATTGACAATCGCTGAGTCAAAAGAAAGAGTAACCGAACTTGATTGCTACAGCAACTATGTAGAATTAAAAAAAGGGTTTAACCGTGTATTGGTGCAGGTAGGTGTTACTAATAACACGATGGCAAACTTCATTGTCCGTTTTACTGACCTGGAAGGTAAAACGCTTGAGGGCGTTGTTTGTAAAAGCGAGTTGCAGGCTTATCCAAGTTAAAAGGCGACAGGTCAGCGACAGAAATCAAACATTTCGCCGAAGCTTATTTTGAAGAGAAGGTTAAGGCAGATCCGGATAACCTGGTTAATTATATTTTATTGTCCCAGGTTTATCTCAGGAATCAAAAGACTTTTGAGGCGAGGAAGCTGATCCAGTCAGCGTTAAAAATCTCTCCGGAAAACTCTCTGTTGCGGTTCGAGCTCATTCAATGCCTGTTAAAAGATGGAAGCAGAACACTTTTATCGCAGGAAATAGAGCATATGAAGGAAACAGACCCTGAATGTTACTTTGTATACAAAATAAATCTTGACCGGCTCGAAAATGAGGAGAAGTATGACGAAGCATGGGCATTGTTTGAAAAAATGGCCAGCAAATTTCCGGAAGACAGGGACATCATTGGTGACCGGATAGATATGCTTTTTGCAAGGGATAAGACTGATGAGGCGATTAAAGTAATACAACAGGCTCATAAGAAATATCCCGATGATCTTTCATTCGTGCGAATGATGTTTAATCTTGAAAAGAATGTATATAAGAACCGTGAGAATGCAGTGGCAATCTTTGAGGATTACCTGAAAAGCAATTTCGATTACCAGGTCTGTAAAGACCTCGGGCAGGAATATATTGATCTCGGCAAGAAAGAAAAAGGTCTTAAGATATGGAATGAACTGGTTCAAATGTTCCCTTACGATGCAAGTATTATGTCGGATATGGTCAAATATTATTTCCAGCAACAGGATTATCAAAAGGCGTTGGAATATTGTGACCGTGCCCTGAGTCTTGCTCCCTATGTCGCCGGCTACTGGGAAACAAAAGCCATAGTTCTGGAGCAAACCGGTGATGATAAAGGAGCAGTAGCCAATTATACAAAGGCCCTGTACTTTGACGCGAAGAATTATGATTCAAGGAAAAAGATCAGGACGTTGGAAAAGAAGGGAGAGCTGTACAAAAAATTCCCTGAGACAGATCTTTATGGGCTTATAAGGCAAAATCAATCAGCTGCTGTTCCCGAGGGCTTCAATTTTTCATATCTCATGGATGAAAAGCTGGCAATTGTTTATTCCGAAGGCGCAGTAGAAGAGTATATGACCATGATCATAAAGATCCACAATGAAAAAGGCATAGACTACTGGAAAGAATGTTATATCCCCTATAACAGTAATACCCAGAATCTCCTGGTTGAAAAGGCCGAGATCGTAAAAAACAGCGGTGGTAAATCGCAGGCAGAACAAAACAGGAATGAATTAGTATTCACTAACCTCGAGGTGGGCGATGCCCTGATCATAAAATATCGCCTTCAGGACTATTCATACGGACGACTGGGCAAGGAATTTTGGGACAGGTACAAGTTCAATACATTTAGCCCGACAGGCCTCATCAGGTATTGCCTGTTGCTTGACAAGAAAGTAGCACCCGAGTTTAAAGTGGCAAATTCAGCTATGAAGCCGAAGGTACAGGACCTGAACGACTTCAGGTTATATACTTGGGAAGTCACTAACCCTGAGCCTACCAAAGATGAACCTTACATGCCAACATTGACCGATGTGGGAACAACATTATACATTTCAACCATTCGCAACTGGGAAGACGTGGCGCGCTGGTACAGCGATATCAGTTATGCAAGAACAGATGATGAGTTTGAGCTCAAAGACGCGTATGACGAAATTTTTAGCGGAACAGGTAAGCTATCTGATCTCGAAAAAGCCAGGCTTATTTACCAATACATTCAAAAAAATATCCGTTACAGTTCTGTTTCATTCCGCCAGAGTGCTTATGTACCGCAACTGGCGTCGGTGACAATCAATACGCGGTTGGGTGACTGTAAAGATCTTTCAAGCCTTTTTGTCTCACTGGCAACAATGGCTGGCCTGCAAACCAACCTGGTACTGGTTGATACAAAAGACAATGGTTTAAACGAAATGTTATTGCCCGGTGTGGAGTTCAATCATTGTATTGCTTTGTTGAAAACAGGTGGTAAACAATATTATATTGAACTTACAGATAACAACCTTCCATTTGGCAGCATGCCAAAAAATTTAATCGGTGCTTCGTCACTGGTGATTCCCAGGCAGGGCGATAAAGTGGTAGCTCAAAGTTTGATGGCTTTACCCGGGGACAATAAGACCAGGGACATGATCAGGCGAACGGTCAACATAAAGGTGAATGAAAATGATCTGGAGATTAGCAGCGAAATTTACAAAACCGGTGCTTTAACAAGTTATACGCGCAGTGAGTACCGGAGCCTGACAGGGGAGAAGTTGCGCGAACGTATGCAACAGGCAGTAAGTGGCGGATTCAAAAACCCGGTCAAAGTGGATAAGGTGTCGTTTAAAGGATTGGACGAATTAACAGATTCAACAATTTGCAATTATACTTTTACAGTTCATGATGAAGTGGTGGAGGTAGGAGAAATGAAGATGTTTAAAATACCTTTCGGCGATGTGGTAGCCACCATCGATAATTTTTCAAAAGACGACAGGCAATTTCCTTTGGAATATTGGAGATACGAAGATGTTGATGAGTATGAGACCATTGTAAATGTTACAATACCCGAGGGTATGAAACTGGTAGAAATTCCGAAAGACGAGTCTATCACGTTCAATAAAAGCCGTTATACTTTACAATACAAGACAAACGTACCAGGCAAAATCACAGTTATTCGTAAAGCATCTTTGTCTCGCGACAATGTTTCTCCAAAAGACTACCCTGCGTTCAAGGAGTTTATGAAAAAGATCGTGAAAGCAGAAGCAAGGTATGTTGCATTCAAATGACAGGTGCTGACTAGTAGGGAGGAGGGCTGACCGTTGTCCAGCCGCCATCAATGACAATATTCTGGCCGGTGATATGCCTCGATGCATCCTGAACAAGAAATAGAGCAGCGTTGGTGATATCATCCACTGTTGCCGGCCTTCCCATGGGTGTGATATCCGACCATGTTTCATTATATGCCGGGTCGTTCAAAGTGCGCTCCGTGAGCGTTGCACCGGGGGCAACGGTATTGACGTTGATATTATATTTTGAGACTTCAATTACCAGATTCCTAGCAAGCATTTCGAGCGCCGCTTTGCTCATGCCGTAAGCGCCGAGATCCTTGTGCGCCTGGTGGCCGGTTACGGACGACATGAAAAGTATTGAACCCCCGGATTTTTGTCTTCGCATCTCGTTGGCTGCGGCCTGTGCGAGAAAAAAACTGCCGGATAAATTAACCTGCATAACGCGTTGAAAAGCTTCCGGTGAATAATTAAAAAAATCACCAAACAATGTTATGCCGGCGTTTGCAATGACAATATCAACCCGACCGCCCTGTTTCAGGGCTGTGTCAATCATCATTCTTATCCAATGCATGTCGCTTGCGTCGCCGGGGACATCTATACATCTGCCGCTACCCTGTTCATTGATCTGGGCGGCTGCGGCTTCGCAAAGTTGTTTATCAACGTCGTTGAGTACAACAATGGCGTTTTCTTTTACCAGTTGCCGGCAAATACCAAACCCAATGCCTTGACCGGCACCGGTAACAATTGCTGTCTTGTTTTTGAATCGCATGTGAAAAATTGTCGGTCCTTACCTGTTTTTGAGATTACCGGTTTACAAAGTCGTGGTATAACTGTCCATTGAAATTAAAGGTTTTATCACGAAATAATTAGTGCCTGCTCATCCGTACGCTGGTTATTTTTTTAAAAAACACAAATTAAATTTGGAAACCGCTTCTGTTTAATCGTATATTTGCGATATAAGATTATTACAATGGCTTTTAACAAAAAGGAAGAGTTCACCCAGAAAGAGCAGTCCCTGGCGGCATTTGCTAAAGCAATAAGCCACCCGGCCCGGATCGCCATCTTAAACGTACTGGCCAGGAAAAATGAATGTATCTGCGGCGAGATCGTAGAGGTGTTGCCGCTGGCACAGAGCACGGTGAGCCAGCATTTGAAAGAATTAAAAAACGCCGGGCTGGTGGATGGAACAGTGGATGGCCCGCGCAGTTGCTATTGTATCAATTGGAAGGCCTTTGAAAAGTTCAATGCAGAATTTGATTCACTATTCAACAAACTCAAGGAACAGCAGGCGCGTTGCTGCTAGTTCAACTTCTATCGTCAAATCGATTTCTTTACAATAAACCTTTGTTATGAACTCAGATACAGCCCTTAAAAATGTGGTGCGCGAGAAATATGCTGCCATTGCTACTCAAACAAAAGAAAAGAATGCCGCCTCCTGTTGCGGTGCCACATCCGCCTGTTGCGGTGATGATGTATTCAATATTATGGCCGATGATTATGCCAACCTTGAAGGATATAGTCCTGATGCCGACCTTGGCCTCGGATGCGGTCTGCCGACGGAATTTGCAAAAATACAAGCCGGAAATACAGTACTTGACCTTGGCAGTGGTGCAGGCAATGATGCCTTCGTGGCGCGGCAGCTCACCGGTGAAAAAGGACGGGTCATCGGTATTGATTTTACAGAAGCTATGGTCAATAAAGCACGGGCAAATGCCGACAAACTTGGTTTTAATAATGTGGAGTTCCGCCTGGGAGATATCGACGACATGCCGGCTACGAACAATATTGCAGATGTGATCATCAGCAACTGCGTGCTCAACCTTGTGCCAAACAAACACAAAGTGTTCAGTGAAATATTTCGTGTGCTTAAACCCGGAGGTCATTTTTCTATTTCTGATATAGTACTGGAAGGCGAGCTTCCTTCAAAATGGAAGGAAGTGGCAGAATTATATGCAGGTTGTGTTTCCGGTGCGATACAAAAGAAGGACTACCTTGGCATAATCGAAGAAGCGGGCTTTCATAACATAATACTTCAAAAGGACAAGCCCATCCATATACCTGATGATATTCTTCGAACTTACCTGTCACCTGCAGAAATAAACAAGTTTAAAACATCAGGTGCCAGAATAACAAGCATCACAGTGTATGCAGAGAAGCCCGCTAAGGATGAACGGAATTGTTGTGAGCCAGGCAGCGCCTGTTGTTAATGTCAGGTTGTCATTATTACTTTTAGAAAAAAATCACCGGCTGTTAAGTTGTTCAACGGGGTTTGCCGGTATATGGTTTAATTATGAGCTTAAAAAAGAAGGTTCTTTTCGTTTGTATAGAAAACAGTAACCGTTCACAAATGAGCGAGGCGTTTGCAGTAATGCACGGCGGCAACCGGGTAGAGGCATACAGTGCCGGCTCAAAGCCGTCCGGAATTGTTAATGCAAAAGCCATTGCTGCAATGAAAGAATTGGATTATGATCTTGGGCAGCACCATTCAAAGTCGCTTGAAGAAGTGAAAGCTTTTGCGCCATTTGATGTGGTTGTTACCATGGGATGTGGTGATGCCTGTCCCTGGATGCCGGCAAGGCGATTCGTTGACTGGCAAATTCCCGATCCGCGGGATATGAATGAAAATGAATTCCGGCATGTAAGGGATCTGATTGGCGGGAAAGTAAAATCGCTTCTCGATTCATTATAATATCGACTTAAGCGGTTTATTCTTCGAAGTATGCGATATGATTTTCTTTAAGGAATTTTTTTATCACGTCTACATGCAGGCAATGTCCCACGTGTAAGAATGGCTGGTTGGTCACTTTTATTAATCGCCCGTTGATCTGGTATTCAAAATTTTTCATGTCAAAACCGAGGTGAAGATGGCTGGTGCTCATTTGCATGCCGCAGATGAGACCATTGGTATCAAATAAAGGTCCGCCGCTCTGGCCTCTCAGACCCGGCGTACTTATTTCAAGTCCCATTATGCCGCCATCCGACATCAAATGCCTTGTCAGCATTCCGTCGATCGGGAAGCGCGGCGTTTCAACCTGTCCCGATTGTGTCCATTCAATATCGTCGCTATCGGCGTTGTAACGAAAATTTGTAAACTCTGCAAATGGAAAACCGAGCCTGCAAAGGCTTTTGCCTTGTTTTAGTCCCGAGCTGTCTTTCAAAAATCTGGCGTGACCCTCGTACCTTGAATTCCTGAAGTTCTCGAATATCACGATGGCAAGATCATAAACCGGGTGACTGATCCAGCGGTAGTTAATTGTATTATCGCCTGTGACGCCGACAAACAATTCTTTAAGCTGAACAAGGGAGCCTGTTGTATAGTTGAAGGCGGTTGCGAGCGCATTAATGCGTTGGTTGTATTTATTATTTCGCCCTACCTGGTTCCTTTGCAGTTTGAACTGCTCATAACGTTCGTTGATACTTTGCCTGCTACCCACCAGGTTAATCACATGTTTGCAGGTGATGGCGCATCCCTCGTCATTCACAAAAAACAGGGTAGCGGCACCCGGTGTCACGAGCGTTTCGCCATAATGCCTGGCAATGGTATGTATAGGCCGGGTATAGCGGCTTACTTCTTCAATGGCGTTTACAAACATTATGGTAGTGGCTTTAGAGTTGCAATGTACAGTGTTCGGAGGATTTGAATGGCTCAAAGAAAGCCGGTCAGTATTACCCAGGCGTAATAAAGACATTGCACGGTCTTACTGACCCGTTTATGCCCTTGCGACAGGTTTTTGAAAAGTTTGCGTGCAGGAACAATACTAAGATGAAAGAAAAGTTTGACCTGGAATGTAAAGCAGATTATGACCTGGATCAACATAGGATAGGTTTCAGCCCGTAAAGAAACAAAGACCTGCTTTATGAAAAAATAGGAGGGTTATTGAATCTGGTGTCATGGAGGGCAAAGCGTAGCTGTAGTTTTTATGCTACAAGTGCGTGTTCATTGTGCCGATCCGGACCTCGCCTGGAGTTCACGCATGTTCATTAATGAAGAAAAGTCGTCTTCGGGTTCGTTGTCAATATCCACAACAATGCCTTTTGAATTGTTTAAGCCTGTCCATTGCATGCGTTCGCAAATTTCCAGCCACAACTGGTGATAGTAGTCGTTGGCCTTGTATTCTTTTTGCTGGTGAAACATTGACTCTTTCGTGAGGGCTATCTGTTCAATTTCTGAATAGAACGGTATATAGTTATCGAGCATCCATGAAGCATCTTTCCTGTTGTCGAGGTATTGTTTATGCAGGATCTTGTGCGTTTGTACCATATTGTAAAAACTAAGCACTTTTTTGGCGATCATCGGATCCTGCTGCAGCGAATCCATCAGCATATTGTTGCAATAGATAGAAAGTGGCGCGGGCAGATTGGGGATCAGTAAAAGATCAGCTGCATAAAATATGTTATTGTGTAGAAGAAAGCGGCCGGGCGAGCAGTCCATAATGCAGACATCATAATCATCTTCTATTTCCTCAAGCGTTCGATGTATAAGCTCATTGTTGCCAAAAGTCACAGTCGTCATCCGCGAGGCATGATTCATATACTGGTCGGAAAACAATGCATCGTTGCTGATTACATCTATCTGGTAGCTTTCCGTGGAGTGAATCACATCGTAGATGGTAATATAACGGTCAAATAAACGGCCATGCGTATTATTGTTGTGATGCTGGCGGTTAAAAAAGAAACTGGTACCACCCTGGGGATCCAGGTCCCACAGAAGGACACTCAGATTGCAACTTGACAGGTAGCAAGCCAGATTTACAGATGTGGTGGTTTTTCCAACGCCCCCCTTGATATTGTATACTGCTATTTTTTTCAACGAAATAAAACTAATCACAAAACCGGCATCACCATAACAATCTCCCGATATTTCACTGGATAGTCAGCATAGAAAGTAATTCTTTTAAGTAAAAAAACCTTTTGACTATGGGAAGGATGCGAGTTACCCCTGGGCTTTATAATTTAGCGCACACCAGCACTGATGTTATTCAGTGAAATCGGTGTCAAATGTGTTTTCGATGGTTTGATAAAAACATTATTCAGCTGCCCTCGCTAGAAATTGCCGGATGATGAACGCTACAAATTCAATAATTGTATTTTCACCGGGTGTGGTTATTTCGCCTGTATAACTGCCGTGAACGCCGGGTAGAATGGCCAGGTTCGATCCCGCGATTGACCGGTGCAGCTCCAATGCATGCTCGGTTGTGACCACATCTCCATCGCCATTAATAATGAGTGCAGGGAATTTTATCGATCGTATCGCCTGGTCAGGAATGTCCCGGAATGAAATCATCCTGTCGCGATCCTTTTCAAACATTACCAGCAGCTTTTCCCTGTCAGGATTTACTTCAAGAAACGCTTCCTTCAATGGTGCCGGCATGTGATCAATTGTGGCCAGTTTCATGCCATCGAAAAAACCGGTGGGGAATCCACTTCTTTTATATGCAGCAGCGGCCAGCACGAGTTTGTTCACTATTGCGGGGTGCCGAATCGCCAATTGCAGGGCAGTAGTGCCGCCATTGCTGAATCCAAAAAAGCTGGCACTCTTCAATCCAATTGAACTTATCAATGCCGCTATATCATCCGCATCCTGCTCGAACGTTTGCGTTGCATTGCGAAAGCTGGTGCGGCCATGGTTTTGTAATTCAGGCGCAATCACTTTATAATCCTTTGCCAGGAGGGGTATGATGCGTTCGAATGACGACTGTATGGTAGAGCCTCCGCCATGAATCAAGACCAGCGGGTCACCCTCACCATAAATCTCATAGTACATCTCAATACCATTCACATGCGCGAAGCCTGGTAAGCGGTCCATTGTTGCGGTCATATATGACTGTATGTTTAATTGAGGAACAAGCCGGGACATTGCGACGAGCGCAAAAACTCCTCTTCAATCGCCCGAACCTAGTATTACCAAACCCTTCTCATTTTACCGGTGATGACGGGCGTATCTCAATTTTGCTGGGTAAAGTTCGTGGGTTCATCACCAGCAGGTCTTTTACTACTTCACCAATGTCCTCCGGTTGTATTTTCCAGGCGTCCGCATCCGATGGCACATGATCATTAAAGTAAGTGGCAACAGAGCCCGGCATAATGGTAGATACTTTTATGCCGTGTTTCCGGAGGTCAAGCATTATAGCCTGCGTAAATCCAACCAGTCCAAATTTGCTGGCGTTGTACGCCGCTCCGTTTTCAAAAAAATTAATACCGGCAAGGCTTGCTATGGTAATTATATAACCCTTGGAAGATTTTAATGCCGGGATGGCAGCTTTAACGCTATTGAATACTCCTGTCAGGTTCGTATCAATTGTCTCTTTCCATTTTTCGGGTGATAGCTCATCAATGGCACCAAAATGACCGACGCCTGCATTGGCAACAAGTACGTCAAGCTGGCCAAACCGGTCAATGCAGGCCTGTACAGCTTTCGTTTCGGATTCAAGTGATGCCACCTGCGATTCAAGTGCGAGCACTTTGGTGCTATCATTAGTCAAAATTGCCGCGGCTTCCCTGGCTGCTGTCAATGAGCGGCTCGTTATTGCCACTTTCATTCCCTGCGCCAGAAGAGTTTTCGCGATTCCAAATCCAATGCCTTTGCTTCCGCCTGTGATATAGGCTACTTTATTGTTAAGGTCGTTTGCCATTGATAGTAATTTATGATTAGAAAAGAGTAACAAATTTTTCAGGTATTGGTTCGGTTTCCTTAACCGGTATTACCGCCGTACATATCCGCCGGCCATTCATCAATTCACCCTCTTAAAAATCGTTTGCGTGGCAAGAGCCTCTTCACCTTCCGGCGAAATATTATAGGCAGTAATTTTTATTTCATCCTGCGTTGGCATCTCTAATTCTGTCCGCCAGCCCCAGTGCTGTTCGGTGTCCGGAGTTACGTAAGCATAAGTTCCTGTCACGGCGATATTACCGGCGCCTTTCTTTCCATCAGAAAGCATGATGGCTGTGCCGTTATGAAAGCTGTCAACCCAGGCGCATTCTTTCCAGCACATTGGGATCCTAAGCTTAGAATTCCACGTGGACAAGTTGTCGCG
>JADMIO011678450.1_pt1 | contig 84105 bp, 70 predicted proteins | sample 8958161 | NCBI WGS metagenome assembly JADMIO01 (sample SAMN16585339, study PRJNA669376) | soil metagenome | isolation source: Crop rotation soil | place: USA: Cullars Rotation, Alabama | collected 2011 | reverse complement strand
TATGGTGAAAGTTGGAACCTCTTACGTGCCGATCAGATTAAAACGAAAGGCCCAGTCTTTCGACTGAGCCTTTCGTTTTATTTGACCATGTTGGTATGATTTAAATTAATACGACTCACTATAGGGTCAGTGCGGCCGCGACTTCAAGTCACGTGAATTCCAAGCTTCGGATCCCACTGTGCTGGAAAGGATGGGTTCCATTACTTTCGACTATGGTAATAATATTCGTGCACGTGCCCAGGAGCGGGGACTTAAAAATGCATTTGACTTCCCGGGTTTTGTACCGGCATATATCCGTCCATTGTTTTGTGAAGGGAAGGGGCCATTTCGTTGGGCTGCGTTAAGTGGCGACCCGGAAGATATTCGTGTAACCGACGAGGTTATGATGCAGCTTTTCCCGGAAAATAAAGCTATGTTGCGCTGGATGAATATGGCGCAGGAAAAGATCGCTTTCCAGGGATTGCCTGCACGTATTTGCTGGATCGGGCAGGGTGACCGTGAAAAAGCAGGTCTTGCCTTCAATGAACTCGTGCGTACAGGAAAAGTAAAAGCGCCGATCGTGATCGGGCGTGATCATTTGGATACAGGTTCTGTCGCATCTCCCAATCGTGAAACAGAATCAATGCTTGATGGAAGTGATGCCGTTGCAGATTGGCCGATACTGAATGCACTGGTAAATACTGCAGGCGGAGCCAGTTGGGTTTCGTTACACCATGGTGGTGGTGTAGGTATGGGATATAGTATACATGCAGGTATGGTGATCGTAGCCGACGGAACACCCGATGCTGCGGCCAGGCTTAGCCGTGTGTTGCGCAATGATCCGGGTATGGGTGTTATCAGGCATGCAGATGCAGGGTATGATGTAGCGCAGGATTATGCGAGGAAATATAAGCTTGATATTAAGGAGAGATTGAAATAAGAAATAAGGAATAAAAAATAAGGAATAAGAAAGTAGAAATGCAATGTGTTTTTTTACTTTCTTATTTTTTTGAATAAAAATTAATGTATTTAAAATAGAAATTTTTATCGGGCTCTGCCAATCCTGATTCATGGAATCATCATTTTATATGCTTGTCGTCATTCTTGATCATCGTTGAGTCAATCGTTTTCACTGTATCCATTTTTGGTTGGACATTGTCCAACTTAGGCGGCACAGTATCTACACCAACAGGTGTATGGCTGGTATCATCTGTACATGAAATGAGCATGAATGAAAATATCAATGCAACGGCTGTTCCCTTTCTTATCGTTTTCATACAATTATTTTATTTACCCCTGAACAAATTTCAAGCCGCTAAATACTTTTCACAAATAACAGCCTCATAGTTAGCAATAAACAATTGGTAGTAATTAATTATTAAAAAAACAGCGGTAAAAATTTCCCGGGAATCGCAATCGGGAATCGTCAATCGTCAATCGTCAATCGTCAATCGTCAATCGGTAATGAGTGATGGTGAAATTTGAATGGTGAATGGTGAAATCTTCGAAGTGTATTATATAATAGGGATCTATGCAACAACTATCCGGCTTTTGAAATCTTTTACATAACTCATAACTCATAACTCATAACTCATAACTCATAACTCATAACTCACAACTCTTATGTAAGTATGAAAAAGAAAAAGGTTTAAAGTCTCCGGTAAAAAACCTTACAACCTTAAACCCTTATTTCGTTGATCTCATAAACTTCTAAACATATAACCTGCTTGCAGCTTATAGCTAAAAGCTTACAGCTTTACTGCTGTTCCCTGAATGCATCAGAGCTCAACTGGAATCTCCTTGCAGGCATGTCAGCTACTTCAACAAGCAGGCTAACATTTCCGTCCTTACCTTCCATGGTAAGCGTTGCATTTTTTGATCCCAGTTTTTTGTTGGAAAGATTTGCTTTCACAACAGTCTTGCCTTCCCTGTAAGATTTTTTCCAATCGCAGGAAGAGGAGAGTACCGTACCAACCAACTGGTCATCTACATTACCATTGGTTAAGATGGTAACATCCGTATTATCGAAAACCACGGACGTTTTTTCAGCAACTGTTCCCTTTCCATCCTGGTAATCAGTTTGGGAAGTGTTGAACGTTACTCGTTCATTACATTGGGCATAAGTGGTTATGCCGGTAGCGCTAATAAATAGCAGTGAGAAGATGATTTTTTTCATGGCTGAAAAATTTAAGTTTAGGCCGCAACCTAGTCGATAAACATGTTATGAGAATATTATAGTGCTATGAGCGGGGCTATAATTATCTAAATGGTTATCAATTAGTAAGAGCGGAAAATAAGAAGTGTGGATGAACGAACTTTTTCGTAGTTTAAGCCTTTCAAATAAGAAATAAGGAATATAAAATAAAGAATAAGAAAGTGGAGCCGGGAGGAAATTTGACACACATTCCTTGTTTATAGGTAAATTGAAGAACAGAATAACTGGCATTTTATCCAACTCATCACTCATAATTCAAAACTCATAACTCAAACCGCTTATAATGAAAAAAGCATCCACCCTCATCCTGCTCTGCATCTTATTCACCAACACCCAAATCATCGCCCAGGATTTTCGTGTACCTGCAGGACAAATAAAATTAAAAGAAGATTATACCGAATATGAAAAGGATATTATTGCTGCCGATAAATGGCTTGTGAAAACGCCTTTTGATGAACAACCTGAGCGGAGGCAACAGGTTAACCGATTCATTTTTGATTGGGTAAACGGAAGCCCTACGGTTTACTGTGAGATCACACCTGTGATCCTTGATTTTCAAAAAAAGAACCCCGGCATGTTGTGCATATATATGGGTGGCGTTGCCCGTTATGTACTTGAACATAATTATTCAAACGATACCATTCCAAAACAAAAAGCAGCATTGATGGATATGATCACTGTTTATAAATCCGATAAAGGGATAAAAAAGGATAAGAAAATGGAGAAGCTGATCAAAGCAGTGGATGAAGGGAAGTTGGAGGAGTGGATGGGGAGAATATGAAGATTGGGAAGTAGGAAAATTATTAATATTTTGTCTTTTAAATTAAGAAATATTTACTGATAAACCTATTGAATTAAAAATATGATGAATAAATTTCAAAACATAGAGGTTATTGAGCAAGAGCTGGGATTCAAATTGAAAAAAGCAAATAAAAAAGATGAAATAGCACTTCACGCTCATTCGAGATCTTTTTTATTAGATAAGCAAAATCAAATTATCGGTTTGAATTTAGCAAGGTGCGAAATTAAAGATATAAATTTTTTAAAAAATTTTAAATATTTACTTTATTTAAATCTTGATAATAATCCTATAATTGATTTATCTCCTTTATTGAGCTTATCGAAACTTAAAGAATTACGCTTGTCGACAACGATAACTAAAGACTTTTTTGCAGTCTCTAAATTAAATGAATTAACTGTTCTGCAAATCTCTTATTGTGAAATCTCTGATTTCGATTTTTTATTAGACTTAAAAAAACTTCTGCATTTATATTTGGTGTCATGTAAGATATCCGATAAGCAAATCCCTATTTTATCAAAATTAAATTATCTAATAGGAATTGAATTAAGTGGAAATCTGATAACCGATTTTTCATTTCTTTCCAACTTTTTAACCTTATATAATTTATACTTAAGTGATTGTTCAATATCTAATTTTGGTTTTTTGGCAAATCTCCCATCGATTTTTTCTTTAGATTTAAGTAACAATCATATCTCAGACATTAATTTTTTAAAGAATGCCCAATCTTTAGAAAGTCTATATCTAAACAACAACAAAATTAGCGATATCAGTGTTTTAGCTTTATTAACTAGGTTAACTTTTCTTGATTTACAGAATAATTTGGTAAGCGATATTTCTCCACTTATACATCTTATTAAAAGGGGAATCAAAATTTCACTTGATGAATGGAAAGATAATACAATTATCTTAATTCAAAATTCCTTAAATAAGGATATTACTGACTTAATTAAAAAAGGAAATGATGCATTAATCAGGTATTTTGAAAAAGTAGAACAAGAAGGAATAGATTTTATTTTTGAAGCGAAATTAACTTTCGTAGGAGAAGGCAGTTCTGGGAAAACGTCGTTAAAATTAAGATTGCAAGATGAAAATGCGATTCTACCGACTGAGGATTCACGAACACGAGGTATAAAAATTGATGATTGGGATTTTTATCAAAGTCAATATGAAAACCACGTTGCACATATATGGGATTTTGGCGGACAAGATGTTTATTACCCTGTTCACAGATTTTTTCTTACTGAAAATTCAATATTTATATTATTGGCATCTACTCGAACTAATAATAATAATTTCGATTATTGGATTCCAACAATATTTCAATTTGGAGGAAATAGTCCTATAATACTTGGTCAGACTTGCCACGATGGAAATAAAATTCTATGGAATGATATAGGATCATATTTGGCTAATAATAATTTCAATATAATAAAAACAAATTCTCTATCATACTATGAATTAGACTTGCCAAATCATAATGAAGGATTAGCTGAAATTAAGAACGTTATTATTTCACAAATTAACAAATTACCTCATTTTGGAAAAGGTGTGCCAAAATCATGGATTCCTGTTCGGAAAGCAATATTTAAAGAAGCAAAAACTAATTACTGTATTTCTTTTGAGAGATTTATAGCAATTTGTGAAAAAACAAATGCAAGTAAGTTTAGCTCGATTACAGATGTAGAAGATTTAGCTTATTTTCTGCATTCTCTTGGAATTATTATTTGGTATTCAAACAATGAAGAACTTAAAAATTGGATCATTCTTCAGCCTGAATGGGTAATGAATGCTGTTTACCAAATTATCGATGATCAAGAAATTCAAAATCGTCGGGGTATAATTTTAGAAAGTGATTTTACCCGACTTTGGTATGATAAACAATATAAAGGAAAACATAGCATCCTTAAAAAAATGCTCGAAATATTCAAAATAGCCTTTCCCAAAAAACATCAAAAAAATGATTATATAATTCCAGTGAGATTATTATCAATGCCTCCAGAACTAATTTGGAATGAAAACGAATCATATCTACGCTTATATTATTACTACGAATTTATGCCAAAGGGGCTTATAAATCAACTTAGTTCAGAATTGAGCAGGTTGATAATTTCCGATAATGATGTTTGGAATAATGCTGTGAATATTAAGAGTGAGAACAACTTGTCAAAAGCACAAATAATTGAAAATTTTTACGATAGGAAAATTTATTTAAAAGCTAATGGAAAAGAAGCAAGAGGTTTGATAATGATAATAATGAACGCAATGAAGAATGTTACCGAAGAATATAAGGGAGTTAAACCTTCAATCATAGTTCCTTGTGGATGCAATATTTGCCAAACTAAAAAAAATCCTTCGATTTTTCCATATGAGAAATTAATCGAATGGTCAGAATTTAGGAATGTGGTTTTCTGCAATGAAAGTGGTCAAGAGTTAATTATAGATGAATTGCTATATAAGGTTGGTTTACCAAACATAAAAAAGGAAAAGCATAGTGCAGAAGAAAAAGGAGAATCTATTCCTTTAAAGTTATTTATTTCATATTCAAAGCATGATGAAGACTATAAAGAAGAATTTCGAAAACATTTGGTAACCTTAAAAAATCAACAGCTAATTAGTTCTTTTAATTGTAAAGAGATTGATCTTGGTGATCACTGGGATCCAGCAATTCAAAAGGAAATTGATGAATGTGACATAATGGTATGTTTAATTAGTGTTGATTTTTTAAATACTAATTACATCATGGCTTATGAGGTAGCTAAAGCTATTAAAATGGGCAAAAAATTAATTCCAATAATTATTAAGCCGTGCGATTGGGAAGATAGCCCAATAGGAAAATTCTTTGCATCGCTACGCGGTCAACCAATTTCATTAAATAAAGAACAGCTTTTAAAAGATGCTGTCAAGGAAAGTACCCCAGTTGAGAGAGCTGCACATTGGACGATGGTAGTAAAAGAATTTAGAGAGAAAATTTTAAAATAGCCCTTATGATGAAATAATCTCTCATATGAATTTGTGGCAGAACGTAAGGTGAAAAATTTTGTTGCTAAAAAATATTACACCTTAAAATTAAAAAAATACTTTTTAAAATTTGTTTTTAATTAATATAACAATGGAAGAGGTTGGAAGATCGTTGGATTTAAATACGACGAGGAATAGCAGAATTGTATTGAGTCTAAGGATTAGCGCACACTAAGCAGGTTTGTTTATCAATATACACATCTAAAAATTTTATCTCTAATACATGAAAACAAAAAGCGAATTCATCTCACGTTCAATTGGAATGGGAACCCTTATCAGCATGATATTTTTCTATTGCATTCATGTATTAGGTACATGGCAGGTTGAAAATTACCGGCCCGACCCGGAGACAACCAGTACTGTGCTGCTTCATAACAAATGTGCCATCCTGGGTGTTACACATACACTAAGGCCAAACACAGATGTTTCCCGTATGGGTGATGGTATTGATGGAACCAGGCTTGCTGGAAGTTTTATGAATTTCTTTGATGGCCATATTGTTGGTATGATCATACTGGCAATACTGTTGAGTGGAATTGTTTTTATTATTCGGAAAAGGATGAGTAAAAAAGGGCAGGCTCTTTAACCCTGCAACTTTTTCAGAACGACATAGTGCATTCGGTTTATTTATCGATTTTATATCTCCTAAAAATTTGAAGTTAATTTATGAAGAGTAACCTTTTTTTAATTATCATTATTTTCCTGGTTTCCTGTAAAAGTAATTCAGCACCTGGAACAAAGAATACACCAGCTGCACAAGATCCGGACCTGGGAAAAAATGAACAGGCAGTTCATAAGAAGTACTTTTTACAAAGGCCAGCTTATTTCATGGAGTATCCTTACAAATGGACAATTGATTCATCAGATACTGATTTTGATATTGATAGCTATTTTACATTGGATTCGCCTAATAATACTTTTGTTTCCTTTTTTATCTTCAATACATCTATTGTAGAACAGGATCATATTGCTTCACAGGTAAAAGAAATATTATCGAAATTAATTAAAAATGGGAAAGTCACTTATTTTACCAATTGGAAAAATTATTCCGGGAGTGGTGCAAATGTAAAAGGTAAAATTCTCGGAATTTTCAATGGAGAGATCAATGTATTTGCTCATACTGGTGATACGCTATCATTTTTGAAAATATCACAGATATATGATTCAGACCGGGAAAAAGATGAGGAAGATCTAAATATTGTTGAGACCTCATTTAAAATAAAATAATAAAATCTTACCTGGAAGACAACTATGCAAGAACAAAAGAACGTTATCGATTGTTATGATAAGACAGCATCAAACTATGCTGATAAATTTATTCATGAATTAGAACACAAACACCTCGACAAAATGCTGCTTAAAGCATTTGCAACTGAAAATTGTAATAAAGAAGACCTGGTCGATTTAGGTTGTGGCCCGGGACAAACAACAAAATTTCTCTATGATAATGGTTTAATAAACCTTATCGGTACAGATATTTCTTCTGAAATGGTAAAAGTTGCCCGTAAATTAAATCCGGGAATTCACTTTGAACAGGCAAACATGTTAGACCTGGCCTATCCTTCCAAAACTTTCGGTTCAGCGATCGCGTTTTATTCTATCGTTCATTTCGATTATCAACAGGTGCTGGTTGCCTTTAAAGAAATTAAGCGTGTGTTGGTAGACGGCGGCCATTTTCTTTTTTCATTTCATACCGGTGAAAGCATTGTTCATCTCGATAACTTCCTTGACTCGCCCGTAAATATCGACTTTTATTTTTTTGAAGTAGCCAAAATAAAAGCGTTGCTTATAGAAACGGGATTTGAGATCATTGATATTATAGAACGTCAGCCATATGCAGATGTTGAACATCAAAGTAACAGGGCGTATATTTGGGTAAAAGCAGCGGGGACTTAAAATAATAAATAATTTACTTCAGCATGAGAACAAAATACTGTTTCTTCTTCCTGCAGATCGGTTTAAAGAAAGACAAGACCTTTAAGGTTTATGCTGTTGAAAATATATCTCATGTCCCTGCCAAAAAACTGATCGAAATTTTTAAGATCGATCTTGAAAGAGATCCCCTGTTACTGGAAAGTTACCGGCTAAAAAGAAAACAGTATAAGAAGTTCAAAAAATATTTTACAAAAAATATAGGCCTGGTAAACTTAAATGTTTTTAAATACCGTCTCCGCCAATATGGAACAGATGATTTCAGGGAGATCAGGAAACTTTATAAAACAGATATTTTGGAATAAATATTGAATCAGCCACGTACTTTTATTTCCACTCCTGGCCGGACTATATGATGCCTGCGATAATACACTTCACGATGACGGTGATAGCGGCGGTAATAACGCTGCTCTACACAACCTGAAAACATTTGGGAGATGGTAATGCATATCAAAACATTTAATAATTTTCGCATCATATAAAATTAAATAGATGATCAATCCTGCTGCACATTAAAATTAAGTGCTATTGATGCTCATCTTTTTGATATTCGGCCAACAGGGGTTATTCGTAGTTTAAAGGTTATTTTTATAAAACAATACAACAACACATGAAAACAAAATCTGAAAAGAAATTAAAGGATGGCGACCAATGTAAAGTTATAGGAGGAACCCATACAGGTAAATCAGGCACCGTAAGAGATATAAATACCAGCAAAACAGGGCATATTACAATTACAGTTGAACAAAAAAATGGCGTGCGTTTTAAAACACTTGGCAAGAACGTAATCGTTTTGGCAAATGACATAAAATAAAGATCCTATTCAAAAGTCTATGTACGATGAGACACCCTCATTTTTAAACCACAGAGTTAAATGAGTTTTTATATTGAGTTTCACGGAGTGTTTTATTAATAAATGAAGTTTCAAAATTATTAAGCCAAAACTCTTTTTCCTCTGTGAAAAACCTCCTTTACCTCTGTGGTTTAAAAAAAATCCCGGGTTAGAAAACCCAGGATGATTGAAAGTAAACACTTTCTATATAAGGATAAAATACTCAAAAGTTATTTTTAGGGAAATAAATCAATACAATTCATAATTAACACCGGGTATGGTGCGTACTTCTTTATCAGGTCCCACCACTTTTACATCGTCAAAAACAACATAGGTACCGGGGCCGCAACGTTTCATCAAATCTTCAAGTGGTTTTAAACTGGCGCCTGTGAGAGATGCTTTTACAACATCCGTAAAATGTGCCCCTGAAAAATATACATTGACGCTAATAACAGAGAAGTGTGCATCAAATTGAAAATCGGCAGGCATTTCTGCACGGCAGAATTGCTGGTTCTTAAATACAACAGATGAGATCCTTTTAAAACCCGGCCTTGGATCGGATAAGTTTAAAGTCCTGGCCTCATTTTTATTTTCTTTGTTAGAAGAACAGGTGATGGTTGCTGCAGGATTTTTTACATCTGCATTTTGAAAAATGGCTGGCATCATACAAATACCAGAGAGTGATAAAATAAGAACTTGTTTCATTGTAGAGGGATTTGAGGGGTGAATGATATTTAAATATAATGATCCTAACGTGAAGGAATTGTTAGAATTATTGAATAACGTTTTTTATCTACGGCTAGGATAGGTACGCGGATGACACGGATTAGGCGGATGATACGGATTAATGCTGCTGGCGTAGCATTGGTGATAAAAGGTTCGTATATTTCAGTGTTATGCACAATGGACAAACTTCAAAACTTAATTCAAACTTTTATGGCAGCATTAATTTTTTTATCCCACATTCACGAAGAAGCAGCGCTTGCTCAAAAAATTCAAAAGCAAATTGAAGACGAATTTAGTGGTTTCGTTGAGGTGTTCGTTTCGTCAGATGGAAAGACAATTCCAGCGGGAGCAAATTTTCTTAAACGAATAGAAGATGGTTTAATAAATTGTATTGGAGCAATTTATTTAATAAGTCCAATTTCTGTAAAACGCAACTGGATTAACTTTGAACTTGGTGCTGTTTGGATAAGAAATTCCACAAGTGTAAAAAATGGCGGCCCTGAAATTCCAACAATCCCTTTTTGCCATAGTGGTCTAACACCTGGACAACTACCTATGCCATTGACAAATCTAAGTGCAATTCAATCCAGTAATTCTGCTCATCTTGAATTAGCGTTTAAAAGTATTCAAACTGCTGTTGGTGGTAAGGGTAATCTTAAAACAAATTTCGATGATCTTGCACAAGCAATTATAAAATTTGAAAAGCAATACACATTGGGTGACAGTTTAATTTCACTTTTCAAAGTAATCGGGATCAGTAATGCTGACATGAATAAAATTATCGATCAATGTAAGGCAATTGGAAAAAGCAAACAAATGCAATTGAATTTAGGATTTAGAGACAATTCTTTAGTCCAGGTTTTAAAAGATTTTCAGGCAAATAATTTACACGGACATATTACAGTATCAATGCAAAGTGCAGGCATAGGCTTTGGGTCACAAGGAGCTATTAATGGGGGCGACACAACTGTTTCTATAAATACTGACACTATTTTGGACTTTGAAACAGAATTAAATCAGGCTATAAAATGAGAGCCACTATGACCAACATAGGGTTGCACTACCGGGACGGAAGTATGCCAAGCATTTTTTTCTTTATTCTCTTCTGTTATAGGCAGGCGAAGTTCCAAGCCAAGCTTCGGGGTATGCAAATAAGTGCAGAAATTAATTTATGAGTTTTAATTATGACAGATACAAATTTTACTTGATTACTTGAATTTATTAAAAGAATTCCTGCCATTAATAATGAAATAGCAAAAGGTATCTATAATGATAAAAATTGGTGGCTGAAATTTTCAATTGATGTTGATAATAGTCTTGCCTGGAATGTAGTTCAGGAATTTGGTCACATCATTAATTATATTTCACTTGAGGAAAGATTACCAGCCATCTTTTATCCAGTTTCAGCACCACCTTATATGAATGGAGGACCAAAAAATTTTCTATATTGGATCATTGAATCAAAAGAAATTACTTTCACTCCAGGAAATTTAAAAGAATGGTTAGAAGGGAGACTTCCAAACCCTGTTGACAATATTTCCGAATGGGAAAATGATGATGAATAAATATTCCCGACAAAGTATTGCCACGCTTTCCTTAAAAATATCCCCAATCCCGTTACCAACCTTCCCTCCCAGTTGTCTAATCCTACATAACAATCTTGTAACTTTAAATCTAACAAAATGCATCATCACATGATCGAGGTAGCTGTTGCCATTATAGTCGTCATTGGAATTGTTTCAATTGTTGTATTTGCTATTTACAACAGCATCATTTCTGATAAGGAAGAAAAACTTGCTTTGATAGAGGCCCGCAGCAAAGAGCGGCTGGCGCTTATTGATAAAGGAATGGATCCTTCACTGGCAGACGTTAATATTAAAAGGATCACCAGGATACCATACAATGCCTTGCTGTGGGGATTGCTGTTGGGCGGTTTTTCGCTGGGACTTTTTATCGGCTATATCATTGTTCAGATGTTCGGGGGGCATATGGGTTTCATCGCTCATGCCATGGGAATGCTATTCGGCGGTATCGGCCTGATCGTTTATTATCTTATTCGTAAAAAAAATGACGGTAAATAACCTTACTGCATGGAGGAATCGTATATAAAAAGAATTATCAAAGGAGATATTTCACAGTATTCTTATTTCATAGAGAAGTATAAGGATATGGCGTATACCATTGCTTCAAGGATAACACGCAATCATGAAGATGCAGAAGAAGTGGTGCAGGATTCTTTTTTAAAAGCATACAATGGTTTGGCAAAATTCAAAGGAGGTTCGTCTTTTTCAACCTGGTTCTATAAGATCGTGGTAAATGCATCCCTGACCAAAGCAAAAAGGAAATTATCATTTGCCAGCCATGCAGAACTGGATGAAGTAAATAATGTTGAAGATGAAAACGTCAACTCCGCTTTTACAAATCTTGCAAGGGCTGAACAAAAGAAAATGATCCACGAGGTATTGGCTGAAATGGAAATAGAAGACAACCTGTTACTGACATTGTATTATTTAAATGAGAATTCTATAGAAGAGATATTTGAAATAACGACGATCCCCGTTCAAAATATAAAAATGAAATTGCACAGGGCAAGGAAAAAAATGTACAGGATCTTCGAAGGAAAATTTAAGAAGGAGATGGAGTGTTTGTTGTGAAGAGGTTTGTGGTTTGGAGTTTATTTTGTGTGAATGTGTCAATAGGTGAATAAGTGAATGCCTTTTAATTTAAACGATACTATTCACTCATTCACATATTCACCCATTCACCTATTGGATGAATTTAATTTATTATTATGGAAAATATAAAGAGAGATAAAATTACGAGCGGGCTCATGGCCGGCAGTATGCTTGAGATCAGCGATCCTGGTTTTAATGATCTTATTATTCATAAGATCGTACAAAGAAAAAAGAAACGTGCGGTGGTCAATTATATTTTGTCCTGTGCATTGCTCATTATTGTTAGCGCAGTGCTGGTCATGTTATCGATACCTGCACAACAACCCATAAGCAGGAATGTTACAGGATACAATATACTGGGCGTAAATATTTATATCGTTGTTATTGATACAGGCACCTGGGTCCAGGAGAATTTATTTTTGATGTTGCCCATTGTTGGTCTTTTCTTCTTGAAAAAATTGATTGACGTAAAGCTTGAAAGACGGCAATCGGGAATCGGCAATCGGCAATCGGGAAATCTTCGAAGTTTTCACTGGTTTCGATAAAGCGCATTTCAAGGTATGATCTCTTATTGCCGATTACCGCACTTGGAAATATTAAAAATCTTCTTTATATTAGGCTGTTGATATTTCCTCCTAATGGAAACTGATGATCATGGCCGCCCAAATGAATAAACTTATAGCGAGAAGATTTACCCTGCATTATTTTGCCATTACCCTGCTGTTTGTTTTGCTATTCTATTCCCTGGATGGTTTTTATTTTTTAGGCATGTGCAAAATGTCGCACCCCATTGATGAGCATGTATTCAGGACCTTGCATTTTTTTGACACCGATTATGCGATCAAAGCAAAGAACTGCGGTTATAATCATGCCCGTTATTTTATTTCTTATTTTATTGTTGATTTGATCTTCCCGCTTATTTATACGGCATTCTTCTTAAGCATCATTGATATTTTTAAGAAAAAACCCTTGCACAAATTCTTATTCATATTGATCATAGCCGGTTGCCTGTTTGATTACATGGAGAATGGAAGTGTAGCAGTGTTTCTTTGTATGAGAAATGATGGCCTGGCAGCTACGGTTACATTTTTTACAACGATCAAAAGCATCCTGTTTTTTATTAATGGAATTGTAGGTTTGGGATGTTTGATATGGGAGTATGTTAAACATCGAAAATAAGCTTGAATTTAAGATTTAAGATGTAAGATGTTTTTATGGTTGAGGTTTTCAATATTACTTCGAGATCTTGTTAGAAAAAATCTTAGATCTTACATCTTAGATTTTCACGTGTCGCAATCACACTCATATTTGCCGTAATCACACATCTTTTGTTTAAAAAAGAAATTGGAAGTTTGTATCGTAAAACAAATCATCACAAATAAATTTATAAAAATGGAAACGTTAAACAAAACAGTTATCACAGTTGAAACCACAGTAAATGCGCCGGTAGAAAAAGTTTGGGAATTCTGGTCAAAGCCGGAGCATATCAAAAAATGGAATGCAGCTTCCGACGACTGGCACACAACAAAGGCAGAAAATGATCTTAGGGTAGGAGGAAGTTTTTCTGCAAGGATGGAAGCAAAGGACGGCAGCTTTGGATTTGATTTTGGCGGCGTTTATGATGCTGTCACTACAAACGAATACATCGAATATACCCTCGGTGACGGAAGAAATGTAAAAGTAAATTTTACTGCGAAAGGCAATACGACCAAAGTAGTAGAAAGCTTTGAAGCAGAAAGCGAGAATCCTGTTGAAATGCAGAAAGGGGGATGGCAGGCGATCATGGATAACTTTAAGAAATACGTTGAAACAAATTTTGAATTTTGAGTTCTGAATTATGAATTGGTTCATAATAATTCGAAGCTCTCAACTCAGAACTCAGAATTCAGAACTCAGAATTCATTTCAAACTATCGCCCGGAAAACTCATACAAGGATATACATCAAAATCAAAGATCCCCGCTTTTACAGCGGGATCTTCTTTCATAATGCTAATTGTTTCTTCTTCATTGGTGTTAAAGATATATAGTCCGGCAACATCCGCTTCTTTCGATACAGGAGAAACAATGGATATCTTGCCCTCAGCCCTCAATGCAAAGTTTCTTCTGCCGTGTTCCCAGATGATGCTCTTTAAATTTTCTGCCCGGGGGTTCGCATTAGATCTTAATAGAACGATGCAATATGGTTTTATAGTGGCAAGCATTGCCTGCATGTATTCGTCGCTGATATTGAGCATGAGTTATGAGTTATGAGTTATGAGTTATGAGTTATGAGTTATGAGTTATGAGTTATGAGTTGCTGGAAATGCAAATTCGTGTAATTCGTGCAAAAAATTCGTGTTCACAATAAAATTCTTCAAATCACAGGAACAAACTCATAACTCAGCACTCATAACTCTAAACTCTATAAAATTCCAAAGATCTTCTTCCTGAACGTATGAAACCGCCACCCGGCTGTTAACGAAAAATTCGTATTTACCTGTTGCATGTTCTTTATAAAAAGATTTGTTTGCAGGGTTCCCCAGCGGGCATTCAGGTAATAATAAAATGTGCGGCCATTGTGCCCACCCCGTATGGATGCCTGTATATCGGTGACAAGTTGCAGGTGATTGATGCCGGTACTTATTTCTTTAAGAACGCCACTTCCAATAATGATCGCGGGTGTAATACTCCATTTTCCCTTATAAAAACTAAAATTATAATTGTACCCAACCCTTGCGATGAGGGAAAACCATTCAGGGTTAAGGGACAATAATTTAAACGTAGTAGAATCAGTGATGATGTCACGCGATGGATTTTGCCATTTTATTTTTTGCCACATTGGGGTCAGCTTTATAAACACAGAACCGGCACTGTTTAATTGTTTCTCAGAAAAACTGCTCGCTGCAGCAATGGAAAATCTTTTTGTCTGAAAAAAATAATACACATCAACACCTGCATCTGAAAATTTAATATCACGTACCGGTTTATAATCCCGGCTCCGCGGTTTTTCCGGCAGAAGCAAGCCATTGTAAGTATTGAAAAAAGGGCGTATGCTCCATTTTTTTATCCTGAAGCTAAAGCCGAGGGAAGTGTATTGCAGTTTTACGTTTTTATCGAGTTGCGTACCCGGTATTGCCCAGGAATATTTTAATGACAACCACTTATAGCCAATATAAATTCCAATGTTACCACTCCTGTTGGCAACAAGGCTGTAATTATTCTTTAACTCCCCGGGATTGGTGAAATTAAATTTTGTGCTTGATATGCCGGGATATATTTCGATCACGTTCCTCTTCTCATAACGGAAAATATAATTTGAATCGATCGTGTTTTGTGCATATGAAGCTGGATAGAAAAAGAGGTTAAGCGTTAAGACAAGGATGGTATAGAAAAACGTTGGCTTCATTTTAAATATTACACAAAATATTATGCAATATTCAATAAAATAGACGACAATTTCGATTTGAAAATTTGAAGATTTGAAAATGAAAAGGATTTTTTACTTTGAAGTACTTTCAAATTTAGCCAGCCTTCATCATCACATTTTCAAATCTCCAAATCTTCAAATTGTTTTTAGGCATTGGTTGGATAGCGGAACAAATTTTAGTTCCTGGATGTTTTCTTTATCGTTTCAATATCCGGAACTTCAGAAAATTTTAGTTTTATTTTTTCGTTCTTTGCCAACGTTAGCTCTTCACTGTATATATACATTTTGTCTTTCACGCCGGCGTAGGCAATTATTTTTACGGGTTCACCAATGGGGTACTGATTTTTTAATTTTATATTATTGCCTTCGTATTCATAAATGCATTCCTGCTGCATAGCATTGATCCTTTTAAAAATGACGCAAACATTCACAGCAGGGCTAAATAAAGCGTCATCAAACTGGCAATATATTTCTGAGCATTCACTTTTTTTATAGGGTTTGTATCGCCTGTCACAATTGAGCCAGCCCATTTCCATTATCCTGACCGGTGTATAATAAGTTGTAACCACTGTTGGTACATTTTGATTGCTAAGCATGGACATGGCAACGTCAACCATTTTAGCTGCAGAATCTGCCACCGACTGTTCAGTTATTCTTACTGCAGTATCTGTCATAACAACCTGTTCATCGCGGCTGACATGTAGTATGCTGTCAAATTCAGCAACAGAGAGCCTGTTGTCTTTTGTTGATGCATAATTCAATAATTTCCTGATAACATTATCGTCATTTTGTGTGATGATACTGCGGGCTGTATCGGGAGCAATGGTATCCATTATGGTTAGTGGCTCAATATATTTTCGCTTAGCGGTTTGTTTTTCCCTGACAAGTTTTTTATCAGCAGCCACCCAATTTAAAACGCCGGAGGAATCACGTCCCCCATAAAAGAGTTCCATTTGCTGGTCCGATTGAACCGGTAGCTGTATGTCGAGCCACTTGCCTGGTTTTATCCTTAGTTTATTTCCGGCGGAATACATTTCGATATGATACGCACCACCCGAAACCAATAATTCGCCATCCGAAGCCGTGGGCGAATCATTCCTAAACAGTTCTTCCTGGTTGCTGATCTCTTTTACCTTTACTTCGATCTGGGCGCCTAATGGGAGGCCGTTCCCGGTTTCTAACATCGACGGATCAACAGTTATCTTTAAACCCTTAGCCGCAGTTATTAATGTTGTTTTGCCGGAAGAAACAATGATCCTTTGTGAAGGCTCTGTAAGAAATAACTTACTGCTTTTGCTAAGTATGGGAACTACGGGCAAAATGGTATCGTTTGATACTTTCTTTTCAACTTTCTCTGTCTTGCTTATGTTTCCCGCCGGGTCATTGCACGAAAAACACAATAAGGGTAGTAGCACACAAAGCAAATGCCTTCTCATAAATAATAAGTTTAGGGTTATAAATTATAAGGGGGGATATAAGGGCAAACGTGAATAAGAGATCTTAATTATATGAAGGGGTTATAAAATTTTGTTAAGGGATTGTAGAGGTTGAGAGGTTGAAAAGTTGAAAGGGTTCAAAGGTTGAAAAAGTTGAAGAGTTTGCATATTAAGAATGTATTCGGATGTATAAACTGTATCAACTTTCTCAACCTGGTAAAAATTTACCTGCTATCATTCACAACTCAGAACTCACAACTCAAAACTCATTTGTCTTCTTTTTGTAAAATTTTTTACTGCCCTCAACTTTCTTCAATTGGTATAGTCCTTGTTTTCTAATTACCGGAACCAACCTAAACACCTGAGCCGGTAAATATTTAAAAACTTTTAAATTATTTATCATGAAAAAGATATTCATAATCCTGCTGATCGCTATAAGCTTCGTTTTCTTCTCCTGCAAAAAAGAAACAGTACCTGCCACACAGGCCAATGCAGGAACAACAACAACAGTAACCAATACATCAAAGTTTGCAGATCCCGGCCCGACTATTTTTTCTTCCTGCAACACATGGAAGTTGGCAAATTTTTCTTCAAGTGGTGCAGATCAAACACCCGCTTATAGTTCTTCTTCGCTGATCTTTTGCCCCGATCATACTTTTACGATTTCCAATGATGTGATGTCAAGGAATGGGCAATGGTCTTTTGGTAGTTTTAGTGTACTTGGCGCATTGGATTTTAGTATGACCTTTAATGATGGAGATATTCCTCTCGATGCATGGGCAAACCTGCAGGATACCTGGAAAGTAAGATCCTATAATTCATCTACACTTAATCTCCAGTCTTCAGATGGTAAAAAAACAATGACGATTGAAAAAGTTCCGCGATAAAAAAATATTTTATTATTAAGATCTACAAATAATTATGAGCGATCATAATTATTTTTTTATTTAATACTTTCTGATCTGTCTAAAATATTCCCCGGATTGTTGAATGGATCTTACTAAAAATAGTGATGACACTTGTGCGTTTCACTTGGCAAAATCTTTGCCCCACAGTTAATTGCGCAGATGAAAAATTTCATGCGTTTATTAATAATTAAAAATCAACATTATGAAAAAGTACAGTATGCATCGCCTGGCAATATTATTAATAATATTAGCTGGACTAACAGTTCCATCAAGAACATGGGCACAGGAAGCAAAGGCAGAAAAGGTGGGTACGAGTGAAGAAGCCGGTAAAAAGGGAACCAGGGCTGATGACATTGAGCATTGCAAAGAGATCAAAGCAAAATTTATAAAGACAGATGGCATGCTCAAAGATCTATTTGATAATTCGGCGGGCTATGTAATATTTCCCAATATCGGGAAGGGTGCGATGGGGGTAGGAGGTGCTACAGGTAATGGAATTGTTTTTGAAAAAGGCAAACCAATTGGTAAAGCAAATATGACCCAGGTCACAGTTGGTGCACAGGCAGGTGCCAAAGTTTATAGTGAAGTGGTCTTCTTCGAAACACCAGAGGCACTAAAAAGTCTGACAGACGGAAAATTTGAATTTACAGGACAGTTATCTGCAGTAGCGGTTAAAGCAGGGGTATCAGCAAATATAAAGTACAGGGAAGGGGTACTGGTATTCACCCAGGAAAGAGGAGGGTTGATGTATGAAGCTTCAGTGGGTGGACAGAAGTTTAGTTATACGGCGTATTAAAAAAAGTTGTCTGAACTATGATTAAATGATTTTTTGATAGACTATTATTTATTCTTGATCATAGTATTCATTTAATCATGGTTCAGACAATTGTAGTTTAAAAAAATCATTATCCAAATACAATTTTATTTGTATATAGCATTTTCTTTTTTGTTTTTTATCAGCATTCGTCGATAAGTTCTATTTTTTATCAACAAAAAAATCTTATGGCACTTCCTTTGTGTTTTTCTATTTTTTAAAAATCGCTTATCGCCTGATATCTCCCCAAACCATTTTATTGTTAACCTATAAATCTAAGTTTATGAAAAAACGCACCGGTTTTGTATTGGGGGTGATCGCAGTACTTGCTTCCTCATTATTTTTTTATTCCTGCAAAAAAGATACAGTTAGTGGTGACCAGGTCCCCGCTGGTATGAATAAATTTTCTGTGTACCTGGCAGATGATCCCTCAGATTACCAACAGGTTTTAATAGATATTCAAAGCGTGGCCGTTAAAGTTGATACCTGTTCAGGGGATAACGGTGATGATCACCATCATCCTGGTTGTGATGATCATCATGATTCGCTTTCTACACATTGCGAGGTATGGGATACGCTTAATATCAATCCCGGGGTGTACGACCTGCTCACACTTCGTAATGGAGTGGATACTTTACTTGCAAGCGGATTTTTATTGAATGGAAGAATAGAACGGATAAAGATCACGCTCGGCAATAATAACAGTGTAGTAGTTGATAGTGTAAGTTATCCTTTGCATCTCATTAATAACTGGAATTTTGTTTTTATCAATATCAGCAGGGATCATATTGATTCGCTTTCTTCAAACAACCTTCAGCTATATCTTGATTTCGATGTACAACACTCCATTTTTCACTTTAATAATGAGTATTGGCTTAGCCCTGTACTAAGACCATTTGGGCGCCATAGTAGTGGTGAGATTGAGGGAAAGATAAGGCCCGTACATTCACATGGGATGATCACCGCATTTAATGCGACAGATACTGCCTATGCGATGCCGTGGTGGGACCAGGGAGAATTTAAGATAAGGGGATTGCATGAAGGAACATATAGTGTATTCATTGACGGTATCAACGGATTTAATGATACTACGATCAATAACGTGGAAGTGCGGCGACATCATGAAACGGACCTGGGGGTCATTTACCTGAACCAATAATAAAGACCCATTAATTAAAAGTCCCGCATTTGCGGGACTTTTAATTGCTATCTTAAAAAACGATAGGTCCACTTCACCAAAAATATATTTCTTGCCTGCCCGGTGAAAGCATTGCTGAACAAACTGTGAAATGGATCTGAGTTAAGATCTGCGTATGCATCCGGGTTGTTTCCCTCTGACCATACAAGGTATAATTCAGAACCCGGTTTGTATTCCCATCTTACAATGAGGTTGGAGCGGAACTCCACAAAATTAAAATCTGGTTTGCGAAATTGATAATCAGTTTGGCCATCTGTATTCTCGTCAACAGAATAGGTATTGGAACTACTGTCGAAGCTGATCTGGTTCACTCCGAAGGGAGCGCTAAACCGGTCATTGTATTTTTTAGCGAGGCCGTTTGTTATGTAAGCAAAATTTTTATAAACGGGCCTTGTAAGAAATGGCTGGCCATAGTATTGTATGGTAAGATCGGGTGTTATGTTATATGTTAACCTACCTGTAAAGCGTAATGTTTTTTGGTGCACCCTTGCTACGATCGTACGTGTGATGTTGTTATAGGAAACATTTGCAACAAACTGGTCCTGCCTGCGCCAGTATGTATCGTATTCTGCACTTAAACTTATATTGAAAGTATTAATCGGTACATAATAAAATGATAAGCCTCCATTAACGAAATCAAGCGTGTTGTTGAATCCCCAGAATTTGAACAGGTTTACACTAGTGCTGAATTTCTTTCTTGAATCGCTATTGGCATATATACTCCAGCCGATACCATCCGGCCTTCTTAACGAACCTGCGCCCCTTAATGAAGTATTGGAAACATCATAGGGATTCCATGTTACACTTGTACCCGCCTGGTAGTTATTTTTGAAAGTAAGGTTTGTATTTGTATTAACCTGTTCGTATAACAACTGCCCGTCAAAATCCCACCTCAGCCAGTGATTGTAATTCACACCTGCGTTTCTGAAAATAGAAAATGGTTTTTGAAATTGAAGACCAACCCAGGTAAAATGGTTGATCTCGTTGGCAGTAAGCATGAACCCGATATCATTCATTTCAAGCTCAGGTGAACGTACCGTAACACCTGTTTCAAATTTCAATACCTGGCCCAACTTATTCTGTTTGCCGCCGAGTTTTCCAAACTTTAGTGTACCACCCGTGCCGGTAAGGGAAGTGCGGCTGCTGTCGACCGTTAGCCCCTTTGCATTTGGCCTTTGAAAAAGATGTTCAAATGCAGTTTGTGTATTTAAAATGGCTTCTTTGCTTCCGTTTACATTGCTGAAAATGGCCTTGCCCGAAATAAACCATGTACGATTTTTCCAGTAATGTAAAAAATCGATACCGCCGGAATAGGCGCTGCGGTGTAACATATCATTGAGGCCATGATTGCGGTTCACTGCTGTGAATATGCCGCCAATAACGGTGTTGCCACCATGAATATCTTTTTGTAAACGTGCAACAAGGTAATTGGTGAGTGGTTCAACCAGTTCCTTTCTTCTTTTTCCACTGCTGTCGATGGTTGCATTTTCACGCCCGGTAACGCTTTCCAGGATACCGATGCTCCATCCTTTTTTTGTTTTGCCACTGAATTTTGTGGCACCGAGTATCGAAGTGTTTTGTGGATATTTTACATACTCCCCGGTATTTGTATTTACATACCCATGTGGTGAACTGCCGATGCGGCGGGAATAGAACAGAAGGTCGGCATCATAATCACCACCTGCAATGGAGCCTGTCAGCTGGTATTCAAAAATATTTCTGCTCTCAATAAAGAAGGGCCTTTTTTCATCAAAGAAATTTTGAAAGCCGTCTATACGTACCTGTGAGGGATCCGCTTCTACCTGGCCAAAATCCGGGTTGATGGTAAAATCAAGGATGAGGTTATTGGTAACTGCTACTTTTCCATCCACACCGGCATGTATTTTTCCGTCCAGGCCTTTTGCGAATGGGTTGCCTGGTTCCTTTTTGTACTTGTCTGCCTGTATAGTGATATATGGAGCGATCTCAACCTGCCTGTGCGTCGGTATATCTTTCAGCCCGTGCAATTCGCCAAAGCCACTTACCCACACGCCCGAGCTGCGTGGTATGGGTTGCCAGATAGAACGTTCTTCTTTACGGAATATGCGTCTCGTGAATTGTATGCCCCACACTTTATCCTTTTCATTGCCATAACGCAACTGGCTTAAAGGGATCTTTACCTCAGCTGTCCAACCCGTTTTGCTGATATGCGTTTTAGCAAACCAGATCGGGTTCCAGTTACCATCCCAGTTGTTGCCATTCTCTGATATGAATTCGTCACCTCGTACACCCGATACCGATAGCGTGAATGAGAATCCCGTACGCAGGTCATGGTAGCTGTCGATATTTGTTTCTATCCAGTCGCCGGGGAATTCATCCCTTCTGCCCATTCTTCTGCTGATCGAATCCGGGGCTGCATCCTTACAATCATAAGCTATATAAAGGAACCTGTCATCATACAATATTTTAAAATTAGTAGGTTGGGCAGGAGGCTTTCCTTCATCGGGTTGATTTTGGATAAAATCGCCTCCCCATTCTACAGCATTCCATGCTTCTTCCGATGGGATACCATCCAGGGTAATTACCTTGTCTAATCGCTTTGTGAAATATTTTTTCTTTCCTATAGCGGTATCCCCACGCTGGCTAAATGCAGCTACGGTCAATGAAAGAAAGGTTGTTATCAGCAGGTAGGTTTTGTTCATATACCAATTATACAAACAGGTTGGGTCATACCCAAGAATAAATATAACAGCGGTAATTTTCTGATATAGCTGGAAGTGAGTTGTGAGTTTTGAGTGCTGAGTTATGAATTATGAATGCTGAATTCAGAGTTGGGTCATAACGAATAATAAAATATCTTCAGATCTTATAGTTAATTCAGAACTCAGAACTCATAATTCAAAACTCTTGTCGTGGTTCAATTGATCATCCTCGTTGCTATCATCCTTTTTGCATATTATTTTATTTCCGGTAAGACCAGTAAGGTAAAACCTCCGTCCGAACCTGTGATTTTTGACCCGGTGTTACTGGAAAAAAATGTTTTGTTCTATTCCAAATTAAATGAAGAAGAAAAAAAACAATTTGAAAATGACGTAAAAGATTTTTTACAGGACGTGCGCATAACCGGTGTAGATACCAACGTAGAACTATTGGATAAACTATTTATTGCATCGGCTGCCATTATACCTATTTTCTATTTTCAAAAATGGAAATATCATAACCTGCAGGAAGTGTTGTTGTACTCAGATGCCATCAATATGAACTTTCAAAGTTCCGGTAATGAAAGCAGGGATATTTTAGGAATGGTTGGAACAGGATACCTGGAAGGAAAGATGTTATTATCAAAACACGCATTGCAACAGGGGTTTTACAATAAGACCGATAAAAGCAACACTGCCATCCACGAGTTTGTGCACCTGATCGATAAATCGGATGGTGATACAGATGGTATCCCCGGTATTTTGCTGGATAAACAATATGTTTTGCCATGGATCAACCTTATACAGGAGCAAATTCAGCAAATAGCAAAAAGCAGATCAGATATTAACCCTTATGCAACGATGAATAAAGCAGAGTTCTTAGCAGTATCAGCAGAATATTTTTTTGAACGTCCGGAATTATTGAAAGACAAACACCCGGAATTGTATGCGATGCTGAAAGAAATGTTTGATAGGAAGAAACGATAGAGCAATTTGAAGATTTGAAAATTTGAAGATGAGTTGATCAGGGCCACGTAAGAATTTCGAAATAAAAAATGCTGTTCATCTTCAAATTTTCAAATCAACTAATTTTCAAATTGGTTTACATTTTTTTCGTAGAATCTTTTTTGGTTGAATCAGCTGCTGGCATTGCCGGGGCAGCACCGGGAGGCGGCGCCATCATTTTCATAGCGTCAGCCATGTCCATAAAACTCCAGTGATCGGTCGCTTTTCCATCTTTGAATTTTGAAAGTTCGACTGCAGACATATGATATGTTTCACCCGCCTTCATGCCCATTCCATCTGCTTTCATCTTACCTGAATATTTGCTCCAGGTCATTACATATTCGTCATTGGCCATTTCCATTACCTTTTCAGTTTTATCATCTTCAGTCATGGCTGCCATTTTTTCAAACGAAGCCTTTAAATTAGCCAGGCCCTTAACTTCACCTTCCATACCTGAATGATCGATCCCATCTTCAGCAATATAATCGCCGATCTTGCTAAAATCTTTTGTTTCAAATGCTTTTTCAACGCCATGATTGGCATCCAGGTTTTTTTGAGCAGTTGGAGATAATCCTCCACTATTGTTATTACATGAGATACAAAAGCAGCAAAGCGCTACTGCAGACGCAAAAAGAAACTTTTTCATACAGTTTTATTTTAGTTAATGAATAAATGCAAAAGATCATTTGCCGGTGTAGGTGAGTGGTTGGCAGAATTCTATAGTGTAACCAGGATTAATTTTGTATTAAGTTATAGAAATTTGCCGAATTTAAAATAAAGTTTATAGGTTTATGAACCCTAAAAAATAAAAATCCCCGTATAAATTGCGAAATCAGCCCTGTAAAGGGGCGTTAGTAACCATTTGCCTTAGGAGCCAAACGGGCGCTGGGTTTGGATATATAAATAATTTTATTATCTTGTGCCCGTTAACCAGTTCTGTCTCCCAAAGACACATTTTTATCCAGTCTCCAACTGAGTTTTTTTAATCAATTTATCGCTGTTTTAGCTAACAGGCCTAACTATATGGAAATAACCGTAGATACATTGGAATTCGATGTTAACAAGGTGACGCAACGCTTTGTTATCATAAATAACATTCGCCAGTTTGGTATTAGCATAGAAAAAGCTTTTGCCGAATGGATCAATCATTCTGCCGATATTACTCCCGAAAGTTTTTGCAAATTCATGCGGGCAAAGAACAAGGACATTATTTGTATAACTGATGAAGAATACAAAGAAGGGAAACTGCTGAAATTGCAGTTAAAAAACTCCCTGAATTAAATAAGGAATAAGAAATGAAAAATAAGGAATAAGAAAGTATCAATTCTAACAGGTATTTACTTTCTTATTCCTTATTTTGTGTTCCTTATTTTCTATTCCTTATTTTATAAATCGTTTTGTTATTACTTCTCCTTCACTAGTGTAAATAATCAAAGTATAAATGCCTGTAGCTAAATTTTTCAATTGTAAATTGACTGTGCTGTTTCCGGCTTCAATTGTTTTGTTTTGATTGTACATCAATCTTCCATCTGCAGCAATGATCTTCAATTGCAGGTTTTGTGCTTTCGATGCATCAAGGTAAATCACAGTATTATTTTTATCACTCACAACTGCATTAACTGATAAACCAGATTTGGTTCTTCCTGCAACCAATACTTTGCTGTAATAAGAATTACCATCTGCATCTTTTATATTCAGCCTGTAATAAGTTTTACCATCAAATGGATTTTCATCTGTGAAATTGAAAGGCAACTGGCAGCGGCCAGCAGTTGCCGTTATGTTTCCAAATTTGCTGAAGTGAATACCATCGTTGCTTCTTTCAATTCCAAAATTTGTTGAGCTGCTGTTGGATGAAACTTTCCATGTAAGTAAATTGTTTTCATTTTTAGTTGTCAAAGAAAAATATTCAAGTTTCAGTGCAACGACCCCTCCCGGGTTGATGATGGTAGTAGCCATGTTTGTACCGACAGGTAAATTGAAATCAAAATAAATAAAAGCTTTGTTATTGAGTGAATCACCGGGTACAACTGTGGTCTTAGGCTTTACTTTGAATGCAACAAAACCATTGCTTCCCGGGTCATTGATGGCCTGGTAGGGGAGATCAATATCACGGAAATAAAATTCCAGTTTGTTTTTGTCACGTTTCACATCGCATGTGTGACTGGCGTTGATGAATTCAAAACTATCCCAATCATAATTATTACTTAGGGTATCTGCAAGAACAACATTGAATGCTGTATCTGTTCCTAAGTTTTGAAAATGGATAACATAGTGCAGGTAATCGTCTATGTCTGTCAAAGCGATCTTGCTTCCTTCCAGGCATTCTTTACTGTTAGGATCCCAGGGGCCGATAACGCCTTGCAGTAAAACAAAACTATTATCAGCCGGTGTATCATCACCTGCGACAGGATCAATGGTAGCAAGGAAATGTAATGTATCACCAATGTTATTTACCGGGGGTGTAAACAAATAAAAGTACATGTCGATCGTCCTGCTTTGGAATGGCAACAGGTTACTGTAGTTCCATGTAAGCTGCCCTGTTGTTTGATTGCTAACTGGTATTGTTGAATTGCCAAAACTCATTCTGGCATTATCAAAATTCAGCTGCACAGTGCCTGATAAAATGCTTGTTCCTTTATTCTTATAAACAAGCCGGTATGATGGATAATCACCGGGTCTCGCAGCCGCCCAGCCTGGGATTAATGTTACTTCAAGATCATTGTGTGTGCCATTTGGCTGAATACAAAAATGAGCAGAGTCGAGTAAACTATTTGCTGTATTAAAAACGATTGTTGATGACGTTGGTGAAATATTAAAATAAGGGTAGGGGAAATACGGTGTTAGTGTAAAAGTTCCTGCATAGGGATAATGAGCATAATCACCCGATGGTGCTGTATATCTTACAATAGAATTACCTGTTCCATCAGTGATCCTGATGGGTACATTGGGCATGCCTGGATCACCGTTATCACAACCATTGTTGTTTAGATCAAGCCTTATTTTCCCTTTAATGGTATTGTAATTACCGCCCGGGAAAAATGAACAATATGGACTGATGTTAAAGGGCCCATTATATCCCCAGTCGAGGATCATATGTGTAACGGTGTCTACTTCAAAATCATCTGCACAAATATTAATGAGCGGGGCATTAAAACTTGCACCTTCTAAATTTATAGTTGCAAAACTTCCGTTCTTAATATTCAGATACTGCAGGCCCGGGTTATCTACGTCAATCCTTAGATCATGCAGATGAATGCAGCTGCTTAGATCAAGCGTAGTAAAACCGTTTTCCCCTAAACGAACAGATTCCAGGTTTACACAACCAGATACGTCTATTATAGTTCCAATGCCGCCATAGTCTGAACGTAAAGTTTTTAACCCTGTGCAATTAGCGGCGAATAAGTAAACAATAGATCCGAATCCAAAATTGCCCAGGTTTACTATTTTGGTGAGCCCACTTATTTTTAAAGTTTGTATATATGAATTATCAAGATTTAAATAGGCGAGGCTGTCGCAAGCAGTAAAATCTAAAGTTTGCAATGCACTGAAGGAAGCATCTACACCAGTAAGTTTATTGATACTTCCGAAATCCAGGTACCGCGTAAATGAATGGCCAAAATTCAGCCCTTCCAGGTTCGTGCAACCAGCGACAAATATTGAATCCAACCGGGGGCCTTCATTGTAACCCACATTTATGCCAAGCAAATTTGTCATGTCATGAACATCAAGTTTGGCGAGATGCTGTTCTGTACATTCAAGGCTCTGCAGATTTACAAATTCCCGGATGCCAGTCAGGTCAGTAATATAGTAGTAGTAAAAAGGGTCTATATGTGTGGAATAAAAACCGACATTTAATGAAGTAACGGCCAATGCTTCACTTACCTGTATTTCACCGTCACCATTTGTATCAATTACAGGATTGATATAAGCGACCAGTGCATGCTTAAAAGCGGTATCCGGAAAATTAATGATCTGTGCAGATGCAAAAGATGCTATGCACAACAATACGGCAGTCAGTAAATGTTTCATTACGGGGATTTTTTATTTTCAATAACCGGGTTTACGACGAAATGGGTTGGGTGTGCTAGCAGATAGTTTTAAAGGATAGGATCTTATTGAAGAAGCGGTACCGTTGGAAAGGTACAGAATAAAAACAAACAGCCGGGGAATATTTTTCTCCCGGCTGCAGATGAAAAAGTCCATGAATTAAATAAGGAATTAGAAACAAAAAATAAGGAATAAGAAAGTGCCGGTTCTAAGAGGCATTTACTTTCTTATTCCTTATTTAATATTCCTTATTTCTTATTTTACAAATCGTTTTGTGATGACTTCTCCTTCATTGCTGTAAATGATCAAAGTATAGATGCCTGTAGCTAAATTCTTCAATTGTAAATTGACTGTGCTGTTTCCAGCTTCAATTGTTTTGTTTTGATTGTACATCAATCTTCCATCAGCTGCAATTATCTTCATCTGTATATTTTGTTCTTTGGATGCATCTATATAAACCGTAGTGTTGTTCCTGTCACTCACAACTGCATTAATTGATAATCCAGATTTGGTTCTGCCTGCAACCAAAACTTTGCTATAAAAAGCATTTCCATCTGCATCTTTTATATTCAGCCTGTAATACGTTTTACCGTCAAAAGGTTTTTCATCTGTAAAATTGAATGGTAACTGGCAGCGGTCAACACTTGCCGTTATGTTGCCGAGATTGTTGAAGTGAATGCCATCATTGCTTCTTTCAATACCGAAGTTTGTTGTGCCGGTTGTTGATGGTGCTTTCCATGTAAGCAGGTTCGTTTCGTTCTTTGATGTCAAAGAAAAATATTCAAGTTTTACAGGAGTGGATGATGTTGGGCTAACAATGGTAATAGCCATATTTGTAGTTACCGGTTGATTAAAATCAAAGTAAATATCTGCTTTGTTATTAATAGAATCACCGATCACAAGATTGTTCTTTGTTTTTATTTTGAATGCGACAAAGCCATTACTTCCTGCATCATTGATAGCCTGGTAAGGCAGGTTGATATCTTTGAAATAGCATTCAAGTATTCCGTTCTTTTGTTTTATATCGCATGGATGACTGGTGCTTGTAATTTCAAGCGAATTCCAGTCAAGTTTATTGCTAAGTGTATCAGCAATTACAATATTGAATGCAGTATCGTTACCCACATTTTGAAACCGGATAATATAGTCAAGTGGTTTGCCAATGTCTGCAATACCAAGTTTACTTCCCTGCAGGCATTCTTTGTCGTTAGGGTCATATCCTCCTATAACTCCCTGTGTAAGAATGAAACTATTATCTCCAGGCGTTTCATCACCTGCGGTAGGATTAATGTTTGCAAGGAAAATAAGTGTATCGCCAATATTGTTGGTGGGTGGTACAAAAAGCAGAAACTGCATATCTATTGTTCTGCTTTCAAAAGGCAAAAGGTTATTATAGTTCCAGGTAATTTGCCCGGATGATTGTGAACCAGGGGTAACAGAGGCCGAAGTAAAACTCATTTTGCTATTATCAAAATTCACCTGCACATTACCGGAAAGCGTTGTAGTGCCCCTGTTCTTGTAAACCAACTTGTATTTATTTTGATTAAATCTAGCCGGCGTTATAGGAAGCAGCGTTACTGCCAGGTCATTATGTGTTCCGTTAGGTGTAATGCAAAAATTTTCGGTATCAATGCTGCTGTTAGCAGCAGGAAAATTTACTGCCGCAGAAGTTGGCGCTATATTAAAATACGGATAAGGAAAATAAGGGCTGATCGTAAAATTGCCGGACTGGCAATAGTGAGCATACGTTCCATTGTTGTCTGTATAGTGTACCATTGATGCGCCTGAGGCATCGGTGATCTTTACCGGCATAGCAATGACAGCTGCATCACCAACACCGCAACCATTATTGTTCATGTCAAGTCTCGTGGTTCCGCTAATTGTATTGTAACTTCCTACAGGGAAGAAAGTACAGTAATCACTAACGTGAATGATTTGATTACTAAGAACATATGGCCAGTACCTGTGTAATTGAGTCGTTACCGTATCTATTTCAAAATCATCAGCACATACATGCAATTCGGGATTAATAGGCGTTACCGTACCCAAATCAATATATCTCATCAGCCTGCCATTTTTTATGTTTAAACTCTCCAGGTACCGTGTGGGATTTAACAGGAGATTATCGAGGCTGGTACAGGAGCTAAGATCCAATGTTTTTATATCCGTTCCTCCGTCGAGGGAAAGCGTTATAAGATTTGTGCAGCCTGTTACATTGATCAATTTATAAATACCACTATTGTATTCCGAGTACAGTTGTTCAAGGCCTATACAGTTTATTGCTGTAAGCGTGTCAATATATACATCTATAAGTTCTATATCTTTTAAATAAGGTAGGCCATTTAGATTTACTGAATTAATTCTCACACTTGGGCTATAACCGCTTACCATGTAAAAATAAAGTTTAACCAGGCTATCACAGCCTGTGAAATCAAGGTTAGCATGAGTAAAATCGCCGCTAATTTGAATGAATTTTACGCCGGTAAGATGCCCGGGATTAATATTCAACGCTCCCTGGTTCCTTAATAAAACAGTGTCGAGATTCGTGAATGCATCCAGCCCGGTATAATCATGAACAGGAACTTCAATCCAAAGGTTATTCGGGATACTGGCTTCATTCACATCTATTTCTCCGTCTCCGTTCGTATCAATGGTGAACCCAGGGTATGGATTTTGATAATTCAACAACCATTGCTTAAGTGCAGGATCCGGAATATTTACAATTTGTGACGATGCAAATGATGCTATCAGTAAAAGCATCCCTGTAATAAAGTATTTCATATGTGGGTAGATTAATTGTGTTTAATTTATTTTATAAAACGTTTTGTGATCACTTCTCCTTCACCTGTATAAACAACCAAAGTATAAATACCCGTTGCTACATTTTTCAATGGTAAATTCAATGTGCTGTATCCTGCTTCAATTGTTTTGCTTTGATTGTACATCAGTCTTCCATCTGCAGCAATCACTTTCATTTGCAGGTTTTGTGCTTTCGATGCATTCAAATAGATCATTGTATTATTTCTGTCACTCACAACTGCATTGATAGACAAACCTGATCTTGTTTTTGCTGCAACCAATATCTTACTGTAAAAAGAATTACCATCTGCATCTTTTATATTCAGCCTGTAATAAGTTTTGCCATCAAAAGGTTTTTCATCCGTAAAATTGAATGGCAGCTGGCAGCGATCAACACTTGCCATTATGTTGCCGAAATTGCTGAAGTGAATGCCATCATTGCTCCTTTCTATACCGAAATGGGTTGTGCCGCTGGTAGCCGGCGACTTCCATGTGAGTAAATTCGTTTCGTTCTTTGTTGTCAAAGAAAAATATTCAAGCTTAACTGCAACGGATGATGTTGGGCTTACAATGGTTGTAGCCATGTTTGTTACAACTGCGGGATTAAAATCAAAATAGATGCTTGCCCTGTTATTGATCGAATCTCCAATGGCAATCGTGCTTGTTGGTTTTATTTTGAATGCAACAAAGCCGTGGCTTGCAGGTTCATTCACGGTAGCTTCGGGGAGATTAATGTCTTTAAAATAAAACTGTAGTTTATTGTCTTTGCGTTGTATATCGCAGGAATGACTGGTACCGGTGATCTCAAAACTTTCCCAATCTAAATGATTGCTTAATGTATCTGTTACTACAACATTCACTGCAGGAGCCGTACCCAGGTTCTGGAAGTGAATTACATAATCAAGGTTGTCGCCAATTTTTGCAATATCCAGTTTTTCACCCTGCAGGCATTCCTTGTCGTTAGGATCGGAGGATGCTCTTACCCGTTGTGGAAGCACGAAACTATTGTCCCACGGTGTTTCATCGCCAATAGTAGGATTGATGGTAGCCAGCGTTATCAATGTATCTCCAATATTATTTATCGGTTGTGGGAGAATATAAAATTGCACAATGATATTCCTTGTTTCGAAAGGCTGCAGGTTATTATAACTCCAGCTTAATTGCCCGGTTGATTGCGTGGAGAATGTTGGCCATGAAGCAGAATAACCCATTTTACCATTATCGAAATTAAACAGTACATCTCCTGAGAGGTTGGTGGTTCCCGTGTTCTTGTAATAGATCCGGTACGATGCAAGAAATCCGGGAGCTACCAGGTTACCAGGCACAACTGTTATTTCAAGCTTATTATGCAAACCGGTAGAACTAATACAGAAATCGTTTACATCAATAAAATTATTTACAGTATTAAAAACAACGTTTGCCGACACCGGGCTGATGCTGTAATATGGATAAGGAAAATAAGGCCTTACTGTAAAACTTCCGATCGTATCAAAATACCGGTATTGCCCCATCGGATCGCTTGAGTATTTTATAACCGAACTGCCTGCTGCGTTTGTAACTTTTACTGCAACATGTGGTAAAACAGGATCGGCATTATCACAACCATTGTGATCAGCATCCCTTCTTATAGTGCCGGAAATAGTATTATAAGCTCCACCAAAAGCGGTTGCGGTACAAAAAGGATTTACTACAAATGTATTGTCAGGAAAGCCACGTGAAGCAAGCATCGAGTCAATATGTGCAGCTTCACCATTGTCATCAGTGCATACATATAAACGCTGGTCAGGATTTCCTCCGAAGTCAATATATATAGTATCTCTGTGGCCGTTTTTCACATTCAGGTAACTCAGGTTTGCGTATTGCCCGAAAAGCTGGCGGAAATGACTGTTATTGCTAAGATCCAGTATTTTGAGTGCACTGGCACCGCCACTCATCCCGACAAGATTTGTACAGGTGCTTACATCTAATGTTGATGCGGTATAGGAACCAAGTCCTACAAAAGTAATGTTTGTACAACCATGCAGGTTTAAACTATCAAGTACAGGGTATATATAACCGTTATCGGTCATAGAAATTTGGGTCAGGCCGGTCGCGTTCCCGGCATTTACAAATCCTATGTGTCCGCCAATCGTTGCTTTCGTAAGCATCGTTAAACCACTAATGTCAATAACTGGGATCGAATCCCTGAGCGTTACCAGCGTTTCAAGGCTATCCTTTTGCCGAAGATCCAATACAGGCAACTTTATTTGGGAGCATTCAAAACGTTTTAAACGTGGTGTGTTACTAATATCAAGGCTTGTGATCATGGGAGGGTAGTAAGGGCCGAAACGGTTGATCGCTGCAAAAGTAAGATTCGTGCAGCCGGATAAATTCACTGCCTCCAGGTTTTTGGCTTCGCAAGTCAGGTAGCGAAGTGATGTAAATCCGGAAAGGTTGAGGGTTGTCATGACAGGTGGCCAGGAAACCATAATGAAAGTATCAAGGTTGGTAAAGGATTCCATTCCCGCCAGATCATTGGTTATTCCTTCGTTAACTCCGAGATTTAATGAGTGTACAGCCTGGGCCTCGCTGAGTTGTATCTCACCATCACCGTTAGTATCTATTACAACAGGATAATTTAAAAGTGCATTTTTAAGTTCAAGGTTAGTGAAGTTTACAATTTGCGCAGATGCAAAAGATGTGGTCAGTACAAATGCAGCAATTAATAAATGCTTCATGACAGGTGATTATATGTAAGTAAGTTCTATTTATTTTTTTAATCTATAAGACAGTCCAACACTCAACCCGGCACTTTGTATCTTTTTATCAAGCAGGCTGTTCTTGATATTTTGTTTTCCTGCAGCCCAGGTGATAGAAGGTGTTCCAAACAATTCCATTCTTTTGCCGATGCGTTTTCCAAACCTGAATCCTCCATAAAATGAAAAGCCGATATTGTTCTTGCCATCATTTGTTTGAGATGAAGCAAGCAGGGGTGCTGCTGCATTTTTATTGATCTCATTTGTGTATTTGCTATACACATTTACATTCAATCCCGCAACAATACCCAATGACCAGCTTTGTCTCTGTACAAAGTTATATTGAATAAAAACAGGGATGCTTAAAAATTGATAGCTGTTGGTAGCGGCAATTTGCCTGTTGCCTTCTGAAATTGCTTTTACGGTATCACTTACGAGTTGTGGGCCTGAGGCGTTGTCCACCAACCTGTCAACGATCGTAAACTTGGTATTCGTTTCAGTGCCCGAAATTTTTACCTGCTCATTTAATTTTAGATATTGGATACCTGTACCCACAAAAAATCTTTTACTCATTTCCCTTCTCAATGATATAGAGAAAGCGGCTGAAGGATCAATGCTCGTGCTTACGAGTTTGCCTGAAAATACAGAAAGGTTATCACTGGTAGCGGCTGTACGGGTAAAAGTTGCAGCCTTGTCGTATTGCTGGATGGGCAACACGGGTGAAACAGCGACGTCAATAAACCATGCATGAGCCTTTGCCGGTTTATTGACGGTTGTTTTTTCTTTTTTCGTTGTTTCTTTTTTGTTTTCATTGGTAGTTATTGCAAGCGGAGCCCTGGTATGAACCGAGTCAATAGCTATTTCTTTTTTTGAAACAGGTGTTTCAACAATATCTTTTTTGGCAGTAGTTACTATTGGGGGCTGATCGTTACTGGCAGTAATATCTTTTTTATCGTCAATGATCTTTTTTTGCTGATCGTTGTTATTCAATGGCTCATTTGCAGCAATATCATTTACATTTTTCTTTGCCTGGCTATTGTCTGTCAATATTCCTGTTTCACCCAACTGTGTCTTGATCCTGGATCTGCCTTTTTCTTTTTTTATGACACTGTTTTTATCCGGGAATGAAGGATCATTTTCATCCTTATCTTTTTTGCGTGGCGATATGATTTCAATATTATTTTTATGAGATGATGTTGCAGGTTTAATTTTGACCGGGATCGTTGAAGCAATATCCATTGCTTCAACATTTTTTTTCTTTTGATCTTTTGTTGATGTAGTATTTGTTTTACCTGCTGCTACTTCATTTTCTTTTAGTTTTTTTTCATTTGTAACAACATGGCCGTTTGCTTCATCATTTTTTATTTTGTCATCAGTTGTTTTGTTTGGTGTAATGGCTGTATTGGTAATTTGATTTTCAGTTTCGGTATTTTCCTTTTTATTATCAGTTGATTGTTGAGTGGCAGCAACGGCAGGTTCATTTTTTGTTGTAAGGGTCTTGTCGGCGGCGGAAGACTCATTTTTTACAGATGCGGTTTTATCATTTTTATTTGAGTTATTGAATGTATAATAGCCAAGGATCGACAATCCGCATAACAATATGATGCCGCTCAACCACCAGAAAAAACCAAAACGTCTTTTCTTCTTTTTGTTTGCAATATTTTCCCAGGCAGCCGGAGGTACCGGGGCCTGGTGGCTATTGACCTTTTGTTTTATAATATCATCAAACGTGCTCATAATTTTACTGTATTATATTTTTTTAAGATCAGGGCCTGCAAATATTTCCTTGCTTTTAATAATTGCCCCCTTGATGTTGTTGGTTGTATGTCAAGCATTGTGGCGATCTCTTCATGACTATATCCTTCTATCACCGAAAGATTGAATACCGTGCGATACCCATCCGGCATACTGCGTATCATCAAATGAATTTCATCTTCCGACATTTTTGATACGACTGAAGGATCGATACTCGTATAACTATCATTTGACAGGTCAACCTCAGTGAACATTATTTTTTCCTTGCTTACTATTCTTGTCGCTACACTTACAAACACCCTGCGCATCCATCCTTCAAAACTTCCTTCAGATTTATATTGATGTATATAACCGAATACTTTTATGAATCCTTCCTGCAAAATATCCTGTGCCTTCTGTTCATTATTGGCATAACGAAGACAGACCGACATCATTTTTCCTGAATACCGGTCGAATAAAAGTTTCTGGTAGTCCTGCCTTTTATCAATGCAGCCTTTTATCAATTCGCTTTCTGTCAATAGGGCCCTCGTTTATTGGTTCATATTTTTTATAGCAATTAATATTGTTATTGATCTCTTTTTATGTTGAACGTACCATATAAAGTATGCGGAACTCCGAAATCATCTACCAGGCCGATACTGCTAAAAGTTCCTGTAATGAACTGGTCAATGAGGCCGTAACTGGAGATCTCGACATTTTCGAATGTGCCCCAATAGTTTGTATTGTTAAGGATCAGTTTGCCGCCTGTTACCGGGTGTGATCCTATAACATCAGCGCCACTGAAACTCAGGTCAAATGAGGTGTTGCTGTTGATCTGGTCGTACCCATGTATATTGGTGCTATCATTTGCGAAATAGAAATTACCCGTGAACAAATGGTATGGTATGAACAGCCCGCCCGGAACACCATCGAGTACATAGGTAATGCTTTCATCTGTACTGGTGCCGCAAACATCGATCGTACCAAAATCATTGGCGCCTGTTACAAGTGTAAAATTCTGAACCGTGCTCTGCTGTAAAGTTGTCCTGTCGAAAGCAATAACAGATGCATTGGAACCCGGACAAATAATAGCAGGCAGATTGAAAACACCATTGTGCAGTTCTGCAGCATAATTATGCAATGCTGCGGCAATGATAACATAACCGTTTGTAACAGGGGCGCTGCTGCAATCCCTCACATAGCCGGTAAATGTTGCGCCATATTGCTGTACATCAATTGTGATGCTACCAAGATCTACAGCCGTTGTTGTTGTGCGGAGATCCTGTGTGTATGCATCAGGATTGCACTCTGAACTTACTTTTAGTGTCAGTGAACTATTTGCCGGTATCATGCCACTTACTCTTCCTTCAGCATCCGTATAATCTGTCCTGGTAGAACTTGCTGAGCCTTGAATGGTGAGCGATACTGCTACATTCGGCATAGGTTGCAAAGAAGAATTAATTATTTGAGCAGTAAAACTTACGCTTATACTTGGCTGGTCACAATTCCAGTATGAAAAATGGCTCACATTGCCGGTGTAATTGCTTCCTGTTTTGTTTGCGCTTCCATCTTGTTTCCATAATCCGATGCTTTCATCAAAATACCAAAGTGGAATGGATGCCGGTGCTGAACTTTGCAATGAAGCCGGAATAGGAAAACTCAATGAAGCCTGCATGCCGCTTGTGATCTGTAACAACTGGCCCGCATCACCGGTAAGTTCTACGGCGAGCATACCATAGGTTGTCAAAGTATTCAGGTATCCCTGTGAATCAATGCCGGTCAGGTTGCCGGGCATGGTAAGCTGTGTAACATCCATATCGGCAGGATTGAGCCAGTGTACTGCTACATTCACAGTGCCCGTATAAGGAGCATTGTTAGATGCAACAACAACTGAGTTGGGAGCAAGCGTTACGCTTGCTCCTTCAACAGTTGAAACAGCGCCGCCGATGTCACTGTTTAGAGTTCCTCCAATTGTATTTGGAATTAGTTGTAATCGAATGAAAGCTTGTTTGCCGGCATTTGGGATAAATGTTCTTATGCCGGTAAAATATCCTGCCTTGGTCACTTTGATAAACCCTGCTGATTTTGCAAAATCAACACTATCCAGGTTGAAATATCCGAACGAATCAGTAAGTGTTGTCCTGGTTCCTTTTGATACGATCGCCCCTTCCATGGCTTGCCCGTTCTCATCTGTGATAAAACCTGCAACGGATGCATTGATCTGTGTTGAAAGATCCGGCACCACCGGGTGAATGGTTTCCTGGTATTGTTCATCAACTTTATTTTTCTTACAGGAAAATAAAAAGAAGGCAGCGAAGAGGATAACGGAAAGGAATTGCAGGAATTTTTTCATCGCAGTATTTTTTATCTGTTATATAAGATACAAAATAAAATTCGTGTGTTGGCTGGAGATGAAAATAATTTGGGGATTTGAAAATTTGTCTGCCGCCAGGCAGGGTTGGTGATTTGCAGATGGGTTTAACCGGATTGACCGGAAAATATGAGACTTTATTGGGATAAGTAAGTTGAGGATAGCCCTTAACCATTCCGGAACAACATGTTTTACTCTGAAAGGAAATGCATTTTTACTTGAACATTGTATGTTGAAAATTGAATATTTCTTTTAGCCGGGTATGGTTTAATCTATAATAGTCTCTTCAATGGGTTCTTCGGCTCCTGTTGTATCATCGTCTGAAGTTTGCGGCAGGGCGCTTATATTTTTTATCAGCAGTTTGAAATCATTTGTCATAGAAAATTCAAACTCCTGTTGTTGAAGCAACTTACTTGTTTGCTCATCCATCTGCAATTCCGTTATCATTTCAATGGCCATTGCCGGGTATTTGGTGCCGTTGTTTTGAATACGCCCATTGTTCACCTGCATGACAGGAAAACTCCATTTCATTTTTCTTCCCCCGGCAGCCCTTTCAAAATCTGTATGATTCATGCTGAGTGTTTGTCCTTCTGTTGTAGAACGTTTCAGGAGTATGGTGATGACAGGAATGTACTTTTTCCAGGTTTGGTTGAACATAATTGATGATTTTATTTTTTGAGATGATTAAAATAGTACAACCCGGTTTTGTACCGGATCGCTTTCCAGGCATGACTGCGAAATTCGTTTACACTAAAACGTTGTTGCCCCTAAAAAGATGTGAATGATCTATATTGATTGAAGCTAACCTTTTTATTCAGTATTGCCGCATTTAGTTTAGATGATTTGCCTTTTAACATCCCGAAACAAGATAAAAGACCTGGTTGCAGATAATTAAGGTTACCTTACAAAAATGCGAAACGATAAAGTAGTCCAGTTTGTTTGTTTTGAAACTTTGCTGAACAGCGACCAGTTTATGATGCAATGGGAGCATTTTAAAAGATCCGTCAACAGTGACCTTGATGTTGTGCTGCAACAATCAGAAAAAAATGGCCTGTTCAGGTATATTGCCCAGCATTATTGTACAACCGGCGAACTCAATTTTGCTTTTACGAAAGGAAAAAAATCTTCTCACACAGCTGAAATTGGAATAAAAACAAAACAGGCAGGTGGTTATTCCATCTTGCAGGAAGACAGGAAAGATAATGTTCATGCAGGTGAAAGCAAGGTCTTTGCTTTTATAACTGATCCCACGATTGATCTTGGCATTTACAGGCAATTGTCAGCATATAGTAAATTAAATATTTACCAGGCATATTATGAGAATTGCAGTTATGCTTATATCCTGGAATTTTTTGTGAAAGATAAATATGTATCTGTGCTGCAGGAGCAGCTAAAATTATATAGTGTAAATGATGTGAGAGCATATAAGGAAATGCTCATTGCTGTGTAGAACATTTCCCGGCTTGAAGACTTCAATCATTAAAGCCCCTAATAAATTTCAATATTCAACAATCAATGTTCAATATTCAACGGAAATGCATTTCACTTGAACATTAAATATTGTACGTTGAATATTGAATATTTCTTTTTGATCTTCGAATTAAACAGAGCTACATTTCAAACTCCCACACGCTTCTGTAATTCCCATGCTTTTCAATATAACTTAAGAAAGCATTATAAAACGGATCTGCGCCAATGGTCGCACTGTCACCAATAATAAACAACTGATCCTTTGCTCTTGTGATGGCAACATTCATCCTGCGATAATCTTTTAAAAAGCCAATATCGTTTTCATCGTTGCTTCGTACAAGCGAGAGTATGATCGTTTCTTTTTCCTGTCCCTGGAAACTATCAATGGTACTGATACGCATTTGTTTTGGTAAAGAATCTTTGGCTGCAGTTACCTGCCCGGCATAGGGAGAAATGAATGCCGTTTTCAGTGGATCGAGCGATTCATTTTCGATCAGCTGTTGTACGATCTTTAATTCACCTTCATTTTGTAAACTTGTTCCATCGCTGCCATGTACTTCATTGTATCCTGAACCGGCCGTATCAATAAAACTAAGATGAACACCGGTATTATTAAGATGGCTGGCCGTTTTCAATAAACCATTATAAAAGTATTCACCGGAAAAACCTGCAATGGATTCCCGCATGCGGTATTGTGTATCGAGTAAGAAGACGTTTTTAACGGCGGCTATACTTATTTCCAGTATTGACCTGGCAAAGCCAAGCCTCATGGCTTCCTGGCTTAAAACGGTAGGGGGTAGCTGCAAATGATCTCCGGCCAAAACATATTTTTTAGCCAGCGGGAAAATGCACCAGGCCAAAGGTTCTATGCATTGACCTGCTTCGTCGATCACCAAAGTTTGAAAATTAAGGTTGTGTATGCGTGCATCATACAGGCCAACGGGTGTTCCCAATATTACATCAGCTTCTGTGTATAGTTTCTCTTCATTATAAGCCTGCAGTTTTTTTATTTCATTTCTTATGTTCTTTACTTCTTTAAACAGTAAGTTGCGTTGTTCTTTTTCTGCTTTACCAAAACTCCTCTTATACTTTAGCGCCATCTTCCTGAATTCTTCGGCCCGTATCTTTAATTGCCTGATCTCTTTTTGTTGTTTGCTGTTGGCAAGCCTGCCTTCAGGTGTATGCATAAAAACAACTTCGTTCACCTTACTGGTATTGCCAACTCTTAAAACATGAACAGACTGGTTAATTAATCCCTGTGCAATATTATCAACAGCTGTATTGCTGGGAGCAGCAACCAGGACTTTTTCACCTGCTTTGATCAATTGCACAATTGCTTCTATCAGCGTTGTTGTTTTACCTGTACCCGGTGGACCATGTACGATCAGTATATTTTCATTTTGCGTGATAGCGGCCACAGCATTTTGCTGGCTTTCATTCAATCGTTTGTTGCTAAATGTTAGTGTGGCAGATTTTGTTTCAAAAATGGGTGCAGGTTGTTCGTTATGCAGTTGTTGAAATAATTCAAAGAGCGGCTTACTATTCTCTATTTCATTCAAAGCCGTTTTCATTACGGTTGTCGTATGTTGATCGGGCGCCAGTTTAATGCCAACGCCATCATCTTCTATCCAGTCAGGAAAATCAGGCGCAAATAACCTGAACTCACCGGATTTGCCTTCAAAGTTTATCAGTATTCCTTTAATGGGTGTTTCGCCACTGCAAAAACATTCTATAACCGATCCGTCCCTGAAAAAATTTGTTTCGGCCGGGAAACTGATCCTGAAACTGATCTCCGGGTAATCTGCATATCCAAAGTTTTTTCTCGTAACAACGATCGGGTGCAATGCCAAACCTTCTGCCTTTAATGATTTTAAAGTATGCTGCTGATCGAGGCTGTATCGTTTTACCTGTTCTTTTTCTTCCAGGTCGATACATCGCAATAAGTTTTTAATATGGGGATCTGTTACCGGCATGCTGTGAAAATATAACTTTCCTACAGATGTCAGAAATCAGAGATCAGATATCAGAAAACCATTAATTGCACCAAACCGCTTAATATTAATAAAAGAGCTGCAAAGAAAAAGTTCAGCTGATATCTGACATCTGATTTCTGACATCAGCCTTTAACCTTTCATCCTTCATAATTGCGGGTTTAGCAAAAAAGCGGTATTACCGGTGCAGCTTATTTGTAATTTATAATGCCAATCATTTTACTTACTTAAAACTTGCTTTTATGATACAAAAATTCAACATGAGAATATTACAATCACTGTTCTTTGTTTTTATTTCCTTTACTACATTCAGCCAGGGCGTAACAACACCACGTACGCCAAGCCCGGCATCGGAAGTTGCTCAAACGATCGGCATATCAAGAGTAACAGTCAACTATTCGAGGCCATCTGTGAAAGGCCGTGAGATCTGGGGTAAACTTGTACCATACGGTTGGAACGTGCAGGGATTTGGTTTGGGCAATTCTGCACCATGGCGTGCAGGTGCCAATGAAAATACAACCATCCGTTTTTCACACGATGCAAAAGTGGAAGGACAAACAGTTCCCGCAGGAATATATGGTTTGACTTTCGTGATCAATGAAGACAATACAGGTGAAGTAATATTATCAAAAGACAGCCGTTCGTGGGGAAGTTTTTTTTATGATGCCAAGAACGACCAGCAACGTTCTAAAATAAAGATCCGTGACAATGCATTTACAGAATTACTTACCTATGATTTTATCAACCTTACAAAAACATCCGCAGAGCTGGTATTGAACTGGGAGAAGAAACAATTCCCGGTGAAAATAGAATTTGATGTAGATAATATTGTAATGGCGAATGCGGCGGAAGAATTAAAAAGTACCACCGGCTTTAGCTATCTTGGTTTTGCAAGTGCAGCCAATTATTCACTACAAAATAAAACACACCTGGAGGAAGGACTGAGATATGCAAATACTGCAGTAAACCAAAACAAAAGCTTTACTACACTCAGTACCAAAGCAAATATCCTGAAAGAAATGGGTAGGACCGCACAGGCAGATTCAATCATGGCGGCTGCTTCAGAGATCGCCACGAACAACGAACTTAACGCATACGGATACCAGCTGATGAATGCCGGCCAGCAGGACAAAGCCATTGAGATATTTATACTCAACACCAAAAAGAATCCAAAGGATCCCAATACATTTGATAGCCTTGGAGAAGCTTATTTTACAAAGGGGGATAAAAAGAATGCGATCGTTAATTTTAAAAAATCATTGAGTATGAATCCAACTGCGGCAACGAAGGCAAATTCTGAAAAGTTTTTGAAGCAGATGGGGGCGTTATAAGGTTCCAGATGTTTCAGAGGTTCCAAATGTTTCAAAAGTTAAGAAGTTTCATAGGGTTAAGGTTTAACAAAACAAGGGGCTGTCGATGGACAGCTCTTTTGTATATTAGCTACAAAATATTTTAAAATGAAACGTACATTATTTACGCTATTGGTCATACTTATTGCATCCATTCAATTTGCTTTCAGCCAGGCAAAGAAAGCCGATGAATTTGCAGGAAAATGGAAAGGTACCTCTCTCTGCCAGGTAAAGAATTCTCCCTGTCACGATGAGATCGTTGTGTATCATGTTTCACAAACCGGAACAGATAGTACTTATGCTATCCAGGCAAATAAGATCGTAAATGGGGTAGAAGAAGATATGGGAACACTGGATGGTGTGTATAACAAAACAAAAAAAGTATTTACCTGTCATTACGAAAACAAAAGCGGGCAAAAAAGTACCTGGGAATTTCATATCAATGGGAATGAAATGAAAGGGCGATTGATTTTGGAAAAGGACAACACCCTTTATAGGATCATTGAATTGAAGAAAGAGTTGTGAATTCTGAATTATGAGTTCTGAATTCTGAATGAGTTTATTAGAAAATGTAACCTCATATATTTATTATGTACAGGGTTTTTGTTATCTGCTGCAATTCATAATTCATAATTCAGAACTCAGAATTCTACTGAAGTTTCGCCAGCCACAAAGACGCATTCATGAACAATGCCGTATGGCTGTAAAGATTCCAGCTCGAATATAAAATATCATTGGGGTTACCGCTACCATCATCCATGGGGGAACTATCAGTAACTATAAATACACGTCCTGTTCCATAGGTGGCGGAAGCGCTTATTACATGCGTATTGTTTTGTGTATATCCATTTTGCCAGAACAAACCCTGCACACTTGCATTGGCGTTAGGGTTGAGCGTTAGTGTAGCGCCATTGTTAAATTCCATTTTTGTTACATTGCCCTGTGATCCGTGTAAAATAGTATTGGTACTATTACCAGTTAATACATTTGTATAAATACCATTCACATTTGTAAGGTCGATGGTAAAGCCAAATGGATTTGAAGCGATGCTATTGTTATTCATCAGGTCATTCCAAATATCGGGTGAATCCCATCCATCGTTGTTCCTGTCTGAAATGGTATGATCGGATATCATAAATAAACCACCGCCATTGTATACAAAATTCAGGATCGCTGTTTTTTCAGCCAATGTAAAACGAATATTGGGCTCATCTACAATAAATACATTGTAGTTTGAAAGGTCCTGTGCATTTAAACTGCTGCCGTAAGTGATACTGCCTGATGTTGGTAGTGTCTCTACCGTATTGCCGGTTTTTACAAGTGCAATGCCCCAGCTTGATAATGCGCCGGTCCAATAAGATTGCGATGTTGCTGATGTAACCGTTGATTGCAGTGGAGTAGGGATGCGTTGTGGATTACTGTTATCTTCATCAATTACCCAATCAGCATTGCCTGCGGTTTCTCCCTGTGATGCATCAAATAAAAATTTCTTTGCCCCGGTACCGCCACCGCCTCCTCCGCCACCGGTAGTGTAATCAGTGATATTAAGATCATCAAAATTGATCCTGTTCGTACTGCCATCTGTCTTTCTTATTTCGAAACGAACAGGGCCCGCTATATTCAGTGTAAAGTTTGCAGTTGTTAAACTGGTAGAACTTGTTGTTATCGTCGAACCCGCCTGCGTATAACTTGAACCGCTGTTGGTACTATACCACAATTGCCAGGTACTGCTTGCATCGGTTCCATACAAAGCGTGTGCAACGCTGACGGTTGAGGCGCCATTGGCATTATCGAATTTCATAGTCAGTTTGCCACTGTTGCGCACCCGTGCAGATTGGGCGCCGTTCTTACGATCAGAACTACTGTTACCGATCAGTGCATCAGAAAGATTCCAAATGCCCGAACTGAGCGTTACATCTGCAGCAGTATAAGATGTTTTGCTGCCTGTTTCAAAATTTTCGGAAATGGTAGCTGAAGCTCCGGAAGCTATCTTTCCCTGTAAGTTATTGTTTGCATTATTGGCTGCAGCATTTTTATTTTGCTGTTCATCATATTGTGCAGGGTTCACTTTGTTACAGGAAAAAAATAAGAAGATGGTAAGCGTGCAGGCAATCGTTTTAGTAAAATTCATAGTCTTGGGTTGGTTGGTTGTCTAAATTTAGTTTTTTAATTGGCTATACAATCTTTTCTGACCGATAAATTTTGCCAATCCATCGAATAATCTTCTTCGTAATTCTGTGTGAAATCTGAAGTTTTTTATTTCACATAATCTGGTTTGCGATCTTTGCGATTCTTAGCTGCTTTGCGTGAAGCCGAAGCTTCGTTTCACGCAAAGGCACGAAGACGAATACAAAAGAGGCAAAGTGTATTCTCGTGATTGTATTTGCATTGAACATTGAATATTGAGTGTTGAATATTGAATATTTCTTTACACTTCAATACAAAAAGCTAATCCATTCACAATATTCCTCATCCCATACTTTCCTTTATTTTCAATCTTTTTGTCTGCAACTATTTTGCCTTCAAAAAATACAATCATGATCAATCACCGACAGGTCGCAAAATTTTACAACAGCATCTCACATTCACCACTTGAAAACTTAAGCAAGATCTGCCAGTTTACCTTTTTAAGTGTATTCATTATTTTTTTATTTGCTTCCTGTAAGAAGACGAATATCAACGAGGTTTCCGGCCCGGTTATAACATCGATCAGTCCTTCCAGGGGGATAGCCGGCACTGTTGTTACTTTGACCGGAAATTATTTTGGTGCAACAGTATCACAGAATAAAGTTTCATTTGACTGGCAGGAAGCCGTTATCAACAGTGCATCTAAAACACAGTTAATTGTTGTAGCTCCGCAGCATTTACCGGGTATTGCGGCCGTAAGGGTAACTGTGAATGGGAAGGAAAGTAAGGCGGTGAATTATGAGTTCTGAGTTCTGAGTTCTGAGTTCTGAATTCTGAATGGGTTTATATAAATTGAAGCTTTCGTATTATGATTCCCAACTCAGAATTCAGAACTCAGAACTCAGAATTCTCTGCTGTTGAAAAACTGTTCACAATTGACCACCGCATTTGATCAAATACGTATCGAATATTTTTACCTTGCGCCATAGTGATATGGCCATTTTTTTATAACATGACACCTGCGGTATCGCTTAATTACAATTGCTAACGTCCCTTCGAACCAATTCACAACCACAGGAAGATCATGCTTAAAAAGATTTTATATCTAAACCAATAACAATGGTATTTAAAAAGATACTGGTAATTATTCTTCTTTTTTGCGGGATGCTTGCACAAGCGCAACAAGTCCAGACGCAGGGAGCATCAAGGATTATCAAGACCGCAAATTCATTGATGGAGGCCCAACAGTTTGAGGCAGCTGAACAATATTTTAAGCAAGGGCTTGCAAAAGCAAAAACAAACTTCGATTATTATTACCAAGCCGTGGCATGGGAAGGCCTTGGAAATTTGTATACAAAAACCGATCAGCCAGCAAAAGCGATCGATGCTTACAAACATGCGTTGAATCTTTATAAGAGCCAGCACATGGATGTTATGGCAAATATTGTTGAGAGTTTTTTGAAAAGTGCACAGGGTATTGGTGATCTGTATGCCGGCGTGGAAATAGGAGCGAAGGGTGTTAAGTTCAGTGTGATAGAAGTAATATTAACGAAAGAAAGAGAGTATGATTATTCGTTGAAAGGAGATACTGCGATGAATACGGATGCCGCCTCATTATCGTATCAAAGTGAAAAGGAAACAAGCGATGCGATCACTGTGGCATTGGATATAATTAAAAATCGCTATCATGTGCCGGCGAAAAGAACATATATTGTTATCAGCAGCGGCTTAAAACAGGAACTGGATAAGTATAATAAGGTCGACTATTTTGCGAATGTTATACGCCCGGCTGATATGGATCCCATTATTAAAATTGCTTACGTCACAGCTACGCAGGAGGCTGAACTTAGTTTTATGGGAATTGTTCCCCAGAGGAACCGTTCCAATACAGATCAACTTGATATAGGAAGCGGTAATACCAAGGGCGGTTTTATTAATGGGAATAAAGTTTTTATTCCGGTTACCTTCCCGCTTGGTACAAAATCATTTCAACGACTCATAGAAGAAAAGCCACAAGCCGACTTAAAGGAATATTTAAACACTGCAGAACAAATTATAAGAGATAGTTTGGGCAGGGCCATCATGTATGCATTTGCGACCAAGAGTGAATTCAGATCAAAAGACATTGTTTATTTATCCGGTGGTATTGTTTGGGCGATCGCTTCCTTGATGCATCCTCAAAATGTAAACAGCAATTACCTGGAGATAACCAGTCGTGACATTTCAGAATTCCGCAAACTTATTTATTCGAATTACGATGAAGTTACAAGACCCGATATTACCCTGATATCAAATACCGAAGACGCGAGGGCATCTGTTAAGAATATAAACCGGGTGTTAAAAACATACGATCAAAAAGCAATGATGGCCGGAGCGATCCTGCTCGACGAAATAATAAAACAGATCAATATTGTGAACCCCGCCAAAAAATTCATGTTCCCAAAGTATGCGTATGTCGGCTGGATCAGTGGATATATTATAAAAAAAGTGACTCAACAATACACCGCCAAATGATTTGAAGATTTGAAAATTTGAAGATTTGATGATGAAGGCATTATGTTTATCGAAAATCTCTTCGTATAAGAAACTGTATTTAATTATCAAATCTTCAAATCTTCAAATTGGCAAATCGTCTACCGGTTTTTATTGCCTGTTCATCTATTTCTTAGTAAAATCCGCGAAAAATATGTATATTTAATCCTTCATTTTCAAACTGATCTATGCAAAAACCTTCTGCCTCCCCGGGTAGCATTTTTTCCGCCAATTAAAAAACACTTATCAATCAAAAATTTTTATGAAAAAAGTTTTACTGCTAACGCTATTGTTTGCGTTGATGACAACTTTCGGTTTCTCACAATCAAACAGGTTTTGGTCGCCGGCCAAAGAAACTGCTTCCAGCATTACAAAAGACAAAGCTGTTGGAAGGTTATCCTTTCCAAAGGAGTTTAAGCTATTCGATCTGAACCTTGCTTCTATCAGGCAGGAATTGTTTACGGTGGTAGACAATGTTTCAAGACACTCGACAGTTATCTCTTTACCAAATGCTGATGGCAGTATCGAACAATTTGAAGTGTTTGAAGCTTCCAATTTTGAGCCTGCTTTACAGGCGCAATACCCGGAGATCAGGGCTTTTTCAGGTAAAGGCATTACAGATAAGTATGCAACTTTAAAAATGAGTATCTCTCCGCAAGGCATTCAAACAATGGTTTTCAGGACTGATAAAGAAAATGAATTCATTGAACCATATTCACAGGATCATACGGTGTATGCAGTATTTAAATCTCACAGAACGCCGGGGCAATTGCCTTGGACATGTTCTGTACAGGATGCACAAATGGCTACAGGGTTAAATGCTAAGGTTGAAAATTCGAATGTTGTAGCCAGTTCGGCGGGGCAATTAAAAACCATGCGCCTAGCGCAATCGGTTAACGCAGAGTATTCAAACTTTTTTGGTGCAACAAGTGCCGCACAGGTAAGTTTGGTTTTAGCTGCGGTTAATAATACGATCACAAGGTGCAATGGTGTTTATGAAAAAGACCTTGCGTTGCACCTGAATCTTATTGCAAATACAACTTCGGTTTTTTATTATACAGCATCAACAGATCCATATACAACCTGGAATTCAGGAAATGGGATCGGTGACTGGAACAGCCAGTTGCAATCTACTTTAACCAGTGTAATCGGGGAAGCCAATTATGACATTGGTCATTTATTTGGACAAAATGGTGGCGGTGGAAATGCAGGTTGCATTGGTTGCGTTTGTACCAATGGATCTAAAGGAAGTGGTATCACTTCACCTGCTGATGGAATTCCCCAGGGAGATAATTTTGATATTGATTATGTAGTGCATGAAGTAGGTCATCAGTTAGGAGCGAATCATACTTTTACAATGTCATCTGAAGGAGGCACGTTGGCTAACTCTTCCCAGAAAGAAGTTGGTTCAGGTATCACGATTATGGGGTATGCCGGTATTACAAGCCAGGATGTAGCACCACATTCTATTGATATATATCACGAACAATCTATAGCCCAGATACAAGCCAACCTTGCAACCAAGACCTGCCCGGTAACAACAAACATTACTGCAAATAATGCAACGCCTGTTGTTGCCGCAGTAAGCAATTATACAATTCCAAAGAGTACACCGTTTGCACTTACCGGGTCGGCTACAGATGCCAATGCCGGTGATGTATTAACGTATTGCTGGGAACAAAATGATGCATCTACTACAGCTACCGGGGCAAGCAGTGTTGCAAGCCCTACTAAAGCAGCCGGTCCAAACTGGTTATCATTTAGTCCTACAACATCTCCAACAAGGCTTTGTCCAAAACTATCTACCATCCTTGCCGGTTTACTCATCACACCTGTTATACCCGGCGGTGATGCAGTTGCAAACATAGAAGCATTGAGCTCTGTCGCAAGAACATTGAACTTCAGGCTAACGGTAAGAGATAACTGTCCTTACAGTTCAACAGCTCCTGTTAAAGTTGGTCAGACTGCTTTTACAGATATGGTGGTTACCGTTGATGCAACTTCAGGCCCATTTGCAGTTTCAATTCCCAATACTGCAGTTTCGTGGGCAGGAGGTTCAACACAAACCATTACATGGGCAGTTGCAAATTCAACAGCAGCGCCTGTAAGTTGCGCCAATGTAAAAATATCTTTGTCAACAGATGGCGGTCTTACATTCCCAACAATATTGGCAGCAAGTACGGCCAATGACGGAACAGAAGCATTGACCATCCCAAATACAGCAACAACAACTGCAAGGATCAAAATAGAAGCAGTTGGTAATATCTTCTTTGATATTTCAAATACAAACTTTACAATTACTGCCAGCAGTGGCCTCACTGCCATTTCAACTTCGGCGGTTAGCCCCACGGCTTATTGTGCAGGAACTTCAGTTAGTGTTCCATTTACTACAACTGGTACTGCCAATGCAGGAAATGTATTTACAGCCCAGTTATCAAATGCTGCAGGATCTTTTGCAAGCCCTGTTGCGATCGGTACATTAACTTCCACAGCTGCAGGAACCATATCTGCAACGATCCCGGCAGGAACAGCTGCGGGTACAGGTTACCGTATTCGTGTTGTAAGTTCTAACCCTGTAGTTACGGGAACTGATAACGGCACAAATATAACCATTGTAATACCGGGCAATCCTTCGCTAACGATCAGCGCAAATCCAGGGAATGTTATTTGTGCAGGTACACCGGTAATATTTACGGCAACCCCGGTAAACCAGGGAACTACTCCGGCCTACAACTGGAAAGTAAATGCTGTATCGGTATCTTCAGGATCCCAGCCAGGACTTAGTTCATTTACCATTTCAAACCTCGTTAACGGAGACATTGTGACTTGTGATATGTCAGTTGCACCGCAGGCCTGTTTACCAGGCGGGGCCATCGTAGCAAGCAATTCAATTACCATGACGGTAAATGCAGTACCGGTTGCGACTGTTTCGCCAGCAGGCCCGGTAACAATTTGCAGCGGAACCAATGTTGTATTAAATGCGACTACAGGAGCCGGTTTTAATTACCAATGGCGTAATGGAGGAAGCAATATTGCAGGCGGAACCAATTCATCGCTGATAGTTTCTGTAGCCGGATCTTACGATGTTATTATAACCAATTCAAGTTTATGTAAGGATACATCATCTGCAGTAACGGTAACGGTAACATCAAGCGTGTCCGCATCCGTTACTATTGCAGCAAATCCATCCGGGGCAATTTGCCAGGGAACAACTATTGTGTTTACAGCCACACCTGTAAATGGCGGCAATGCCCCGACTTATTCATGGAATGTTAACGGGACTACTATTTCAACCGGAGCAACAAATACGTATACAAATTCTTCATTTACTACTGCCGGAGCTCTTGTTAACTGCGTAATGACGTCAAATCTCGGTGGTTGTGTTTCCAATAACCCCGCAACTTCCAATTCAATTAACGTGGTTGTAAATGCATTGCCAACCGCAACAATAACCCCTACAGGACCGACAACATTTTGCCAGGGAGGAAGTGTTGTGTTGAATGCAAATACAGGTACAGGATTAAGCTATCAGTGGTTAACGAGTGCAACAGCCGGAGGACCATACACAAATGTTGCGGCTGGAACCGGATCATCTCTTACAGTCAGTACAACAGGTTTCTATGAAGTGAGAGTTACCAATGCAAATGGTTGTTCAGCAATATCAACTGCTGTGGCTGTTACTGTAAATCCACTTCCAACGGTTTCATATACCGGCCTGGCAAGTTCTTATTCAGTTAATGCTGCTGCTGCAACATTAACCGGATCTCCAACAGGAGGAACATTCAGTGGCCCGGGCATTTCAGGCAATACATTTACGCCAGCAACAGCAGGAGTGGGTGGTCCTTATACGATCACATATACTTATACTAATGCTAACGGATGTACAAATACCAGTACACATCAAACAACAGTAACGGCAGCTTGTACAGTTCCAAACCAGCCAGGTACCATTACCACGGTTGGTGGTACTGCTAAGGTTTGTCCTGGTGATGTAAAAACATACACAATTGCAGCTGTGTCAGGCGCATTAAATTATACATGGACCGCTCCTCCGGGTGGTACTGTTACAAGTGGCCAGGGTACTACATCAGCGACTGTTACTTATAATTCCGGCTTTACAGTTGGAGACTCATTAAGGGTAACGGCCAACAATACCTGTGGAAGCAGTAAAGCAAGGGCATTGAAGATAAACCGCAATTCACCGGCATCAACACCTAGCGCAATCACCGGTACTGTGTATGGCGTTTGCAATAGCAGTGCCGTACCTTATTCGGTTACTGCTGTTACCGGGGTTACATATGCATGGTCATGGGGCATTGCGACTGCATCGGTTGCTTCAGGACAGGGAACAAATGCCATCACGTCTAATTTTGCCGGCACGTTCGTAAGCGGTAAATTATCAGTAACGGCAACCAATGCCTGTGGAACTTCTTCAGCAAGAAGTTTAACGGTATATGCAAGGCCTGCTGTTCCCGCTGCTATCAATGGCAGCACATCGGTTTGTTCCGGCCAGCAGGGAGTTCCTTATTCTATTGCGCCTGTTACGAATGCAAGTTCATATATATGGTATGCTCCAAGTGGGTCTCATATTTCTGATGGTGTAACCACATCATCAAGTACCAGCCTGGCAACTACTGCTACAAGTGTTACTGTGAATTTTGGCAGTACAGCAGGACAGGTAAGAGTGAAGGGCGTTAATTCATGTGCAGCCGGTGGTGTAGCGGCAACAACGGTTGCGTTTACCTGCAAAGGAAATGACAACTTACCAATTGCCAAAACCAGCAACAACGAGTTAATGATCTATCCAAATCCTTCTAATGGTAATTTCAGGATCACGCTCAACAGTGATCTTAAAAACGCACCTGCAAGTATTTCGATCATGAATGAATTCGGTCAGGTTGTTTATCAAAGCACAGAAAATGCCAACAACGGAATGGTAAACCTTAACATCAGTGATAAACTTACCAATGGAATTTATATGGTTAGTTGTATAGTGAACGGAGTGAAGACAGTTAAGAAACTTCTGATCAATAAATAGATTCAAAATACCCTCATGTAGATCCCATTGCCTTAATTGGTGATGGGATTTTTTATTATGGTACTTATTATATAATTGCGTTATCCATCACCGTTCATAAGTAAAACACTTAAATAAATGGGTTAAAACACGGTGTTGATTACAATACCAAAAGGATAAATTGTATCATAATTCATCCTTATGATCTTCAAATTAATTCCCTTAATTTTTTCTGCAAGAGGTAGGCCTGCTATAAATCTATAAATGTTCCCTTAGAAATAAATTTTTAATCATATCAAATAATTTATAAAATGAAAAAATATATAATTTTTCAATTGGTTTTTATTCTGATGTTTTTTAACAAGTCTTATTCACAGCCAGCAGGTTTCACTAAAACTGCGACTATTTACTACACCTCAACTTCAGATTTTACCATTCATGGTACTGCAACTACATCATTAGGACCTATTAATGGCACGGGAATTTACTTCGGACATGGAGGAGGGGCCCTGACAGCCAATATGGGTGTGGGCACGGCAGCTCTTTATTCAAATACTACAGGTGATGCGAATACCGCTATTGGATATGGATCGTTGTTAGTAAACACAACCGGTAATTATAATGTTGCTGTAGGGGTAAGTGCTTTAGCTAAAAATACAAAAGGATTTATAAATACAGCAGTGGGACGTCTTGCAATGGCGAGTATGGATAGTGGCTGGATGAATGTAGCCGTGGGTAATGGGTCGTTGGCTGCAAATATAGCTGGAAATGGAAATACTGCACTTGGAGTAAATGCTCTGGGAAGTGGCACTTCAGGAAATACCAATACATGTATAGGATTTAATAGTGGCACTACATTAACATATGAAGATAATGTAGGAGTGGGTTCATATGCTCTTGGCAGTGCTGTATACAATAGAAGAAATGTTGCTGTAGGCGCAAGTGCTTTGGGTAGTTTAGGAACTGGAGCCGATAACAATGTTGCCGTTGGCTATCAGGCCTTAAGCGGGATAAGTTCTGGAAATAATAATGTTGGTATTGGCAATGGTGCAGCGGTGACAAGTGGTACGAGTAACCAGCTTTCTATTCAAAATGTTATTTATGGAATCAATATGACTAACGGTTCCTCAGGAAATGTAGGTATAGGAGTTGTGCCATCCGCTACTCTTGCGAAATTAGAAGTCGGTGGTACACTTAAGATAAATACGGTTAATACGGGTACGCCTGGTAGCAATTTTCTTTACGTTGATGGTAATGGAATTGTAAATCAAGGACCAGTGAGTGGATTTGTTACTAGTAGCTGTACTAACCAGTATTATGTACCTGTTGTTAATACTAATGGAAGTACGGCCTTAACATGCGGGCAGATATATGATAATAGTCCTTCAGCAAGTCCAGCGAGTGTAGGAATTCATTATACCGGATCATTTGGATACACCTGGCCTGCTTCCCATTGGTACGAAGGAAGTACTGATCCTCTTTCTTCCGGAACTTTGAGACTTGCAGTTGATGGTTGTGTTCAGGCATTAGCATACTATGCACTCTCTGATGAACGATATAAAAAAGATATCAAGAACATATCAAATGCTTTGAATCAAATAAAGCATTTAAGGCCTGTATCATATAATTGGAAGGAAAAAGAATTTCCCGATAAAAATTTTAATGGACAACCGCAGTTGGGTTTTATTGCTCAAGAAGTAGAAAAAGTTATTCCTGAAGCGGTCATTGCAAATAAGGATGGATATTATTCGATGAATTATACAACTATAATTCCTGTTTTGACTCAGGGTATTAAAGACCAGCAAATCCAACTCGAAAAACAGGAAATCAAAATCGCTAACCAGCAAACAGAAATCAATGAACTAAAAAATAAAATCAATCAACTGGTTCCAGGCAATGTAATTGTAAAAGACGATAATTTCCAGATCACACCAAATCCCGTTACCGGAACTTCCACTGTTAGTTATAAAATGGATGCTTCAATTACCAATGCAGTTTTTATTGTTTATGACCTGCAGGGAAAAATGCTGAAAAAATATTCAGTTGATAAAAATACAAAAGAGGGTCAGGTTCAAATCAGTAAAAAAGATTTTGGAAATGGTATGTATATACTTTCATTGGTGTCTAACAACCAGGAAATACAATCAAAACATTTTATCATTGCTGAATAATAAATAATTGTATTAATAAGGCAGGTAAAAGATTTTTGATCAATAAATAGATTAATAAATCCTTAATTAAATCCCATTGCCTTAATTGGTGATGGGATTTTTTTTATTTCGGAGATATATTATTTTAAATAACGAAAACTTAATCACATCTTTTTCTGTGACTACACGATAACTCATTAAACTTGCACGAATATAAAATCTATGTTGTTATGGATGTTTTTAAGTAGTAACTTTTATTTGAGAAGTCTCGGATCATACTTTTATCTTACTCCCATTAATACTCATGCAGTAAAGTCCTTTATTGCAAACATCATCCTTAAGCCGAATTGTATTATTAATCTTAATGCCTGCTCTGATCAGCAGCGTAAATAGTATACCTATGTGTTTAATTCCGGAAATATTTTCTGCAAGGGGGAGGCCATTCTGTTACTAAAATTATTACTTGTTTACAACCTTTTTTACACCTTTAATAATTGTTATTTATGAAAAAATATAAAATCATACAATTACTAGTCATTTTATTAAGTTCAGATATTGTTTTAGGTCAAGCTGCAGGGCTGACAACAACATCACCTGTTTATATTACAACATCGCCACTTACAATTAATGAAGTTTTAATTGGAAGAGGAGGTTCAGCAACTGGTTCTAATTGTATTGCACTTGGAACCGGGGCTTTAGGAGTAACGTCGACATCTACATACAACATCGCGATAGGTCCAAGTGCGCTTTCAGTTTTAAATTCAGGTGCCGGGGCTAATATTGCAGTAGGGTACTTTGCTTTGCAATCAACAACAACAGGGTTTAATAACTGTGCTGTTGGAATAACTGCTTTAAAACGACTTACTACAGGAAAAGAAAATAGCGCTTTTGGATATGCAGCATTGATGTCTTATCATGCAGGCGCAACAGGAAATCAAAACGCTGCGTTTGGAGCCAATGCTTTAGAACGATTAACAACGGGTGGTAATAACTCAGCATTTGGTTATTATGGAATGAATATTTTTTTAACCGGTGATGGTAACACCAGCGTAGGTGGCAGTGCAATGAAAGTACTAACATCGGGAAGCTCAAATGTGGCTGTTGGACAAAGTGCTATGGCACATTTAACAACCGGCGATAATAATGTTGGCATAGGAACGATAACAGATATTCCCGATTTTAATGGAACTAGTGGTCCCGGAAGCAATCAACTGACAATTCAAAATGTTATCTATGGAAAAAACATGACTGGAACTACCAGTGCCGGCACGGGAAATATAGGTATTTGTGTAAAACCAGCTATAACAACATCAGGGAAATATGCAAAATTACATATTGGTGGTTCAAGCGCAACTTCGATGCCTTCTCTCCAGTTAGATTATGCACCTGTTACATTAACAACACCTGTTAACAATCCTAACGGTAATCAAGGTATGTATCTTTTTATGGATGAAGAGGGAATAGTTGGACAGGCTCCATTACCAACAGCAGTAAGTTTATCGAATGAGTGGCACATAACAGGCAATACTGGTATTACTAATGCGAATTTTATAGGTACGGATGGTGCCCCTTTTAATATAAGAGTAGGAACAGGTCAAAGAGCCGGTAGAATTGATGCAACATCGGGAAATAGTTTTTATGGATCATTATCAGGTGATAATAGCGCAACAGGAATTGAGAATACCGCAATTGGTCACAAGGCGCTTACTTCGGTTAGTTCAGCAAATGATAACCTGGCTGTTGGTGCTTTTGCACTTGCTACTAATAGTACAGGTGATCAGAATGTTGCTGTAGGAAATTATGCATTGAATTTAAATAATGGTGGAACTGAAAATACGGCATTGGGATACCTGGCTTTAACATCCGACAATACAGGTTCTAAAAATACAGCGGTAGGATCAAGAGCACTTCACGATAATGATGGGAGTGATGACAATACTGCAATTGGATTTTCAGCGCTTTCAACAAATGTTACCGGACAGGAAAATACAGCCCTTGGTTCTTTTGCAGATGTATCAGCAACATATTTATCCAACGCGACGGCTATCGGTAGTAGCGCAGTAGTAAATACCAGTAATACCATTCAGCTGGGAGCAACTTCTGTGACAGATGTTGTCGCCGGCGATGCAATTAGTGCAGCTCCTTCATCTGTTACTACAGTAACTACAGGCCAATTAAGAGTCACCAATACTCCAACTGTTGGATGGGTGCTTACATGTTGGGACATTTCAGGGCTTGCAAAATGGCAGCCTGCAGGCTGTATTTGTCGCGAAGAATTAAGCCAGGAAATAGATCACCAAAACAAAATAATCGAAGATCTCAAAAAGCAAGTAGCCGAACTAAAAGCAATCATGAATAGCAACGCTTCAACCCAAGGGACTTTTAAAGTGACCCAAACAAGTGACGCAAAACTTTTTCAAAACGCACCCAACCCATTTACCAAATCTACTATGATCAGGTATTCAATACCAGCTACTGCAAAAAAAGCTGTTCTTACCATTACATCTATAAGTGGTGTAAAAATAAAAGAATATGATCTTAAAAATAAGAATGCACAGAGTGTAGAGATCAGTGAAAGAGAATTGTCAGCGGGAACTTATGTTTATTCATTGATAGTAGATGATTCTTTTGTAGACGCCAAGCAAATGATCTTGACTCGTTAATTCCCGAATAGTAAACTATAATGAGAATGTATTTAAAACAAGAAAGGAGAATCCATTATCATAGATGATAATGGATTCTCCTTTATACTTGAATTAAGAAAGATTTTACTCAACATTTATATTCCCCGTCACTGTAATTTGTTTACCAGGTTGCACCGCCAATTTTGCACCATGCTGCACCGTAATATCTCCGTTGCGAATACATTGACCAGATGCAATAGGATCAATATATACTTCAATGCCTGCCGGTATAACGGTTGGGGCTACCAGGGCAGGTGACCAGTTGATCGCATCTTCCCAGTTGCCATCTCCTGTAAATGTATACACAAATGGTTTTGAAGTAACAATAAAAGAAGGATAACTAAAATTATCAAAACCGCTTCTTTGCATGGTGAAAGATGTTGTACCAACTGCTGCAGCGATCGGGAAGGGATCATAATAAGCGCCATTACAATTTACCTGGCAGCTTGTATAATGTGAAACATAACAATAGCTGCGTTCAAAATCCGGTTGTTCATCCTGTTGTTTCCATTGCATCTGTATGGCCAGGTTGGTGCCGGTTTGAGCGGTATCGCCAATGAACCAGGTGCGGTCCACATTGTCATTTGTTACAGGAGGGGAGGTTTGTATACCAGGGGCAACCCTTACTTTAATATTATCTTCATTACCGGTATTGGTAATGGTAACAGGTGTATAAGATGTGTTATTGATACCAACAGGAAAAAGAACAGAAATGGATGTGGTATAGCGGCTAAGCCTGCCCGTATCATTGGTTACAATAAAATTTGCACTGTCTGCAATAAGATTTGCAGCTCCCATATTCAAATTGAAATTAGCGAGCGAGAGATTGCTTTGAGAAGCAAGAACAATATCGCTTGTATTGCTGTTTGAACCCAGCTGCAATTGTTTATTTAAAACTGATACAGGTACTAAAAGGCTTCCCGGTGAAGATAGCAGGGAAGTGGTTGCACCGGTGAATTGTATTGCTGCTTGATTAGCACCTTGCGTAGTACCGGCATTCACCAGGTTTGCATCATCCAAAAATAAAGTATCAGACAGCAATGTCATTGTTGCTCCTTCCTGTATTTCTGTTGTATTCAGTGAATGGGATTTTCCTGTTATAGAAATATTGGCAGCTGTTGGGATCGTAATTCCTCCCTCCAGGGTCATTCCTGCAGTGTCAAGGTTGATAGCAACTGTACCATCAATAACACCTCGCTTCGTGGCAACGGATGTGTTGGTTGCAGGTATGATACCAAAACTTGAATTTGTAATGAATTTTCCGCACCCTGGTTCCTGGGTTAAAACAGAAGACCCTATTATCCCATCCCTGAAAGTTTTTGTGCCACTACCCGTCATTGTTATAGGTGTATTTACTTCTAACAAGCCGTTGACGAGCAGATCCCCAATTCCACCAATTGAGCCACCGGGAACATTTGTTAAACGGAATGTAGGTACACTGAATACATTTGGGAAATAAGTTGTTGCACCTGCAGGAACATTCCCCGCAACACCGTTCCATTCAAATACAGCGCCATGCAACCAGAAAACAGTATTGGCGCCGGTAGCCAATCCATCAAAGCCTGCGGCAATGGTTGCCACACCGTCCCCGATACAGATCTTACCCGCTACAGAAATATATCCATTTTGATTTATTACAGTACCAAGCGTTTCTGAACTGGATACAATTTGAAATACACCTGATGTATCTATTTTTATATTTGGCAAACTGATCACATGATTGGAGATACTGATCCTTCCATTATTGCCGTTTCCATTCAGCAGTTTCAATGTTCCTTTTACAAGGGTCTTGTTTGAACTTATATGCGTGGTAATTGCTACTGTATGTCCTGCAACAATTTCTGTTTGGAACGCAAAATCATCCGGTGCCAAAGTAGCAGCGATCCAGTTAGCACCTCCATCAGAAGAAGATTCCCATGTATTGATATCCGACCAGTCGCCTGAAGTTTTGCTCCTGAACCTGTCGTTTGGCTGGCTATGGCACTGCGGTGCATATATATTGAAAGGCTGAGAATAAGAGCCAATAATGTATGGTTCAGTGCTCGTTATCCTCAATACATAATTGTCACCGGGATTCGTTCCTGCAGGAATGGTAAAATTAATGGTACCGGCATTTGCATCACTGGTAAGCATACCCGCTACAACGGGATCAAGGAATATGTAAATATTGCTGGTTGGCTGGTACATCCTGCCCAGCTCAACGATGTATTTATTGTTGGAAGAGAAGACCCCTGTTGTTGTAAAATTGATCGATCCGGTAGGAGTAGAGGTGCAATCATTGAGCGTAAAATCTGCACCGGTTGGTATTACCGGGTCAAGCCTTACTTTATTTGAAGAAGTGGACCTACCGGTAATGGATAGCCCAAGCTTTCCAGGTGAAGTTGAAAGGAACCCCCAGTCTGCAGATGCGGCGGGACCGCTTGCAAAATACCTGAAAGTGATCGTGTTCCCGCCCGGTACGTTTTGCAAGGCCGGAATATTACCAAGATAAAACCCCAATCCATCGGTGCTATTGGTAAGCGGAATACCGATAAGTGTAAAATTTATTCCGTCGGTACTATAGGCAAATTGTGAACTAACCCCTGGCACAACCATATTGGTGCTGTTACCAACAAATGCATCAATTTCCTGCAGGGATAAAGTATCATTGTTTTTTGCTGTTATTTCGAATTGAAAATAATCGTTGTTTGTAGTAGCAATTCCATCATCATCAAAACCGGTAGTAAAAAAAGCATTTGTTCCGGGGCAGGGCATTGCTGCGGGGCCTCTTGTAAGTAAGGGTGTAACATTCAGAATGGTATCTGCTATCGTTGCAGCGGTTGTGTTTGGAGAGTTGGTGCCTGTAAGGTCCCATCCTGCCAAAACATAATTAGGTTGCGAAGGAATATTAAAAGGAGTTACAGTGCCAATGCTTACAACAGCTTCGATCATGAACCTTCCCAGGTTGGTAATGGGTCCCAACCCAGATCCATTTTCGAAGCTTGCATAATATGCATCTGGTCTTGTTGCTATTCCTTCATACTGGCAGGCAATGGGATAATATGCTGTGGTCGCATTCTGGGTTTGAACAATACCAACCATGAACTCAGCTTCTACATCCGGTGAGTTGATGATATCGAAACTAAGATCAGTATCAAGATCTGCAAGGGTTATTACATGCGGAAGCGATTGCGCTACAATTGCACCGGATTGCATGACTACGGCATAGATTGTATTACCTGCATTCAAAGACTGGTTGCCTAAATGCGCTTTTACCTGGCTGACAACAGCGCTACCGGTTACTGAATATTTGGTCAGCAGAATGCCGCTGGAAGTACCAAAACCAGCTGTTGCTACCGGTACAGAATTATCAGAATAAGAAAAGTCATTGTTATTCACCAACTGCGTGTAGGCTGAGCTGTTATCTGAATTGTCATCGTCAGCAGGTACAGATACAGTAACAGTATTTGTACCCATATTCCATGGAGAGAAGCTATTAAATTCTACCAGGCTGGTATCACCAGGTGCTATGTTCACCGTTTTGTTATCAGTAAAACTATTTGCCCCGGTCACAGTTAATGTTACGGGTAGGTCGAATAAGAAATCAATTCCTTTATTAATGATACGGGCCTGTACCTTGTGCCGGTACACACCCAGCGGTGCTGGAATTTTGCCAAGGGTATAAACAGCTTCCACCTTTGCATCGGTTTGGGCCAGTGTTGAAAAAAAAGAAAAAAATATAATACCAATAGTAAAAAATATCTTCATATAATTAGATCGTCAATAATTCAAATTCATCAACAAATACCCATTCATTGAATTATTCTGACATGTTTATGAGGCACATATTGTACCAGTTGTTAATCAAACCATTCTTATGCGAGGGATTTTTTATATGATATCAGAAGGATCGGTGAAGGTACATAAAAAACGCCGATTGACAGGGAGTTGGTGGATAATTCATGCCATTTAGTTGAAAAATAAATCATTTGTACCCGGGCAGTAGCTGGTTCGTAGAAACATAGTCACATTTTTTTCACCGCAGAGAACATGAGAATCAGATTTTACGCAGGGATCATCTGCGCAAAATCTTTTCACTCATGTCCTTTGCGGTGAGATATAAAACCCGTCAGCTACAAAAAACGCAACTTTTAATTTTATTACTATAAGTGATTATTTTTATGATCTTCCGTGAAATCAACTATAAAAGAAATGTCACAAAAAACGAATAGCAGGTTATTGATAAAAAATATGGTTTGCCACAGGTGCGTGTTGAGTGTTGAAGCCATATTAAGCAAAATGAAAATAGGCTATAGTAAGGTTTCATTGGGTGAAGCTGATCTTTTAACCACATTAACTGCAGGTCAATTAAAAGAATTTGAGAACGAGTTGGTAAAAGTTGGATTTGAATTAATTGAGACCAGGGTCAATAAAATAGTAGAAGACATTAAAAAGACGGTGCTTCAATATCTTGATGACCGGTCAATGGAAAAAAAATTAAAACTATCTTCTTTCATTACAAAGCATATACATTATGATTATAGTTACCTGAGTGATCTTTTTTCTTCTGTGGAAGGGATCACGATCGAACAGTTCTTTATTCTTCAACGAATAGAAAAAGTAAAAGAACTGCTCGTGTATGAAGAATTATCGCTTACAGAAATTGCTTATGACATGGGATTCAGTAGTGTGGCACATCTTTCTGCGCAATTCAAAAAATCAACGGGACTTACTGTTACTCATTTTAAAAAGATCGGGGAGAAGAGGAGGCAGTCTATTACAGATGTGACAGCTTCTTAGAGTTTTGAGTTGTTGCCTGCGAAATTGAAAAAAGCCTTTAATTCATTGTATACTGACTCACAACTCACAACTTACAACTCACAACTCACCCGTTCCAAAAATTATATAACTCTTTCCCTCAATAGCATAACAGCCAAAGCTGGTTGCCGTGGTAGTTTTGTGTTGTAATTAATCAATAACAATTTAAAAATGATCAACATGAAATCAACATTCGAAACAACATGCAGCCTTATTTGTAATTGTACTGTTTGCCTTTGCGGGCCAAATTGCAGTTGCGGCGTTTGCGACTGCAGTAAGTAAGTGGTAGAAATAAGGAATAAGAAATTATTAATAAGAAATAACGAAGTTGAATTTCGTTCCAGATCTTATTTTCTTATTCCTTATTTTTTATTTCTTATTCCTTATTTGATCACACTACGGCAACTCAGAACTCAGAATTCATAATTCAGAACTCAAAACGGGTCATTGGATTTTAATCTTTTTTTCGTCGTATAATAGCTACAAACCTTACTTGCGCAACAATATGAATTTAAAATACGCTTGAGTATCTTATTATTTTGTATAAAGAAAATATATCAGGTAGTATTAAAACAAACAAATGAAACAGACGAACGCACTACATTAATCGATACATTTTTGTGATTGCTTAAAATAGAAGTAATTTTAATAGCCTCTGTATATTTTATCACACGAAAATGAAAAACCACAGTGAAGCTCTTCATAAAAAATATGATCAGCCTTCGTTCTATTAATGAAGTAAAGACCATTCTTGAAAAGTTCGGATTACATCTCTTATCGATTGAACTAGGACAGGTTGAAATTGTAGAAAAACTTTCATTCAACAAGTATGTTGATGTAAAAGAGGCATTGTCAAAAAATGATTTTGAACTGGTAATGGATAAAGAGATCGTTCTTATAGAAAGGATCAAGACGGTTATCATTGAAATGGTCTACTATGCCGAAGAATTACCTTCTACAAAATATTCGGAATACATAAGCCAGAAATTAAAAATGAATTATACTTATGTTTCAAAATTCTTTTCCCATGTTAAAAAAATGACGATTGAAAAGTTCATCATTTCACAGAAGATAGAAAGGGTAAAGCAATTGTTGTTATTTGGAGAACTTACCATTTCGGAGATAGCATGGAAATTGAATTATAGCAGCACAGCTCATTTATCAGCACAGTTTAAGAAATTCACAGGTTTAACGCCTTCTGTATTTAGAAAAATGGAGCATAAGAATATGAGTGCCCCTGAAAATATTTAAGTTAGGGATAACCCGGATTTTAGTACATAGGGGCAGATTCTACTTTCTAAGGCTCTTTTGAATCTGCCCGTATCCTGCCTGGGTATTTTTTTATTGCCTGGCATAATTGATTGTTGAATGCTGAATGTTTATGTGATTGTTTATTTTCATCGGTTATTAAATGGTTCATGTCATTTTGCAAGGCAATCCTTATTAGCCGTTGCGCTTCCAGCAATGCCATTTCTTTTGCCCGCTTATCTTTTAGCATATGGTATTTGATGGCTTCATTATAAACACCGTTACGCCTGCGTAAACGTTTTTGCCATTGTTGTTTTCTTTCTGCATCAGATATAACTTCTTTCGCATAGCTGACTGCTTCGCTAAACAAATTCCTGCACTTACGTTGCCTAATACTTGCGACGATCCTGGTCATATCAGGATATTTTGTTCTAATGACACCATACTTATAATGTTTGATTACGTACTCTTTTCCAATAGCACCCCTTACTAATTGCAACAAAAACGGCAATGGTTGTTTCATTGGTAAATTATTTTCAGGCAAAACTAACATCAAAAAATAATTCACCAGCCTGTTGTTGCCATTCTTACCGGTTTTTACCGTTCTTTTCCTGTTCTTACCGCTTTCATTCATTTGCATCCTTCGAAACAATATGCCAGCAATATGCAGGCTAACTGCCAACTAACTGCATCCTATCTCGAAGTTAACTGCATGCAACATGCATAGGAACTGTATATAGCGTGCTCCGCATAGTTGCTTAGTTTCTTAAAATATTAAAAAGAATATTTTAAATAATCAGTGAATCAGTGGCAATGAAAAATGGCAATAATGATATTGCCATTTTTTTTATTCGCCTTAGATGGGGGTAGATCGAATCTTATTGTATGATTATTTTTTCTGTTTGTGAAATACCTTTTCCTTCAAGCTGTACCATGTACATACCTTTTGCAAGCATAGGCAAGCTAATGGTTATTTTGCTTCCTGTATTTTGGATATCTTTTTTAAATACGATCGATCCGGTAATGTTGATAAGCTTAAGGGTATTTAGCGATATGCCATTTGCAAGTTCCAGGTTGATAACACCGTTAGTAACTGCAGTAGGATAGAGCCTGATATTATTTCTCCCTTTTCCCGGTATCCTAACAACGTTTGAATGTGAAACAGATCCATTATCATCCTCTATGGAGAGCCGGTAAAAAATATCATACCTGTTATCAGTGTAATGCCTGAAATCATAATTGCTGCCTGAGATATTTCTAGTGGCAGACAGTGTTCCTGCTTTTGTAAAAGAAGTGCCATCCCTTCCGTATTCAATATTGAACCTGGCTGTATTTAGTTCGGAAGCGGTTTGCCATTTTAGATCATTATACCCGTTCTCAGCAATGCCCGAAAATCCCCTAAGCGTAACAGGTAGTACCCCGCCGCCGGATGCAGTCACTTTATAAAGTGAGCCCGTTCCCTGCGATACTGCATACAGTGTCCCGTCTTCACCTTCTCCATAAGCAACTACAAAATCAATACCTGGTACCGGGGCCTGCTGGGTTGAATCAAACCCGCCGCTGCCATTGGGCGATAATATCCATATGTAACCTGAATAAACATCTGTCGCCACATAGCGGCCATATAGCGTAGGATATTCGGTGCCACGATATACAAATCCTCCTGTAACTGCCTGGCCCGAATCAGGGTTGAGGTAGTCAAACACCGGCCACACCAGGTCCGGTGGTGTGCAGTCAGTCACGCCCGGAGTGGATATATAACCTTCATAACAGCGCCATCCATAATTGACATGCCCTGTACTTCCGGCTGGCCTGAAATCGATCTCTTCCCTTGCATTCTGGCCAACATCACCGATCCACATATCGCCGGTAAGCCTGTCGAAACTCCAGCGATAGGGATTGCGTAATCCAAGCGCCCAAACTCTTTGATCAAAATTAAGAACGCCTACATATGGGTTATCTGCCGGTATCGCATAGTTTTGAGCACCAACAGTATTATCAATATCAATACGGATCATCTTACCAAGTAACACAGTCCCGGTTTGTGCATTGTTTGGGCCATCATTGCCGCCACCGCCATCGCCCGTTGCAAAATATAAATATCCATCCGGGCCAAACCTCAGTTGTCCACCGTTATGATTTGAATTGGTGGGGTGTGGAATGGTAATAATATTTGTAATGGTACTCATATCGGCCACATTGTGATTGCCAACCATTGTTTGACATCGTGTGATCGCAATATCGCCACCGGTAGTATTGTGATAAATAAAAAAATACCTGTTGGTCACACCGTCATATTGAGGGTGAAAGGCGAGGCCAAGTAAACCCTGCTCGCCACCATAGGTAATGATATTATTTGTGCCGCCAAGTGTACTGCCAAAATTTGCGAATATCGTTAGGCTGGCTCCATCTCTTACACGAATAACACCGTCTTGCTGAGCAATGAACAGGCGGTTGGAACCGTCTCCTGCATTGGCAATATTGATAGGTACTGTAAACCCTCCGATCTCAAGGTCATATCCGATCGTCGGTGCCTGTGCCTTAATGGAGGAAGAAGTTGTGATGATGAAAAAAAAGATGGAAATTCTTTTGATAAAGGAGTAGAACTGTACCATAAAATAGAAATTTGGATTCTGAATATAAGCTATTATCGCCAAAAAGAAAAAAGTAGATAAAACCATGCCAATGGTGCAATCGGCAATCGGGAATCGGGAATCGGCAATAATTGCTAATTGTTGTAAGCTTCAAATATTTAATAGCCTCAATAAATTAACAGCGATTGCCGATTGCCGATTCCCGATTGCCTACACCTCGAAGATTTCACCATTCACAATTCACCATTCACCACTCCATACGTTCACTTATACCAAATGGTTGTGCCGGTTGGCAATGAGCTGTTATTTTGTATGGAATCTTATAATAAATTCCACCATGATTAAATTTAGCCCCATAGTCTTGCTGATCGTACTTTGTTCTTTTTCCGGTGAAAAGAGCGGTGAAGATGTTTTGAAAGATATGCACAAACGCTATGCTGGTAAATGGTACAGGAGTTTTACATTCAACCAAACCACCGAGCAATACAAGAACGACAGCATTATAAAAACGTCCACCTGGTACGAAGCCATTGTGTTCCCAGATAAATTCCGTATTGATTTTGGTGACAAGAAAGACAGCAATGCGGTCATCTATTTAAAAGATTCTGTTTATTCTTTCCGCAAGGGGAAACTAATGCGCAAGGCATTTAATGATGATGATCTTACCTTTTTATTGGGAGGGATGTATTCTTATTCTTTTGATTCGGTGAAAGCAAAGATCCAACGGCAAGGCTATGACATCAATAAATTTCATGAAGATAACTGGAAGGGACAACCGGTGTATGTTATCGGCGCTTCCTCGGCAGATGAAAAAACAAACCAGTTGTGGATCGATAAAGAAAAACTGATCGTGCTGAAGTTTATAAAATATGATGGTGCTGAAAAAGAAGAAGGGATATTTTATGGCCATCAACGTTTTGGAAATGCATGGTCAGAAACGGCCTGCGATTTTTATGTGAACGATAAATTAATTCAGAAAGAAAAATACCATGATTGTAAAGCAGATGTAAAGGTCGATGAAGGCATTTTTGACCCGTATCATTTTAGGGCGAGAGAGTAGGCGGCGGCAATCGGCAATCGTGAATCGGCAATGGTGAATGGTGAAATCTTTGAAGAGAATTAAACCTTTAAAACAGTAGGGATAAACTCAGAATTCAGAACTCAGAATTTATAAACCAGCCCTGGCAAGAATTTCCCCCAATCGCTATATTGAAGATTAAAACTAAGGCTTCTTTTTTTTGCTTTATTAGCTTTATCCTGGTTCTTTATCCGGGCAAGACGGTGATAATTAAATGATACCTGTCGCCCTGTTACATATCCCAATGCAGCTCCAACAAGTACATCAGAAGCCCAGTGTTTATTTTCTGTGATCCTGCTGATACCCATTAACGATGCCATGCTGTATGCTACGATCGGTATCAGCGGTTTGTTCTTGTATTCTACGGCAAAAACGGTTGCTACTGCAAATGCTACTGTTGTATGTCCCGAAGGAAAAGAACTATTGGTTCTGCCACCGCCCGGTCCGTGCTGCACATTTCCAAACGGGCCCGTGAATTTTGGTTCTGCCTCATCGTTATCGCCATAAAAATTGGGCCTTCTTCTCCCGGAAATGATCTTCCCGAGTGTTTCAACCAGTGTTGCACTTATCACTGCCTGTGTAGCAAGCAAGGTTGTTGTTTTTACTTTCGTGCTATGTGCAATGATTCCGTATAATTCAAATGCAGCAAGTGTAAAAACTTCATTCGTACCGCCACTAAGGCTAATGTATTTCCCGGTCGTTCGCACAAATTTGCTATCCCTTCTTAATTTCATTGCATTTTTCTGGATGCGTTCATCCAATACCCCAACACTTATAGCGATGGTCGCAAATTTCCCCAGGTTTCCCCAATCCCGCTTTGACATATGGAAGGGTTTTGTGAATTCCTGTTTGATACTGCTACCCAATAAAATAAAATAATCCCTTGCACGCAACTTCGTTGTTTCATTAAATGCTTCTTTTTCAATATTGGGGTGTTGAACGCCGGTACTGTCCTGCTTTTTTTTAAGGCTGTCGAGTTTTTTTATAATAGTATCTGCTGACTGTTTTTTTATGCTGGTATCTAATGGTTGTTTCGGAACCTGTGAAAATGCTGCAAATGAGAGCAATAAAAAATTAACTATTAAAATATTTCTCTTCATGATCGTAAAGAAAACATAAATAATGCCATCTAATCCCGGCGGCTGTTTTCAAAGCTACATTTTATTTTGAACCAGGCCACCTTCATAATTTCTTCAGGATTCTTTTACTATATTGCCACTAAATGAACAATAATTTTCTCTTCCGTGGAAAATATGCGCCGGTTTTTATAATGGCCATGTTTGTGATACTTATTTCTTTCCTCACAAGAGTATGCCTGCTGATCGGCTTTGGCAGCAATATGAACCTTTCGTTTTCTTTTGCCGGTAGTTTTTTTATTGGTTTGTTATATGATATCGTGGTAAGCAGTTTTATTATTATCCCCTTTGTGCTGCAGGTAACGTTCACCAATAACTTTATTTACACAAAGAAAGGGATGATCATTAGCATTGCCCTTTTCTCAACATTGCTTTTTATATTATTCTTTACCAATATTTTTCCAAGGGATTACAATAAGGACCTTTATAAAGCTGCGGAGATATTTATTTCAGTAAGGTTCGCTTTTTATTTATTACTATGTACGCAATCTCAAAACTTCAGGATCAAATGGCGTACAGTTGTATTACAGTTTTGGGTTTTCCTTATCATATTTTTATTGTTATTCAATGCGGTCAGTGAAATTGTTTTCTGGGATGAATTTTCGGGCAGGTATAATTTTATTGCAGTTGATTATCTTATTTATACCAACGAGGTTATTGGCAACATACGGGAATCCTATCCAGTACCAACGATCGTGATCTCTGTATTGATCGCTACCATCATTTTTTTCTTGCCAGTAAGAAAAAAAATAGCCACATCTGTAATTACCTGTTTTGGTTTTTTTAAACGACTCATTTTTACTGCTTGTTTTTTGATCATTGCTTTTCTCCTGGCATATTGTATAAACCCGGGCTGGGTATCATTCAGCGCTAATAATTATGCAAATGAACTTTCCGGCAATGGTGTTTACCAGTTTGTGCAGGCTTTTAAAAATAATGAACTTGATTTTTATAAATATTATAAAACAATTCCTGATTCAATTGCATTCAATACGGTGCGAAAAGAATTGTCTGCAGGTAATGTTAGCTTTTCATCCAATGAAAATTTCAGTATAGAAAGATTGATTGCTCCAACAGCACCTGAAAAAAAAATGAATGTTATTATGATAAGTGTTGAGAGCCTGAGTGGTTCTTTTATGAGGGCATTTGGGGGTACAAAAAACATAACACCTTATCTCGACAGCCTCGCTGATCATAGTTTGTTCTTTACAAATACTTATGCTTCGGGCACACGTACGGTACGTGGATTGGAAGCACTGGCACTTTCCATTCCCCCAACGCCGGGACAGAGTATTGTTAAGCGTCCCAATAATGAGAATTTATTTTCGCTGGGTTCCGTATTCAGGAGTAAGGGATACATCACACAATTCATTTATGGTGGATATGGATACTTTGACAATATGAATTATTTCTTTACACACAATGGTTATGATGTGATTGACAGGTCGGCATTGAAACCGGAAGAGATCCATTATGCCAATATCTGGGGTGTGGCTGATGAAGATCTTTTTGATCTTTCATTAAGAACGATGGATGATAACTATAGCAAAGGCAAACCATTTTTCTCACAGATCATGACCGTTTCCAATCATCGTCCCTTTACATATCCTGATGGAAGGATAGATATTCCATCTTCCAGCCAAAGCAGGGAAGGGGGTGTAAAGTATACTGATTATGCTATTGGCAGGTTTATCAAACAGGCTTCTGCAAAACCATGGTTCGCCAATACTGTTTTTGTAATTGTAGCAGACCATTGCGCACAAAGTGCCGGTAGCGCCTACCTGCCTGTTACGGGCTATCATATACCCTTAATTATTTATTCACCCACGATCACGACTCCACGAAAAATAGAAACACTGACCGGGCAGGTAGATATACCACCAACCATATTGGGCCTTTGCAATTTTACTTATAAAACTAAATTCTTCGGGCAGGATATACTGGATACCTTTCCCCCAAAGCAAAAAGCATTTATCAGTACCTACCAGGGTCTTGGGTTTATTATAGATGATAAACTTGTGCTACAATCTCCCGTAAAAAAGATCAACATGTTTCAACCGGATTTTAAAACTGGAAGTGCAGTAAAGATCAGCCCGATTGATAGCCTTGAGCAAAAAGCCATTTCTTTTTACCAGGTGGCGGCGTGGCTGGTGAAGAATAAGAAATATGGAAGTGCGGGAAATTAAAGACTAATTAATTTTATATCGTTGATAAATCTCGGGATGTAGCGCAGCCCGGTAGCGCACTGCGTTCGGGACGCAGGGGCCGCTGGTTCGAATCCAGTCATCCCGACATCGTAAACTAATTTAAAAGCCCATGATTTTTGATCATGGGCTTTTATTATTTTAAAAATGAACTTTTATACCCTTCCCATCATCTCAAACACTTTTCTTGAAATATCACTGATCACACCGGGCAACAAATTATTATCCTTGCCCTTGGTCATAACCGTTAGTAAGTAAGGTGCATTGTTTATATAAATAATGCCGGATTCACTAAAATGAGCATTAACACCATCATTGGCTTCACCAAATTTATGGGCAACCTTTACTTCTTTTGGAAGACCATTAAGAAGACCTTTATTAAAGTCGCTATGGCTCAATAATTCTGTACAATATTCAGAGTCATCAATATTCAGATAGGTAGCATTATAAAGCACACGCATAAATAACGAATATTGATTGGCTGTAATTGGAATATCAGTTTTTGTCATATCCGGATCAGCCAGTCCAAGGTCGGTAAATACTTTTTTAAAAACAGCCAGGTCCATTCTTTGGTTTAGCAACATTGTCGCATTGTTATCAGAGTAAGCGATCATGTAATAAAGCAGTTCCCTGATGGTATATGTTTTTCCCAATTCAATGCTCTTGGAAAGAAAGTAAGCCTGTTTTTTTAAATTCAATGGTTCTGTGTATGCAACTTTTTTATCAAGCAAACCGGGATCTTTTTCATGCATCTTCATAAATGTTATCAATTCCGGAACCTTCAAAAGTGAACCAGGATTATACTGTTGTGTTTCTCCTACAGAGATCCAATCGCCCTGGTTAAGTTGCCTGAGATAAACAGACGCGTTGGTAATAACCCCGGAACCCTCGTATGAATTAATTAAAGTTTCTATTTGATCTTTTATGGGCTTGAGGTGCTGGGCCTGGCAGTTGTCCTGTCCAAAAAGGATGGGACGAATATATTGATATCCTCCCAGGCGTACCGCATTCGGCCTGCAGTTGGCAAGGTTCGCATTGGGCGTAGGCTCCACGATCTCAATTTCTTTTTTGGTAAGGAACGATACCAGGAAAAAAGTGAGAACGATCCCTGAAATTGTCATTAAGATCGCGAAGTGAAAGGAAATTTTTTTACGTAACATGAGGATAGTGTTTTAAAGTAGTCAAACAGAGACTCCGGCTCTTTGGATTTCGCTGCCTGAGATTTTGGAGAGCGAATATATAATTTCCTTTCGGGAAAACAGGTTTTTCCTGCGAGCTAATTACTGTTAAAATCGATGAAATCAAAGTTTCAATAGTCCAACTTTATAAAGCGTACTAACGGGCTTGTTATCCCAGAATAATTCAAAGTCTTCCAGGCCTGCAGATTCATAACTGTCTCTTACTTCCTGCATCGTATAAGTCTTGATATTTTTAATAGATAATTTCTCCAGCATGCCCGCCAGCCACAGGCCCTGGGCCTTATCTGTCTTTATGTTCAGCAATTCTTTTTTACCCTGGAAAGTAAGCGAACACATCTCCCAGTGATTGCCTTTTTTTGACTTTGTAAAATTTTCTACCGTAGGCGGGTAGCCGAGCCACACGACCTTGTTTGTAGTCTTTATACTACAATACTCCGGCTCTTCTAATGCTTTAAGAATATAATCAGGAGTTACGGTTGTTTTAGGCACTTTAAAATCGAACCATTTTTGTAAAGGAAGATCAAAACAGGCGCCATGCAAATAATTCAAAAGTGATTTCTTTAATCCAAAACTGAAACTATCATGATCAGCGCCACCCGGATCAATATGTGCAATATCATTGTTAGCAAAACTACCAACGGTCTCCGTTAGCTTCTTCACTTTGTATTTTTCAGGATCAAGGCCAACGGGGCTATGTGCCGTCATGGTGAATTGGTGCCAGAAAGCCGATTGCAGGATTCCTGTTTCAAACATTTGTCTCACCATTTCCAATGAGTCGATCGTCTCCTGTGCAGTTTGAGTAGGAAAACCATACATTAAATAGGCATGTACCATGATACCTGCTTCACTGAAATTTTTATTTACCCTGGCAACCTGCGCAACGGTGATCCCTTTTTCTATTAATGCAAGCAACCTGTCGGATGCTACTTCCAATCCACCTGAAACAGCAATACAGCCGGCAGCTTTTAACAACAAACAGAGGTCTCTTGAAAAACTTTTTTCGAAACGGATATTTGCCCACCAGCTTACAATTAATTTTCTTCTTATTATCTCCAACGAAAGCGCCCGCATCAATGCCGGTGGCGCTGCTTCATCAACGAAGTGAAAACCATTCTGCCCGGTTTGTGCAATGATCTCTTCCATACGGTTGCATAACAATTCAGCTGTAACCGGCTCATAAAGTTTTATATAATCAAGGCTGATATCGCAAAAAGTACATTTGCCCCAATAACAACCATGCGCCATCGTTAATTTGTTCCACCTGCCATCGCTCCATAAGCTGTGCATGGGGTTAACAACTTCAATGGCTGAAATGTATTTATCAAGCAGAAAATCGCTGTAGTCGGGCGTGCCTACCTGTCCCTGTTTATAATCTGTACACGATGTATTGTTGATATAAGTTAGTTTTCCATCTACCAACGTGAAAGTGCGTTTCAGTTCATTGATATTTTTATCGCCCTGTATAAAATGAAACAGGTTCTCAATCGGCGCTTCACCATCATCCAGGGTGATGAAATCATAAAATTCAAATACACGTGTATCAGAAAGTGAACGCAATTCAGTATTTGCAAAACCACCGCCCATGGCTACTTTCACATTGGGATGATATTTTTTTATCCATTGTCCGCAACGCAAAGATGTATATAGGTTGCCGGGAAAAGGCACGGAGATACAAACCAGTTCCGGTCTTACTTCCGCCATTCTTTTTTCCAGGATATCAAGGAGGATCTTATCAACATAACTGTATTCGTTTTGCATTTCTGCGTACAGCTCATCAAAACTGTTGGCACTACGGGCTAACCGTTCAGCATAGCGGCTAAATCCAAAATGAGGATCAATGCATTCTTTAATAAGATCCGAGAGGTCTTCCAGGAACATGGTAGCAAAATGTTTCGCCATATCCTGTGATCCCATGCTGCCAAAGGCCCATTTCAGATCATCTGTTTGTGCAAACCTGCCTGCTTCAGGCAAAAAATCCCTTTTACAGATCAATGGTGCAAGCACCGGGTTTTTCCCTTGTAAAAAAAGCATCACTGCATCAATACACTTTATATATTCTTCCTGCAATGCAATGATCCTTTTGGCATTTTCAGAAAGATCTTCCACTTTAGTAATTGATGAAAACAAATTTTTTAACCCATTCTGTGAGAACAACGCAATCGTTACTTCTATTCCAAGGTCGGCCTGGAAAGCAGCAATGTTCTTTGTATTTAAGAATCCTTTTAAATAAGCAGTAGCCGGGTAGGGCGTATTTAGTTGCGTAAAAGGAGGTGTTATTAAAAATATGGGACTGATCAATGGTGGTTGTTTAAATGCAAAGATAATTGATACAGGATACGGGATGCCAGATACATGATCCCGCATCCTGTTCAATATTTGGCCTGGTATTAGTATAATTTTTCTTGTAAAATAATCATTAAGAAAAATAAACAGCTGATCATGAAAAAAATCATCATACTATTGGTATTCTTTGCATTTAGCAATAACGATTCATTTGCAGAAAACACAAATAGAGTTTCATCTGAAACAATACAGGTAAAACATAGACATCACAGGCACCACCACCACCACCATCGTCCGCGTCTGCCGCATCGCCCAAGGCCGCATCGACCACATTTGCCGCCGCCGCCACCACCGCCACCACATCCATAATTTAAAATAACTTTTTTAATATTCCGAACATAGAGTATCATTTGCTAAATGATATTCTATGTTTTTATTTTGACCAATGCTGTCCGGGATGATCACATTTCAACTTTTTCAACCTTATCAACTTTTTGAACATAGAAATCTTCACCGACCTGTTACCCTAACTTACCGATGTTTCGCTATTAATAACCTAAATACTATTTTAAACAATAGCATGTCACTGTAGGTTTGTATCAACAAAAAACAAAAACAATGGAAGACAATAAGAAGATTAAGAACCGTGATGGGGCGAGGGTAGTAGGTGGTTTGATGCTTGTTGCAGTGGGTGCTGCCTTATTTGTGCGCAATATGGATTATTTTGATTTGCCATACTGGCTTTTTACCTGGCCAATGATCTTAATACTGGTTGGAATATACAGCGGTGTAAAACATAATTTTCAAAATAATGGATGGATCATTATGATAGGGGTCGGCGTTTTTTTTCTCGTCGACAAGTTTATACCAAATCTAAAATTAGAGCCTGCTTTCTGGCCGCTTGTGATCATCGGCATGGGTATATTGTTCATCGTTAGGCCCAGAAAAAAAAACTGGATCCGCGACAGGCAGGATGTAGGTTACGATAAATTGCATATTCCCCCAACAGGCAATCCCCAATACTCAGCTTATACTTCCGCAGATAAAACAGATTCTATTAAAGTTGATTCAGTTTTCAGTGGCGTTAACAGGACGATACTTTCAAAAAACTTCCAGGGAGGTAAAATGTCCTGTGTATTTGGCGGCGCAGAAATAGACCTTACCCAGGCAGATATTAATGGGACTGTAGTGATAAAAATGGACGTAGTTTTTGGTGGTGTGAAGTTGATCGTGCCTGCAAACTGGGGCGTGCAAAGTGATATCGATGGTGTTTTTCACAATGTTGATGATAAGAGAAGATACAATGCTGCAGTAGGAGTGGATCCCAATAAAATGTTGCTGTTAAAAGGATCTTGTGTGTTTGGAGGGATTGAAGTGAAGAGTTTTTAGGATACCAGATACCAGATACTGGATGCCCGATCCGGGATTGTATATCAAATATCAGGCATCTCGTATCTGGTATCACGAATCTATCGACTGCGTATATAAAAAGAAACTAATTAAATTAATTATCAAAACCTGCATAAAATGAAATGGTACCTCGCTAAATTAGTATTTCGCATCATTTGCGCTAACGGAGATCATAAGCCGCAATTTGATGAACAGTTAAGATTGGTTTATGCAGAAGATGACCTGCATGCTTTTCACAAAGCAAGATTGATCGGCGACACTGAAAATGCTGATAATATCATATCCATGGTAAAATGGAAATTCATTGATGTAAGTGAACTGCATTTATTATCCGAATTCACTGATGGTGCAGAGATCTATTCAAAAGTAATGGAGGAAGAAGAGCCAGAAAGGTATATTGGCCATATTCAAAAAAGGGCAACACAATTATTGCAGAACGGTCTTCACCAATTCACAGGGTTAAATTAATATGAAACCAGCATCGGCGAAAAATCATGTTTCTGAAAAAGTAAAAACAGGGTACATCATTATATTTTCCATATGGTGGTTTGCCTGGTTTTTTATTCAGTGGGTGGCCATGCAGGACCTGGGCATTGAACCGGTAAAGGGCATGGTCGATTCTCTTTTAAGCAGTACTTTATTGGGCATTTGTTGTTTCCTCGTCATTAAAAATCTCAGGTATTATTTGCCAGGCCGGGAAAGATATTTATATGTCCTGATCGTTAGCGCTGCATTTAGTACGCTTTGGCTACTACTGATAAAATTAATTTTAAAAGCCATTTATAAATCAGACCCGGTATTTATGCATGCGCTTTCCCAGACAGGTACGATCCGTTTTGCTTTTGCTTTTTTAATGTTGGGATGCACTACGATGATGGGTCTGTTGTGGTATACACAAAAAGAAATACAGGAAGATAACCAGCGTAAGATAGATACAGAAAGGCTGGGCCGCGAAGCAGAATTGAATATGCTCAGGCAACAATTACAACCCCATTTTTTATTCAATAGTTTAAACTCGATCAGTGCATTGACGGGCAGCCAGCCTGAAAAAGCAAGGCACATGATACAACAGCTTTCAGATTTTTTACGCGGTACGTTAAGAAAAGAAGAACAGCAGTGGACCAGTTTTGAGGAGGAATTACAATACCTGCAATTGTACCTTGATATTGAGAAAGTAAGATTCGGTTATCGCCTGCAAACTAAGATCGAATATGATGAAACCGTATCTCCATTGAAACTTCCTTCTTTATTATTACAGCCACTTGTTGAAAATGCCATTAAATTTGGACTGTATGATACGGTAGGTGATGTAACAATATTAATTGCAGCCAGGAAAAATGACAATATGCTGGAAGTAACAGTACAAAACCCATTTGATGAAACAACGGCTGTACCGGTGAAGGGTACGGGCTTTGGTTTGTCATCGATCAAACGCAGGTTGTTTTTATTATTTGCCCGGCCCGACCTGCTGGAAATAAAAAAAGAGAACGGGCAATTCATTACAATCATAAGTATACCACAAATAGTATGACCGCAATAATAATTGATGACGAACCGTTGGCAAGGATGATGGTGAAAGAATACCTTCAGTCTTATCCCGATATAACGGTGATGCAGGAGTGTAGCGATGGTTTTGAAGGAATGAAAGCCATACAACAGCACCAGCCCGATCTTATTTTTCTTGACATTCAAATGCCAAAGATCACAGGTTTCGAAATGCTGGAGCTGATAGATAATCCACCATTGGTAATTTTCACAACTGCATTTGAAGAATATGCCATCAAGGCTTTTGATGCACATGCAGCAGATTATTTATTAAAACCTTTCAGTAAAGAACGTTTTGACAAAGCCATACAAAAAGTGCTTCAGCAAAAAAACAATACGGCAAGATCTGTTACAGAAACAGCCCTGCAATCTGTTGTACAATCAAACCGCATCGTTGTAAAAGAGAATGGTAAAATAAAGATCATCCCCATCGCACAGGTGCATTACCTGGAAGGGGCAGATGATTATATAAAGATTCACACTGCAGACGCTGTTTTCCTAAAGAAAAAGACCATGCAGTATTTTGAAGATAGTTTGCCCAAGCAGGAATTTATACGCATTCACCGTTCCTATATCATCAATACACAACTTATCACCAGGGTAGACCTGATGGAAAAAGAAAGTTACTCCTTGTTATTGACCACTGGGGTAAGGCTACCTGTTAGTAAAACCGGGTATGCAAAATTGAAATCGGTGTTGGGTATATAAAGATCATAAAGTATCATCCTCTACCTTATCAATGGCAATTGCCTGTTCGTTGTCATTTAATTGTTGAACAGGTTCGGCCATTGATCTGAGTAATATCTTTTTTTTCTTGCTACGAACTGAATATAAAATGGTTATTAAAGGCCCGATCAGGAAGTATATAAACCCGGCGAAATCAATAAACCCTTTCCCAAGGAATGCTAATATCACAGAGCAAATTGCAGTAAAAGAAATGAGTAAATAACTAAGCAGGTGCGATCTTGTTTCAAATACTTCGATTTCAGTAAGCTCAAGGCTTTCCTGTTTACGGATGGCATTGTGATACATTAAACCTAACAAAATATAGATGCAGGCTACCCCTCCGCTATAAATGAAAAACAGGTTAGCGAGTTGATTTACGCTCTCTATATGAAAATGGCTGCTGAACATTGCGCTAAATAAAAATTTCAATGGGTAAACAAAAAACAAAACAAAGAACAACAATATGCCATTTAATATTAAGGTATAGAAATCATGCAAACCGAACCTTCTGAAAAACATATTTTGAGCATACCAGATCATAAAAAGCATTGTAAAGCAAATGGCAAATGGCACAAAAAATTTCATGCATTCCATCAGTGCCTCATAAGTGTGGGGGACTTCCAATGCCACAATAAGTAATGTTATTGCAAAAGCAAAAACGGCATCGCTGAAAGCTTCTATGCGTGTTACTTCATGTCCTCGCCAGGCAATTGAATCCTTATCTTCTGTTCTTTTTCCTGTAAATTTTTTACGAATCATTAAGTTTGATTTTCTACTAATATAAGATTTATCTGATAAGTCTTATGCAAAAGACATTTGTAGTTTTTATTTCAGGCGGTCGTTAGTTTAATTGTCCCAAATTTCGTTTTGTTATTTCATGATGATGCCCAACATGGTAAATGGTAAAATAAAGCATTTCTCTTATTGTTAATTTGCCCAGTAATGGATGTGGTAAGATCAATGCATCAAGTTCCTCTTCAGTAAATTTTTCAATTTTTGAACATAAAATATTGGTGCTTTTATTCAATGCTTTAATGATCGTTTCTTTTTGATAGAATGCGATCGCTTTTGGAATAAATCTTCCTGTTGCCCTACCACCATTTTCCAATTTGCTCAAATATTTTTTTACCAGGTCCTCATAATTTTTACCGGGCCTGTTTGCTTTTCCAAAAATAAACCGGGGAATAAATTTGGGTAAACTTAATGTGAGTGTAAGTGGCTTTACTGCAAGATAGATATGGTCAAGCTGTTGTCCTGCCGTCCATTTTTGTTGATTGGAAAATAAGAACTCCTCATTTGTTAATCCATTTATGTAGCTGGTAAATGAGTTGTGATCTTGCTTAATTAATGTTATGATCTTATATCGATCCATTCCCTTTGAAATTACTTTATTTTCGACATGTACATATACCAATTCCATTCCCAGGTTGATCCATTGTCGCCTGATAAAGCCTGGCTCCATACTGGATTTTCTTTATCTCTTGCATCCCAACGAAAAACCAATATGACTTTTTTCCCTTTATGAATATCTTTTGTAAAAAAATGTCCGACATTATTTTCAAAGCTTCCAACAACTGGTGGATCTAACTTTCCACTATTAGAATCTGCCCAGTAAATACTCCACAATTTTGTCTTTGTATCAAATAGCCTCACGGTCATTCCTTCAAATGGCTGCCCGTCAAATGTTGCCAGGAAATTATCAATATTGCCAATTCCATTCAGTACTTTATGCATCTCCTGTGTTGAATCAAATTCAATCCATTCAGTACAATTGCTCAATCTTGATAAAAGTTTTTTATTATGAAGTTGCCACTTGCCTTCAAAAAAATCAAAGTCATGTTTTGAAGAAGAGGGGGTTGCTAGAATTATCAATTCACCATCTTTGTCAAAATTTACTTGGGGGATATCCAGTTTTTCGTTTTCTTTCATAAATATTTTTTTAATTAAGTTTTTCTCAAACAAAATCTATTCGTTTTTTATTTTTTGCGATCTTATTATGAACTATTGTTGGGAACAAACGTGAAGCAAGATCAATCCAAAATGTCATTGTTCCAATTACAATTCTGTATTTACCGGTTTTAATTTTTGAAACGATGCGTTTAGCAGTTTTGTCAACAGGCATGCCATGCTTCTTTATAAAATTTATTTCATTTTGTTTTTTATCCTGGTCAATATGTTTGCCTTTAATTACAATGTTAGTATCCAGGGGAGGGGGTATTACAAGGCAGATTGAAACAGATGTTTCTATCAGTTCTGTTTTTAAGGAATTGGAAAAGCCCATTACTGCAGCCTTTGAAGATGCATAAGTAGTTTTACCGGGAAAACCCATTAATGCAAAATCGCTTATTACATTTACCAGGCGGCTATCGCTTTGTTTTTTTAAGTCATCAAGAAAATATTTTGAACAATAAACGGTTCCCCAAAAATTGACATCTATTAAATGTTTGTATTCCTCCAGGTCTACCTGCTGAAATGGCTGGCTGATTGAAATGCCGGCATTGTTTATTACGATGTCTACTTTTTGATGCGTATCAATAATTTCCTGCCTTGCAGCAATGACTTGTTGTTCCTGTGAAATATCTGCGACATGAATGCTGATCTTTTGTATAGTGTTTTTTAATTCAGCTTTGAGTGATTCAAGGCCTTTGACATCTATATCAATAAGGGCTAAGTGACAACCTTGTTTGAAAAATTCTTTTGCCAGCGCTTTTCCCAGGCCATTTGCTGAGCCGGTAATTATGGCGACTTTATTTTTTAAGAATGTCATGAAGTGATGGTATATGCCGGTTCCATGATAGTATCATTTGATGCTATCAAAAATACTAATCAAACCTTATATCATACATCTTAGATCATACATCTTACATCTTTAGGTATACTGTTTTTTTAAAATTTGTAGCTACTTTACTACAATAATTCTTCCGCATAGACGTTTTAAGTACAAAATCCACCTATGCTAAAACCTATACCCTCAGTTTTTGCTTGTTTGATCGCCACTTCAGTGCTTAGCTCCTGTGCAAGCACAATGGCTTCAGAAGAACGGAAAATGGCCCTTCTTGAGTCGAAAGTTGATGCAAAAGATTGTTTTGTGGAGATGAGAGATGGCACCGTAAAAACCTACTCCAATTTAAAATTAGTGACCAGTGTTTATAAGGCGCCGCACCTTTTGGCCGATGGAAAAATAAAGATCGATGCTGATGAGATCGTGGCTTATCAAAGTAAGAAGCACTATGCGATCAACGCAAGTGGCTTTTCTTATGGCGGCCATAAAAGCAATATTGCAAGTGAAACATTGCCCGGCTTTGCCGTAAGGGTAGCTACCGGCCACCTGAATGTTTATATCAAAAAATATAAGAGCAACGGAAAGGTAATGGACGAATATTTCTTGCAGGAAAATAACGGGCAGGTGCTTGTTTATACACCCGAGTTAATGAGTGCGCTTGTAAAGAACAACCCGGAGGCACTGGAATTTTTCAACAACAATAAAAAGCGTATCAAACTTACAGACGAACTTAAAACAACTGCTAAGATCTACAATGACGCTTATTTTGCCGAACACCCCGATGAAAAGAACCTGCTGGCAAAAACAGATAAACCGAAAAAGAAACCTAAGAAATTCTAATTATACATTAAAGGCCGTACGGCCTTTTTTTGTCTGAACTATGATTAAAATGATTAAATGAGTACTATGATTTTTTAAAATCATAGCCTATCAAATTATCAATCTAATCATAGTTCACACATTTTTTTATTTTAAATTGTGGTTACATCTTTATTAAGAAGTTGACGATCGATCATGAAAAAAATTAAATGGGGGATCATTGGTTGTGGTGATGTGACCGAACTTAAAAGCGGCCCTGCATTTAATAAAGTAAACAATTCAGAACTCGCAGCAGTGATGCGGAGAGATGCTGCAAAGGCTGCTGATTATGCAATGCGGCACCATGTTCCAAAATGGTATGATGATGCGCAAAAGCTGATCAATGATCCGGAGGTAAATGCAATCTATATTGCTACACCACCTTCATCACACAAACAATATACAATTGCCGCGATCCATGCTGGTAAACCTGTGTACGTGGAAAAGCCCATGGCATTAAATGCAGAAGAAGCTTTTGAAATGGCGTCGCTGGCAGCGCAAAAAAATATAAAATTATGCGTGGCACATTACCGGCGGGAACAGCCCAAGTTCAAAAAGATAAAGGAACTGATCGACGCAGGGGCGATTGGTGATGTAAGATTTTGTCGTCTCCAGTTTTTAAGGCCGTCGCTTTCAGTAGAAGCTTTGAAAATGGATAAAACATCATGGCGGGTAAACCCTGCAGTTAGTGGTGGCGGTTTGTTTCATGATCTTGCGCCACACCAACTCGATCTTATGCTGTATTTTTTTGGTGCTGTTGAACAGGCTTCCGGGATTGCAAGAAACCAGGCTGGCATTTACCAGGCGGCTGATGTGGTAACCGGGAATATTTTGTTTGGCTCGGGCGTTGTGTTTGACGGCCTATGGAGTTTTGCAGCTGCACCGGGAGAGGATGCCGATGCCTGCGAGATCATTGGCAGCAGGGGTAAGATCAGTTTCGCTGTCTTTGATCATACGGGCTTTAGCCTTACTGTAAATTCAAAAACAGAACTTTTTTCTTTCAATGCGTTGGAGCACGTACAACAGCCACTGATACAAAAAGTGGTTGAATATTTTCTTAATGAAGTGGCTAACCCCAGCAGTGGGAATGATGGGGTAAAGTTGATGAAGCTGCTGGATCAATTTACTTCCTAAAATGAATAAACGGCTTAGAATTAGGCAGAATACCGCAAAGCTTTTACATGTTAATTAACTATCGTAACTCAAACTAAGTTTTTCACCGTGTCTTTGTGTCTCTGTGTTTCAAATGAATCTTAAAATAACCTGGAACACAGAGACACAAAGACACAGAGGCACAGGCCCGGAATCCAATAAAAATCTACAAATTCAAGATGAAATAGTAAATCGGAATGAGATGAATATTAGTATCTGCGCTTGTTCTACCTGGTCTAAATACAGCCTGGATTTTCCAACACTTATCCCGCAATATTGCTGGTATAATTACGTTATATAGGGAAATCCGCAACTATGAAAAGAACATTACAATCAACAGCGATCCTTTTAACTGCAATCATTGCATTGGGGTCTTGCAAATCCAGCAAAGTATCCATTGCCCAGCGCAAAGCTGATATTGAACAATCAAAAGAAGCAACAACTGCCTGCTTTATTCAACTCAACGATGGAACGATCAAGAACTATAAAACCCTTACGCTCGTAACGGGTGTGCTAAAAACACCTTATTTACTGGCTGATGGCAAAATAAAAATATTGGGTAAGGATATTAAAGCTTACCAGAACAAAGAACATTATGCCATATCACAGGAAAGTTTTACTTCTGGCCATAAAAGTTATGTAGCTAAAGAAACACTTCCGGGGTTTGCCATACGCATCGCCAAAGGGAAGATAAATGTTTATGCAAAGAAATTTTATAACGGTGTAGGAACCGTTGATGAATATTTTATTCAAAAAGGCGATGATGGAAAAGTAATGGCTTATACCACAGCCAACATGAACGAGCTGGCAAAAGATGATGATAATGCAAACAATTTTTTTGCAACCAGGAAATTCTCTCCATCTAAACCACAAAAAGATCCGGCAAAGGCTTCGTATGATAACAGTACAAAGATTGTAACTAAGAATAAATAATTTGAAGATTTGAAAATTTGGAGATTTGAAAATTGACTTCTAAATATGAAACTTATCGATCAATTTTAAATTCATTATATGCCCGATGGTAACATTGGGCATTTTTTATTCGATAATTAAAACTTAAAACATGCAGTTTGTGATCTTACATATCCGTTGCTGTTTGGTGATCTTTTTTACGATGGTGAGGAATCGTGCGCATCTGCCGAGATAAACGTTTAACGTTAAACGTTTAACGTGTTTTTTGCCTTCAAGATCAATAGATACCTCGACGATTTCACCATTCAGCTCATTGCCGATTCCCGATTGCCGATTCCCGTTAATCAAACACCCTCCTCAACAACCTGTTCAACACTTCAATGATCGATGTCCATGCTGCAACATAAGCTGCTAAAAAAATAATGCCACCTAAAATATTAAGGACCGGGAAGAAGTAATGAACGATATCCAAAATTTTAGAATTGATCAGTTGCTCACGGTGCAATGTGATGAATTTTAACAGCGAAGCCACCACGAAGCACAGCGACGAAAAGAAAAACCGTTCTCCTGAAAGTTTTATTTTACCCGCCGCTTTTGCATCTTCTGTATTCCTTGCCCATGAAAAACAAACCGATGCACAGCCGGCGAAAACCGCAAAGCCCGCATTTGTTATTGATGTTGTATCAAATGACGGGTTCCCAAATGTCATAAGTATAAAAAGTGCCCCCGAAAGAAAAATGAACACCAGGAATATCCCAACTATTATCCGGATCGTATTGCGCATGCTTGTTCGTTTAAAGATATCTGATGTCTGATAACTGTTCTCAGAAAAAAAGTTTCGGCTATATTTTATTGTTACTGAATGACTAACTCAATAAAAGTAATAAATATTATGAAGCAATAACGGTCTGGCATGATTCCTGTTTATAAAATGTCGGTTTTTCAAGGATATTGGATTTAAAACGGGACTAGATTTCTATCTTGGTCCCTTTTGTTTTGCTCCTATAATGGAAGATTATTTAGTATCATTGCACACTGGCTAAAACGAAAAATAATCTTCATGAAAATGATATCCTTTTCAATGCTTTTTATAGCATTGTTTTCTTTTGCAGGCTTTGATAAAACTGCTATAACTGTACAAGCGACGATCCGCACTGATTCCATTCCATATATTTTAGGAAATTTTGAAGATGACTATGGTATTCGTTATAACATTACTGATAGTTTGTGGACACAAGAACCGGGAATAAAGTATCATATTCTTCAATGGAATAAAAAAGACCAGTGGATCATTGCAAGGAACGATAATAAAAATCCGAGTGAAGCAGGTTTGTATACACGGATCGATTACATGAAATTTGAAAATATGCAACCATATTTATGGGGATTTTGTTATCTTTCCAGCACATTGGGATCCTAAGCTTAGAATTCCACGTGGACAAGTTGTCGCGGCCGCTTCTATAGTGTCACCTAAATACTAGTGACTCCAGCGTAACTGGACTGGCCACAGTTAGGCCGCAAATGTAATCACACTGGCTCACCTTCGGGTG
>JADMIO010852290.1_pt1 | contig 84108 bp, 84 predicted proteins | sample 8958161 | NCBI WGS metagenome assembly JADMIO01 (sample SAMN16585339, study PRJNA669376) | soil metagenome | isolation source: Crop rotation soil | place: USA: Cullars Rotation, Alabama | collected 2011 | reverse complement strand
GCCGCGACTTCAAGTCACGTGAATTCCAAGCTTCGGATCCCACTGTGCTGGAAAGTCAACACGAGCTTTCCGCGGAAGTGACGCGCCTCGCTCACGCGGTGCGCAGCCGCCGCTTCGGCCAGCGGATAGGTCGTGATCTGCGGGACGCGAACCGCACCGCTCGTGACGAGCTCGGCGATGCGCTCGAGGCGGCCGCGGCTGCGGCGCACATCGGGCTTGAGCGCTTTCACGTCGTCTCGCGGGGACTCAGGCGCGGCGCCCGAGATGAAGGCCGCGCGTCCCCCCGGCCGCACGACCGCGAACGAACGCAGGGCGACCTCTCCGCCGACCGTGTCGAACACCGCATCGCAGCCGCTCACGACTTTCGTGAAGTCCTGCGCGTTGTAATCGATGATCTCGTCGGCCCCGAGACTCCGCACGTAATCGCGATTCGCCGCGCTCGTCGTCGTGATAACGTGCGCGCCGATGTGCTTCGCAAGCTGCACCGCAAAGCCTGCGACGCCTCCCGCGCCGCCCTGAATCAGGATCGTCTCCCCGGGTTTGAGCTTGAGCGTCTCTTCGATCGCGACGACCGCGGTGAGCCCGGTGAGCCCGACTGCCGCAGCCTCGACGTGCGAGAGCTTCGCCGGTTTACGCGCGACAATCGCCGCCTCGATCGCGACTTTCTCGGCGTAGCACTGTTCGGCTCTCTGCTCGGTGACGCCGAACACCTCCTCGCCCACTTTCAGGTCCTCGACACCCTCGCCCACCGCGGCGACGACGCCGGAGAAGTCCCGGCCGGGAATATAGGGAAACGTCGTGGTCGGCCGGTTGCGGCCGGAACGCGTTTTCCAGTCGGCAGCGTTGACGCTCGCGGCATGCACGTCGACGACGACTTGCCCCCGCCCGGCAACCGGATCGGGCACATCGCCGTACTGGAGCACTTCAGGGCCGCCGTTTTTCATGAAGTACGTGGCTTTCATCGCATCCTCTCTGTCAGCGCCGCCGCATTATAGGCGTGCGCGAGGCGCTCGCCGTCGATGGGAACTCCGTCGGTCGTCGTATGCTCCCAACTCCGGGACGCCATACAGACAACACGAAGCAATGCCGGACACCGTCATCGAAGTCGACGTGAGGGGTTACAACTGCCCCATACCGCTCCTCCGCGCGAAAAAGGCGCTCGCGAACATGGCCGACGGCGAGCTCGTGAGGATCATGACGACCGATCCCGGCGCCGAGATCGATTTCAAAGTGTTCGCCGAGGCGAGCGGTCACGAGCTCGTGTCGCTCGAGGAAAAAGGCGGCGTGCTGACGCTCGTCATGCGAAAGCGCGCGTGACCCCGTGCGCTCACTGCACCTTTATTTTCGTCCGCTTGAGAAAGCTTTCCCACGTCTCGATCTGTTTAGCGAACTTCGCCTTGAACTCGGCCGGCGAAGCCGGTGGGGCGACTTCCGCGCCGTCGGCCGCAACTGCCTGGCTCATCTCGGATGAATTCATGATCGCCGTGATCTCTTTGTTGAGCGCGAGGAGAATCGCCGGCGGCACGCCGTGGGGCGCATAGATGCCGTAAAAGTTGTCGAGCTCGAAGTTCGGCAGAGCCGCTTCGGATATCGTCGGGAGGTCCGGAAAAGCGGCGAGGCGCTTGAGACTCGACACCGCGAGTGCCTTCAACCTTCCGCTCTTGACGTGAGCCGTGCCGGAGATCGTGCTCGTGAAGAGCATCTGAATCTGGCCCGCGATGAGATCGTTGAGCGCCTGTCCGTTCCCTTTGTAGGGCACGTGCACGATGTCGAGACCGCCTGCCATGAATTTGAAGAGCTCGGTGCCGAGGTGCGTTGCCGAGCCTATGCCTGCCGATCCATAGCTCGTCGGATGCGTCCTGGCGTAGGCGATCAGCTCCTTGACCGAGCTCACGGGGAGTGCGGCCGGGACGAGCAGGAGATAAGACGACGACGTCATCTGGGCGACCGGATCGAGCGCCTTGCGCGTGTCGAAAGCGACCTTCTTCAAAGGCGTGGCGGTTACGACCTGGCTGCCGCCGCCGTAGAGCGTGTATCCGTCGGGCGCGGCGTGCGCGAGAAGCTCCACGGCGATCACGCCGCCGCCCCCCGTTCGATTGTCGACGACGACCGACGCGCCCCAGCGTGCGCTGAGCCTTTGCGCGACCGCGCGGGTGATCGCGTCCACTCCGCCTCCGGGTGAGGAGCCGACCAGTACGCGAATAGACCGCGCCGGATAACCGGCCGGGCGCTGCGCGTCACTCGGCTGCGCGCCGAACGCGAAGGGCGATAGCGCACACGTGAGCGCTAATGCGAGCGATGCTTTCAACACGGAAGCCAAGTATATACTTCGCGAAAACGAGAGCTGGAGATCCACATGGCCGAACCATCGATCGTGCTGCTGGGCTGCGGCGACGTCGGGCCGATACACGAGCCGATCTCGCGCTACAGCGAGCTGGTGCGCGGCACGTTGTCGCAGGCTGACATCCGTTTCGCGCAGTGCGAGCGTGTGTACTCGGAACGCGGCGCTTATCAGGTCCACTCGGAGGGCCGCCACAGCCGCGCGCAGCCGAACATGTCGGCGGTGTTTCGCGATTGCGGGTTCGACGTCGTATCGGTCGCGAGCAATCACGGAATGGACTGGGGCGAAGACGCACTGCTCGACTCGATCGCTCTTCTGCGAAGCTATGGCTCGCAGGTGATCGGGGCCGGCCGCGATCTCGAAGAAGCACGCCGCCCGGCGATCGTCGAGCGCGACGGGATCCGCGTCGCGTTTCTCGCGTACTGCTCGGTTTTGCGAGAAGGATACGCGGCGGAGAAGGACAAGGCCGGGATCGCCCCGCTGCGCGCGCATTCGTATTACCGCCCGGCGGAGTATCAGCCCGGTGTCCCGCCTCGTACCGTGACCGTCGCCGACGAGAGCGATCTCGAAGCGATGGTCGCGGACATCCGTGCGGCGAAGAAATCGGCTCACGCCGTGGTGCTGTCGCTGCACTGGGGCGTGCACTACATCCCGCGGCTCATCGCGGATTATCAGACAGCGGCGGCGAAAGCGGCTTTCGAAGCGGGCGCCGATCTCATCCTCGGCCATCACGCGCACGTACCGAAGGCGATCGGCGTTCACGCCGGTAAAGCGTGCTTCTACAGCTTGAGCAACTTCATGATGTCTTCGCGCGAGAAGTCGCCTGCGAAAGCGAGCGCGTTCGAGCGCCAATACGGCGTGAAGCTCGATCCGGACTACCCGAATCTCTCCTACGGCGAAGACGCGAAGCGAAGCCTCATCGCGAAAGCGGTCATCACACGCGAAGGCGTCACGAAGGTTTCATTCCTGCCGGTCCTGATCGACAAGCAACTCCGACCCGAAGTACTCCGCGCGGGCGACCCGCGCTTCGAAGACGCTGTGCGCTACATGGACTGGGCGTCCGAAGACTTCGACCACGATTTCTCGATCGAAGGCGACGAAGTGGTCGTCGCGAATGCATCCCGGCAAGGCAGCGCCGCGGTCGCGGCCTAGCTCAAAATCCTGACGATCTGCGAGACGTCTGACAGGTTCTCGAGATCGCCTATCAGCGCCACGGCGCGGTCCACGTTGGCCGCATCGATCCTCTTCGCCGAAAAAGAAACGCAATCGCGGAATTTGCGCTCGAGGAGATCCTGACTCGGCGGGTTGGCGGGATCGCCCGGCACGCTCTTCGGTGTGCACGTGAGCACGCGCCCGTCGAGGGTCCTGATCTCGAGGGTGGTCTTGCCGACCGAAGCCGCGGACGAGCCGCCCTTCACCGCCGGCGACGACGGGTCTTCGCGATACGTAATCAAGTCGGCCATTCGATGGACGGCGGGATCGTTAAGACCTTCGTCGGTGTAGTCGCGTAAGCCGACGCTGCCGCGAGCGAGCATGATCGCCGTCGTGAACGGGATGCTGTACTTGCCGTCGACGCCCGTCTTCGGCCGGCGCTTCTGCTCGAGCGGCTCGGACAGGAGCTTCGTTCCGCCGGTTCCGCCGATGACGGTAACCGACTCGATATCCTCGGGAGTGAGGCGATGCGCGTTCCGCAGCTCGGCGGCTGCCGTATTCGTGACACGCGTGTAACCGCACGCCGGCCACACCTTGAAGCCGTGCGTCTCGAGAATCGGGAAGCGAACGCCGAGCTCGCCCACGAGCGCGTCCCAGTCGGGCTCGTTCGTGCGCACGTAGGTTTTGAACACACCGTAGCGCCCTTCGAGCACGTCCTGCGAGCCGACGATTCCGCGCGCCGCGAGCTCCGCCGCGAGAACCGAGCCTTGCCCCGAGAATCCCGCCTGCATCGATCGCATATGAGTAGCTTCGCCGACCGCCATCTGGCGGCTCCCGCTCATCTGGTTGAAACCGATGCCGAGCGCATTCGCCATGCGCTCCGGGTCGAGACCGAGGATGCGCCCCGCGGTCGCGGCCCCCGAGAGATAGCCGAAGAGCTGCGTCGCGAACCAGCCTTCGGTCATCGTCCAGTCGGGAATGTCGATCGACAGCGCAAGCCGCGTCTGGATGTCGACGCCGCACGCGACGGCCGCGATGAAATCGCGCCCGCTCACCCTCCCGAGCTTCTCGGCAAGCGCGAAGGCGACCGGAATCGTCGTGACACTGACGTGTCCTCCACCGGTGTCGTCGTAGTCGAGCATGTGGCCGAAGCTGCCGTTGGCGAACGCAGCCCATGCGGCGGGTGCTTTCCGCCCGAACCCGAGCACCGTGCTTTCCTCTTTTCCGCCGACCTCGAAGACGTAATCGGCGATCGTCTTCGCTTCACTCGCAAGGCCGGTCGCACCGATCACGACCCCGAGCGTGTCGAGCACGCATTGTTTGATGAGCACCACGAGCCGCGGCGGCAGCGTTTCGAATCGTATGCCCGACGCGTAAGCAGCAATCGCTCGCGTCGCATTGGGAGCGGTCATGGCGTGGCTTCGTTAAACTCGGATACATGCATCCTACCCTTCTTTATCGTCACGCCCGGGCGCGGGCGCCGCTATCCGCCAAACGCGCTGCGCTCGTCATCCTGCTGCTCATGTCCTCGGCGGCTTCGGCGCAGCAGTCGTATCCGATACGGCCGATCAGGCTGATCGTGCCCTATCCGCCGGGCGGCCCGACGGACATCATCGGCCGCACGATCAACGACCGCCTCGGCAAGCGGCTCGGGCAGCAGGTGGTCGTCGACAATCGCGCAGGGGCCGCGACCGTGATCGGCGCCGACATCGCCGCGCATTCGCCGGCCGACGGCTACACGCTGCTGCTCGCGACGATCACGACGCTCGCGGTCAACCCGGCGCTCAAGGCGAAGCTCCCTTACCACCCCGAGCGCGACTTCGCGCCGGTGTCGATGCTCGCAGCGCAGCCGTATCTCCTGGTCCTGCACCCGGGCGTTCCGGCGAGCTCGGTTTCGCAGCTCGTCGCGTATGCGAAAACCCAGCCGGGAAAGTTGAGCTACGCCTCGGCCGGAATCGGCGCCGGCGCCCATCTCGCGGCGGAGCTTTTCAAGCACATGGCTCAGATCGACGTCGTGCACATACCGTACAAGGGAAGCGGCCCGGCGATGACCGACGTCATCGGCGGGCGCTGTGCGTACATGTTCGCGGGAATCTCGGCAGCGCAGCCGCACACCGTATCGGGGAAGCTGCGAGCGCTCGCGGTCTCGACCGGAAAACGCTCGGCTGCCCTGCCCGAGGTACCGACGATCGCCGAAAGCGGGCTTCCCGGCTACCACATGAACACGTGGAATTCGCTCGTCGTTCCGCGCGGCACGCCGGCCCCGATCATTCAGCGGCTCAACACCGAAGTCGTCGCGATCCTGAACGAGACTGAAGTGAAGGAGCGGCTGAAGCAGCAGGGAATCGATCCCGACCCCGGCACCCCCGCTCAGCTCGCCGCGCACATCAAGTCCGAAGTTGCGCGCTTCGGCAGCCTCATCAAGGCGATCGGACTCAAGCCCGAGGTTTGACGCCGCCATTCGCGCGGCATACGCTCTCCCGGATCATCCGCAGGGTCAATCGCCGTATTTTTCTGGAGGAGCCCGATGAGCGCGCACCGCACACCCGAGGAGATCCGCAAAGAGCTCAAGCACCCGGTCATCGACGGCGACGGGCACTGGGTGGAATACACGCCGGTATTCGCGGAGCGAATGCGCAAGGTCGTCGGCAACCTCGGCGCGGACGGTTTTCTCGAGTCGCAGCGGCGCGTCCCCAATTCGCTCAGGCTCACCACCGAAGAGCGGGCGCGACGCGGCATCGGAATGGAGACCTTCTGGGGTCGGCAGTCGACGCAGACGCTCGATCGTGCGACCGCGATGATGCCGCGGCTCCTCTACGATCGGCTCGACGAGCTCGGCCTGGATTACGGCGTCATCTACCCGACGGCGGGGTTGGGCATCCCGCGCATCGCTGACGATGCGACGCGCCGCGCGGTGATCCACGGCTTCAACATCGTCACCTTCGATTTCTTCAAAGGCCTCGAGGACCGCCTGACGCCGGTCGCCGTCATCCCGGTTCACACGCCGGACGAGGCGATCGAGGAGCTCGAGTTCGTCGTGAAAGAGCTCGGCGCGAAAGTGTGCATGTTCGGCAGCAGCGTGCGCCGGATGCACGAGAAGGCGAAAGGCGTCGATCCGGACGTCGCCCGCCTGTCGCAGGGCTTCGACCAGCTCGGGCTCGACAGCCAGTACGACTACGACCCGCTATGGCGCAAGTGCCGCGAGCTCGGGGTCGCGCCGACGTTCCATACGAGCGGCCGCAGCTACGGCGAGCGCAACAGCCCGAGCAACTTCACCTTCAACCATATCGGCCACTTCGCCGCCGCTCAGCACGCCGTTGCGAAAGCGCTCTTCCTCGGCGGCGTCACGCGGCGCTTCCCCGACTTGCGCTTCGCGTTCCTCGAAGGCGGCGTCGGCTGGGGTTGCCAGCTCTTCTGCGATCTCATCGAGCACTGGGAGCGGCGCGGCGCCAAGGGCCTCGCGAACATGGACCCGACGAAGCTCGACCGGAAGCTCCTGCGCGATCTCGTCGACCAGTACGGCTACGCCGACATCAGTGCCGAGCTCGACCGGCGCGACGGCTGGCCGCTCAAGGAAGAGGATTCGCTGACCGGCGGCGTTCCGCTCGACGACTACCATTTCTGCAAGATCAGCCAGAAGCAGGACTGGATCGATCTCTTCGCGACGCCCTACTACTTCGGCTGCGAGGCCGACGACCGGATGAACGCCGTCGCTTTCGGCAAGATGATGCCGCTCGGCGCGCGGATCAACGCGCTCTTCAGCTCCGACATCGGGCACTTCGACGTGGTCGACATGCGCGACCCGCTGCCGGAAGCTTACGAGCTCGTCGAGGACGGCCACATCACCGAGGATGACTTCTCCGACTTCGTCTTCGGCAACGCCGTGCGGCTGTGGGGAACGCAGAACCCGCGCTTCTTCGAAGGCACGCGCGTGGCGAAAGAGGCCGCGGCAGTGCTGAAAGCGAGCACGCCGCAGCGCGCGGCGGCGTAGTCGAGCTCCGCGTCACCGGGGCGTTCCTGCGCAAGGCAGGACCGAGGGATCGTCGTCCGTGCCTTCGCACGGACGACGATCCCGCGCGACCTTCCCTGTCCCAGAGTGAGCTGTAACGGGTCGTTCCGGCGCAAGCCGCAATCCGTTATCCTGATGCGATCAGGATCCCATTTGGGCTCTCGATATCGACGCCGGCGCGCGCCGGCAATACCTGTCAGGGAGACTGCACCATGACGAAGATGCAACACAAGCTGCGGCACATCGCGGTATCGGTGCCGAACGTCGCCGAAGCGCAGAAGTTCTTCGAAGAAGCCTTCGGCATGTGGAAGGCGGGCGACGCGGGCCGCGGCGTCTACATGACCGACGGCGTGATGAACGTGGCGCTTCTCGACTACAAGGGCGCGAAGATCACCGGCGTCGAAGGCGACAAGCCGTTCTACGGTCTCATCCACTTCGGGATGTGGGTCGACGACCTCGAGGCCGCGGAGAAGCAGGCGATGGAAGCCGGCGCCGTGCACATGCACGGGCGGCCGCCGGATGCGCCGAACCGCTACTACGAAGTGAAATACCGCAACCCGCACGGCCTCGTGTTCGATCTCACCGCGAGCGGCTGGATCGGCGCCGTGAAGCACGTCAAACCGGCTGAACAGTCGGAGGCCGCCGTTGCCCGGTGAGCGCGCGCCGGTACTGATCGTCGGCGCGGGTCCCGTCGGCCTCACTCTCGCGATCTATCTCGCGCGGCGCGGCGTGAGCGCGTGTCTCGTCGAAGCGCTGGACGAGAAAGCGTTTCACGAGCAGGACCCGCGCGCCGGCAGCCTCCACCCCGCGACGCTCGAGATGCTCGACGAGCTCGGCCTCTACCCGCGGCTGGAAGCACGGGGCCTCATAGCGCCGAAGTTCCAGTATTGGGATCGCCAGACCGACGAGATGTTCGCCGAGTTCGATCACGCGGTTTTGAAGGACGACACGCGCTTCCCGTACGTCCTTCAGTGCGAGCGCACGAAGCTCATCGACGAAGCGAAGAAGCTCCTCGCGCAGTATCCCGCGTGCACGATCCGCATGGGAACGCGATTCGAGAGCTTCACGCAGGACGCGGACGGCGTGACTGCGGTCGTCGTGAACGAGGCCGGCGAGAGAGAGGACCTTCGCGGCTCGTTCATCGTGAGCGCCGAAGGCGGTCGCAGCATCGTTCGCAAAGACCTCGACATCGATTTCGAAGGCTACACGTATCCCGAGCGCACGCTCACCGCGACCGTGTGCCACGACTTCGACAAGCTGCACGGCTACGCGTATCGCTCGTACCTGTCAGACCCTCAGCAGTGGTCGAACCTCTTCAAGTGGACGCAGCCCGAGCGCTGGCGAGTGCACTTTCCGACCGAGATGGAAGACGACCCGGAACGCCTGCTTTCCGACGAGCACATCCAGTCGCAGCTCCAGCGCTTCCTGCCGAGCGACCGGCCCTACGAGATCGTGCACCGCATTCTCTACACGGTGCATCAGCGGGTCGCCGCCACGTTCAACCGCGGCCGCGCGATCCTCGCCGGCGATTCGGCGCACGTGAACAGTCCGATCGGCGGCATGGGCATGAACAGCGGCATACACGACGCGGTCAATCTCGGGGAGAAGCTGACGGCGATTCTCACGGGCGAGAGCGGCGTCGAAGCGCTCGACCGCTACACGCGGCAGCGCCGGCACGTCGCGGTGCATCACACCAAAGCCCAGACGGAGCGCAACCGCCGCGTGCTCGCGGAGAAAGATCCGGCAGTGCGCAAGGCGAACCACGAGAACCTGAAGCGCACCGCGGGGGATCCGGAGCTCGCTCGCGCGTATCTCATGCGAACGTCCCTACTCAACAGCGTGCGCGAAGCCGCCGCGATCGACTGATCGGTTGCCGATGCGACGCGTGAGGTTGGTGAATGTTCTCGTCTCGTGTGCGCTCGCGTTCGCCGCGGCGCAGGTGCACGCACAGGCGCTCGGATCGAAACCGGTGCGGATCGTCTCGCCGTTCGCGGCCGGGGGCACGAACGACGTCATCGCGCGCATCGTCTCTCAGAAGCTCGCCGAAGTGACCGGCCGGACGTTCATCGTCGAGAACAGGCCCGGCGGCGGCGGCGTGATCGGCACCGATTCCGGCGCCAAAGCGCTCCCCGACGGCAACACGCTGACGATGATCACCGCGGCGATCCCGATCAACGCGGCGATGCGTCCGCTGCCTTTCGATCCGGTGCGCGATTTCGCACCGATCGGCATGATCGGCGTGTCGCCGTACGTGCTTCTCGTCAATCCGTCGGTGCCGGTGCGCACGGTAAAAGAGTTGATCGCCCTCGCCAAGGCGCGGCCCGGCGCGCTCACGTTCGGCTCCGGCGGCGTCGGTACGCCGGGCCATCTCGCAGGCGAAATGCTCATGAGCATGGCGCACGTGAAGATGGTGCACGTGCCCTACAAGGCGGGATCGCTCGCGCTGACCGATCTCCTCGGCGGCTATATCGCGCTCACCTTTTCGACGACGGTGACTTCGACCGAGCTCATCAAGGCGAAGCGAGTGCAGCCGCTCGCGGTGACGACGGCCGCGCGGATTCCGGCGTTCCCGGAAATTCCGACGGTCGCGGAATCGGGTCTTGCCGGCTATGACTTCAGCTTATGGCTCGGGCTCGGGGCGCCCGCGGGCACCTCCCAGGCGATCGTCGAGCCGCTCGCCGCAGCGCTCGCTACCGTCGTGCAGATGAAAGAGACTCGCGAAGCGCTGCTCGCTCAGTCGGTCGAGCCGCGGTCGAGCACGCCGCAGGCGCTCGCGGCGACGATGCGGCAGGACATGGTGCGATACGCGAAGCTCATCAAGGAAAGCGGCGTGCGGGTGGAGTATTGATCAAGGCTCGCCGAAAGCCTGCACCGCGTTGTCCCAGAGGATCTTTCGCATCAACTCGGGATTCACTTCGGGCCAGCCGAGGACGAGATCGACCGAGCCCGGGAAGCGCGTCTCGGGATGCGGGTAGTCGGTGCTGAACATGAGGAGGTGGTCGCCGAGAAAGTCGGACACCATCTTCACCATCTTGCCGCCTTCGTGGAGAACGATAGACGCGAAGAAGCGGCCGCCGCTCGCATACTCGAGCATCGTGTGCTTCAGGTCTTCGGCGACGTAGCCCATGTAGCTCGCCTGATCTTCCATGCGCACCGCCCAGAACGGGATCCAGCCGAAGCCGGATTCGAGCACGGCGAAGTTTACGTTCGTATAGCGATCCAGAAGGCCTGCGCCGAAGAATGCGCCCATCGCGCGCATCGCACCCCACGGATGCGACGCGGTGCGGGCGAGAAACGGATTGCGCCACAGATCGCGATAGCCCGGATAGCCCTCACCGAAGCTGTGGTGGATGTAGGAGAGCCCATGCTCGTCCATTGCCTGCCAGAGCGGATGCAGGTCGGGGTGATCGAGCGGGTAGTCGATCGGCAGGTTGACGTACACGCCCACGGCCCACTTCGATCCGCCCCAGCGCCTGATCTCCGCCGCCGACTCTTCGATGTAGCTCGCGTTCACGGCAATCATCGACTTCAGGCGATGCGGATACTTGCCGCAGAACTCGTCGAGGTAGCGATGCTGCGCGCGCATGAACTCGATGTTGACGGCAGGATTTTCGTGCTCGCCCGGTCCGCCGGAATTGACGAGGAGCTGCACGTCGACCCCTTCATCGTCCATGTCCTGTATGCGTCCGTCGACGTCCCAGTCGTCGCTGCCCGGGCGCGGAAACTTCGTTCCCATGAAGCGGCCGGAGACGCCGCGCTTCTCGCTTGTCGGCTCCGCCTCGCCCAGCATGCGCGGCACATCCGCTCGCCAGCCGCCGACCGAATCATTGCGCAGGCGAAACACCCGGACCTTCCTCGTATACGGCATGTCGGGGCGAAAGCCCGGCGAGGTCCTGTTGCGGTCGACCTTGCGGCTTCCGAGGTCCGGCACGAGCTCGCGGACGCGTGCCGAGAGATACTTTTCGAGCGTGTCCGCGCTCGGCTCGATGTGGGTATCGGTGTCGTAGACTTTGTAGCCGCTTCTCACGCGTCGCTCCAGTCGCTCGTGGTCATGGCGCGAGTATAAGGCGTGCGACAAGAGCTCTGACGCCGCTCACGCCATTTTCTCCGTGATATAACGCAGAACGTGAAGCGAACAATCGTCGGCATTGCAGCCTTCGCCGTGGGCGCGTTCCTCGGTCGCGGCGCATGGGCGCAAGTCTCGGCACAGGCGTATCCCGTCAAGCCGATCCGCCTGATCGTCGGCAACGCGCCGGGCGGCGGCGCCGATCTCGTCGCGCGCCTGTTGTCCGAAAAGCTCGCCCGGCCGCTCGGACGCCAGATGATCGTCGAGAACAGACCCGGCGCGTCGGGCCAGATCGGCGCCGACCTCGTCGCCAAAGCGCCTCCCGACGGCTACACGGTGCTCCTCGGAACGACGCTCGCGCTCATCAGCTCGCCGGCGCTCCATCCCAATCTCCCTTACAAGTCGCCCGCGGATTTCGCGCCGATCTCGCTTCTCGCGACGACGACCTACCTCCTCATCGTGCATCCATCGGTTCCGGCGCGCTCGGTCAAAGACCTGGCGACGCTCGCGAAATCGCGTCGCGGGGGGATGAGCTACGCCTCGGGCGGTCCCGGCACCGTGGGTCACATCGCGGCGGAGATGTTTGCCCACACGGCCGGCGTGAGGCTGGTGAACGTCGCGTATCGCGGAACGGGCCCCGGCGTGCTCTCGGTCGTGCAGGGCGAAAACGACATGATGTTCTGCAACCTGCTGCCGGCGATGCCGTTCGTCAACATGAAACGCGTGCGCGCGCTCGGCATCGCGAGCCTCACGCGCAGCTCGATCCTGCCCGACGTGCCGACGCTGCACGAGTCGGGTCTGCCGGGCTTCGACGTCCAGCAGTACTACTCGCTGGTCGCCCCCGCGGGCACGAGCGGCGACATCGTGAACCGTCTCAACCAGGAGATCGCGCGACACTTCCAGTCGCCCGACGTGAAGAGCCGCCTCGCCGGCGACGGATCGGAGGTTCGGGTCTCCACGCCGGCGGAGCTCGAAAAGCTGATCGTGAGCGAGATCGCGAAATGGACGGCGACGATCCGGCAGGCGGGAATACGAGCTGAGTGAAGTGGCTCAGCCGTCGATCCTGATCCCGGTCTCCTTGCGGATTCGGACCCACCTTGCGATGTCCTGCTGCAGCGTCCGCGTGAACGCGTCGGCGGAGTTCGGCGTCACTTCGGCGCCGAGCTTCTCGAACGCTTCGCGCGTGCGCGGCTGTGCGATGACCGCGTCGAGCGCATCGCGCACCTTCTGAACGACGTCCTTCGGGGTCGCGGCCGGGATGCCGAGCGTGGTCCACGTCGAGTAGTCGTAGCCGCGTACTCCCGATTCGTCGATCGTCGGCACCTCGGGCAGGAGCTTCGAGCGCTGCGGAGTCGTCACCGCGAGCGCGCGCAGCCTGCCGGCCTTCACCAGCGGGCCGCACGAGCTCACCTGGTCGAAGGTGAGATGCACCTGGCCGCTCAGTATCGCGACCGAAGCGGCGGCGCCGCCTTTGTAAGGCACGTGCGTGAACTTCACCCGCGCCATCGACTGGAAAAGCTCGCCCATGAGGTGCGTCCCGGAGCCTGCGCCCGCGGAACCCATCAGGATCTCTCCCGGGCGCGCTTTCGCGAACGCGATGAGCTCCCTCACGCCGCGCACCGGCATCGAGGGATGCACGAGGAGCGCGCTCGACACGAGCGATATGCGCGACGTGTACACGAAGTCGCGCAGCGGCTGATACTCGATGTCGTTGTTGAACACCGGATTGGTCACGAGCGTGCCGGGCGAGCCGAGAAGCAGCGTGTATCCGTCAGGCGGCGACTTGGCGACCTGCGCGGTACCGATTCTTCCGCCCGCCCCGCCGCGGTTCTCGACGATCACCGGCTGCCCCAGCGCTTCGGTGAGTCCGGGAGCGATCGCGCGCGCGGTGATGTCGATGTTTCCGCCCGGGACGAAAGGGACGACGATGCGTATCGGCTTCGCTGGATAGCCCTGGCACCACGCGATCGCCGGTGCGAGCAGCAACATTCGGCTCATCGCGAGCCATAACGATTTCCCCACACGGTTCTCCACGAAAGTGAAAGCGCGCGACAATGTGTCCGCATGTCCCGGACCCGTCAAGCGCGGACGTGCGAGAATCGAGCGCGAAAAGCACCGGCACGATTTCGGGAGACCGGCGATGTCAGCGATTTCATGAAAACTCATCTGCTTGCGTGGCTGCTCGTTTGTCTCGCCGGCGACGCATGCGCGCAAAGTGCGGCGGCCGGTCCGTATCCGACCCGTCTGGTGCGCATGGTCACCGCGTTCGTCCCGGGCGGGACCGGCGACCTCGTGGCGCGTGCGGTTGCGAAGAAACTCTCCGAAGCGTGGGGCCAGCCGGTCGTCGTCGATCCGCGGCCCGGCGCCGGAATGGTCATCGCGACCGACGCCGTAGCCAAGGCGCCGCCCGACGGCTACACGCTGCTGATGGTCTCCGCGAGCTTCAGCGTCAATCCGAGTCTGCACGCGAAGCTTCCCTTCGACTCGATCAGGGATCTCACACCGATCACGCTGACGTCGTTCATTCCTTACGTGCTGGTGGTCCATCCGAGCGTGCCGGTGCGTACGCTGCAGGAGCTCGTCGCTTACGCGAAGGCGAAGCCCGGTGCGCTCAACTACGGCGCGGCGGGCACGCAGAACCAGCTTGCGCTCGAGCTTCTGAAGCTGCGGACCGGAATCAACATGGTGTACGTGGGCTATCGCGGGGCGTCGCTCGTGATCACCGATGTGGCGGGAGGGCAGATTCAGGTCGCGCTCGGGTCCACCCTGATGGTGTTGCCTCACGTGAATTCCGGGAGACTCCGCAGCCTGGCAGTGACCAGCGCGCGGCGGGTATCGGCGGTGCCGGATCTTCCCACGATCGCCGAGTCCGGCGTTCCGGGCTTCGACGTGAGCGCGTGGAACGGCGTCTTCGTTCCCGCCGGCGTTGCGGCACCCATCGTCGCGAAGCTCAATGCGGACGTCGCAGCCGCGGCGAAAGCGCCGGAGTTACGAGCGAGACTGGCGGCGGAAGGCGGAGAAGTCGTGGGCAACTCGTCCGATGAATTCGCCCGATTCATCCGTGACGAGATCGCGATCTGGGCGAAAGTCGTGAAAGCCGCCGGCTTGCGCACCGAGTGATTTGCTAGAGCACCCAATGCCGTTCCTCCACCGCGACCGGGAACCCGATCTCTATTACGAGATCGACGACTACACCGATCCGTGGGCGAACGCCCCGTACATCCTGCTGCAGCACGGCTTCGGGCGATCGTCGAAGTTCTGGTATCGCTGCGTGCCTTATCTCGCGCGCTTCTACAAGATCATCCGTCCTGACCTACGCGGCTTTGGACGCTCGTCGCCGACTATCGATCCGCCCGACGAATTCACGATCGACACGTGCATCCGCGACTTCGATGCGATCCTCGATGCGCTCGGCGCGGAATCGGTGCATTACTGCGGCGAATCGCTCGGCGGCATCATCGGCATGGCTTTCGCCGCCGAACGCCCGAGGCGCGTGCGCACGCTGACGCTGATCTCGTCGCGGGTGAGGCTCAACCGGAGCTCACAGGAGCGCTACCGCTTCGGACACGAGACATGGGAAGAGGCGCTCGTGAAGCTCGGTTCGAAAGCGTACTCGGAAGCGAAAAACTCAGCCGATCGCTTCGCACCCGGCACCGATCCGGGGCTGATGAAGTGGTTCGCAGAGCAGCAGGGCAGCTCGCGCATCGAGTCGCTCGTCGCGGTGCAGCGCCTTGCACGCGTGATCGATACGACGCCGTATCTCCCGCGAATCGAGGCACCGGTCCTGACGATCTATCCGTCGCACGGTCCGATCACGACGCCGGAGCAGGAAGAGCTCCTTCGCACGCACGTTCGCAACCTGCGCCTCGTTCATCTGCCGTCCGAATACCACAACCTGAATCTCACGCAGGCTGCCGCTTGTGCGACTCACCTTCTGCACTTCGTCGCGCAGCACGATGGGATCGCGTGCCGCGAAGCGTGATGCCCGCGGGATGCGCAAGTGTGTTCCCGCTGCTTACCGTCAGGTCTCGTTTATCCCGACGGCACGCCGCGGCGCCGGATCGTTCGGTGTGCCGGCGCATTCTGCGGCAGGTGTAATGTCGTGCGTGCTCCGCCATTAGTGTGGGCGCTAAAGTCGGAGACCGGGGCCCTAGCCCCGCTTCGCCGGCACCGGTAATGCTCGCGCCGGTGGTTTAATCGACGAAGACGCCGGAATGGAGGTCTTGACCGGTTGCTTCGGTTTTTTCGCTTCCTTGTTGCCGCGCTGCTGGCCTTTGGGCATGTGTGAGTCTCGTTGTGAGTTGTTTACGATCGGCCCAGATCTCTGATCGCGTCGACGACCATGCCGCTGCCGATCGCGATCATCAGGATATCCGACGCTACGCGCACGTAACGGTAGCCCGACGGCGGCGGCCCGATCTGCGTAACGAGCGGCTGGGGCACCTGGTAATAGATGACATCGGACGCGAGGCGATGTCCGACCTGCCATTTCTTCGCCTGGCCTGGCGGCAAGCAGCCGTTGTGTTTCTTCGCGAGTCCCGGAGGACAATGGCCGCCGCGCATCTGCTCGGCGTAGTAATCGCGGACGATTGCAGCATGACGCTCTTCGAAATGGCCGCGGTGCGCACCGGCAGCGCCATGGTTGTTGCCCGCTTCGCGGCGGTCATCGCCGTGTCGATCTGCGCGCTCTCCATCGCGCCGCTCGGAGTGATCGCTCCTGCCGCCTTTGTTACCGCCGCCCGCCCATTCGGGCTTATCGGCAACGGCAGTGTTTACAGTCAGAATTGCTCCGATAAACAAAGCCAGTGCGCACTTGAACGGGGCCATGGCTTACGCGCCCAACGGACGCACGAGCATTTCGACCCGCCGGTTCTGAGCACGCCCGGTCTCGGTCGCGTTGTCGGCTATCGGGTCTGCTTCGCCGCGGCCGCCGACGCTGATCCTGCTGCGAGCCACACCCTGCTGAACGAGGTAGTCGGCCACCGCGCTCGCGCGATGTTCCGATAGCAGCATATTGGATGCGGCGCTGCCGACGATGTCGGTATAACCGACGACGGTAATCGAAGTCTCGTGATACTCGTTGAGCGTGCCCGCGATCCGGTCCAGCGTCGGGTGCAGCGCGGTCTGCAGCGAGGCGCTGCCGCTCGCGAACGAAACCGAGCCCGGCACGTTCATCTTGAGCGTGCCATCCTTCTGTTCGGACACCTCTACACCCGAGCCGTGCGTGGCCATGCCCAGCTTGTCTTTCACGGCGCCCCAGTTGTAGCCGACTGCCGCGCCGATGCCGCCGCCAACGCCCGCGCCTATCGCGGCGCCTCGGCCTCCGCCGACCACGCTGCCGAGGATCGCACCAGCCGCAATCCCGGTTCCGGCGCCGACGGCCGTTTGGGACTGACGCGGGGTTTCACAGCCGGCAGTCAAGATGCCGGCCACGGCCAGCGCAATAAACGTGGGAATGCGTCGCATGAAAAACCTTTGGGAGTGAGCGGTGCGCCGGTATCGGGCTTCGAGCGTCGTGTCGCGCGCTTCGCCGGCGCAGCCAGGACCATCATCATGACCCTCCGCGGCGGCGACGTATGTGCGTTGTCGCACCGAGCCGCACGGCGTCAACAAAGAATGTGCATAGGCAGCGAACGTGCGGTGCGTGCCTCGAACGGTCTCAGCGGCGCGGCTTTGTGACGGTCATCGGCTTTCGCGCGTCGCATTCCGGCGCGAGCATGACCACCGCCTCGGCGGGAAGACGCCACGCTGGATGCCATTCCAGCGGAATGGCGCCCTCACCGCCGTAGTGCGCCGCATCGCTAGACCATACCGTCCGCCATGCACTGCCGCCGCACGGCGCGAGTAAAGGCTCCGGCGCGATGTCGAGAACCAGCGCCGGACCGAGATTGACGATCAGCAGCCTGTCTCCGGCTTCTGCGCTGAAAAAGCGCAAGACGAATGCCTCCGGTCCGAGCACCGCGCCTTCGATCATGCGGTCACGTGCGCTGAGAACCGCGTCGTTACGCCTCAGTTGCAGGATATCGCGATGAAACCGGTACGTCGCGGAGTGCTGGCTGCGCTCGGCGAAGTCGAGCTTGCAGCTCTCGAACGTACGCAAAGCGCCAGGATCTGCAAGCGCAGCTTGTATCTCCGGCTTCGCGATGCTCGGGAACTGCAGCAGGAATTCCGCTCGACCTTTTCGAACTGCCGTTGCGAGCTCTCCCGCGTGGTCCGCGAAGTACAGGAATGGACTGGACGCACCGAACTCCTGCCCCTGGAAAAGTAACGGCGTCTGCGGCCCAAGCAGCAGCAACGCCGTCATCGCGCGATAGCGGCCGGGACTGCTGAGGCTGTGCATGCGCTTGCCTGAGGCGGAGTTCGCGACCTGGTCGTGGTTCTCCAGAAAATGCACGAACGCCTTCGCGCCGAGACCGAATGTGGGCGTGCCTCGGCCCTGCTTCTGCCATTTGTAGTGCTGGCCTTGATAGAGATAGCCCCACTTGATCGCGGAGATGAATTCCTGCGGCTTGCCTGCGTCGTCGGTGTAATACGCCTCGTTATTGCCCGTCAGCGCCACCACAGCGGCATGATGGAAATCGTCGTTCAGCAAGGCGTCGGCGCCGTAACCACCCGTCTCCGTCGCCTGCACCAGCCTGACCTCCTGCGGCTCGTTCTCACACAGGACGAAGCTCTCGCGCGCGCCGCTGCTTTGCCGCACCTGCCGCGTTACCGCAGCCACTATGTGCTCCGGTGACGCGTCGTAGAGCTGTTGCGTCGCGTCGAGGCGAAGCCCGTCGAGATGGAACTCTTCGATCCAGTAACGCGTATTGGCTACGAAGTACTGGCGTACTTCGGTCGCGTTCTCGCCGTCGAAGTTGATCGGGTCTCCCCAGTCATTTTTGTAACGATCGGTAAAGTAGTCTTTCGAAAAGGCGCGCAGGTAACAACCGTCCGGACCGAAGGTTGTAGACGACGTCGAGAATGACGCCGATTCCGTGCGCGTGTGCGTGATCGACGAACCTGCGGAAATCATCGGCCGTACCGTAAAGTCGGCTCGGCGCGAACAGATTGACGCCATCGTAGCCCCAGCCGAAGCGGCCCGGGAAGTCGGCGACCGGCATGAGCTGTATGACGGTGATGCCGAGCGTCGCGAGCTCGACGAGCTCACGCGCGGCGGCGGCCCACGTTCCCTCGCGCGTGAAGGTCCCGACGTGGAGCTCGTATAAGACGCGACTCTCCGCGCTCACGCCGCGCCAGGCTTGATCCGTCCAGGCGAACTCCGAGGCGTCGACGACCTCCGACGGGCCATGCGGACCCTCGGGCTGAAATCGCGAAGCCGGGTCCGGATAAAGCGTTGTGTTCTCGTCCAGCCTGAAGCGGTAGCGGGTGCCGGCGACCGCACCGACGGCCGTGCCTGCGAAATACCCGTTGCCGACGGCTCCGAGCGCCACGACCGATTGATGCGTCTCGCGCTCCAATACCACCGCGACGCGAGCGCAAGCCGGCGCCCAGACCCGAAAATCGACCCCTATGTGAGGGACCACCTCGGCGCCGACCGGCAGGCGTCGCTGCACCTCAGGCGAAGCCGGCCTGGGTTCAACCAGAAGATTATCGTGCACAGCGACTCCTGTCGGGGGCTCACGGTATTGCACGTCGCTTCCGAAGGAGCGTATGTGCGCCAGCGCACCGACCTTGCACGGCGCGCTCTGCTCCAATGCACGAACCGCGAGTCAAGCGGCGTGACTCACCTTTCCGAGCGCCCGCCAGAGTCCCTTCCTCAAGGAACGCATCATGAACAGTTTCGTAGATCGCGTGACCGGTAGTGCCGAGCGCGATTCGCGCCGGAGCACGTCCACCGGCCTCAGGGAGCAGCGGAACCTGCAGCGGCTCGCGTGGCGCAAATCGCCGCAGAATCCACGAAACAGAGCACGCGGAGCGCCCCGCAGGCCTGCGTACGAACTCGATTGCTGAACAGCCCTGGTGCGACGGCTCTGACCTCAATCGGCGCGACGGCGCCGAGAGTGAGCCTCGCGTGAGTCGCGCGATCCTGGATCAGGCCTGCAGGCCGGCGATCGCGACTGTGACGACTCCGAGCACCACGCACGATGTGAGCCAGAATCGGGTGAGCCGGCTGGTTCGCTCCGCCGCCTTTCTTTGCGCGCGCGTTACGGACGAGCCCGACTCAGCCGAACGAATCTGCTCCTCGGGAACATAGCCGTGGCGCGTGGCATTCACTTCGCAGCTTCTTCGAGTCGTATACCCTGCGGGGTTGTCGTGCCGCCCTTCCCGTTCCGGGTGATGCCAAAACCAGCGAAACGTCCAGCCGCCCTGTTCGGTGACAATATGCTTCATATAGATCGTATATTCCATGCGCCACTGTGCCGCACGACGATGCGCTCTGTCTGTGCGCGACCGCGCATAGGCGCACCCTGAGCAGAGGTCGGCATGAAAACGAATTCAAAAGCACATGAGTTACTCCGGTACATCGCACGATTCGCGCGCCCGGGTCAGAGGAAAACTGGAAACGATTGGTCGGCGCCAGACGAGGTGGTGAATCCGACGGCCGGATGGATTGCAGTCGATCTCGACGGCACGCTCGCACACTACGATCGCGAGGCAGGGCCTGAGCACATCGGCGCACCCGTTCCGGCGATGGCGATGCGTGTCCGCACCTGGCTCTCAGAAGGCCGCGATGTGCGCATCTTCACGGCCCGCGCGTCGATTCCGGAGCTGATCGAGCCGGTCAAAGACTGGTGCGCGCAGCACTTCGGCGTGCGGTTGCCTGTGACGAACGCGAAAGACTTCGGAATGATCGAGCTTTGGGACGATCGATGCATTCAGGTGCACGTCAATACCGGTCAGCGCGTCGTGAACCCATGACGGCGCGGCGTCGCGAGCGGCGGGTAACCGGCTAGCCGACCGCGCCGATCGGCGTCTTGCGGCTACGCTTCTTCGAAGGTCCTGATCGCTTTCGCAGGTATGCCGCCGACGATCGTGTTGGCCGCAACGTCTTTCGTGACGACAGCGTTCGCTGCAACGATAGCGTTCTCCCCGATCGTGACTCCCGGCATGACGGAAGCGCCGACTCCGATCCACGCGTTACGCTTGACCACGATAGGCGCGCAAAACGTGGAGCGCCGCCGGCTCGGCTCGACGGGGTGGTTGATCGTGATCAGATTGACCTTGGGTCCGATCAACACGTCGTCCTCCAGCGTGATGCCGCCCCTGTCCATGAATTCGCACCCATGATTGATGAATACGTTCCTGCCGACTCGAATGTTCTTGCCGAAATCGGTATAGAAAGGAGGCAGCATCCAGAATGAGGGGTCGACCCGTGCGCCGATGAGCCGGGAGAAGAGCTCGCTCACTTCCTGCGGCGTGTGATACCCGGTATTGATCTCTGCAATGATTTTCTGAGCCTCGACGATGAGGGCCGCGATTTTTCCGTATTCGGGGTCGTTCAGGGAGATGATCTCTCCAGCCCTTTCCCGTTCGAAGATGTCTTTGTGCTGCATAACACTCCTTCCACACGATTCGGCCGGCTACAAACGTCGTAATCGCCCAAATCAAATACAAGCAACGTCAAAATGGATCCTGGCCTTCGCCAGGATGACGCGCGCGCTTAAGCAAACGCGGCGGCCCAGCGCGACTGGAACGTCGTTCGGCGGTTACGGCTTCGGGCAATGAGCGCCGTTATCCGCCCACGCCGCGATCAGCGCACCGAATTCCTTTTGAGTGCCCGGCACCGCGCTCCGCCCGAGACCGGGGCGCCAGCCCCAGCCGACGAGATCGTCGTGCGCCATGTGCTCCACGATCTGCTGGAGCGACTTGTCGCCGTTACGCCTGCGGTCTTTGATCTGCTCGCAGATCTCGCCGAGAGACCGGCCGATCCATGCCATCTCTTTGGGCGCGAGGAACCACGTGGGGTTACCGGGCACACGCTCGAAATTCTGCCTGCCGTGGCACGTAAAGCAGCGCATGCCCGCGGCGCCCATGCCGCCCGCGCCGCGCGTCACCGGCGGCTCATGCACGCGCATGAGGTCGCCTTGACGGGGCGTATCGTCGCGCGGGTGGCAGTTGAGGCAGCGCGGATGCATGATGACTTTTCCCGCTTCCTGGAAGAGCGCGACCGCCCGCTTTTCCCGATCGGCGATGCGATCGAAGCTCGATACGGGTGCGAGGCCGCTCGGTGTCTGCGCGTACGCCGGCGCTGCGAGCAACAGAGCGAGTAGCAGGCGTTTCACAGGGCGAGCCTCCTCGCGAACGGCAAGTGCCGGACACTCTCGCCGGTGAGCGCGCGCCACGCATTCGCCACGGCGGGCCCGATGGGCGGCACGCCGGGCTCGCCGACGCCGGTGGGCTTTTCCGCGGACGGGACGATGACCACTTCGACGCGAGGCATCTCGCCGATACGCAGCATGCGGTAGTCGTTGTAGTTCGTCTGCACGACGCGTCCTTCGTTCAGTGTGATCTCGTCGTAGAGGATCGCGCACAGACCGAAGCCGATTCCGCCTTCCATCTGCGCCTTGATCGTGTCCGGATTCACGGCAACTCCGCAATCGACCGCGCACCAGACACGCTCGACTTTCGGCAGGCCGTCGGCTCCGCGCGTGACCTCGACGATTTGCGCGACGTAGCTTTCGAAAGACTTGTGGACCGCCACGCCTCGCGCGCGATCGGGACCCGCCTTGCTCCCTTTCCACCCGGCGAGCTTCGCCGCCGCACGCAGCACGCCCGCTTCGCGCGGATGGTTCTTCAACAGCTCGAGCCGACCGGCAACCGCATCCTTGCCGGACGCGGCGAGGAGCTCGTCGATGAACGTTTCCTTCGCATATGCGGTATGCGTGTGTCCGACCGACCGCCACCACAGAACCGGTACGCCGACTTCGGTCGTCCGCGCCGTCACGCGCAGATTGGGAACGGCGTACGGGAGATCGCTCACACCTTCGGTCGTCGTCGGGTCGACGCCGTCGGTCATCATCATTTCGAACGGCGTGCCTTTGATGATCGATTGACCGACGACGGTGTGATCCCACGCCGTAATCGTTCCTCCCTTGTCGAGCGCTGCGCGAACGCGATGGAGGATGAGCGGCCGGTAACGTCCGCCGCGCATGTCGTCTTCACGCGTCCACACGAGCTTGATCGATGCATCGCGTCCGAGCGCTATCAGCGCCGCAGCGGCCTCCGCCGCGATCTCACCCGTCGGTTGCGCACGGCGACCGAAGCTCCCGCCGGCGAAGAGCACGTTCACGCGCACTTTCTGGAGCGGCAGGCCGATAACATCCGCGATGACCTTGTGGTCGATGCTCGGGAACTGGCAGCCGTACCATGCTTCGCACGCGCCGTTTTTCAGCTCGATCGCGCAATCCATCGGCTCGAGCGGCGCGTGCGCGAGGTAGGGAAACACGTATTCGGCTTCGAGCACGCGCGCCGCTTGCCTGAAAGCGCTCGCGGTGTCGCCGCGATGGGTCGCGGTCACGTCAGGCTGCTCGGCGTTCGCGCGGTAGAAAGCGACGAGTTCATCGGTGCTGCGGCGCTCGGCGCGGTCTTCGTTCCATTGCACGCGAAGCGCCTCGCGTCCTTTGCGCGCCGCCCAGAAACCTCGTGCGTAGACGGCGACCCCCTGCGGGATCATCTTCACGTCCACGACGCCGCGCACACGGCGCGCGGCTGCACCGTCGAACGAGACCGGCTTCGCGCCGAACCGCGGCGGGTGCGCGACGAGCACGGTCAGCGCGTCGGGACGCTGGACGTCGATCGTGAACATCGCTCCGCCGCCCGACTTCGCGCGCGAATCGACTCGCGTGAGCTTGCGTCCGATCAGCGTGAAGTCTTTCGGATCCTTGAGCTTCACGTCTTTCGGCGGCGTCTGGCGCGCCGCGGCTTCTGCAAGCTCGCCGAAGCTCGCGCGACGCGAAGACCTGGCGTGGCTCACGACACCCTGCTTCACGCCGATTTCCGAAGCCGGAACTTTCCACGTCTCGGCGGCAGCGGCGACCAGCAGCGCGCGCGCTGTCGCGCCCGCTTTGCGCATCTGCTCGTACGAGTTCGCGATCGCCGTCGAGCCGCCGGTGCCCTGCATCCCGAACGCGAGGTTCTTGTAGAGATCGTTGTTGGCGGGCGCCCCTTCAGCGCGCATCTGCGACCAGTCGGCGTCCAACTCCTCCGCGACGAGGCTCGCGAGACCCGTGTAAGGCCCCTGGCCCATTTCGAGGTGCTTGATCATCACGGTGACGGTGTTGTCCGGCGCGATCTTGATAAAGCCCGTCGCATCCACGGTGTCCGAGACCGAGCTGCGCAACACCGCGGCGGCGCCGGACGCTTGCGCGGCAGCCGGACGCTCGAAAGCGACGCTCACGACGAGCCCCAGCCCGGCGCCCCCGAGGACACGCAGGAAATCGCGCCGCGACACTGCGCCGGCCGTGCTCTTCCCGGCGATTCGGTTGACGATATGCATGATCAGGCCTTCAGCGCGTTTGCCGCCTGGTGAATGGCTTGGCGTATGCGAACGTAAGTCGCGCAGCGGCAGACGTTGCCCGCCATCGCGCGGTCGATGTCCGCGTCGCTCGGCGCCGGAATCTCGGTAAGCAGCGTTGCCGCCGACATGATCTGCCCGGACTGGCAATAGCCGCATTGCGGCACGTCGACCGAAACCCAGGCGGCCTTCACGGCGTCGCCGGCCTTCCCCGACAGGCCTTCGATCGTGACCACGTCCGCGCCCTCGACCGATGCGATCGGCGTCACGCACGAGCGTCGAGGCTGACCGTTGAGGTGCACCGTGCAGGCGCCGCACTGGGCGATGCCGCACCCATACTTCGTGCCGGTGAGCTTCAGCTCATCGCGCAGCACCCAGAGGAGCGGCGTATCCGCATCGACGTCCACTTCGACTTTCCTGCCGTTCACGGAAAAGCGGGTCATAGGGACTCCGAATATCAACGCAATCCGCGAGCTCTACCCTGCGTAGTCATGGGTTCACTCGAGTTCGAGGCTACACTCGATTTTTGTGTCGCCGACCCATCAGTCCAGCTTGAAATGGCCCTTCTCCACCACACGCTGCCAGTTCGCGATTTCCCTCACCATGAACGAGCGGAAAGCCGCAGAGTCCTGATAGTCGGGCTCGACGCCCTGCTCGGCGAATGCTTTCGCGATCTCGGGAAGCCGAAGCACTTCCTTCGTTTCCCGATCGAGCCTGGTAACGATCGAAGCGGGTGTGCCGGCAGGCGCGAGGATGCCCCACCAGACGATCGCTTCGAAGCCCGGCAGCCCCGACTCGTTCAGCGTCGGCACGTTCGGAAAAGAGCTGCTGCGCTGAAGGGCGGTCGTCGCGAGCGCCTTCAGCTTTCCGGCAAGCACATGCGCTCGGACGGCAGGCGCCGAGATCATGACGCCGTCGCTATGCCCGCCCAGCAGATCGATCACCTGCTGGTTGCCGCCTTTGAAGTGCACCACATTGATGTCCACCCCGGCGTTGACCTTGAACAGCTCGATAAACATGTGCGCGGTGGAGCCGGCGCCGGCGGTGCCGAAGAAAAGCTTTCCGGGATTCGCTTTGGCGTACGCGACGAGCTCTTTGACCGAGCTCGCCGGAACCGAGGGCGTCACGACGAGCACGTAATCGCCTTTACCGACGCGTGAAACCGGCACGAAGGACTTGATCGGGTCGTAAGGCAGCTTCCGTAATGCCGGCTGCATCGTGAACGACGCGGGCACGAACGTGAGCGTGTAACCGTCGGGGGCGGCCCGCGCGCCGAGCTCGGTGCCGATGACACCGCCCGCGCCCGCGCGATTGTCGGCGACGACCTGCTGGCCCACGCGCTCCGACAATCCTTTTGCGATCATTCGCGCAACGACGTCCGCGCCGCCGCCCGCTGCGAAAGGAATGATGAAGCGTAACGGGTGGCTGGGATACGTGTCGGCAGCCGTGCCTGAAGACGCGGCTGCGCTGAGCACGGTCGAGAGCAGCGAAACCGCGAGCAGCTTCATCGAACGCAAACGGGATTCCCTCATCGTCTCCTCACTCCTGCGATTCACGCCAGTTGCCGCAAGCGCTCCACAACCGCTTTTTTCACCACGATGCCTTGCTTCCTTCTGATTTCGCGTTCGCGAAAGCCGCGCTCGGAAGGAATGCGAATCTCGGAGACGCCGGCTTGCCGCGGAAGGCTCCTCACCTTCGTGAGCAGCTCCTCGAGCTCGGCAATGAACTGCTCAACCGGCATGAATAACTGAGGATCGAACGCGACGAAGAGGTGCGCAAAATCGCAGACGTCGCCGTTGCGTACGCGAGCGCCGGCGATGAGGCCGAGCGCCTGGATCGCGAGCGACAATCCGTAACCGCGGTGGCCGCCGAACGGAAAAACCCCGCCCTCCTTGATCTCGCGTGCGGCTCGCGTCGGCGTCCCGTTCCTGTCGATGCCGACGACTTCGTGAAACTCTTCGCCGAGGAACGCTTTCATCAGGACTTCGCCCGACATGACCGAAGCCGTGCCTGTGTCGAAAATGAAAGGATGCTGCTCGCCCGGCAATGCGATGGTGATCGGATTGGTGCCCAGCGCTTTGCGGGCGGCGCCGGGCGGTACTACGGTCGGCGTGCTGCTGCCGATCGAGATCGCGGCAAAACCCTGCCGGGCGATCTTTTCCATGTAATACGCGTTGCGACCGCTGAACCACGTATTTCGCAGGCCGATAATGGCGATGCCCGATTTACGGACCTTCTCGATCGCCACTTCTACCGCGCGCAGGAGCGATACGTAACCGAGGTTGTTGCCGCCGTCGATCTGAGCGGAAACGGGGGTCTCCTTGACGACCGACACGGGCGTGCGCGGCTTTTTCAATTCCGGCCGCTCCGCGATCACGAGAATGCGCGGAAGCCCCGCGAACTCGTAACCCCATAGCGAGGCATCGACGAGATGCGCCGCGATGATGTTGGCCTCGTCGGCTGCCAGGCCGAGCTTTCGCAACGCGCTTTCACCCAACGCTTCAGCTTCTGCAACGCTCAACCGCACCGTGTCGTCGGAGTCGGCGTCGAGCAGGTTTCGGTCTTGCGGCGTCACTGCCTCAGCCCCGCGTTCGCGACCACTTTGCGCCATAGTTCAAGCTCCGTTTTGACAAGCTTGGAGAGCTCGCCGGGCGTGCTGCCGATGACTTCGGTTCCCTGCGCTTCCGCTCTCGCGGCGAACTCCGGCTGCCGTACACCGCGGCTCGCTTCGGCGCTCAACTTCTCGACGACGGGCTTCGGCGTTCGCGCAGGCGCGAACATGCCGAACCAGCCCACCATGTCGTAGCCGGGCACTCCGCTCTCCGCAATCGTCGGAAGATCCGGCAGCGCCTTGGCGCGCTGTGCGGACGTGACCGCGAGCGCCCGCAGGCGCCCGGCTTTCACCAGCGGCATTGCGGAGATGCTCGCCCCAAGCAGCCAGTTAACGTCTCCGTTGGCGACCGCCGGATACGCGTCGTTGACGCCCTTGAACGGGATGCCCGTCATCTTCGTGTTCGAAAGCATCGCCAGGAGCTCGGAGCTCAAATGGATGACGCTGCCGAGACCCGAAGTGGCGTATGTCACGGCGCCCGGTTTTGCTTTGGCGAGCGCTACGAGGTCACGCACCGACTTGACCGGAAGCGACGGCGTGACGACCAGAACGTAAGGCGTGGAGACGAGATTGCTCACGGCCTGCAGATCGCGGACCGGATCGTAGTTTTCGGGCCGGAACGCGGCGTTGGTCAGGATGCCGCTGCTGCACACGAGCAGCGTATAGCCGTCCGGCGGCGCCTTCGCGACGATCTCGATGCCGATGCTGCCGCCCGCACCGGTTCGGTTATCGACGACGAACGGCTGTTTGAACACTGCGTTGAGGTGCTGGGCGACCGCGCGCGCAGTCATATCGACGCCGCCGCCGGCCGTTACGTTCACGACGATGCGCACGGGACGTTGCGGATAGCTCTGCGCGAACGACGGCGCGGCCGCGGTCAGCAACGAGAGCAGCAGCGCGAAGTACTCCGCGTGCCTCATTGCACGTCCGCGAGTTGCGCTTGATCGACGGAGTGGATGCTCCAGAGCATGGCGTTATCCTCCTTTATGTACGGGACCGATCCTATTGGACGGCGAGCTCTTGCGCCGCCGGCTGCTTTACGGTTTCGCGCAACACGATCAGCGCATCGGCCGCCGCCACCCCGTCGGGCAAAACGAAAAGCGGGTTGACGTCGACCTCGCTCACTACGTCGCGGCTTTCCCAGGCGAATTGCGAAAGCGCCGACAGTGCCCTGGCAGCCGCCGCGACGTCCAGCGGGGCGCTGCCGCGAACGCCGTCCAGTATTGCGCGGCACTTGAGCTCGTCGAGCATCTCGCGTGCGGTTCGCTCGTCGAACGGCGCGAGCCTGCACGCCGTGTCGCGGAGGAGCTCGGTGTAAATGCCGCCGGCGCCGACGACGACGACCGGGCCGAAAACCGCGTCGTTCACCACGCCGGCGATCAGCTCGAACCCGCCTCGCACCATTTCCGTTACCAGGACGCCCTCGACTTGCGCTCGCGGCGCGCGTTCTCGCGCGTTGGCGAGCACTTCGCGGATCGCCGCATGAAGCGCCTCACGTGTTTCGATTCCGATTTTGACGCCGCCGATCTCGGTCTTGTGAGGGATGTCGCGCGATACGATCTTCACCACGAGCGGCGCGGCCAGGCGGTCGAATGCGCTGCCGTCGACGTCTTTCACGATGACGTCTTTGGTGACGGGTATGCCGGCAGCCGCCAGGATAGCTTTCGAAGCGGTTTCGGACAGCGTGCCGTTCGGCTGGCCGATGCGACGCAGGTCCGCGAACGCCGAAGCGGCCGCGGCGCGTTCGTGACCGCCGGCCTTTCCCGTCAATCGTGCACGCGCCCGGCCGTACTCGAGCAGCATTCCCATCGCTCTCGCGGCACGCCCCGGAGAACGCAATACGGGCACGTGCGCTTCGGCGAGAACACGCCGCGCGTCGGCCGACCGAGTCGGCGACGTCGATGAAAAAACCATGATCGGTTTGTCCGCGGACGCGGCGACGCGGCTCACGACCTCCGCTGCCGCGAGGCTGCCGGCGCCGCCGGTGGTCGCGAGGTTGACACACAGCGCGTCGACCTGCGGGTCGCGCAGCACGGCGTTGAGCGCGCTCTCGAGCTTCGCTTGATTGGCCGCCGAGAAATAGCCCGCGGTGAGGTCGACCGGATTGTGAATGGCGCCGATGCTCGGCACGACCTTCGCGAGGCTCTCCCGCGTCGTTTCGCTCAAATCGCACAGCCGCAGCCCGACCGGGTCGCCCGCGTCCGCGAACACGATCGCCGATCCGCCGGATACACCCATGACGGCGACACCGCCGCCGGCGGGGAAGCGCTGTCCTTGCAGCGCCTGGAGGAAATCGACGACGGCTTCGATCTCCGTCACTTCGATGATGCCGGTCTCTTTGAAGACCGCGCGATAGAAATCGTAGCTACCGGTCAGGCTGGCGGTGTGCGACGCCGCCGCTCGGGCGCCCTGCTCCGTTATTCCGGCTTTCCATAGCAGGACCGGCTTGCCGGCTGCGAGCGCGCGGCGGCCTGCCTTCAGCAACGCACGACCGTCCCGCATGCCTTCGACATACGCGACGATGACTGCCGTTTCGGGATCGTCGACCAACGCGTCGATGAGCTGCACGGTGTCGACGTCGCTTTCGTTTCCGGTCGCTATGACGTGGCGAAATCCGATTCCGGCCTCCTCGCATGCGAGGGCAATGCTGTAACCGAATCCCCCGCTTTGCGTGACGAGCGAGACGACTCCGGGCTTGAGCTTCGGCTCGCGCGTGATACTGCCGAACGCCGCGTACACGTTGCTGTGGATGTTGGCGAAGCCGAGGCAATTCGGTCCGATGATGCGCATCCCCGCCTCGCGAGCGATCGCGAGCATCTTCTGCTCGCGCGCGACCCCGTCGGGGCCGCTCTCCCGGAACCCGCCGCTCAGGACGACCGCGAAAGGCACTTTCTTCTTCGCGGCGGCCTCCAGCACCGGCAGGACACCCTGCGCAGGCACGCCGATCACGACGAGGTCGATTCGCTCTTCGATCTCGGCGACTGACGGATAGCACCTGAGCCCGTCGAAGGTCTCGTACTTTGGATTGACCGGGAAAATCCGTCCTGCGTAGCCGTTCTCACGAAGCGCCCGCACGGCTTGCGATCCGGGCCGGGCCGCATCGTCAGAGACACCCACGACGGCGATCGATTGCGGTTCGAAAAGCTGCTCGAAGTTGGTCATCGGATGTCGCGGCGGCTTGCCGCGCAGGGGGTGGGGGGATGCGCCGACTATAGGCGCTACGCCGTTGCTCGTCAAATAAATGGAATGCGTTTCATCTACCGGAACTCACCAGTCTAAGATTCCATGCTGGCGACATCGCCGATCAGCGCAGCAGTGCGGTCAATTCCCTCACCGACTCGAGACGTTGGAGGCGTGATACCGCGCTCACCACGGCGTCCGAATCCACGAACGGGGCGGACTCACCGGCGAGCCGTCTGAATTTCGCGACGAGCTCGTCGGCGGAACACGGATCGGCCGCGGTCCCGTGCGGATCGAGCGTCGCGCCCTTTCTCACTTCGCCGTTCCTGAGGTGCAGCTCGACACTCGATCCGAAGCGCGCGGGGTAGACCGCTTCGCTTTCAGGATCCACCTCAAGCGTTACCCGCCGGGCGAGCGCGAGACGCTCGGGATCACGGAACGAAGCCTCGCCGTATTCACGCGGCTCAGCCGGATCGCCCGTCAACGCAACCGCGGCACAGTAAGGAATGCTGTATTGCGCTTCCATCGTGTCCGTCGGAGACGCATTCGCGTTGTTCCTGACCGCGAACGCGCTCGTGCCGACGACGACCTTCTCGACACGGTCGAGCGGCAGCGGCGCGCCTGCGCGCAGCTGCGTAAGCAGTTGGGCAACGCCTTGTATCCAACCGCAGATCGGGTAGACCTTCACCCACAAACCGTCGAGCGCCCATTGCTCGCCGAGACCTTCGGTGAGGTGGTGCGGCTCGGCCGACTCACCGGCGAAGACTTCGAGCAGCCCGAAACGGCCGTCGATTGCCGCGCTTGGCCCAGTGAAACCGCGTGCAGCGAGGCGGCTCGTGCGCACGCCGGATTCCGCCGCGTGCCCGCCGTGCATGCGCTTCACCATGCCCCCGCCGCTCCCCGCGGCGAAAGCCTTGATCCCCGACGACGTTGAGCAGGCGAGGCCCGCAGTCCACATCGCCTGCTGCGGCGTCAGCCCGGCCGCGACACTGCACGCGATCGCCGCGGCCACCGGACCCACGACAGCCGTCTTGTGAAAGCCGCGGTGCGACGGTTCCATGCCGATGGCGAGGCTCAGCCGGGCCATCGACTCGTAGCCGGCGACGATCGAGCGCAGGAGAGCCGCGCCGGATGCGTTGGACGCCTCCGACATCGCGAGCGCCGCCGGAATGATCACCGTGCCGGGGTGAATGATCGAAGCCGGCAGGAGATCGTCGAGCTCGAAGCCGTGTATCGATGTGCCGTTACAGAGCGCCGCTTGCGCGGGCGCAACGGTATCGCGCGCGCCGAGGACGGTGCACCGGCCGGAAGAGCCGTCCGCAAAAGCTTCGGCCGCCATGATCTCGCCCCACGGCTGCGTGTAGCCGAAGAGCCCGCAACCGAGCGCATCGAGGAGACACGCCTTGGCGCGTTCGAGAAGGCGCTCGGGGATTTGCTGCTTCTCGTCGAACCAATGTCCGACCAGGCGTGACGCCGGAGTGGATTGAGACAAAGTGTCACCTTTCAAGAGGAAAGCCGATACGTTCGAGCGCGGGGTCTCGTGATGATAGAGCGCCGCGTGGTCGCCGGCCGAGTCACAGTGCGTGGTGCGCGAAGGCGATTGGACTTGCGGCACCGGCTGTTACTTCGACGTTCGCCCATGCCTCGTAATGCGTCACGAGCCCGGTCACGTCGTCGTCCGGACTGCCGAGCTGCGCAGCGAGGCCGTAGAGCAGCCTCGCCTTGTCCAGAATCCACGTTGTCGCACCGAGCCGGCGCGCCTCGTCGCTCGCGAGCGTGAGCTCCCGGCACGCTTGCTCGATCGTCTTGCCGTAATCGAACGTCCGGGTCGCGACCTCTTGCGGGATGATGCGGGCGCTCGCCGCATTTCTGCCGGTCTCGATGCCCAGGATCTTCGTCATGGTCAGCGGACCGAGGCCGGCCTTGGCTCCGGTTACGTACGACTCGCACGTCGCGGCAAGCAGAATCGCGAAGAGCGACCCGTCGATCTGCTGCATGAGCTGCGCGGCTCCCGCGTTCTCGGACACGTGGAAGACGCGGCTCCCCATCGCTTGCAGGAGCGGCTTCGCCTGCGCGAATGCGTGAGCCGGGCCGGACGCGACGATCGTCGCCACGCCGGTAGCGTCACCTCGCATCGTCGCGACCGGCAGCGCATCGACGCAAGCCTCGCCGCGATCGGTCAGCGCGCGCGCGAGCTCGTCCGCGCGATGCATCGGCATCGGACACGCATTGACGATGATTCGCGGCGAATCGGCCGGCTGAAGGAGTCTCAGCAACTCCGCGGCGGTGGCGTTCGCGTTCACGCGGACCACCGTGCATCGCCGATACCGATCGATTGGCGTTCGTGTAAGCGTTTCCTCGTCCGCCATCGCAACGCTCCAACTCGCTTCGCGGAGTCGACGTGCGAGCGCAGTCGCGAGCGGCGCCTCACACACGACGATGTGCTCGGCGTCCTTTCTCATCGGAGCGGGATCGGCGTGCGGCGACCGCACGTCGCTCCGCGCGCGCACCTCTATTCCGGCCCATGGCTCGAGATACGTGATGAGCGCCGTACCGTCCTTGTCGGCCCCGCCCTGAGACACCGCGTACTTCCAGATCTGAGCGACCGACTGCGCGATCCACATCGGCACGCCGAGCTCCTCGGCTTCCTTGACGGTGAGCGCTGTGTCTTTCGCGGTGATCGCCATCCGGGCGCCGAAGTCGAAGCGCCTCGGCAGGACGCATTGTGCGAACTTGTTTCGCGTTGCGCTGCTGTTCGCGTCGCCCGAGTTGACGACTTCGAGCATGACTTCCGGATCCAGACCCGCTTTGACGCCGAGGATGAAAGCTTCGCACGACGCCGCCATGCCGGTCGCCGAAAGCAGATTGTTGAGCAGCTTGAGCCTTTGCGCCCTGCCGACTTCGTCGCCGAGGTAAAGCACGATTGCGCTCGCGAGATCCCGCAGGACCGGCTCGGCACGATCGAACGCAGCTTGCGGCCCGGAACACATGATCCCGAGCTTGCCGTTGCCGGCGGTGACGACGTTGCCGGTGATCGGCGCGTCCAGCATCACGATGCCCCGCGGCCGCAGCGCCGCCGCCATTTCACGTGCGAAGCTCGCGCCGGTCGTCGAGAAATCGACGAAGGTCTTCATCGCCTGTCCGGCCTGCAGGCCTTCGCTACCGAGCACCACGTCGCGCAGCGCGTCGAGGGACGGCAGGCACGTGAAGACAAGATCGGCTTCGGACGCGATCGCTTTCGCCGATGAACGAGGCTCGCCGCCGCACTCGACGACGCTTTGCACCGAACGCGAATCGACGTCGTGCACGAGGAGGCGGTGACCGAGTGCGGCGAGGTGGCGCGCCATCGGCCCGCCCATCGCACCGAGCCCGATGAAACCGATGGGTGGTTTCAACCGACTCCCGCTTCGAAGTGCCTGATGGCTTTTGCCGATTTCACGATGCCCGTGCCTACGACAGCAGCGGCGATCCTTCTTCGCGGGGATACTGCAGCACCAGCGCCTCGACGCCTTTCGGTCCTGCGCGGAGCTCGAATCTCTCTTCCTTCGGCTCGATGCACACCATCGACCACAGCGGCAGCGCTTCCGCGCCGTGAACGAGGCTGCCGTTGCCGACGAACACGTAGTAACCACCCGCGCGCTTGGGATCGGGTCCGTCCGCGGTCATGCCGGGGCCGAGTCGAACGAGCTGTGCCGCCATGAGGTCGTCCGTCTCCTCGAACACCGTCTCCCAGGCTGCTTCCGTCCGCGCCTGCAGAAGGGGCTCGATCGAGAACTTCACCGGGTCCGACGTCAGATTGCGGCGCCTGCTGGGCCGCAGCTTCTCGCGCGCGCCCGGATTGCTGAGATACGTTGGCTCCGAGTTGCCCGTATACATACGCATCGCGACGAAAGAAAGCCCCTGAGGCCCGGCGGTGATGGGGCCGTATGCCGTGTGATGGTCCTTGAACTGGACCGTCAGGGGTTGCAAGACCTGGCCGCGGCTTCCGATCGTGCCGTAGCCGGCGACGAACAACTGGAACATCGTGACGCCGTGGAAATGCGGGACGATCGCTTCGTTCGCGTTCAGGTCCGACATCGTCGCTTGCGGCCCCGGCGCGTAGCCGTTCGAGCTCCGCGGTCCGAAGAACACGGTTCCCCAATGCTTGTTGCCGGTTCCGGGTGAAAGAATCTCGGTGCGCGCGGCGAGCGCGTCAGCTCCACTTCGCGTGTAAATCATCGTGAGTCTCCTTTAATCATTGCGCGACAACTTCGTTCTTCGGCGAGGTGCAGCCGTCAGACCTCGACCATTTCGAAATCGGACTTCGGAGCCGAGCAATCGGGGCACAGCCAGGTCTCGGGTACGTCCGCCCAGCGAGTTCCCGGCGCAATGCCCTCGTCCGGCATGCCTGCCGCTTCGTCGTAAGTGAAGCCGCACAGCACGCACTGCCAGACCTTCAAAGGCGTCTCCGCCGCCACGGCAGAGGGAAGCGTATTGCCGCTGCTCAATGCTGCATTCATCATCGGTCGATCTCCTCACAAGTTGGAGCTGTCGCGATGCTCGCTCCAGCGCCTCCGGCTCGTCGCGGCTCTGCAGGTTCCGGGCTTTTGCGCAGTCGGACGTTCAGTAAGCCCATGGTACCACCACAGTTCTGATGAATAACATGTGTTCCATTCATCGGAACCGATAACTTGTCGTATCGTGCCGCGGCTCCAGCTCAGTCCAGCTTGATCAGGCCTCGCAGCTTTTTCCACTTCGCAAGATCGGTCTCGACGAATTTGCGGAACGATTCGGGGCTGCTCACGGCGGGCTCGTTATAGAGCTTGTCGCGAACCTGCGAAGCGACTTCCGGCGATTTCGATACGCGGTTCATCGCCTCGCTCAGCGTCACCACGACCGGTTGCGGCAACGCAGGCGGGCCGGCGAGAGCGTAATAGGTGTACGGATCGATGCCTTCCACACCTTTGACGCCGGATTCCGCGATGCTCGCGACATTGGGCAGAGCCTTCAGTCGGCGCGAGCCCGTCACCGCGAGCGCGCGAACGCGCCCGCTCGCGACCGGGCCGACGGCACTTTCGAGGGGTGTGATCCCGACGTGGACGGTCCCGACGGGGAGCTCACGGGTGATGTCCGCTGCGGACTTGTAAGGAATGTGGGTCATCCTGATACCCGTGAGGTGCATCAGGTACTCCGCCTGGAGATGGCTGGCGGAGCCGAGGCCCGACGAGGCGTAATTCAGCTTCGAGGGGTTTTGCTTCGAATAATCGATCAGCTCCCGAAGCGACCGGACCGGAAGATCCGGCGCGATGACGACCACTCCGGGCGCGTTCGATACGAGCCCGATTGCGCTGAAGTCCTTCAGCGGATCGTACGGCAGGTCGTCACGGACACCCGGCCCCTGCGAGAACGCGCTGCCGGTACCGAGGAAAAGCGTGTAACCGTCAGGCGGCGACGCCATGATCGTCTTGATTCCCACGAGTTGCCCGGCGCCGGGTTTGTTCTCGACGACGATCGGCGTCTTCAGCGCTTCCGACCACTTCTGCGCGTAAAAGCGCGCGATCACGTCGGTCGCGCCGCCCGCACCGAAGCCCACGATCATGCGGATCGGTTTGGACGGGTATTGCTGCGCCTGCGCAGGCAACAGCGGAAGTGCGGCCAGGCAGGCTGCGAAAAGCCTGGCGGGAAATCGAGCGAATCGTGCGCTCCGGCGCGAATCGCGGGCAGATGAAACCATGACGCCTCCTCTCACGCGAGCTTCCATGCCCGCGAAAGAATGGTATCATTCGAGTTCTGCTGTTAAGCATTGGTTCCGTCTGCCGGAACCACTCACCTACCGCAACTCAAGCGAAAAGGCGCCGACATGTCCCTCCCCTCTTCGATTCTCATCGGCGGCGATTGCGGACTCGCGCACGGCCCTGCCGAAGGCTTTCCCATCGGCGGCTACACCGAGCTCGTGGCGCCGGTTCTTCACGAGGCGGACTTTCGCTTCGTGAACTGCATGCGCACCTATTCGTCGCGCGGCGTCTATACCGAGACAGCGCGTCAGGTCGGCCAGCCGATCGAAATGGCGCAGATCTTCAGTAACGGCCGCTTCGACGCCGTGACCATGGCGAACAATCACAGCTATGACAGCGGACCGGATGCGATGGTCGATACGCGCGCGCTCCTCGAATCGCGAGGGATCCAGGTCACCGGCGCGGGGCGCGATCTGAAAGAAGCGCGCAAGCCCGCAATCGTCGAGCGTAACGGCGTGAAGGTCGGATACCTCGGCTACACCTCGGTCGGCCACCCCGAAGGGACGGCGGGGCCGGGCAAGCCCGGCGTGACGAACGTGCGGGTGAAAACGTCGTACGAAACGCACGGGCCGCATCAGCCGGTCCGCATCCGCACCGAGCCGCATCCCGACGACCTGGCAATGCTGGTCGAGGATGTCCGGGCGCTCCGTAGCACCGCCGACGTGGCGATCCTCGCTTTTCATTCCGGTGTCATTCGCGTGCCTCGCGTGATCGCCGATTACCAGGTGAGCGTCGCGCACGCTGCCATAGATGCCGGCGCCGACCTGGTCGTGTGCCACGCTCCGCACATTCCGAAGGCGATCGAGGTTTACAAAGGCAAGACGATCTTCTACAGCCTCGGTGTTTTCTCGATGACGAAGCCGTTCGCGGCGCCTTCGTGGAGCGAGCCCGCGTGGGTGCACGGCTCGGTGCGCAACCATGCGGACCTCGATCCCGAATACCCGTTCATGCCTTACGGCTCGGCGAGCACGCTCAGTCTCCTCGCCAAAGCGCGGGTTTCGAAAGAAGGTGTCGCCCGTGTTTCGTTCCTGCCGATGACGTTCGACAAAAAATATCGTCCGGAAGTCCTGCGCCACGCCGACCCCCGCTTCGCGAAGATCGTCGACTATATGGAGTGGGTGTCGGAAGACATGCCCCACCGCTTTAGCGTCGAAGGCGACGAAGTCGTTGTCACGGCGCCTGCGAAGGAGTGAGACCATGGACCTCGGAATCGCCGGCAGGACCGCGCTCGTGACCGCCTCCAGCGCAGGCATGGGAAGGAACATCGCACGCGCGCTCGCTGCGGAAGGCGTCAACGTCGTCCTCTTCGCCCGCTCGGCTTCGAGACTCGAGGACGTCGCCGGGGAAATCGAGCGCGATTACGGCGTTCGGGCGCGGGCTGTTGCGGGGGACATGCTGGTGCAGGCTGACGTCGAGCGTCTTGCGGCGACGCTCAAAAGCGAGCTTGCCGGCCCCGACATTCTCGTTCTCAACACGGGACGCGCGCCCAATCCGCTGCGAGCGACGCTCGAAGAGCTGGACGAGAGCCGATGGAACGAGGCGTATCGCAACCAGCTCTGGGGCGCGATCCAGGTCGCGATCAACGTCGTTCCGCTCATGGTGAACCGCGGCTGGGGCCGTGTCATCGCGATCACTTCGGCGTCGGTAAAAGAGCCGATGCCGCATCACAGCCTGTCGACGGTATTCCGCGCAGGCGTGACGGCGTACATGAAGCACCTCGCGAACGAGCTCGGCGTGAAAGGGATCACCGCCAACTGCGTAGCCCCCGCTCTGATCGACACCTCCCATCGAACCTCCGCGGCCGCATACAGCGCGGCCCAGACCGAGGCGCGGAAGAAGTTGACGCCGCTCGGGCGCATGGGCACCCAGGACGAGGTATGCGGCGTCGTGACCTTTCTCGCATCGATGCAAGCCGGCTTCATCACGGGGTCGAGCATCAGCGTGGAAGGCGGGATGATTCGTTCACTCCAATAGGCCCCTATGGACCACGACATCGTTATCGTCGGCGGCGGACACGCCGCAGCCCAGCTCTGCAACGCACTCGCGGCCGCGGGCCGCTCGCACGGCGTGCACGTCGTCTGTGAAGAGTTCGAGCTGCCGTACCATCGGCCGCCGCTTTCCAAGGCTTTCCTCAAAGACCCTGCGCAACGGCTGCAACCGCATCGCGCGGAAAAATGGTTCGCCGACGCCGGCGTCACGGTTCATCGCGCCGATCCGGCTGTCGCCATCGATCGCGCCGAGCATCTCGTGCGCCTGCGCTCGGGCGCGACGCTCCCGTATCGCACGCTCGTATTGGCGACGGGCGCCAAGGCACGAACGCTGCCGCATCTGCCTGAGACGCTCACGAACGTGGCGGCGCTTCGCAGCGCCGCCGACGCCGACCGGCTGCGCAACGCGGTGCACGAGGCCGCGTCGCTCACCATCGTCGGCGGCGGCTTCATCGGCCTGGAGATCGCGGCGGTGGCGCGTGCGCTCGGCAAGAACGTGCAGGTGCTGGAATCGGCGCCGCGTCTACTCATGCGGGCGGTCTCGCCCGAAGTGGCCGAGCACGTGCTCGCAACGCACCGCGTCCACGGCATCGACGTCCGAGTCGGCGTCGCCGTCGGCGGTTTTGAGATCGCAGACGACCGCCTGATCGGCCTCTCGGTGAATGGCGTATCGCAACCGGTCGAGCTGATGGCACAGGGGATCGGCGCAGCGCCCGAGCACTCGCTTGCAACAGATGCGGGCCTCGAATGCGAGAACGGCATCGTCGTCGACTCGCACATGCGGACTTCGGATCCCGCGATCCTCGCGATCGGGGACTGCACGAGCTTTCCGGAGCACGGAAGCGGCCGGCGGTTGCGGCTCGAATCGGTCCAGAACGCCAACGATCAGGCTCGGATCGCCTGCGCGACGATCACCGGGGAGTTGAAGCCCTACTCCGCTGTGCCGTGGTTCTGGTCGGACCAGGGCGACCTCCGTTTGCAGATGGTCGGTTTGATGCCGGCCGACGGCGTGCGCTATCGCCGCAAGGGAGCGACGCCGCAGAGCTTTTCGGTGCTTCACGACGTCGGGGATCATCTCGCGTGCGTCGAAAGCGTCAATGCTCCCGCCGATCACCTCGCGGCGCGCAAGCTGCTGGAGACGGGTCGCACCGTTCCGCCCGACCTCGCGTGCGATTCCGCTGTTCCGCTGAAAGAGCGGCTGTGACACCCGAGTCGGCAGTCGTTCACAATCTGTTCGGTCGGCTATGATCCGCACTCCAAACCGCACCGAGGAATCCCGGCCGTGATGCGCGCCGTACAGCGAATACTCGCAATCTTCGAAAGCTTCACGCCCGAGAGAAGCAGCCTCACGCTTCAGGAAATCGCCGACCACATCGAGCTGCCGAAGTCGACGACCTTTCGCATCGTCCAGAGTCTCGAAAAAGCGGGCTATCTCGTGAGGCTCGAGGACCAGAAGTATTGCCTGTCTTTTCGCTTCACGCGGCTCGCCGGTCTCGTGAAGAGCACGCTGGGCATACGCGAGATCGCGCGCCCGATCCTGTTCGAGCTCGCCGAGGCGACGAAGGAGACCGTGTCGATTCACACCCTGAGCGGCCGAAACCGCGTGTGTATCGATGCGATGGCTACTGCCGCGTCTCCCCTGCGTAACGTCGTGCAGCCCGGCGAGCAGGTGCCGCTCCTCGCCGGGTCCGCTTCGAAGGTGCTGATGGCCTACATGCCGAAGCCGCAGTTGACACCGGTCGTCAGCGCCATCGCACGCCAGACCAAACGCACTCAGGCCGATCTCCTCGAGGAGCTCGCAAAGATCAGGCGCCAGGGCTACGCGGTGTCGCATGGCGAGCGGCTGCTCGGTGTTTCGGCGATCTCGGCGCCGATACGCGATACGCAGGACGAGGTGCATTACTGTCTTTCGATCGGCGGCCCGACGATACGAATGCAGGCCACAGAAAAAGATTTCGTGAAGCGCGCGATGAGGGCGGCGGCCGACATCTCGCGCCAGTTTGGCGGTAAGCACGACTGATCGCCCCAAGGTCTCGGATCCGCCGCAGCAGCCTCGCTAAGTTCCGATGGATGGAACCTATCCCATTTCTAGAGACCCTAGAGCTATAGTCGACGCTCGTCAGAGGAGCCCTCGAGATGATTACTCCCGTACAGGTCGACAAAAGCGGCGCCGGATGGACCGCGGCGCGCCGTCTGCATGGCAAGGTCGCCGTGGTCATAGGCGCGGGACAGAGCCCCGGCGACGGCTTGGGAAATGGACGCGCGACGGCGATACGCTTCGCGCGTGAAGGCGCGCGCGTCCTGGCGGCCGATCGCCGCATCGAATCCGCGGAAGAGACGGCAGCATTGATCAGGAGCGAAGGCTTCGACTGCGTCGCTTACGCCGCCGATGTGACGCGCGAGTCCGAGCTTGCCGGCGCGATGCAGGAGGCGCGGAAGCGCTGGGGCTCGCTCGACGTGCTTTACAACAACGTCGGCGTGAGCCTCGGCGGCGGTGACGCGCAGCTTCAGGACATCACCGAAGAAGCTTTCGACAACATCTACCGGATCAATCTCCGGGGAACCGCGTTCGCGTGCAAGCAGGCCGTGAGGATCATGCGCGAGCAGCGCTCAGGCGCGATCGTGAACATGGCGTCCGCCGCAGCGGTCGAGAACTTTCCGTACGCCGCGTACAAGGCGACCAAGGCTGCGGTCATCGCGATGACTCAGCAACTGGCGATACAGAACGCGCCTTACGGCATCCGGGCGAACTGCATCATGCCCGGCCTCATCGATACGCCCATGGCGGTCGACACCCGCGCCCGCCGAACCGGCAAATCGCTCGAGGAAATCCGCGCTGAACGTGACGCGAAAGTGCCGCTGCGCGGCAAGCAGGGCACGGCATGGGATGTCGCGAACGCGGCGCTCTTCCTCGCTTCGGACGAGGCGAATTTCATCACCGGCATCGGCATGCTCGTCGACGGGGCACGCGTGCTGGACGCCGGCCGTTTCTAACATTGTTGGGGGGCGCACTGATGGTACGCTCTCACGTCGAACGGAGAACTCTGCGATGATCCATTTGAAGGACGGCAACGAAGTACTCGATAACCTGCAGCCGGTGGCCTCCAGGGGAACGGGCATGGAGCACTGGGGCTCCTCCTACTTCGGTCCGCGCTACAGCAAGGAGGAGATTTCGTCGGCCCCGCAGTCGTTGATGACCCAGATGTGCCCGAACGAAACCATTCTTCCGCACTTCCACGGCGTCGCGCAGTTCCAGATCTTTCCATCGGGGTCGGGGGTGCTCGGCAAAACCGAAGTTCGCCCGCTGATGCTGCAGTACAAGGATCATCACAGCGCCTACGGCCCGCTCGCTGCGGGGCCTCACGGTCTCACTTTCATATCGCTCCGTAACCGCACGGGCGATTCGCATCCCATCTATCTGAAAGACTCCGGCTACCGGGACAAGCTGAAGCCCAGCAAGCGTCGCAACTGGGTCTCGCCGAACATTCCGTTGTCGACCGAGGCGGTGCTGCAGTTTCGAAAGGAAGTGGCGTGGGAGCCCGTCTACGATCCCGCGAAGATCGAGGACGAGATGAGCGCGCACGTGCTCCGGCTGGGCGCCGGTATGGCGACCGCAGGTCCCGATGCCAGCCTCGGCGGCGGCTACTATGTCTTCGTCGCGAACGGCGACATGGAGGTGGCAGGCACAAGCTTGCCCCGCTGGTCGATGGTCTTCGTCGAACCCGCCGAAGCCGCCGTCGAGATCCGGGCGGGCCGCAAGGGACTCGAGGCGCTGGTCATGCAGTTCCCGAAAGACGACGATTAGGCTCGCGACCCGATGAGCTCTTCACGCTTCACGCTCCTGTTGCTCGCATCGGCAGCCGCTCTGGTTTCCTCAGGCAGTCGCGCCGCAACGCAAGACGCGTATCCGCAGAAGCCGATCAATCTGCTCGTGGGATTCGCGCCCGGGGGATCCGGCGATTTCGTCGGACGTGCCGTCGGGCAGAAACTGTCGGAGGCGCTGCGTCAGCCCGTCGTCGTGGAAAACCGCGGAGGCGCCAACGGCCTGCTCGCAGCGATGGCCACCGCCTCGGCCCCGCCGAACGGCTACACGCTGTATGTGACCTCGATGGGACTGACGACGAATCCGCATCTCTATACCGCGACGCGCGTGGATCCCGTCCGCGATTTCACGGCGATATCACTGCTCGCCACAGTCCCGAACGTGCTCGTGACCGCACCCGGCGTCCCCGGCAAAGACTTGCACGAGCTGCTCGAGCACGCCCGCTCCCGCGCCAAACCGTTGACCGTCGCTACCGTCGGCCAGGGCGCCCCGGGCCATCTGATCAGCGAGCTCCTTCAGAGAAACGCCAAAGTGAAGTTCGAGCACATTCCTTACAAAGGCTCCGGCCCGGCTTTGCTCGACATCATGGCGGGCCGGGTCGACATGTCTTTTCCCAGCGTGCTCGCGGCGGCTCCGACGATCAAGGCCGGAAAGCTCCGCGCGTTCGCCGTCACCGGTCTCAAGCGCTCGGCCCTCCTGCCCGACGTGCCGACGTTCGGCGAATCAGGCGTGACGGGAATCACCGGTGGTTGGTACGCCCTGGTCGGCCCGGCGAACCTGCCGAAGCCCGTCGTCGACAGGTTGAGCCGCGAGACCGATGCGATCATGAAGATGCCGGATGTGCGCGAACAGTTCGCTGCCAACGGCGCGGATCCGGTCGGTTCGACCCCCGCGGAGCTGGCGCGCTTTCTCGCGCAGGATTACAAGCGCTGGGGCGATATCATCAAGGCTGCCAACATCAAGGCAGAGGCTCAGTAATTGAAGCCCTTGCTCGAAAACAAGGTCGCAGTCATCACGGGAAATCCGTACGGCATCGGCCGCGTCGCTGCAGCCCTCTTCGAACAAGAGGGCGCAAAAGTCATCACAATCGACGATAGCCGGGAAGGCTGGGATCTCGAAGCGCAGGCGACGGGCACGCCGCGTTTCATCGCCGATGTCACCGACGCGAGCGCGGTGGCCGCCGTAGCGGCGGAATGCGCAAAGGCCGTTGAACGCGTCGACATACTCTTCAATGTCGCCGGCCGCGCGGTGAAACAAACGTTCGAAAAGACGACGCCCGCGACGTGGGACGAGATGATCGCGCGCAACCTCTCGGCCGCGTTCATCTGCTCGCAACAATTCCTGCCGCTGCTGAAGAACGCGCCGGCAGGCGTCATCATCAATCACGCGTCCATCGACGGATTTCTCGGCAACCCCTCTCTCGCAGCGTATTCCGCAGCGAAGGGCGGCGTCATTCCGCTCACTCACGTGATGGCGCACGACCTCGGCAAATACGGGATACGGGTGAACTCCATATCCACAGGCGGAATTCGCGACGGCGGCGCGCGTCCCGACGACGCCTCGCGCGTTCGCGTAACGCCGTTGCGCCGCACCGGCACGCCCCATGACGTCGCGAGCGTCGCCCTCTTCCTTGCGTCAGGCCTGTCCGGGTACGTGAACGGCGCCGACATCGTCGTCGACGGCGGCCGTACGACGATCACGCAGGGATGCTACGAAGACTAGCGCCTCCGAGTCCTGTTCGGAGGTGACCGGCAGAACCGGTCTCGCCTCCGAAATCCCCGATAACACCGGCATTCTGCAGTTGGCGCAGTAGAACGCACCGGAATAGGCCCGCGAAAGCAGCGCTGGACGATCCGCCTATCGGCGGCGGGGGCGGATATCGCTCGCCTCCTTGCCTGGACCATCAGCATTTGGGGCAGCATCACGATACCATCGTGCAATAGTGGCGCATCGGATCGCGTGCTGTAATCGAGCGTCGGCCGTCGACAAGCTCAAACTCCCGAAAGAGGTCCACTATGAAGCGGCGTACATTTCTGCATGCGGCCTTAGGCGCCGTCGCGCTCGTCGCGCTGATCGGGGCATTCAGTCTCAATCCGGGTTTCCTGGAGCCCACTGCGTCGCAGGCCTTGTCCGCGCAGCTCGGGACGCCTTCGCGCGAGCTTCGCTCGCTCGACGGGGCCGTCGAATGGATCAATTCGCCACCGCTGACCGCGAGCTCGTTGCGCGGGAAAGTGGTCCTAGTGGAGTTCTGGACCTATACGTGCATCAACTGGATGCGGTCGAATGCTTATGTGCGGGTATGGGCGGAGAAATACCGCGATCGCGGTCTCGTCGTCGTGGGCGCGCACACGCCGGAGTTCTCGTTCGAAAGCGATCTCGCCAACGTCAGGCGCGCCGCCAAAGCGCTGCAAGTCGATTATCCGATCGCGGTCGACAGCCGCAACGCGATCTGGAACGGCTTCAGCAACCAGTATTGGCCTGCGCTCTATCTCATCGACGCGCAAGGACGGGTGCGGTATCAGCACTTCGGCGAAGGCGAGTATGAAAAGTCGGAAAAGATGATCCAGCAACTATTGTCTGAGGCCGGCAATACTGGCGTGTCGAAAGTCATCGCGTCCATCGAAGGTCGCGGCGTCGAAGCCGCGGCGGACTGGAACAACCTCAAGTCTCCGGAAACCTATCTCGGTTACGCGCGAACCGAGCGCTTTTCATCTCCGGGCGGCGGCGCGTTGAACAAGCCACGCGACTACACGGCGCCGGGCGCGCTGCGTCTCAATGAATGGGCGCTTGCCGGCAACTGGACCATGGGCGAGGAGGCCGCCGCTTCGAACCGGCCCAACGCGCGCGTCGTGTATCGCTTCCACGCGCGCGACGTGCATCTCGTCATGGGATCCGGGAAAGCCGGAACGCCGGTTCGCTTCCGCGTGCTCGTGGACGGACAGCCTCCAGGCGCCGCACAGGGCCTCGACACCGACCGGCAAGGCAACGGCCTCGCGACGGAACCGCGGTTGTACCAGTTGATTCGTCAGCCGAAGGTATCCGGCGAGCACACGTTCCAGATCGAGTTCCTCGATCCGGGCGCGCGCATCTATGCGTTCACGTTCGGGTGATTCGGCCAAAGGTCCGAGCCTCGAGGCCGAATGAAATGCCGCGTCGGATACCGGTCACGTAAAACGCCGGCGTCGCGCCGGGCCTGGCACTAAGGAGACTGGTGGTCCGGGCTCCGGCTGAACGCTGCGATCACCGGACGCCAGCGCTGGATTTCCGACTTGATGAAGTCCTGGAACTGCGCCGGCGTGCTGCTGACGGGATCGGCTCCTTCGGCGCTGAAGCGCTCGCGAACATCCGGCCGTGCGAGTACCTTCACGAGTTCTGAATTCAGGCGCGCGATGATTTCCCGCGGCGTGCCGGCGGGGGCTAGCAAGCCGTACCATTGCACGACTTCGTAGCCCGGCACGCCAGCTTCGATGATCGTGGGTACCTCGGGCAATTGCGAAATGCGCTGGGCTGAAGAAACGCCGAGCGCGCGCAGCTTTCCCGACTTGATGTGCGGCATCAGCGGCGGAGCGCCCGTTATCGTCAGCAACACCTCGCCGCCGAGCAAGCCGACGAGCGCCGGTCCGGTGCCGCGATAGGCAACGTGTCGAATGTCCGTCTTGGTGAGCAACTTGAAGTACTCAACCGCAAGGTGGGCGGCAGAGCCGTTTCCAGCCGAACCATAGTTGAGCACGCCGGGCTTCGCCTTCGCGAGCTCGATCAGTTGCGTGACCGAGGTGACCGGCAGCGAGGGAGAAACGGCCAGCAGGTTGGGAAGCTTGGCAAATAGCGAGATCGGTTGGAAATCCCTGATCGGGTCGTACGCGAGTTTCTTATGCAGGTTCGGCGCCACTGCAAAGGCACCGATAAAGCCCACGACCAGCGTCTGGCCATCCGGCGCCGCGCGAGCCGCTGTCTCGGTGCCGATGATGCCGGCAGCGCCGGAACGATTGTCGACGATGAACTGCTGGCCGAATGCGTCGGTGAACTTCTGACAGATGAAGCGTGTGAGGATGTCGGGACTGCCGCCGGGAGGAGAGACGACAATGACGCGGACGGGGCGCTGCGGGAAGGCGGCGGCAGGCGGGTGAGCGGCGGCCGCGGGTAAAGCACCTGCTACCGTCAGGACACCAATCAGCAAGGCATTTCCTCTCTTCATCGTCGTTTCACCTCGTCTTCACGGGCATCACGCAGACTGCCATCGAGCGTCACGCCGGCTTCGATCAATCGGCTGATCTCCTGCTCGGAGTAGCCGGCCTCGCGCAAAATTTCGACGCTCTGCTGCCCGATCTTCGGCGCCGGAAGGAATGTTTTCCTGTCACCGGTCGACAGCTTGTTTGGGAGTGCCATGTTGATGACGGTGCCTTCGGTCGGATGTTCGATTTTCTGGAAAAAGCCGACATCGCGCAGGTGCGGATCCTCCATGACGCTATCGAGCGTGTGATAGGCGATCGCCGGCACGTCGGCCTTTTCGAGGATTTCGAGCCATTCGCTGGTGGTCTTGGTTTTGAACGCCTCGGCGCGGACCGTAAGATATTCAGCGATGTTTGCGAAGCGCGCCGCGACGCTGCTGAATCGCGGATCAGTCTTGAGTTCCGGCTTCCCGATCGCGTCGAACAGCGCAAACGCATGCGCGTCGGTGTTCGCCGACATGGCGATCCAATGGTCCTTGGTCTGTATCGGACGCGAAGACGTCTCGAACAGCCGGGGGTCGCCGGTCGGGCCCATCGGAGGCACGAACGTCTTGAGGTACATGTGCTCTTCCAGCACATACTTCACCATGTTCTCGAACATGGGAACTTCGATCGACGCGCCCTTTCCCGTGCGCGTTCGCTGCAGCAACGCCATCAGTATCATCTGCACCGCGATGCCGCCCACGGTACGGTCCGCGATGGTGATCGGCACATACCGCGGCTCTCCCGACGCCCGGTGGAGCAGCGCCGATATTCCGGACGCCCCCTGAATGACGAGATCGTAGGCGGGCTTTTCGCGGTACCTTCCGCCCCTGCCGAAACCGAACAAGCCACAGTAGACGATGCCGGGATTGACGGCTTGCACGTCGTCATAGGTGAGCCGCAGCCGCTGCATCGCCGACGGCCTCACGTTGAACAGAAAGACGTCCGCGCGCTCCGCCAGCTTGAGCACCGCCTCGCGGCCTTCGGGCTTCTTGAGATCGAGCACAATGGAACGCTTGTTCCGGTTCAGATGGAGAAACTTCGCCGACATGTTGGGCGTGCGCGCACGCCCGGCAAGGTTGCGAGCGATGTCGCCGCCCGGCGCCTCGACCTTGATAACCTCGGCGCCATAGTCGGCCAGCGTTTGCGTCGCCAGCGGTCCAACCACCACCGACGTAAGATCGACGACGCGTATTCCCTCGAGCGGTCCTCCTGACATCTGCTGCCTCACCTCTTCAGTGATATCGGTTGCGGCGTAAGCTGGAGCTGCCGATCCACGCTGTGGACCTCAGGTACGAGCGTGCGCGACCGACGATTAGTATCACACGTCACAGGCGCAAGCCGCTGCATCGAGAGACGAAAACGATCGCTCGCGCGGCTGCGTGGCCATCCCGCGTTCCGCTCGTAAGCCTACTGGCGTTCATACGTTATGATCGTCAGTAGATGGCACTCATGGGGTCTCACACCGCAGGACTAGCGGAGTATGCCGCTGCCGGCATTCTGGAATGAGCACCATCCGCGGGGAGCTCAGCGGCCGCGGTGTTTGCGGCCAAACGTAAAGGGAGCCATTCGATGGCGAAAGTAAGCTACACACGGCAGGACCGCACCGCCCGCGTACATATCAGTGGCGCTCAACCGGTGTTCGATGCGCAAACGCGGCGCGAGTTGAACCAGGCTTTGCTGCAGTACAAGGCGGATAGCGATGCCTGGATGGCGGTCATCTCTTCCGACGGTCCGGACTTCGCAGGCGGCCGCGGCGAACCGGCTGCGGGTTCCCTGCGCGAGCAGCACGAACGCTACGCCTTATGGGCTGGCGGTTACGTCGAGGTATGGAAGCCGACCGTCTGTGCCATTCAGGGCGAGTGCCGGGGTGAGGGTCTCGCCCTTGCCTTGAGCTGCGACTTGCGCGTCGCGGACGAGACCGCATCGTTCAGCACCGACTTCAGCGGTGGCGCGGGCGAGCCGGACGTACTCGCGGCGTGGCTGCTCAACCTCGTGGGTGCCGCCAAGACTTTCGAAATGTTGTGGCTCAACCGCACCTACGACGTGCATGAGGCGCAACGCATCGGCCTCGTAAACCGGGTCGCGGCCCGCGGCGCTTACAAGCCGTTGCCGCCGGAAGACGGACGCTTTCCGATGGCGGTGATGGACACGACGATAGCCGTGCCGCAAGGCGATGCAATCACCGCCGCGCTCAAGTTTGCGGAGGAATTGCTGCTCTACGCACCGGTCACGCGCAATTTTCAGAAAGAAATCGCGTTGCGCTCCATCGGCGTGCCGTTCCACTCCGCCCAGACCCTCGAACTGGGGCCTAACCCCTACGCCAGCGAGGATCGCATCGAGGGCACCCGCGCTTTTGTCGAAAACCGCCGCCCGGTCTGGCACAACCGCTAAGGAGGCAGACGACTATGGCACAAGCACCCACGGAAACCGCCGCCGCCCCCATCCTGATCAAGGAACGCGACGACGGAATTTTCATCGCGCGCATGAACCGCCCCGAACGCATGAACGCGATGGGCGGGGGACTTCGCGAAGCCCTCGATGACGTCTGGTTCGAGTTCCGCGATGACGCCACGCTCAAGGTGATGATCATCACCGGCGTCGGCGACCGGGCGTTTTGCGCCGGCGCCGACTTGCGCGAGAACGACAGAAAGGCGCGCGAGCTGGGCGCGCAGTCAGCACAGGCCTTGCTCGATGCGCAGCGTTCCGCAGGCATCGCGCCCTCGTTCACCGCCAACAATTTCCACCTCTACAAGCCGGTGATCGCCGCGATCAATGGCTGGTGTCTGGCGGGTGGTTGTGAAATGGCGATGGGATGCGACATACGCATCATCGAGCGCCATGCCAAGATGGGCCTGCCCGAAGTCAAGCGCGGCATGGGCGCAAAAAACACCACGCACAAGCTCTACTTCCTCACCTATCTGGCGAGCGGCCTCGAGATCGTGTGGACCGGCGACCCGCTCAGCGCGGAACGCGCGGTCGAGCTCGGCATGGCCAATGAAGTGGTGGCTACGGGTCAAAGCCTGGCGCGCGCGATGGAGATCGCCCGCGAAATCTGCCGCCGGCCCATGGCGTACACGCGGTATCACAAGGAGCGCGTGTTTCAAAGTGTGGGCGTGCCTCTGGCTCAGGCGCTGGCAATGGAACAGCGCTTTCCGCCGCATGAGTCGGAAGACTACCGCCGCGGTCTGCAGGCGAGCCTCGCGGCCAAGCTGCCGGGCCGGCCCAACCCTTAGGAGAACACCTTGGCATCATTGACCACGCGTATCGACGGCAACGTGCTGGTGGTGGAGTTGGCTCGGCCCGAGCAAGGCAACGCCTTGAACCTCGAACTGCAACAACAGCTGGCGCAAACCTGGCAGGCACTAGACGAAGACGACAACCTGCGCGTGGCCGTGCTGCACGGCGCGCCCGACTTGTTTTCGATCGGCCACGACGTGCAGGAGTTGGCGGAAAACCTATCCGTCTCGCCCGTGCCCGCCCTGGAGATGTTTCCGCTGCACATCGCTAAGCCGGTGATCGCCGCCATCGAGGGCCCTTGCTACGGTTTGGGCTTCGAGCTGGCATTGAGCTGCGATCTGCGTGTGGCGGGCGAAGGCGCGCGCTTCGGATTCGCCGATCCGCATCTTTACGTCCCCTACCGCATCGCTACGGTGTTGCTGCCGCGTATGACCTTCATGGGCACGAGCCTCGACTTGATACTGTCGGGACGCATTCTCGGCGCGGCCGACATGAATGAAGCTCGGTTGCTGAGTCAGGTCACGTCCAAAGGCGGTGCGGCGGCGGCGGCCATGGACATGGCCCGCGACATGGCGCAACGCTTTGCCGGCCCGCTCGCCTTTCGCAAGCGCAACATCTGGAGCTTGTCCGGCATGCCGTTGCCCGCGGCCATGAACCTCGCCAGAATGCCGCGCGCTTGATCCCTGGCTAACTACAAACTTAACTACGGCACCTCGGGCACCACGTCCGCTGCCCATCAGACGGCCCAGCGGCGAAGTGGGCGTTCGCGGCTATAACGTAAAAAACTGGAATGGTGTCGGTGCGCCGGTAGGCACCCCCAAGCCTGTCATCGGGGGCTTGCTGATATGAAGCAGGGTTTTCAGCTCGTTCGCGATGTGGGCTATTCTGCGCGCCCGGCGTTTTTTTCGGAGGCCGCGCCGGCCAGCGCATCGCGTTTCAACTCCACTCGAACAGCGTCTCCCACCGCGTTTTGCTTCGGACGTGTCCGTGGCGGCCGTGCGATGACCGCGGCGCTGCCGGCAAGGATCCCCGCGTTCGCCCAAAATACGATGAGTAGCCCGAACGTCGAGCTCAGCACACCGAAGGCGAGCGGCAGTACGAGGTGAGCGCCATTATTCACCATGAGCCGTAGGCCCAGGCCCTCCGCAGTACGGCCTTGGGACGCATAGCTGTAAGTCAGTACTAAAGAGAGCGGCTGAGCGCAGCCGAGCCCGGCTCCAAGTGAAGCCGCCATAAGGCCGAGTATCCAGGGATGCGTGGACGAACCAAAGCCGACGTAGGCGAGCGTTGCCGCAGCCAGCGCGACGACCAGCAAGCGCTCTTCGTTGCCACACATTCTGCTGAGGCGCGCGAGAAAGAACCGCACAGCTACAGCTGCGACTGAGTAGAAGCTCAATACGATACCGATCGTGGCCGCCGTCAGCCCGGCGTTACGGGCGTGAATGGGCGCATACAACAGGAATAGATCCACGCTTGTCAGCGCGAGGCCGCTGAGCGTCGCCATGCGCAACAGCCGCTGATTGCGAAGTAGCTCGCGCAAAGGCGAACCGATCGTTTTCGGCGCCGCGTGGCGCTTGTCCGGAATGCGTTGGCTCGCGCTCAGCAATAGGACGGTGGCTAGCATCGGCAGAGCGGCGATACCGACGTACGCTAAAGCGTGTCCGCCACGCTCTATCAACAGCCCCGTAGCTAGCGGGCCGATCAAGTAAGGCACCGTCGTGGCGAGACTGTAATTCGCGAAGTTACGTGTGCGCGTCTCCTTGGTGCTGAGGGCGCCCACCAGGTTCTGAACGCCGACGTGGTAGAAAACGTACGCGGACCCCAGCAGCCCTGCGGAGGCAAACAACGCCGGCAGTCCGCGAAAGAAGTATGGCAGCACGACTGCCATCAGCATACCGGCGGAGCCGGCAAGCATCGGCAAGCGCATTCCAGCGGAATCCACCACTCGCCCAGCGTATACACCGAGCACGATCGGCGCCACTGCATACGTCGCGAACAGCGTCCCGGTCGCAATCGCTCCCGCGCCGAGCTCCACTGCATATAGTGACGTCAACACCATGTGGCTTTTCACCGCTGTCAAGTTGCACAGCGCGAGCACGTATGCCATCCACATGCGATGTCCGGCGCGTCAGATCAAGGCGGTTAATCCGCCGCTTGGGCGGCGGGCTGCGCTGTTCGCGAGCTGAGCGCGATGGAAGTGCCCCGGGATGCTCGGCGTTCCTGCGGGCCGGCAGAGTGCTTTGCGAGAACGCCGCCCGCGCCGCGCGTTGAGCTTTTCGACTTTGGTAATCGAGCGACCTCGGCGCGTGCCAACTGCAGCTCAACGTCTTCGATTTCCGCCGTGGTCACGACGGCTTCCGCGTGCTCGGCCGCGCGACGTATCGCGTACTTGGCGGCACTAGTCGTGGCTTGGCGGACCGAAGCGACTGTTACGCCCCAATGTGACATGAATGCACAGAAATCGGGGCGCCTATCCCGTTCGCAGCCGAGTTCAACAGCGACCGCAGCCGAGACGTAGTCATTCGCAGCCATCGCGGCCGAGTACACAGTCCAGCACGCGCTTGATGCTGGGCTATACGCGTGGGTGCGGACACCGGCCAGGCAAGCCTTAGTCGCTGAATGACTCTGATCCACTGCTGGGCTGTCAGCTAGCGCGGCGTTCAGCGGACCCGCCAGAAGCGTGAGCTGCGCCAGTAGACGACTTGCGCGCAACCATGAGCCGCTACGCCCGGGAATTTTGCAGCGAAGTGCTGGTGCCGCCGTAACGCGGCCCAAGCGCCCGCCATCGTGCCGGATCGCCATATGCTCCCCCCTGGCTCCACGATCGGCCGACGCGGCTCTTCGTGTGAGCGGATTTTTTGTTGAGACGAGTTGAGTTTATCTCATCAGCAGCTCGGCGACGTCCATAATCCCTTTGAAGTACGCGCTGGCTTTAAGGTGGAATTTCGTCGCACCGTGCTCTTGACCTCTGCTGGGTGTGCAGGGTGCCAAGCTCGTCGTAGACGATGCGTGTACCCAAAGACATGCAGACACACCGCCGACTGCAATAACAACGCGGTCGCGTTGCCGACGCCACCTTGTTATAGTTTTCCTATTGAACATTCAGCAGCTGCGCTGTTGCGAAGTGGTGCGTCACGACATCAAGCTCTCGCGCCCTTCTGCATACGCCGATCGGCCGCCGTCGCGATGAAGCTCCAGCAACTCCGCTATCTCTGCCAGATCGTCGACTCGGGCTTCAACGTCACGGAAGCAGCAAAGGCCCTGCACACCTCCCAGTCAGGGATCAGCCGCCAGGTGCGCCTGCTGGAGGACGAGCTCGGTTCGGAGATACTCACGCGAGAGGGCAACCGCATCAGCGGCCTGACCGAGCCGGGAGAGGAGATCGTCGCGGCATCACGCCGGTTGTTGAGCGACGCCCGGAATTTGAGGGACATAGCCGAAGCGTTCGTCACGCGCGACAGCGGCTCGCTCGTCGTGGCCATGTTTCACCTGCACGCGCGCTATTCGCTGCAACCGACGATCGCCGCGTTTCACCGCAAGTATCCGAAGGTGCGGCTGCAGCTCTCGCAGCTCGACTCCGCCGATATCGCGCAGGTGGTCGCGTCCAAGGAGGCGGACATCGGCCTCATGACTTCGCAGCACCGGGCCGATCGCGAGCTCGTGAAGCTCGCGGCGTACGATACGTCGATGCATCTCTATACGCCGCGCAACCATCCGCTGTCGAAAGCGAAGCGTCCCACGTTACAGGAGGTCGCACGCTATCCACTGATCCTGCTCGACCCGCGCCTGAGCTCGGGACGCGCGGTATCGGGGGCATTCGATCGGGAGGAGATCGCGCCCAACGTGGTGATGACGGCGACCAATACCGATGTCATCAAAGCGCATGTCGCTGCCGGACTCGGGGTGGCGTTCCTGCGGCGCGTGCCGCTGCAGCCGCGAGAGGACGGCGCGCTGCGGACGGTCCCGGTCGATCATCTCTTCGCGCCTGCCACGGCCTACATCGTGTTCAGGCGCGATCGGCGCCTGCGCACCTACATGTACGACTTCATCGAGATGATCAACCCGAGATGGACGCGCGAGCGCGTCGAAGCGGAGATCGCACGGCAGTGATGCCGAAGTAAAAGCGCGCGACGGGCAAGCGGAGCCGGCGGCACCCCATGGCGTACGTCAGCTATGACGCGAAGTGCTGGCTCCAGCGTTATTTATCACTATCGGTTCTGGTCACGCGCCGCTACGATTGCGCCGTCAATCGGAGGGGGTGGACATGGAACTGACGTCGCAGATCTTCGAGGCTGCGGATCTCGAGGCCTCGATCGAGTTCTGCTACCAGCAGAAATGGACCGACGGTCTGCCCGTGGTGCCGCCGACGCGCGGCGCGATCGAGCGCATCCTCAGCTATCTTCAGCGCGATCCGAACGAAGTGATCGGCACGGTGCCGCCCCGCAACGGCATCGCGACGATCGAGAAAATCGCGATCAACTGCACGATGGCCGGGTGCAAGCCGGAATACGTGCCGATCGTGATCGCCGCGCTGGAGGCGATGCTCGAAGAGCGCTTCAACCTGAACGGCGTGCAGACCACCGCGCATACCTGCGCGCCGCTATGCATCGTCAGCGGACCGGCGGTCCACGAGCTCGGTTTCAACACGAAGGAAGGGGCGATGGGGCACGGCTGCCGCGCCAGCGCCACGATCGGTCGTGCGCTGCGGCTGATTCTGTGGAACGTCGGCGGCGGCTATCCGGGCGAACCGTGCAAGACCACGCTCGGGCATCCGGGCTATTTCAGCTTCTGCGTGGCCGAGGACCCCGACACCAATCCCTGGGAACCGCTGCACGTCGAGCGCGGCTTCGCGGCAGCCGACACCGTCGTCACCATCACTGCCGTGACCGCCCCGCAGCAGATCGCCACCGCGGCCGGGTACGGGAGCGCCGAAGACGTCCTCTATCTGCTCGCCGATGCCATTGCGGTGATCGGCAGCAACAACATCACGGGCGGTGACGTCGTCGCCGTGCTGGGTCCGATGGCCGCGAAAAATCTCGCCGATTCGGGCCGCAGCAAAGCGGACGTGAAGCGCGACCTCGCGCGCGTCGCGACGCGGCCGGTCCGGGATCTCAAGCACCGCCGGACCATCGCCGAATCGAATCCGATGCACTGGGGCAAGCTCGTAGACGCAAACGATCCGGACGCGCAGGTCCCGTTCCTGCGCAGCCCGGACAACCTGGTGCTGATCACGACCGGCGGCTGGGGCTCCGGTGCGGGCTTCAGCGCCGTGTGCGCAGGCTGGGGCGGCCTGGGCGGCCTGACCGTATCAAGGCGCGTGAGCTTTCCAACGAATTGACGCAGGAGACACGATGAGCATCCAACTATTCGATCCGGTCGGTGTCGTCGACAACGCGCAGGCCAAAGAAGAACGCGTTGTCGAGAGCCTCGCAGGTAAGCGCGCGGGCTGCATCTTCAACCAGCACGTCTCGGCGCTCGCATTCTGGAAAGCGCTGGAGGACGAGCTCCAGGCGACGCTCAATCCGGCCACCATGCATCGCGTTTACAAGGCGAACACCTGGGCGCCGGCGCCGAAGGCCGACGTCGAGCGACTGATGCAGGAAACCGACTACGCAATCATCGGCGTCGGCGCCTGAGGGTCCTGCACCTCCGGCGCCGTGCGCGACGGGATCTTCCTCACCAAAGCGGGCCATCCGACCGTCGTCATCGTTCAGGACGCGTTCGAGCGCGCCGCACGCGCGCAGGCGAAAGCGTTGGGCCTGCCCGACCTCAGGATTTACGTATACCCGCAGCACAAGGCGGGCGATGTCGCCGCTGAAGAAGCGGCCAAGGGCGTCGTCGCCGCGGGCGAGCTGCGGCTGATGCTGGAACGCAGGAGCTAAAGATGTCCTCATCGTTCAGCGCGCGACTGGTTGCGGCAGCGCTGCTCGTCCTGGGCTGTCATACCGCAGCCGCCGCGGAGTTCCCCTCGAAAGCGATCCGCTTCGTCACCGCGGATGCCGGGGGCACCAACGATGTCGTGGCGCGAGTGCTCGCGCAGGCGCTCACGCGCACGCTGGGCCAGCAGGTGCTCGTCGAGAATCGCGGCGGCAACGGCGTCATCCCCGCGAATACCGTCGCGCAGGCTACGCCCGACGGACATACGGTGCTCGTCTACGGCAGCACCGTGTGGCTGCTGCCGATGCTGCTCGAAAGCGTGCCTTTCGACCCGACGCGGGATTTCGCGCCGATCGCGCTCGTGAGCCGCACACCGATGGTGCTCGTCGTCAACCCGGCGCTGCCGGTGAAAACGGTGAAGGAGCTCATCGCGCTCGCCAAGGCGCGACCCGGCGAGCTCAACTATGGCTCCGCGGGCATCGGCGGCACGAACCATCTCGCGCCGGAGCTTTTCAAGGCGATGGCGCAGGTCGACATCGTCAACGTCCTCTACAAAGGCGTGGCGCCGGCGCTCACCGATCTTCTGAGCGGCCGGCTGCAGCTCATGTTTCCGGCGGCCGCTTCCGCCATGCCTCACGTGAAGTCGGGGCGCCTGCGCGCGCTGGCCGTGTCGACCGCGCAGCCTTCGCCGCTCGCACCGGGGCTGCCGACGATCGCGGCAGCGGCGCTGCCGGGTTACGAGGCCGCATTCCTGACCGCCGCGCTCGCGCCCGCCAAAACCCCGCCGCAGATCGTCGGCCGTCTCAACCATGAGATCGTGCAGGCGCTCAAAGATCCCCAGGTGAAGGAGAAGCTCTTCGGCATGGGTGTGGAGGCAGCCGGCAGCTCACCGGAAGCGCTCGCAGACACGATGAAAGTGGAAGTGGCGAAGTGGGGCAAGCTGATCCGGCAAGCGGGCATCCGCGCCCATTGAGTGCGACCCAGGGGACTTTGATGGAGCCGATCAGATTCATTGCCGCATCGGGTGGTCTCGGCGGCGGCAAAGTCGATGCCGAGGCGCTTGCCGCGGCGATGCAGTTGCAGCCGCACTTCATCGCGAGCGATGCGGGGACGACCGACGCGGGACCGTATTCGCTCGGGAGCGGGCTCCCTGCGTATCCGCGCGAGTCGGTGTATCGCGATCTCGCGCTCTTCCTCCCGCTCGCAAAGCGCGCGGGCATCCCGGTGCTGATCGGATCGGCCGGAACGGCCGGCATCGACAGCCAGGTCGACTGGCTGGTGGAGATCGCCCGCGAGGTGGCGGCGGATCACGGCCTGAAGATACGTACCGCTGCGATTTATTCCGAGCAGGACAAGGGCTCGTTGAAGGCGCTCTACCGCGAAGGCCGCCTCCGTCCGCTCGATCCCGCTCCGATCTCGACGAAGAAGTCATTGACCGCAGCAGCCACATTGTCGGCATGATGGGTGTCGAGCCGCTGCAGCGCGCGCTGAAAGCAGGGGCCGATCTCGTGATCGCCGGCCGCTGCAGCGACGCCGCCCTGTATGCGGCGCTTCCGATCATGAAGGGACTCCCCGAGGGCTTGTCGTGGCACGCGGGCAAGGTGGTGGAGTGCGGCACCCTGGTCTGCGAAGTCGCCGCGAAAGGCGCGATCGCGGGCAGCATCAGCGCGGACGAGGTCGTGATCCGGCCCTTCGGCAAGGGACTGCGCTGCACGACACAAAGCGTCGCGGCCCATACGTTCTACGAAAGCAGCGACCCGCATTTTCACGTCGAAGCGTCCGGCACCATGGATCTGAGCCGCGCGAAGTACCGCCAGATCGACGATGTGAGCGTCGCGATCACCGGCAGCGCGTTCCTGCCGGCGGACCCATACACGATTAAGCTCGAAGGCGCGGAGCTCGTCGGCTATCAGAGCATCATCGTCGGCGGCGTGCGCGATCCGCTGATCATCCGTCAGCTCGACGCGTGGCTCGACGGTGTGCGGGCGAAAGTCGTCGCGTCGGTCGCCGACGTCTTCCGCGGCGCCGTCGCTGCCCGCGACTATCACCTGCACTTCCATGTCTACGGGCGCGACGCCATCATGGGCGCGCTCGAGCCGCAGAAGGACGCGATTCCGCACGAGGTCGGCATCGTGCTGGAAGTGACCGCGAAGACGCAGGCCATAGCAAACAAGATTGCCGCGTTGTCACGACAGCCGCTGCTGCACCATCCGATTCCCGAGTGGAAAGGCGCGATCACCGGCTTCGCGTGCCTGCACAATCCCGCGGTGATCGACCGCGGACCGGTCTACCGCTTCTGCCTGAACCACGTGGCGGTGCCGAGCACGCCGCACGCGATGTTCCGCACGACGTTCACCGACCTGCAATAACGCGCACGCCGATGCCGACACTGCAGCAACTCAGCGGTCTCATTCGCAGCAAGAACGCCGGCCCGTTCGTGCTCACGTTCGACATCATGTTCACCGACGATGCGAGCTACCGCCGCGTGAGGGACTCCGGGGTCCTCACGCGCGAGGCGTTCGCGCGGCTCTACGGCTGTCCCGCCGAGAGCGTACGCTTCTACGCCTGCGATAACGCGCGCGCATTCAAGTTCAGCATTCCGCGTCCGCGGCTTCAGGTCGAGCTGGGCGACGCCGATCTGCACGGCGGCCAGCAGTTCGCGCCTTTGCTGAATCTCGCCATTCCCTAGACCGCGAGCCATACCTCTAAAATGCGCGTCACGGCCGTGCCGATTGCAGCGACTCCGAACGCGCGCGCCTGTGTCGCTGACATGCCTAAGATCTCGACTCGGCTGCCAACTCAATCGCGCTTGCTCGATGTTGAAGTAGTCCTCCAAACCGCGGAATCGGCACGACCTTTGGATGAGTTACCGCCGCAAATTGCTTCTAGCTCTTGGCGCCTGCGTGCCCGCGCTCGCGTCGCCGTTTTCATTGCCGGCGCAACCGCGCGACAGGATTTACCGCATCGGCATATTGCGTTCCGATACGCCCGATGCTGCAAGGCCACAGATGGATGCCTTGATTCAGGGGTTACGCCAGCTAGGCTACGTTGAAGCGAAAAACGTCACGTTCGAATACCGCTATGCAGAGAGTGTTTTCGATCGCCTACCAGCTATGGCGGCTGAGCTTGTGCAACAAAAAGTCGACCTCATTTTCGTCAACAATACGCCGCCAGCACTGGCGGCGAAGCACGCAACCGCGACCATACCAATCGTATTCGGCGCGGTGGCGAGTCCGGTTGAAAGGGGGCTGGTTGCAAGCCTGGCCCGGCCTGGCGGCAACATCACCGGCACTACGAACATTACAGGCGATCTAAGTGCGAAACGGCTGCAAATAGTGAAAGAAGTCTTCCCGAAGACGTCACGTATCGCGGTCGTGAACTCGAACCAGGGCACCACCCTTCAATTTAGAGAGGTTCAGCGTGCGGCTCACACTTCCGGCCTCCACGTAACAACTATCGAACTATCGCGCCGACAAGATTTCGAGCAGCAGTACGCACTGATGCGCGATAGACGCGCGGACGCCCTCTACCCTCTCGACAATCCCATCAACGGTCAGCTCCGGCATTTACTCGTGGAATTCGCTGCGAAGTACCGGCTGCCGGCGATTTATGGATCAGCACAGTACCCCGAAGCCGGAGGACTAATGAGCTACGGCGCCGACATTACCGCGAACTTCCGACGCGCCGCGACTTATGTCGACAGGATCTTGAAAGGTGCGAAGCCCGCCGATCTTCCGGTCGAGCAGCCGTCGAAGTTCGAGCTGGTGGTCAACATCGAGCTCGCGAAGAACCTCGGGTTCAGATTTCCCACTTCGGTTCTGGCGCGGGCTGACAGGGTAATCGAGTAAGACGCTGAGCCATCCGTTAAGCTCCGGCCTCGTCGCAGTCTGTATTTGAGCATCGACGGCTGGCAGGGTGTTTGACTAAAAGGAGGACGCTTTGACGAATTCGCATCGTTTCTGGATCGAACGAGTTGTTCCTGCATTCTTGCTGACGGGGCTCGCCGTAAATTCCGTGGTGGCGCAAGAGAATGCGAACGCGCCTGCCGCTAAACCGTTCGTTGCAGGCCAGCCATTGGGCGTGACCTTGCAGGGAACGTATACGCCCATGTCCAAGAATGTGAAGGTTTACGGCGCGGTCGTTAATGCGGAGAGCTGTTCTTACGACGCTGCACGTGGGGTGATCGTGGTACCCAACCGCGGCGCCGACCAGAACCAGATTCCGAACGACGGTTTCGTTTCGCTGCTCAATCATGATGGGTCGGTCCACACCGCCAAGTGGATCGGCGCAACGCGCGAGGGCCTGATCCTCAATCACCCGACAGGCAGCGATATCGTCAACGGGGTTCTATACGTGGCAGACATCGACGGTGGTCGGACGGCGACCGAGCCCACCGTGGCCGTCATTCGCAAGTTCGATATGAAAACCGGCGCGCCTGCGGGTGAGCTGCGCCAGCCGCAATCGCCGGGCTTGAACGACATCGCGGTCGCGGCCGACGGCACCATCTACAGCACTCAGACACGCGTGCCGGGCCAGAAACCCGAGCCGGGGCATTCGAAGGTATTCAAGACCACCGCGCAGGGTGCGGTTTCCGAGCTGATCGTCGGACCGCCGCTACGCGCGCCCAACGGCATCGCACTCGACAATGACGGCAACCTCGTGGTGGTCAACATCGACAATAACGAAGTGATGACCTTCTCACTCGACGGCAAGCTGCTGAAGACGGAGCACGCAGTACAGCCCGGCAACGACGGCCTGGTCATTACGAAGGACGGCACCAAGTACGTGAGCAGCGTGCGGGAGGGCGGAGTCTCCCGCATCCGGCCCGGCCAGCCCGCCGAGCTCATCGCGAGCGGAATCCCGAGCGCGGCATCGATGTGCTACGACGCCGGCGCGAACCAGCTCGTGATCCCGATGAACCCCAACAACGGTGTGGCTATCATTCCGCTGCGATAAAGATCGCGTCGCCCACGCGACGCCCCGCTCAACCGCAGGCTCGGGCGGATAGCGATCGGCGGAGCGCGTTCCCCTGCTACGCTACCGACATTTACCGGGGAGAACGCACATTGAAATTGCCGCTCGCAATCGTTTTCGCAACTGTGGCTGCAGCCGCCTCCGCGCAGTCGTACCCGTCAAAGCCTGTGCGCATCGTGGTGACGGCGCCGCCCGGCGGTTCGGACGATTTCATGGGGCGCCTCCTGGCCCAGCGTTTGTCGGAGAGCCTGGGAAGGCGTTTCGTCGTCGATAACCGTCCTGGCGGCGGCGCCCTCATCGGGCGCGAATACGTCGCGCGGGCGGCGCCCGACGGGTACACACTGCTCATGGCGGGCAGCGCAATGGCGGCGCTGCCGGCGCTGCGCCCCGCCGTCAAGCTGGATCTGTTGCGCGACTTCAGTCCCGTATCCCTGTTCGCCACGTACCCCCTGCTCCTCGTGGTCCATCCGTCCGTGCCCGCGCGATCGGTAAAGGGTCTCATCGCGCTCGCTCGCTCCCACCCCGGCAAGCTCAATTTCGGTTCTTCGGGAACAGGCCAGGGGCCGCACCTGGCGGGGGAACTGTTCAAGTCGCTCGCGAAGATCGACATCGTGCACGTTCCCTATCAGGGCAGCGGCCCTGCGTATGTGGGCATCATGTCGGGACAGGTCGATATGAACTTCGGCGTCATTGCCGCCGCGCTTCAGCAGGTGCGAGCGGGCAAAGTCCGTCCGCTCGGCGTCACCTCGGCCAAACGCACTCGAGCCGCGCCTGACCTTCCCTCCATCGCGGAGAGCGGCTTGCCCGGGTATGATTTCCCGTCGTGGATGGGTGTGTACGGTCCGGCCGGACTGCCTCGCGAGGTCCTCGGACTTCTCAATAGCGAGATCCAGAAGATGTCGGTCAATCCAGAGGTGCAGAAGGTGATGCTAACGTCGGGTCTCGAACCCGCCTGGAGCACGCCGGAACACCTCGGCGATATGCTCCGCGCCAACATTCAGAAGCTGGGCACGATCATCAAAGACGCAGGAATCAAAATCGAATGACTATCCTTTACAAGCCCTTCCCGGTAATCGACATTCAGGGCACGCCGCGTGAGTGCGGCGTGCAGCACGGCCAGCTTGCTGCCGAGCGCGTCGCCAGGACGATCAGCTTCTATCTGGGCGTATTCGGTCGACATTCGAAGATGTCGCTCGAGCAGGTGCGGGAGCGTGCCCGGGCCTTTCTCGAGCAGATCGAAGCGATCGACACCGACATCCTGGAAGAGATCAAGGGCATCGCCGAAGGCGCCCGCCAGCAGATCGAAGACATCGTGGCGGTGAACTGCCGCACTGAGCTGATGTATGGATCCTCCCGCGGCAGCCGCGCTGCGACCGAGTGCACGACGATCATCGCGCTCCCTGAAGCGACAGAGCACAAGGGCGTTCTCATCGGCAAAAATTGGGATTGGCGCAGCCCCGCGATGGAGTCGGTGATAGTCCTGAGAATCCGGCAAAGAGGCAAGCCGTCCCTCTCGCTGATCGTGGAAGCCGGAATGGTCGGCAGAGACGGCATGAACGAAGACGGCATCATGGTCTGCGGCAACATGCTCACCTCCAGTGCCGACAGTGGCAAGGCGGGTGTCCCCATCCCGATCCTGCGCCGGCGCATCCTGAATTCCCGTCACTACTATGAGGCGATCGACGTCCTGACGCGCTCTCCCCGCGGCGCATCCGGGAATTACATCATCGCGCATCGTGACGGCGTCGCCATCAACTTCGAGACCACACCAGACAACGTTTATCCGGTCTACCCCGAGCGCGGTCTCTTAACCCATGCGAATCACTTCCAATCGCTGGCGGCGCAGGCCCACGGCGTCGCCAATTCCTTCAACGGCGACAGCCTCTATCGCGACTTTCGCGCGCGCCAGCTCCTGGAGCCGAAGATCGGTTCGCTGCGCGTGGAAGACATCAAGGCCGCGCTTCGCGACGAATTCGGATCGCCGCGCGCCATTTGCCGCGCGCCTCACGAGTATCCCGGTCAGGGTCCTACGATGACCATTGCTTCGGTGGTGTTCGACATGAGCAACGCAGCCATGCACGTGGCGCCGGGGCAGCCTACTCGTTCGGAATATCAGCCGATCCACCTGCCGGATCCGGCGCGGCACGCTGAGGCGGCCTGAGTATCGCTGCGCTCCGACACTCCATCCGCCGGCGAGGCAACACGCCTGGTGCAGCGGCGCCTCCTCGCCGCGCAAGCGACGACGGCCTCCGGCGGAACGATCGGTCCTGAAAGGCGGCCTCGCAGCTCTGCACAATCGAGCTCGCGCTGAGCGCGATCGGCGCTGTCGCACTGACGGCGGCGCTGACGGAGCTGTCAACGCACAGTCAAACGCTTCGGCCAAAATCGCGCATGAGCTGCTCGTCGTAGGCGAGGAGCTTCTGCACGCTCGCGCGTGCGCCGACACGTTCAAAATGGCGATTGCACATGTCGAGCGCGCTGAGATCGACACCGAACGATCTCGCGCGGCGGAACGCCCAGAAGAAGTAGGCATCGATGGCCGTGAAGTGGTCAAAGAACCATGAACGTCCATTCAGCATCTGCTCGGCAATGCCGAAATCCTCGAGCAGCATCTTCGTGGCGCTGCGCGATACAGCCTCCGCCGATCCAGGGAGATCGCAAAACTGCTGCGGCCGCGCAAGTGGTACGAGGTGCGGGTGTATCCCGGAGCCAATCCACGCCATCAACGAAAGCGCCTTGAATTCTGCCGGACCGCCGAGCGGCAGAAGGTTTGCATCGGGGTAACGGCGCGCGATCCAGATCTGGATGGCGATATTCTCAGTCAGGGGCTCGCCGTCGATCACGAGCACCGGAACCTTGTGCTTGGGATTGATCCGGAGGAACTCCGGCGTTTTCGTTCCCCCATGGCGGGAGTCGAGCGCCTGCACGCGAAAATCGGCGCCGGCTTCGCTCAGCATCACGTGCGGCACGAGCGCGCACGTCATCGGTGAATAGAAGAGCAGGAGATCCGCCATTTATCGCGTCTCTGATGTCATCGGGAGATGTCCACGTCAGCGTCTTCCGAGTGCCGCTGCGTCTTATGCGAACGCGATACGAGCAGCGCCTCTCTTCTCGACCATGTCCCACTTGGCTTCTCCTCTGAGGACTTACCAAATTGGACAAAAATGGCTTCAAACAACAACCATTTTCGTAAGTATCTGATTTGAATTGGAGGCGGGGGTCGGAATCGAACCGGCGTACACGGCTTTGCAGGCCGCTGCATAACCACTCTGCCACCCCGCCGGGGGCGCTACGAAAAAGGGGGGAAAACGAACGTTTTCCCCCCGGAGACTGGAGCGGGAAAGGAGTCTCGAACTCCCGACCTCAACCTTGGCAAGGTTGCGCTCTACCAACTGAGCTATTCCCGCGTAAGGCCCCGAATTATACGGTAATCCGCGCTCCGCGGGCAACTGGGCTAGTGCTTCCAGGCGAGCGGCAGCGAAAGCTTCAGGTACCACACCATGGAAATGAGGGTGAGCGCCGCCGCGAAATAGATGAGCCACGTGCCCCACTCGTGCGCGTCGAACCCGCCCACCGGATCGTGGTACAGGAGGAGCGGGATCGCGATCATCTGCGAGACGGTTTTGACTTTGCCGATCGCGGAGACGGCGACGCTCTTCGCTTCCCCGATCTTCGCCATCCATTCGCGCAGCGCCGAAATCGTGATCTCGCGCCCGATGATGATGAGCGCGACGATCGCGTCGACCCGCAGGAGCTGGACGAGGATGATGAGCGCGGCCGCGACCATTAGCTTGTCCGCCACCGGATCCAGGAACGCGCCGAAAGCCGACGTCTGATTGAGCTTGCGGGCGAGCCAGCCGTCGAGCCAGTCGGTCACCGCCGCGGCGGTGAAGATCACGGTCGCGACGAGATTCTGGTTCGGCACCGAGACCCAGCTCTTCTCGAAATAGAAGATGCCGACGAAAAGCGGGATCAGCACGATCCGCAGCCACGTCAGCAGGTTCGGGAGGTTGAAAGGCATCCCGGGCTCTAGTGGAGTTCCTGGTAAATTTTCTCGGCGAGCGAGCGGCTGATCCCGTCGACCTGCGCGAGGTCGTCGATGCTCGCCGCGAGCAGTCCGCGCAAGCCGCCGAAACGCGCGAGCAGGCGCTGGCGGCGCTTCGCGCCGATGCCGTTGATCGCTTCCAGCGGCGAAGTATTGCGCGCTTTGGCGCGCCGCGCGCGATGCCCCGTGATCGCGAAGCGATGCGCTTCGTCGCGGACCTGCTGGATGAGGTGCAGCGCGGGGTCGTCGGACTTCAGCACGAGCGGCTCCGCGCGACCCGGCAGGAAAAGCTGCTCGAGCCCGGGTTTACGCTCCTCGCCTTTCGCAACGCCCACGAGCGGCACATCGGTCAATCCGAGCTCCGAAAAAACCTCCACCGCAACACCGAGCTGTCCCTTCCCCCCGTCGATCAGCACGAGGTCGGGGAGCTTGCCTTCGGACGCGACGATCTTCCCGTAGCGCCGCGAGAGCACTTCGCGCATCGCCCCGTAATCGTCTCCGGGCTCGACGCTGCGGATGTTGTAGCGCCGGTACTCGCTTTTCTGCATGGCTGACTTGTCGTAGACCACGCACGAAGCAACCGTCGCTTCACCCATGGTGTGGCTCACATCGAAGCACTCGATACGCTGGAGAGACTCGCCGAGCTCGAGCGCGTGCTGCAGCGCCGCCAGCCGCGCCTCCTGCGTGGACTGCGAGCTTACCGCCTGCTCGGCGCCCAGGCGCGCGTTTTTCAGGGCCATTTCGAGCCACACCCGGCGGGCGCCCGTGGGATTGGTGTTGATCTGCACTTTGCGGGCCGCCTGCGCGGCGAGCGCTTCTTCCAGCGGCGCGGCGTCGATTCTTGCGCCGACGACGATGAGCCGCGGGATGCCGTGGCGCAGGTAGTGCTGCGCGAGAAAAGCTTCGAGCACCTCTTCCTCGCTCCAGCCTTCGGCGTTTTTCGGGAAGAAGTTCTTGTCGCCCTGGTGGTGCCCGCCACGAATCATCACGAGATTGACGCACGTCACGCCCGAGACTCGCGCGCACGCGACGACGTCGGCGTCGCGGCCCGATTCGTCGCTGACGAACTGCCTTTCTCGCACGCGCCGAAGCGCGGTGATCTGGTCGCGAACGAGCGCCGCCTCCTCGTACTCCATGCGCTCGGCTGCGGAGGCCATGCGCTTTTCCAGCCGCTCGACGACCTCGTCTTCCTTGCCGGAAAGAAAAAGCTCCGCGCTGTGCACGTCTTCGGCGTACGCGGGCGCTTCGATCAACCTCACGCAAGGCGCGGTGCAGCGCTTGATCTGGTGCAGGAGACAAGGCCGAGAGCGATTGCTGAAGACTGTGTCTTCGCACGTCCGGATGCGAAAGACCTTCTGCATGAGCTGGATGCTCTCGCGCACCGCGCCGGCGCCGGCGAACGGGCCGAAGTAGCGGTTGCGGGTGTCGAGCGCCCCGCGATGGAAGCCGAGCCGCGGATATTCGTGACCGGTCACGACGAGATACGGATACGACTTGTCGTCGCGAAAAAGGATGTTGTAGCGCGGGCTCAGCGCCTTGATGAGATTGTTCTCGAGGAGGAGCGCCTCGCTTTCGGACCGCGTGACCGTCGTCTCGACGGTGGCGATCTGGCTCACCATGATCTGGGTGCGCGGCGCCTGGCCCGCGGTCTTCTGGAAATAGGAAGAGACGCGCTTTCGCAGGTCGAGCGCCTTGCCGACATACAGCACTTCGCCCGCCGCGTTCAGCATTCGATAGACGCCGGGGAGGTGAGGCAGTCCGGCAATGATTTCGGCGGGATCGGACATCCGGAGCGGCCGCTGACGCGCACGCGGCTCTCAGCTCATGGCGGCATTTACGGTTGAGGACAATGAGCTCAGACGGCGAGATATTCCCGGATCGCTTCGAAGACGTCCTGAAACATGCGCTCGGTCAGGCGCCGCGTCTGCGTATTATAGCGACTGCAGTGGTAGCTATCGAAAAGCACCCGCCCATCCGGCAGTTCGTGGCGCGCCCCGTGCGCGAAAGCATGATCCGCCCGGCGTAAGCCGAGCGCGAGCAGCACCGCTTGGTGCGCGATCGCGCCCAACGCGAGTATCGCGTTGTCATGCGCGAGCGCCGCGAGCTCCACCTTCAGGTGAACGTTGCAGCGACGCACTTCGTCGGGAAGCGGCTTGTTCTGCGGCGGAAGGCACTTCACCGCGTTCGTGATCCGGCAGTCTCGAAGCTCGAGCCCGTCGTCCGGTGCGACCGCGGTCGGCTGATTCGCATAGCCGTAGCGATGCAGCGTATCGTAGAGCAGCACGCCCGCGTAATCGCCGGTAAACGGCCGCCCGGTCCGGTTGGCGCCGTGCATGCCGGGAGCGAGGCCGACCACGAGGAGCCGCGGCCGCTTCGCGCCGAAAGGCGGCACCGGACGCGCGTGATAATCGGGATGCGACTCGCGCACGCCGTCCAGGTGCGCCGCAAGCCGCGGACACGCGCGGCACGCGAGCGAAAACGCCGTCTCGCACGCGGCGCTTCGCGCGGTCATGACGGCCGCTGTCCCCGCGGCCAGAGGGTGACCGTCGCCTGGCTCGGCCGGCGAGTCGCGAGCTCGGGCTGTAGCGTGACGTGGTCGATACCGTAGCGCTCGTGCAGCATTTCGCGCGACGCATCGAGGATCGCCGGCCAGCCGTCGAGCCGCTCGATCTCGACGTGCGCCGAGAGCGCGGGCCGATCCGAACCGATGCTCCACACGTGCAGGTCGTGTACGGCGGCGACACCCTTGACTGCGGCCATGGCGGCGCCGATCTCCGGAAGATCCACCGCCGCCGGCACGCCTTCCATGAGGACGTGCAGCGTGTCGCGCAAAAGCCCGAGCGTGGTGATGAGGATGAGCACCGCGATCACGAGGGACAGTATCGGATCGATCAGCACCCAGTCGGTGAAATAGATCACCGCCCCCGCGATGACCGCGGCGACCGAGCTCACGAGATCGCCGAGCACGTGGATGAGCGCCGCGCGCACATTGAGATTGGTATGACCGCGGCTCAGCACGAACGCCACGACCGCGTTCACGACAAGACCGATTGCGGCGATCAGCATCACCGGGCCCGCCATGACGGGGCGCGGGGCGAGCAGGCGCTGCACCGCTTCGACGACGAGGACGACGATGATGCCGAGCATGAGGAGCCCGTTCAGCGTGGCGCCGATCACTTCGGCGCGGGCGAGGCCGTACGAATGCTTGAGACCCGGAGGCCGCCTTGCGAGCCACGCCGCGCCGAACGCGAGAGCCAGCGCGAGCGCGTCCGAGAACATGTGACCGGCGTCGCTCGCGAGCGCGAGCGAGTCCGACCACAGGCCTCCGGCCAGCTCGACCACCGCGAACGCGAGCGTCAGCGCGAGCGCGATGAGATAAGCCGGCGGGCGCGCGTCGCCGTGATGATGGTGATGCCGGTGGTCATGATCGTGATGGGCGTGAGCGTGCATGTTCACGCGCGCCGCGGCTCGGCCGCGTCCGGAAGCTCACCGATCGCACGCACGCTTTCGGTGTAACCCGGGTCTCCTCGCAGCGCGGCGATCGTGAGCGCCGCACCGCGGCCGTGCAGGCGCTCGAGCCGCGTGCGAGTGACCGCCGGGGTGTCCCATTCGAAATCGCGGTAGAGCTCGTCGACCGCGTTCGCGTCGTTGCAGACGAGCACCATGTCGCAGCCCGCGCCGAGCGCGCTCCTCACGCGCTGCGCGATGCCGCCGGCGCTGCGCGCCCCTTCCATGCTGAGATCGTCGCTGAAGACGATCCCGTCGAAGCCGAGCTTCTCTCGCAGGATCCGCTTCAGCCAGACCTCCGAGAAACCCGCCGGCCGCGAGTCGACCGCTTCGTAGACGACGTGCGCGGGCATGACCGCGGTCAATCCGGCATCGATGAGCCGCGAGAAAGGCACGAGATCGGCGCGCTCGATCTCCTCGTAGGTTCTCTCGTCCCGGGGAAGCTCGAGGTGCGAATCCGCGCGAACGTAACCGTGACCCGGGAAGTGCTTGCCGACTGCGGCGAGCCCGCCCCGCCCGAGCCCTTCGATGAGCGCCGCGGCGAGCTCGGCCACCGGCGCGGCGTCGCGATGAAACGCCCGGTCGCCGATCACGCTGCTCCCGCCGTGGTCGAGATCGAGAACCGGCGCGAAGCTCAGGTCGATGCCGTGCGCGCGAAGCTCGGCGGCGAGGACGAAACCGACTTGCCTGGCGAGATCGCGCGCGTGATCCCGATCGCGGTCCCACGCCTGCCCGAGCGCGCGCATCGGCGGCAGCCGCGTAAAGCCTTCGCGGAAGCGCTGCACGCGCCCGCCTTCGTGATCGACCGCGATCAGAAGCGCGGGGTCCCGCACCGCGTGTATCGCCGCGGTGAGCGCGGAGAGCTGCTCGGGCGATTCGTAATTACGCGCAAAAAGGATGACGCCGCCCGTGAGCGGGTGCGAGAGGCGTCGGATGTCCTCGTCGCCGAGCGCAGTCCCGGCGACGTCGATAACCGCCGGCCCGAGCGGAATCGTCTCAGGCTTCGACATTCGCGCCGCCTTCGAGCACCACGCACGCGCATGCGAGGCTTTTCTCGTCGCTGATCGTGAGGTGGTGCCCGACGATGCCTTCGCGAGCCATCATCGCTTCCAGGTCGGGCACGAAGACGAGGCTCGGCTTGCCGAGACGGTTCTGCACGACGCTGATGCACTGCAGGGTCACGGGATATCGAAAGCCCGTTCCCATGGCTTTGGAAAAAGCCTCCTTGGCCGCGAAGCGGTTCGCGACGAAGAGCACCGGCCGCGCGGACTTTTCGTAGCCGCCCCACTCTCGCGGCGTCAGCACCCGCCGCGCGAAGCGCTCGCCGTAGATTCCGAGCAGCCGCTCGACCCGATGCGGCTCGACGACGTCGATACCGATACCGTAGATCAAGCGCGCCCGCCGATCGCGGTGAGATAGGCGCGCACGGTCCGATCGAGGCCCGCTTCGAGCGCGTCGGCGATGAGCGCGTGGCCGATCGAGACTTCGAGCACGCCGGGGACGTCTCTAACGAAACGCGGGAGATTGGCCTGGTTGAGATCGTGCCCGGCATTGACGCCGAGGCCGGCGTCTTTCGCAGCGCGCGCAGCGGCCGCGTACGCGCCGATTTCGCGGTCCTCCTCAGGCGAGCCGAAGCGCCTCGAGTAAGGCTCGGTATAAAGCTCCACGCGATCGGCGCCGAGACGGCCGGCCGCGGCAATCGCCTCGGGCGCGGCGTCCATGAAGAGGCTCACCCGAACACCGAGGTTCTTCATCTCCGCGACGATCGGCTTCAACCGCTCGCCGTCGCGCGCGAGATCCCAGCCGTGGTCGGAGGTGAAAGCGCCGGGATCGTCGGGCACGAGCGTGAACTGCGTCGGCCGCACCGCGCGCACGAGCTCGAGCGCGTTCTCGAACGGGTTACCTTCGATGTTGAACTCGGCTTCGCCGTAGCCTTGCAGCAGCTCGGCGAGCTCGTAGACGTCGGAGCGGCGGATGTGGCGCTCGTCCGGGCGCGGATGCACGGTGATGCCGTGCGCGCCGGCGGCGAGCGCGATCGTCGCCGCACGCGTGACGCTCGGTATCCCGAGCGTTCGCTGGTTGCGCAGCAGGGCGACCTTGTTGAGATTGACGCTGAGCCGTGTCATCGGGCCGACCCGTCAGAGGTCCTGCAGGTCGCGCAGGAGCTGGCGGGTGTGCAGCTCCTGCGTCCCGAGGTAGTGGCTGATCAGGGTGCGCATGAGCGCCTTGCTCTGCTGCTGGGTCACGGCGTTGGTGTAGCGGTCGGATTGCATATCGAGCAGAGTCTGGCCGAGCAATTCTACGCCGTTTGCCCCGGCTTCACGGGCGCTCACCGGACCGCGCTCGACGACGTAGGTATAGCGCTGCTCGGCGACGATCGGCGTCCCGGTGTCGACTTCGCGATCGAGCGTCACGGCGTAGCCGAGCTCGCGAAGCAGGTTCTTCTCGAAAGCGCGGAGCGTCGCGGCCGCCGGCGCTGCCGATTCGAGTCGCCGCAGGGTCTCGGCATAGATATCGAAAAGGCCTTCGTGCGCATCGTGGCGCGGCAGGAGCTTCAGCATGAGCTCGTTCAGATAGAAGCCGCAGATGAGCGCACGACCTCTGAGCGGGTGATAGCCGCCCCGCCATTCGGCGCCGATCAGCGTGTGCAGATCGCCTCTTCCCGACCAGCTCGCGAGCAGCGGCTGGAACGCGAGAAGCACGCCGCGAAGCGCCGACTTGGGACGGCGCGCGCCCTTGGCGACGACCCCGACACGCCCGAACTCGCGCGTGAAGAGCTCGACGACGAGACTCGTCTCCTTGAAAGGATAGCTGTGCAGCACGAACGCGGGCTGCGCGTCGTGACGGACGGCGTCACGCGCGCTCACCGCGGCCGCCCTCCGCCCTCGTTCCTCGATCGCTCAGCGCTCATCCGCGATCCCTACTCGATCCCCAGGCGCTTCAGCGCCGCTTCGTCGTCGGCCCAGCCGCTGCGCACGCGCACCCAGAGCTCGAGGAAGACCTTGCCGCCGAAGAGCTTCTCCATGTCCTTGCGCGCCTGCGTGCCGATCAGCTTCAGCTTCTCGCCGTCCTTGCCGATGATGATCGCCTTCTGCGTCTGCTTGTCGACGAGGATCCCGACGTAGATCCGGCGAAGCTTGTCGAGCGTCTCGAACTTTTCGATCTCGACCGCGGTGGCGTACGGGATTTCCTCGCCGAGGAGCCGGAAGAGCTTCTCTCGCACGAGCTCGGCCGCGAGGAAGCGCTCGGAAAGCGTGGTGATCTCGTCCTCTTCGTAGAAGTTGGGGCCTTCGGGCAGGAGCGGGATCACCGCGTCGGTGAGCGCGTCGAGCTGCTGGCCGCGCTCGGCGGACACCGGGACGATCGCCGCGAAAGCGTGGCGCCGGCTCATCGCCTCGGTGAAAGGCAGGAGCGCCCGCTTGTCCTTCAGCCGATCGATTTTGTTCATCGCGAGCACGACCGGCACTCGAGTCGGCATGAGCTTCAGCAGCGCTTCGTCGCGCGCGTCGAAACGGCCCGCCTCGATCACCCACAGTACCGCGTCGACTTCCTCGAGCGCCTGGCGCACCGTGCGATTCATGAGCCGGTTCATCGTCGTGCGGTGCTGCGTCTGGAATCCGGGCGTGTCGACGAAGACGATCTGTCCGTCAGGCCGGGTGAGGATGCCGGTGATGCGATGGCGCGTCGTCTGCGGCTTGCGCGACGTGATGCTGATCTTCTCGCCGACGAGATGGTTGAGGAGCGTCGATTTCCCGACGTTCGGCCGCCCCACGATCGCAACGTGGCCGGCGCGGTGCGTCTGATCGGTCACTCGTGAGTCACCTGGCGGTACGCGGCGCGCGCCGCTTCCTGTTCGGCGCTGCGGCGGCTGGTGCCTTCGCCGCGCGCGCGGATTCCGAGCTCATTCACTTCACATTCCACTTCGAAAAGCTGGTCGTGCGCTTCGCCCCGAATCGCGATGACCGAATAACGCGGAAGCGCCATGCGCCGGGCCTGGAGGTGCTCCTGGAGCAGGGTCTTCGCGTCCTTGCCGCTCGTCCGCGGATCGATGCGCGCCACCGCGTCGCGAAAGAGCCTCTCGACGACCGAGCACGCGGTGTCGAAACCGGCGTCGACGAAGACCGCGCCGACGACCGCTTCCAGCGCATCCGCGAGCATCGACGGCCGTCGCGAGCCGCCGCTTTTCAACTCGCCTTCGCCGAGCCGCAGGTTCGCGCCGAAGTCGAACGCTCCGGCGATCTCCGCGAGCGAGGGCTGGGACACGAGGCTCGCCCGCAGGCGCGAAAGCTCGCCTTCGGTGAGTTGCGGAAACGCACGATAGAGCTGAAGCGCGATCGCGCAGTTCACTACGCTGTCGCCGAGGAATTCGAGGCGCTCGTTGTGCTCGGCGCCGTACGAACGGTGAGTCAGGGCCCTTTTCAGGAGCTCCGGATCGTTGAAGCGATAGCCGATCGACCGGCTGAAGCGGTCCAGATCCATGGTGCTCGCGGCTTGGGTCGGCTCATTTGTCCGACGACGGATGGAAGTCGAAGTCGAGGCTCACGTTCGCAAAAAGCGGCACCTTCACCGAGTAATCCGCACTGATCGTCCAACCGCTGGCGTCTTTGCTGTACTCGATGTTTTCTGCCGGCAGCGACTTCACGTTGTCGATAGTCGTGCGATTGCTCCAGGCGGCGCGCATCTGCGACACCGATGCGGTGCGAAGCTGGGGGTCTACGGCCATCGACTTGAAGTTGCTCTGGATCGTGCGGTATTCGATAAACACGGGCAGGATCTTGACAGCCGTGAGCGCGAGAACGACGAACACGACCGCCGCGACCAGCATCCCGCCGATGCTGAGGCCTTTCTGCCTTTTCATCGATCCCCCTGTCATTCGATCGTTCGGCCGATGCGCTTCAGCTCTTCGAAGTTCCACCAGATCAGAAACGCCTTGCCGACGATGTTCTCCTCCGGCACGAAACCCCAGTAGCGGCTGTCGCTGCTGCTGTCGCGATTGTCGCCCATCATGAAGTAGTGCCCGGGTGGAACCTTGCACGTGAAGCCCTCGTCATTGTAGGCGCAATGATCGCGGTAGGGGAAGTTGCCGACCCCGCTCAACTGCACGGTCGGAAGATCCGTCTGTATGAGAACGGCATGGCGGTGACCGTTCAGGTCTTCCTCGTAGCGCTGCGTCGACACGAAGTTGATGCCTCCGCTCTCGACGTAGTTGTACTCGCCGTCGCGCTTCGCCGCGACCTCGCGGCCGTTCACGGTGAGCCGCTTGTTGCGATAGGCGATCTCGTCGCCGGGCACGCCGACGACGCGCTTGATGTAGTCGAGCGACGGGTTGACGGGATAGCGGAACACCATCACCTCGCCGCGCTGCGGCTCGTGCACGTCGATCATCTTCACGTTGATGACCGGGAGGCGGATGCCGTAGGTGAACTTGTTCACCAGGATGAAGTCGCCGACGAGGAGCGTCGGGAGCATCGAGCCCGAGGGGATCTTGAACGGCTCGACGAGAAACGATCGCAGCAGGAAGACGACGAGGATGACGGGGAAGAAGCTCTTGGGGTACTCGACCCACCACGGCTCGCGCTGGTCCGCCGCCCGGCGCTTGCGCAGCAATGCCCAGTCGACCAGCGAGATCGCGCCCGTCAGCACGAGCAGCAGAAACATGATCAGAGCGAAATTCACTTCTTATCCTTTTTCTCGAAGCGCGATGCGGGAAAGGCCGCGACGCCGCGCCCCTCCGCAGTCCTCCCGCCTCACTTTTCTACCTGCAGTATCGCGAGGAATGCTTCCTGCGGGATCTCGACGTTGCCGACCTGCTTCATGCGCTTCTTGCCTTCCTTCTGCTTTTCGAGCAGCTTCTTCTTGCGCGTGATGTCGCCGCCGTAGCACTTCGCGAGAACGTTCTTGCGCAGCGCCTTCACCGTCTCGCGGGCGATGATGTGCGAGCCGATCGCGGCCTGGACCGCGATGTCGAACATCTGGCGCGGCAGCAGCGAGCGCATTTTCGACGCGATCTCGCGGCCGCGATACGGCGCGTTCTCGCGATGGACGATGAGCGAAAGCGCATCGACCCGATCGCCGTTGATCAGGATGTCGAGCTTCACGAGATCGCCCGCGCGATACTCGAGGAACTCGTAATCGAGCGACGCGTAGCCTCGCGACACCGACTTCAGGCGGTCGAAAAAATCCATCACGACTTCGTTCAGCGGCAGCTCGTAGGTGAGCATCACCTGGCGTCCCAGGTATTGCATGTTCTTCTGCGTGCCGCGCTTCTGGGTGCAGAGCGTGATCACCGCGCCCACGTATTCCTGCGGCACGAGGATCGAAGCCTTGATCACCGGCTCGCGCACTTCGTCGATCAGCGTCTGGTCCGGGAGGCGCGACGGGTTCTCGATCTCGACCACCGTGCCGTCGCGCATCAGGATCTGGTAGACCACCGTCGGCGCGGTGGTGATGAGCGCCATGCCGTATTCGCGCTCGAGACGCTCCTGCACGATGTCCATGTGCAGGAGCCCGAGGAAGCCGCAGCGGAAACCGAAGCCGAGCGCCTGCGACGACTCGGGCTCGTAGCGGAGCGACGAATCGTTGAGGTGGAGCTTCTCGAGCGCGTCACGAAGCGCGTCGTACTCGCTCGAATCGACGGGGTAGAGCCCGGCGAAGACCTGCGGCTTGATCTCCTTGAAGCCGGGCAGCGGATCGGCCGCGGGCGCATCGACGCGCGTAAGGGTATCGCCGACCTGAGCCGCTTTGAGCTCCTTGATGCCGGCGATCACGAACCCCACCTCCCCCGCCGAAAGCGCGTCCTTCTGGCGCGATTTCGGCGTGAAGACGCCGACCTGCTCGCAGAGATAGCTCGTTCCGGTCGACATGAACTGGATGCGGTCCTTCGGACGCAACACGCCGTCGACGACGCGCACGAGCATGACGACGCCGACGTAGTTGTCGAACCACGAATCGATGATGAGCGCTTTCAGCGGTCCGTCGGGGTTGCCGCGAGGCGCCGGAATGCGCTCGATCACCGCTTCGAGGATGTCGGCCACGCCCTCGCCGGTCTTGGCGCTGACCTTGATCGCGTCCTGCGCCGGAATGCCGATGATGTCCTCGATCTCCGCAATGACGCGCGCGGGGTCGGCTTGCGGCAGGTCCATCTTGTTGAGCGCGGGAACGACTTCGACGCCGAGCTCGATCGCGGTATAGCAGTTGGCGACGGTCTGCGCCTCGACACCCTGCGAGGCATCGACGACGAGGACCGCGCCTTCACACGCCGAGAGCGAGCGCGAGACCTCGTAGGAGAAGTCGACGTGGCCCGGGGTATCGATGAGATTGAGCTGATAGACCTTGCCGTCGCGAGCCTTGTAGCTGAGCGCGGCGGTCTGCGCCTTGATGGTGATACCGCGCTCGCGCTCGAGATCCATCGAATCGAGCACCTGCGCTTCCATTTCGCGGTCGGAAAGCCCGCCGCACGTCTGGATGATGCGATCCGCAAGCGTCGACTTGCCGTGATCGATGTGCGCGATGATGGAAAAGTTGCGGATGTGCTGCATGTTGCGAAAAAGGGGACGGACCCCGGATGTCCCGGATGGGGTCAGTCCCCTCTTTTAGCCTCGTGAGGTTGCCGGTCGGTCAAGCCTGCTCGACTCGCGGTAAATCGGCTGATTTTAGCCGAGTTGCACCAGATAATCAGTAACTCGGCGAAGGTCGAGCCGGTGCCTGCAAAGCTCGGTCGGACCGTGGACGAGGACCGGAACGTCCTCCCCGTAGCGTCGCTCGAGCGCGTCGTCCGCGTCGACGTCGACGATCTCCAGGCGGAAAGGAAAACGGGCCTGCAGAGAACGCAGGCCCGCGATCATGTCGTCACAGAGATGGCAGTACGCGCGGCTGTAGAGCGTCAGCTCCGGATCGGCGGGATCAGCCGCCATCGACCCGGAACGGGATATAGATCGAGTTGCCGCCTCGCCGCACCAGGAGCGCGACGATGCGTCCTTTCTCGATCTGGCCCATCGCCTCGCGGAACTGGTCGACCGACTTCACGTCCTGATTGTTCACCGCGAGAATCACGTCCCCCGGCCGGATGCCCGCGCGCGCTGCGGCGCCCTGCACCTGGCCCACGAGCACGCCGCTCTCGACCTTGAGCTCTTTCTTCTGCGCTTCGGTGAGGTCCGAGAGCGTCATCCCGAAGATGCCCGGGCTCGTCGCGGGCGGTTTCGCGCCGCGCTTCTGACCCGGCGCGCGCTCGTCCTGAAGCTCGGCCACGGTGACGCGAACGTCGCGAGTCGCCTTGTTGCGCCAGATCTGCATCGTCACCTGCGAGCCCGGCTTGGTCGCGCCCACGATGCGCGGCAGATCCTCCGACGACGTGACGACCTTGCCGTCGAAGCGCAGGATCACGTCGCCCGCCTCGACGCCCGCTTTCTCCGCGGGGCCGCCCTTCTCGACCTGGTTCACGAGCGCGCCCTGCGCTTTCGGCAAACCGAAGCCGTCAGCGAGCTCCTTGGTGATCGGTTGAATCACGACGCCGATGCGCCCGCGTATGACCCGGCCGCTCGTCTTGAGCTGCTGGACGACGTCGTTCGCGACATCCATCGGAATCGCGAACGAAAGGCCCATGAAGCCGCCGGTTCGGCTGTAGATCGCCGAGTTGATTCCCACGACCTCGCCGCGAAGATTGAAGAGCGGGCCGCCTGAGTTTCCGGGATTCACCGCGACGTCGGTCTGGATGAACGGGACGAAGTTCTCCTGCGGAAGCGAGCGGCCTTTCGCGCTCACGATTCCCGCGGTCACGCTGTTCTCGAACCCGAACGGCGAGCCGATCGCGACCACCCATTCGCCGACGCGCAATTTGTTGGGATCGCCCGTGCGGACGAACGGCAGACCGGTCGCGTCGATCTTGAGGAGCGCGATGTCGGTTCGCTTGTCGGAGCCGATCACTTTCGCCTTGAGCTCGCGCTTATCGGTGAGCTTGACCGTGATCTCGTCGGCGGCCTCGACGACGTGCGCGTTGGTGAGGACGTAGCCGTCGGCGCTCAGGATGAAGCCCGAGCCGAGGGACTGCGACTGGAATTCGCGCGGGGTGTTCGGGCCGGGATTCGGCATGAAGCGCCGGAAGAACTCGTAGAACGGATCGTCCTCGGGCACGTTCGGAAGCCGGCCCATGCCGCTGCGGCTCGTCTGGGTCGTGCTGATGTTCACGACCGCACCGCCGTATTTCTCGACGAGATCCGTGAAATCCGGAAGCTGCGCGGCGAGTTGAAGCGGAACGAGGAGGAAAAGCGCGAGTGCGAATCGTTTCAGCATGGCAGAACCTGTCTTATTTTTACCCTGACCCGAGCGGCCGCTCGCCGCTCTCAGGCGTGATTGTAAGTGCGCCGCCGGCGCGAAGCCGCGGCGATCCGCATTATCGCGGATTCACTGCACCGTGGCGGTCGTCTGCTTCAGCTCGAGCGAGTTCGCGATCTGCATGATCGTCGCCTGCGGCGCTTCCCCGAGCACGGTGACGACGTGGCTGCCGTACGGCCGCTTGTAGATGTTGACCGAGCCTTGCGTCATCGACTGGGGCGTCGACTGCGCGTGGGGCGGCAGGGGCTCGATGAAGATCGAGACGGCGGCGAGCCCGTCGGAGAGCACGATCTGGGAGATCGCTCCCGTGCGCCCGCCGAAAGAGCGCTTGCCCTCCATCACCTTCTTGAACCCCGGCACCTGCTTCGCGAGCGTCCAGCCGCTATCGGCCGAGACCGGCTGGGCCATGTTCCAGCCGGAGCGGTCGACGCGCCAGTTCTGCTTGCGGCTTTTCTCGGCGTACTTCGATTTCACGCTCTCGCGGTTGAATTCGCGGCCGAGCGCGAGCTGGGTGAAAGCGAACGATTCGACCGCTTCGCCGCGCTCGGTTACGGTCTGAGCCCGCAGCGGAAGCGCCGACGAAAGCTCGGCACAGAAGCGCCGGCCGTAGCGCAGGTTGTCCTTCGGCTCGAGCACGATCCACTGGCAGTCGTAACCCGCGATGCGGTCGATGCCCTCGGTCTTCACCTTGTAGTTTTCGCCGATGCCGTTCAGCGACTCCGGCAAGAGCGCGGGGAAGTTCCGCGCCGCGCGGTTCCGTTCCTCGATCAGGACGGTTTTGGAATTCGGGAGATAGCAGATGACCTGGTCGTTGCTGCGAACGACCTCGCGCGCCGGGCCGTCGAGCGTTTCGAGCTTCTCGAACTCCCCGCCCGCGGTGTTCACGAAGTGCGCGACCCGGGAGGTTTCGACGCTGTTGCCGTGCTGATAGACGATCGTGCCGCTGTAGTTCTGCTGGCGCGACGCCGCTGCCATTTTCTTCAGCCAGGCGATCGGATCGGATTGGGCGGCGTTATCGGCGGCGGGACTCGCGCCGGCAAAACCGAGCAGCAACAGCGCGCAGGTGCGGGCGCAGGTGCGCACGCCCGCATCACGTAGGCTCGCGCTGTTACGGGTTCTCACGGGAGGCTGCGATGCGGGATACCTTAGCGAACCTGATCACGAACCTGCGCGGCGGGACGCGTGGCGCTCACGCTGCGGATGTAAGGCGCGAGACCCTGAAGCGCGGTGCTGGGCGAGAAGCCCTGGTGCGCGAGGAAGTACTCGTTCATCGACGCATCGCTCGAAACCGGCCGCAGCGCGGAGACGTCGGCCTGCAGGTTCGGGCCGTTGCCGGCGACGAGGCTTCCCGATTCGGAAGGCATCATCGCGACCCACGCGACGAAAGCAGCCGCCGAAACCGAGGCGGCGGCCGACAAAGCGTATGTGGTGACTTTACGGGCCTGGCGCGTCATGCGGCGCGGCGCGAGGACCGTGGGCTCGGCGGCGAGGCGTTTCGCGAAAGCCTCGTTGAAGCCCGGGGAAAGCAAAGGATCGCCGCGCAGGGCGTCGCCGACCATATGAAACATGTCCCATCGCTCGCGCAGCTCGGGATCGTCCTTCAACCTTGCGACTTCGCGCTGAGCCGGGTGCTCGTCCAGCTCGCCATCCATCAATGCCGATATGCCTTCCATTACCATCTCCTGTCCTTGCGCGTGCCGAGCAGCGGTCGCAGTCTCTCCGCAATCGCCTCACGCGCGCGGAATATCCTCGATCGCACCGTGCCGATGGGACAGTTCATGATGTTAGCGATGTCCTCATAGCTCAAGCCTTCGATCTCGCGGAGCGTGATCGCGGTGCGTAACTCTTCTGGCAGTTCTTCGAGTGTTTGGTTCACCGTTTCAGCGACCTGCCGGCTCATCATCTCGTTTTCCGGCGTATTCAGGTCGCGAAGCTGCTCCCCGTCTTCGAAGCCCTCGGCTTCTTCACTGTCGATGTCCGTGGTCGTCGGGGCGCGCCGCCCCATCGCCACGAGATAGTTCTTGGCGGTGTTGATTCCTATCCGGTAAAGCCACGTATAGAACGCGCTCTCGCCCCTGAAGGACGGCAGCGCGCGGTAGGCCTTGATGAAGGCCTCCTGCGTCACGTCTTCCACCTCGGTCGCATCGCGAATGAAGCGCGACAGCAGGCGCCCGAGCTTCCTCTGGTACTTGCTGACCAGCAGCTCGAAAGCGTGCTTGTCTCCGCGCTGCGCGCGCTCGACCAACTGCTGATCGATCTCGCGATCGCTCATTGATTCCGTCCCTGGCCTTTAGGTTCTTATCCAAGTCGAGCGGCGATACCGGTCGGACAAAGGCGACAGTATAACCGTCCCGACCCACCCGATGGGTCGCCAGGGGAGCGATGCATCACAGCAAGTGACCGGTCTCCTCCGATTAAGTTCATTCGCATGAACGGCTTGGTGCGCGGCTTCTGTAGGCCGATCCGGCGTCAGCTTCGAGGCTCGCGCGGGTCGAGCCGCAGCCCGGCAGGCACGATGAGTCGCTCGGCCGCGTCGAACGCCCACTGGACGAGGAGCGCGAGGACCGCGGCCGGCACCGCGCCCGCGAGCAGCATGGCGGTGTCGTTCACCGCAAGGCCGGAGACGATGCGCTCCCCGAAGCCGCCCGCGCCGATGAACGCCGCGATCGTCGCGGTGCCGACGTTGATCACGGCGGAGGTCTTCACGCCCGCGAGAATGCTGCGGCTCGCGAGCGGGAGCTCGATGCGGCGCAGCCGCGCCGCCGCCGGCAACCCGAGCGCCTCCGCCGATTCGCGAAGCGGTGAAGCGATGTCGGTGAGCCCGGTCGCGGTGTTCCGCACGATCGGGAGCAGCGCGTACAGGAAAAGCGCCACGATCGCCGGCGCCGGGCCGATCCGCCCCATGAGGCCGATGAGAAAGGCGAGGAGCGCGAGCGCCGGCACCGTCTGCAGGAGGCCCACACCCGCGAGGATGGACGTCGCGGCCCGCCTCGATCGCGCCGCCCAGATTCCGAGCGGCACCCCGACCGCGATCGCCGGGATGAGCGAGGCGAGGAGCAGCCCGAGGTGCTCGATCGTGAGCCGCTTCAAGTCCGGGCCGAAAAGGACCGACACGAAGCCTCGCTTGGGTCCCGCAGGCTCGTCCGCGGTCGATGCGCCGGTCTCCCTGCCGACGAAGCGCCGGCCGACCTCCGCGAACGAGCGGCCGTCGATCTCGACTTCGGCGTTCATGGCGGCCATGCGGTCGGTGTCGATCCGTCCTTCGAGCCCGCGGAGCGCCGCGAACGAACGGGGAAACCGCTTCGGGAAATCGAGCCGATAGAGCACCACCGCGTCGTACGGCGGGAAGAGCTTGCGATCGTCGGCGAGCACGCGAACGCGGTAACGGGCGATCTTGGCGTCGGTGGTGTAGACGTCGATCACGTCGACCTGTCCCGCGGCGAGCGCTTCGTAGGCGAGGCCGTGGTCGAGCCCGCGCGCGCTTTGCGGAAGGTCGTAGGTGCGCTTCAGGGCGTTCCAGCCGTCCTTGCGGTTCAGGAACTCCTGGGAGACGCCGACCCGGAGCTCCGGGTGCCGCGCGAGGTCCGAAAGCTGCGCGAGGCGAAGCGCGCCGGCGCGCTCCTCGCTCGCGGCGAGCGCGTAAGTGTTGCTGAACCCGAGCGGCACGCCGATGCCGAGACCGTCTTTCGCGAGCGTTCGCCGCAAGGTTTCGAGGTCGGGTGCGCCTTTGAGGCCGAGGAGCTCGAACGCGACCGTGCCGGTGTAGTCCGGGTAGAGATCGATCGAGCCGTTCTTCAGCGCCGAGAAAACGATCGCGGTATTGCCGAGACCCTGCCGGTGTACGACGCTCGCTTCGCCCGCCGCCTTCACGGTCTGCGCGAGGACTTCCCCGAGGATGTACGACTCGGTGAAGCGCTTCGAGCCGACGCTGATCGTCTCTGCGGCAAACGCCGTAGACCAGAGGAAAAGCAGTATGAACGAGAGCGCCGCCCGGCTCACGCGGGCGCTCCCGCAAGCGGGATGCGCTGCGCGCGCATGAACTGCGCGACGTACGGCTCGGCCGGACGCTCCGCGAGATCGGCCATGCTGCCGCGCTGCACGATCGCGCCTTCGCGCATGATCACGATGTCGTCCGAGAGATAAGCCGCCTCCCCCATGTCGTGGGTAACGACGACGACGGTCTTCTTCAGCCGCGAGAAGATCCCTTTCAGCTCCCCCTGGAGCTCGTAGCGCGTGATGGGATCGAGCGCGCCGAGCGGCTCGTCTAAGAGGAGGAGCGGCGGGTCGCGCATGAGCGCGCGCATGAGACCCACCCGCTGGCGCTGGCCGCCGGAGAGCTGCACCGGATAACGGCGAAGCGCCTCTCGCGGGAGCGCGGTCAGCTCCGCGAGCGCAGCGACCCGCTCTGCGATCCGGTCTGCCGGCTCGTGCAGGTGACGCGCGAGCAGCGTCACGTTGTCTTCGGCGGTGAGATGCGGGAAAAGGCCGCCGTCCTGGATGACGTAGCCGATCCGATGACGCATGCGTTCGAGATTCCCGCGCTCGAGCGCTTCGCCGTCGATCATCACGCGGCCGCTGTCAGGCCGAACGAGACCGACGAGCGTCCTCAGCAGCGTCGATTTGCCGCAGCCGCTCGGGCCGATCAGCGCGATCGTCGCGCCGGCGGCGACGTCGAGGCTCACGTCGCGCAGCGCGGCGCGACCGGCGTAAAACTTGGAAACGTTCTCGACTCTGACCACTCGCGTTCAGCGCAGCGGGCGGCGCGGTGTGGGCACGCCGTTCAGCCGGTCAGCGCCGAAGCGGCACTGCGCTGCGCGAACTCAGCGGCGGCGGCTTCGACGGTCATGAAAACCGCGCCACGATCTCGAAGCGTTTCGATCAGCTTTTCGAGCGCGACCATGCGGTGCCCCCGGCCGATGACGAACGGATGGAACGTGTAGGTGATGACGCCCCACTCGAGGTTCTCGGCGAGATACGTGTAGTCGTCGATCCAGTTGCCGAGCACCTGGTTCGCGTTCATGTTGCCGGGCAGCACGACCGTGGGCGTTCGCAGGAACTCGAAGTGCGGATAGTCGTCGAGCGTCCAGCTGATCGGCATCTCGACGAGCCGCGTCTCGGGGCCGAAGACTGCGGGCTCTCCGAGCGTAATGCGGTCGCCCTGCCGCAGGTAGTACGGCGTGTAGTCGTCGCCCATCATGCTGCTGTCGTAAACGAAGCCGTGCGCGAGCAGGAGCTCGACCGAATTCGGGCTCAGGTCCCACGACGGCGAGCGATAGCCGCGCGCGTGGCGACCGGTGAGCCGGCGGATCGCCTCGTTCGCACGCACGAGCTCTTCTTCTTCCTGCTCGCGCGTGAGCGTCGCCGGCGGGCGATGTGTCCAGCCGTGGTGGCCGATCTCGTGCCCGGCGTCCGCGACCCCGCGGCATTGCTCCGGATAGGTCTCGAGCGTGTGGCCGGGGATGTACCATGAAGTCTCGATACCGTGCCTCGCAAGAAGATCGAGCACCCGTGGAACGCCGACGTCCGGACCGAACTCGCCGCGCGAGATCGGGCTCGGCGAAGTCATGCCGCGCGCGATCCAACCCGAGATCGCGTCGAAATCGAAAGTCAGGCAGACGATGGGGCGAGGCATGTGGAGAGGGCTTCCCGGAAGATGCCGAAGTTTACAACGCGCCCGGCTCGCGCATTGGCCAGGTCCTGGCCGGCTGGCACAATAGCGCTTTGCCACGTCGAAAGCCCGACGCCATGACCTCGCGAGACTATTCACTCGATTCGTTCTGGATGCCGTTCACCGCGAACCGCGGTTTCAAGAAGCTCCCGCGCATCCTCGTCGGCGCGCGAGACATGCACTTCACCGCCGAAGACGGCCGCAAGATCCTCGACGGCACATCGGGCCTGTGGTGCACCAACGCCGGCCACTGCCGGCCGAAAATCGTCGACGCGATCCAGCGCCAGGCGGCTGAGCTCGATTACGCGCCGCCGTTCCAGATGGGCCACCCGGGCCCGTTCAAAGTCGCTGAACGGCTGAAGCGGCTGATGCCTGCCGACCTCGATTACTCGTTCTTCACGAACTCGGGATCGGAAGCGGTCGATACGGCGCTCAAGATCGCGCTCGCGTATCACCGCGCGCGAGGCGAGCCGTCGCGCAGGATCCTGGTCGGCCGCGAGCGCGGCTATCACGGCGTCAACTTCGGCGGCATCTCGGTCGGCGGCATTCCGGGGAATCGCAAGGCGTTCGGAAACCTCCTGCCGCACATCGATCATCTGCCGCATACGCACAACCCCGAACAGAACTCGTTCTCGCGCGGCCAGCCCGCGTGGGGCGCGCACCTCGCCGACGAGCTCGAGACGCGAATCGTCGCGCTACACGATGCGTCGAACGTCGCGGCGGTGATCGTCGAACCGATGGCCGGATCGACCGGCGTGCTCGTGCCGCCGAAAGGTTATCTCGAGCGACTTCGAGCGATCTGCGACAAGCACGGGATCCTCCTCATCTTCGACGAGGTGATCACCGGCTTCGGCCGCGTCGGCGGCGCTTTCGCGACGAGTGTCTTCGGCGTCGTCCCCGACATGGTCTGCATCGCGAAAGGGCTCACGAACGGCGCGGTCCCGATGGGCGCGGTCGTCGCGCGGAAGCACGTCTACGAAGCGATCGTCGACGGCGCGCCGGACAACGCGATCGAACTCTTCCACGGCTATACCTATTCCGGCCACCCGCTCGCGTGCGCGGCGGCGCTCGGCGCTCTGGACACGTTCGAGGAAGAAAAGCTCTTCGACAGGAGCCGCGAGCTCGCGCCGTACTTCGAGAACGCGGTGCACAGCCTGCGAGAGATGCCGCACGTCGCCGACATCCGCAACATCGGCCTCGTCGCGGGGATCGAGCTCGAGCCGATCGAAGGCAAACCCGGCGCGCGTGCGTTCGACGCGTTCCTGCGCTGCTTCGAGAAAGGCGTGCTCATCCGCACGACCGGCGACGTCATCGCGCTCTCGCCGCCGCTCATCATCAGCAAGCAGCAGATCGACGAGATCGTGGGCACGGTCGCGGACGCGCTGAGAGCTGTAGCGCGGTCGTAGGTGAGATAACGCGTTCGGTGCGGCGTCATTCCGGCGAAGGCCGGAATCTATTTTGACGTTTAACGGCGTTTTAAGATGGATCCTGGCCTTCGCCAGGATGACGCGCTGGGCGCGGGCGGCTAATGCTCATCGTCATTCCGGCGAAGGCCGGAATCCATTTTGACGTTTAACGCGCTTTAAGATGGATCCTGGCCTTCGCCAGGATGACGCGCGGGCCGCGGGCGGCTAATGCTCATCGTCATTCCGGCGAAGGCCGGAATCCATTTTTGACGTTTAAACGCGTTTTAAGATGGATCCTGGCCGTCGCCAGGATGACGCGCGGGGCGCGGGCGGCTAATGCTCATCGTCATTCCGGCGAAGGCCGGAATCCATTTTGACGTTTAACGCGCTTTAAGGATCCTGGCCTTCGCCAGGATGACGCGCTGGGCGCGGGCGGCTAATGCTCATCG